>Ga0315288_10011390_pt1 | contig 11196 bp, 12 predicted proteins | sample YL17G11_20_MG_FD_203454 | JGI IMG/M metagenome (GOLD analysis project Ga0315288, IMG submission 203454) | Sediment microbial communities from Yellowstone Lake, YNP, Wyoming, USA - YL17G11_20 | ecosystem: Environmental > Aquatic > Freshwater > Lake > Sediment | place: USA: Wyoming | collected... | reverse complement strand
GAAATATTTCTGCCGGGCAGCTCTCTTGATAAAATAGTAGGCTGGGTCAGAGACAACGTCAAGCCCCGCTGCTGAAACCGAGCCCGCGGCCTTCCTTTCCCCGCACCTTCCCCTACGGTGCCAGCGCCGAACAAGAACCTTGTCAACCCCCTGTTTCAGGTGTATTATTAAAGAAATTTGCCAATATCTTTAATAACTAGAAACGTTATTAAAGAGGAGTTTAATAATGGATGCGGCTCTATTCAGAAACAGCCCCTCAGGGAAACTGGTCCGGGTAACCGGCGGGTACTGGGCGTTTGTCCCCAATGCCTTACCGCCTGCCATAGAGTGGGATACCGAGCTGGTGTCCCAGGTATCCAAGGCTGACCTGGCGGTGGGGGCTCTTTCCGGGCGCGGGGAAACCCTGCCTAATCCACACCTGCTAATTTATCCTTTCATCAGGAGAGAGGCGGTGCTATCTTCGCGTATCGAAGGCACACAGTCATCGCTGTCCGACCTGCTTTTGTTCGAGGCAACGCAGGTCGAAAAACAGAGGGATGTAAAAGAGGTTCAGAACTATGTGCGCGCGATGGAGTACGGGTTGAAGCGTTTGGATGAGCTGCCGCTTAGCTTGCGATTCATTCGCGAGCTGCACGGCATTCTGATGGAGGGAGTGCGTGGTCAACATGCCACTCCCAGCGAGTTTCGCCAATCGCAGAACTGGGTTGGCAGCGCTGGTGCGTTCCTTGGTGAGGCAACCTATGTCCCGCCGCCGGTTCCGGAGATGCAGGAGTGTCTTAACCAACTGGAGAAGTTCCTTCATGCCAGAACCAGGCTTCCTCCCCTGGTCGAGGCGGCGCTGGTGCATTACCAGTTTGAGGCGATTCATCCTTTCCTGGACGGTAACGGGCGTATCGGTCGGCTGTTGGCTACGTTACTTCTGTGCCAGAGAAATGTCCTCAGCAAACCTTTACTATACCTGAGCGCCTTTTTTGAGAAGCACCGACTGGAGTATTACGAGCTATTGCTCAACGTCAGTCAGAGTAGCCAGTGGAGAAAATGGATCGAGTTTTTCTTACAAGCGGTCACCGAGCAGTCAGATGATGCGGTATCAAGGTCACGTCATCTCATGGAACTGCTCCGCAATTATTCCCAATTAGCACGTGAGAAGCATTTATCGCCAACGGCCGGGCAGCTGGTTGAGCTTATTTTCATGAAGCCAGTGCTGAATGCAAAGACTGCTCAGGAGCTTTTGAAGGTCAGCTATCCATCAGCCCAGTATGCCCTGGCTTCTCTGGAGAACGCTGGCATACTGACCGAGATTACCGGCCGCAAGCGCGCCAAGGCTTACGCGGCGAAGGAGATCCTCAAAGCCTTAGATGGGGAAGCGACTATATAAGTTATGAAATACCGAGAAGAGAGGTTTCATTGTTAAGTATTCCCTGTTATAGCCCAAGAAGCTGGGAATCAAAGAAATACTTTTTGCCGGGCACCTCTCTTGATAATATAGTAGGCTGGGTGAGAGATAACGTAAAACCGCGTTGCTGAAGCTAAGCTCATGACGCAAAACCTTCTGAAGTCAGTTAAGAGTTTCCTCAAGAGATTAGATAGAGCCGTAAATGTGAAGCTCAATAGCTAGGCTCAGGTCAAAACGGAGCATGTGGCTATGCCCTCGTTCGCTAACCTTCCTCCCACACCGTTTAGCTCAGGACTTTAGTAGCATCTGTATGTTGCCCAAAAACCACTGTCTCTTGCCACTCCGACTCCCCCTTGTCCATACTGTGGGTAAAGCAAAATCTCTCGGTGTCCTGCCGTGCTGGACATCCAACCTTCCACTGTAGCTTCGGCTGTGGCATAGATAGAAGAAGCAGAACTCGCACCATAGCAGCATTCTGCAAACATCCCCCCTGTATCGTGGTATAGAAAACTTTCTTCCTGCATGTCTTGACTATGCATCCTAGCACCGCTATGCAATTGCTCGTCCCATCGAACGGGTGATATACCTCGACTTTCTCTCTCTACGTTTATTAGCCTAAGAACCTCTCTCTCCAGTGCTAGTAGAGCCTGTTCTTCTCGTTCTGCTTCTTCTTGTGCTTGCTCCCTTGCCAGCACTTCGGTCATAAAAGTCTTGGCATCATCTATGGCGATAGCAAAGCTCATTCCTTCTACCGCCTCACCTACATACTTGAAATTTGCTACGCCAACTACCTGTCCCTTTAGATTTATCAACGGACCACCACTATTTCCTGGGTTGATAGCGGCGTCTGTTTGTATATAATTTACGTTGTCAATATTCCGAAGCGCTGAGACTATCCCTCTGGAAACGGTTACTTTGCCCTCTAAGCCAAGTGAATAACCCACTGCTACGATATCTTTTCCAACATCCAGCTTAGCTGAGTCACCAAGGCTCGCTATTGAGAGGTCAAGACCGCTAGCTGTAATCTCGATAATCGCCAAGTCCTTGGACTCATCTCTTCCGACTACAGTGGCTTCATATTGTGCTCCACTCATAAAGATGATTGTTACATCCAGGGTATCTTCAACAACGTGGTTGCATGTGAGCACGTAACCCGATTGGTCAATTACGATTCCTGAGCCTGTAGAGGCCGTAGTCTCCACTCTGACCACTGCAGCCTCGACTCTCGCCACAGCACTAGCTACATCCCCCTCCGTGGTGATATGAGATGTGATGAATTGCCAACCTTGCCCAACAAGGCTAATTGTCATGTCTTTATAGGAAGCCAAAGGCTCCATCCCAGCAAATGCACACACTAAGACGATTGCTAGTGTTGGAAGCAATACCATTTTGAAGCTTGGCTTGACCCACCTGAATCTATGGCTACGCAGTGCAGAAACAATCAACGTCAGCAATCCAATCTCCAACATAAATATGATGATATTTGAATTTGGACTATTCTCTTGGGCAAATATGAGATAGCCCCTTCGAACTAGTTCTACGAAGCCAGCAATAGCCACGAGTGCGAGAAATAGTTTGCCAAGGCTCATTAACTTATTTCTTGTCCTATGTTTCATATGGACTTTCTGCGGCAGATTGGCGAGAGTGTCTCTAAGGGCGAGAGCGACTATAATAACCACAGCAGCTAGAATAAGAATGCCTGAGATATTAGGGGCATTCCAGATATTGAGTAACAGTAGTACGGCAAGAGTAATGAAGATGGCTCTGGCAATATCTGGTAGCAGAGGAGTAGGGGGTTGAGGTGCTTTTGTTTTGGCTATGTATTGTCTAATTTGAGGTAAGTAGAGCTTAAGCATTTTTGGGCTTATGCCCACAAGCATCCACACTAAAGATAAGATAAACAAGCTCAGAATTAGCTTGGTGATTATAGTTTTGCTATCTGAGGGCAACCTGGAAACGTGAATAGCTATATGAAAACCAAGCAAGAGAACCCATTGCAGAAAAACACTGTACGTAGCCTCAAGTACTAACCATCTACCCCTCCATTTTGACTGTCGAGCTAACCGATGGAAGGCAGCATAGGTGACTCGTCTCACCCACACACCGCCAACCCAGAAAGCGACAAAAATCAATATGGGGACAACTATGGCTACCCAATTACTGTTCAGCCACTCAACCCATTGAGGCATTGTACCTTCATTTCATTTAACTTCATGTTATTTGTGACTCAATTCTGAATGAAATAATACCACCCATTCGCAATTTTGGAAACACACATGAATTTGGATGGGCAAGTAGCCAAATCCCTTCTCAAGAATTCCTCAATCCTCCGGGAGAGCCTCAACTTATCCTCAGACTTTGCCTCAGTGTATCCTCGAGGGGTATTGACCGTTGCTCCCAATTCTCATAAGATGCATCAATAAAGCAAGAGGTTTAAGATGCAACAGGAATATTGTGAAAGGCGTCACATCAAAGCACTTGCGATTGTCCTTCTAGTGATTCTAGTAGTCCTTCTTGCTGTTACGAATGTTAGCTGTGACCAACGGTCTAAATATGTTGGCATCTATTATGGCGTGAACGACTTCGATGGTTCGTGGCTTGAACTCAGGGCGGATGGCACGTTCCAGAGCGTACTAGGTTTTTCTGGGCGTTGGGAGGTAGAAGGCGATCAGCTAACGCTCATTCACACCCTTGGGTTCGATACGTACATCATTGAGCATGGTAAGATAATGACACAGACGGGGAAAGTGTTCTTTGTTAGGAAATGAGTACAACACTTCCATGATGGAAGCTCATAAGTAAGCCCAAAGGCGTAGGCGAGATGGCTATATACTTCACCTCAGACTTACATTTACACCATACGAATATCATTCGCTATGCTAGTAGAACTCCACCTTTCCGAAGTATTGACGCAATGGACAGGGGGTTAATAAGACGCTGGAATAACGTGGTTACAAGACATGACACAGTGTATCATCTGGGTGACTTCTGTTTCACTAGAAGAGGCAATACTAGTGAAGCCATGCGTGTCTGTCGTCATGCCATGAATATGATTCATGGCAGAACGGTCTTCTTGAGGGGAAACCACGATAACGGACTACAGCATGCCGACTACTTCATTTGTCGCCGAATAGACGGAATAAAGGTATTCATGCGACATTGGCCTCCTTGGGAACATCCACTCCGGTTTCCGCATTCTTTTCATATTCCTTCTGACGTTGACCTCATAGTGTGTGGTCATGTTCATGATAAGTGGAAATATCATGTGCACCGTGTAGGGGAGAATCTGATTCCTGTAGTGAATGTCGGGACCGATGTATGGGGATATGAGCCAGTAGACCTGATTACAATAATGGAGGAAGTGTTCAACTATTAGGAGGTACAAATATTTGGGCGAATCAAGAAAGGCGAAATTGTAATAGGGTTGTGTGCGATAAGCATACGTGGCAGGATTTTCGCAGGGGTCCAGCCCTTGTAAGAGGAAGTTATATAGGGAAAATGAGGGACCGCTACATGGTGCGAACAAGAAGAGGGAGAATATATCTATGTTCTGATATCAAGAAAGAGGATTGATTCCCAACTATCCTGACCTAGCCGATGTGCTATTTCCAGTAACCTTATTGCTTAGTACCTTTTGGGGGCTTTGTGTAAATGCCAAGTTTCAGAGAGAGATATTGCTCCAGACACAATATGATCCACTACGACTCCAGATGCCCCCAATGCCGTGAAGATGACGAGAAACGGCAGTTTGACAAGATGATAGAACCGCTAAAGAAGGCAGAACGAAGAAGAGAAGCACAAGAGCAACTAAGCCTCATATTGGCAAGGTTGGAAAAGGCTACACTTGTAAAGGAAACGACACGCTATAAACGGTCTGTTTGTCCATACTGTGGTCACCCATCACTATTCTTCTCTAACGCTACTGGGTACGAATGCCATAACAAAGATTGTGGGCTAACGAGCTCAATCAGATATTATACTGAACAGAGTAATAAACAGGCTAAATAGGGTTTGTCAGATATATAGTTTGACCAGGTTCTGGAGTAATTCAGAGCTTCTCCTATACGAGGCTAGCTGGTGATATAATTGAACTAGGGATGGATATGCAGGAAATTGCACGAAATACCTTTACTATATCAGCGCTTTTGCTGACAGCTTGTATTGTCTTATTACGCTATTCATGGAAGAGGCTAGAAGCCATGATAAACACTATGCCACCCAATAAACGACGAATTCGATTCAAATTGGGCTCAGTTTCTGACCGTAATGAGTATTACAAATATGAGTATATATGGGGACAGTTTGTTGCTTGTGTCTTTCTAGTTCTTTCTATTTTTGGTGCGCTCGTAGCCATTTCTGTCATGTCAGGAATAATGGTTGGTGATGTGACTGGCATATATGCAAAAGATAACTTTGAACTTGCTGTTGTAGCCATGCGGGCAGGAATCTTTTGTCTTGTGATGGGAATGCTTTGTTTAGGTATGGTTTATGTTGAAGACTTAGTTGCTATATATAGAGGTGAACCTAGCATTACAATGACCAAGCTGGAGCAACTTCCTGAGCGTCCACCACTCGATAAAGCACGACCAAAATTTTTTGCTGTTTCGCTGATTACATACACCATTATCTTAGGACTTATAGAGATATTCATTCCCTATAATCAGTGGATGAAAATGGCAATTGCCATCGTAGCGGTTATTATTGTCATCGTGAGTGTGCGTTTTGGCTATAGAGCCTATCTTAGAAGACGAAACAAACGGATTCCCACAGAGAGCAATTAGGTTGTCTATGCATAGGTAAAGCATATGTATGAAAAAGCTAAATTGGACGAGGCCAAGTATTTCTACTCCCAAATGCCAACGACCTTCAATGACAATGAGAAGTTCAAATACAATTTGAGTGCCTTTCTGACATCGGCTCGGTCAGTCCTACAATACGCACTAGAAGAGGCGAAGGGCAAGAATGGTGGGCAAGTCTGGTACGACAAGCAAATTGCGGCAAGCCATACTTTGGTCTTCTTCAAAGACAAACGTGACGTAAACATTCACAGTGAACCTGTTCATCCGACTAAACATCTAACTGCTACAGCTACGGCTAAAATTGGGATTCGAGCCTCGGCCTCTGTCATTATCAAAGATGCCAACGGAAATATAAAGTATCAATCGCAAACAGCCACATCTCAAAATGACGCCAAACCACAGCCTTCACAAGAAACTGAATCAATAGTAGTTCGCTGGGTTTTCTCGGATTGGGCTGGACCTGAGGATATTATGACCCTATGTCAGAAGTACATTGATGAGTTGGACAACTTGGTGAAGGATGGCATGAAACAAGGATTTTTAAGGGGATGATGAGGTTCACTTACATTTACACTCTTAACATATACATAACTTGAGGGTAGCATCTCTCCGTTTTAGCTCAGTATGTTGCCATGCTCCCTTTGTGCTTGTTCCAATTTGCCATCTACTCACTCCCTGGATCGGAGGTCTAACTGGATTTTTCTGTAAGCCAACATCTTCGTGGCTAGGCGTAAGTAGCACTTCGCAGTAGTGGGTGTCAATTGCAGTGCTTCCCCTAGTTCATTTATTCATGTCTTCCATTGGCGGGTCGCTAAGGATATAATAGAATTAGAAGGAGGTGCGGAAATGCCAGATAGACGAGCAGGTGGAAGCATCCCTCATGTAGGCAAGCAACCTCGTTCTCGAACCAAGGGTGGAAAGTGGCGAAAGAAGCGAAGTGATGCTGGTAAGAAAAGACCCGCACAAAGCTGGTGGTAGGGAACAGGATACTTCCCACGAGCAAACTCTGTCATACCCGCCCAATTACTTAATATACTACCAAGAGGGGAGGATAATTGAGATATGGGCAGAATAGAATTCAGCATGAAAACAAAAAGAATAGAATGGCTCAAGGCAGCAGGAACAGACAACGCAAAGAAGCTGCTTCTAAAGTATGATGAGACTGGCAAAGTCCCTGCCGAGATGCCTCGTTCCAGATGCCGTGTTTGTAAGACACCTTTGACTTGGGGCAGTGGGACTTATGATTTTGACCACAAGGACAATAACTCAGCCAATACTAGCCAAAGGAATTGTTTCCTTGTTTGCAGAAATGACCATGGCAAAGGTACGAAGACAAGGGTGGTCAGGGAATATGACCCCTGGTTTGGTTCTGTAATCGGTTACAAAACTCAGAAGCTCAAAGTTGGATATAAGAAACCTACCAAGAAACCAGCAACGAAGCCAGCAAAGAAAGCCACGAAGAAGCCAGCAAGGAAAACTGCTCGGAAAAGACGCTAGTTCAGCCAGTGGATTTGGAGATAAGAATGTGATAATCAAGGTTGTATCACAGCCAATTGAGGTTTCCGCAGTTAGCACGAAGTAAAGGAGGGCTAGAATGAGAATAGCAGCTGGTATTCTGTTGATAGTTGTTGGTATGTTCTTACTGAGTAGTTTTGTTTCCGTTCTGATTGACTATGGCAGTTATGAGCTGGCTTTTGACCTGTTCGTCATTATTGCTAGTGTATTTATTGTTACTGGAGGGGTCTTTTGCCTTATGAGAAAAGTGTGGGGCTTATGCTTGGCTTCGGCTTTGGTTACCCTTTTTATTATGATTGTTTGGCTGGTGGGTTTGCGTTTTGCTCAGACCTGGTTGACTTGGCTTATGAGCATAGCGGGGACTCTCCCGATAATTTTCGTTTCTGTGAGGAAGAAGGACTGGCAGAAATCTCAGGCTTGACCAGTCTTTCTGCGAGAAGATGTTTGCTCGGCAAGTGCCACAATAACGATTACGATGTATACTGGGGATGATGAGTAGCACCAGCGGATTTGGAGAGGTGCAGACAATAAGGAACAAAAGGAGAGATGTTGGAAATGAAGTTCACAAAGACCTTTGAAATAGACAAAGAAAAGGCAGAAAGAATTCCAGCCTTTTTTGCAACCCAGGGATACCAGATCGAGAAAGGTTCCCCTAATAGCTATAGATTCAAAAGGGGGTCTGGATGGGCTAATCTTTATTCGTCTGATGTAAGAAAGTATCCTACTACGGTGGATGTGAATCTAATGGTGACAGCGGAAGACAGATATCAAGTGCTTGTCAATTACGATATAAATGCGAAGGGAGTTATCATTACTGGAGGTGACCGAGAGAAGATAGGGGCTGAAATGGAGGGTTTAGAAGTCTTCACTAAGATTCGATAGCTTGCGTTTTTTCCAGAGGCAAAGCCCTTCTCATAACCTGTTCAATTCGCCTGAAGGGCAACAGCAATTTGAACTAGCTGTCGGTCAAAATACAACAGTTACTGGCGTATCACAGCCCATTGAGATTTCAGGGGTTAGGTTGTGACATAAGAACACAGGAGGAACTGTCTAGGAGTTGAAACGTGGATAGGAGGAAAGTTGTAGCTCGCATTTTGGTAGCTGTTTGCATCCTGAGCCTAATGGTCAGTATGCTTGGATGTGTTAGCGGCCCTTCAAAGGCTGATATAGAGGAAGCCGTGCTTAGGACTATAGCAAAGAGGCTGAAGTGGTGCGAGGAGTTCTTTGGGGCAGCATACATGTGCGAATACTACTGGGTGGGACAAGTCGAGGTTATCGATATTGGCAGACCATATACTTACCATAGTGCCCTAGGCGATTTTACATATTGGCCCGTGAAGGTTTATCTGATAGGCGACCACCCTAAAGAAGAAATTCGAATTGACGTCTACAATGACGAGTTTGGCGAATGGCAGGTGCTTGGCCTTTAGAAATTTCCCTTTCAAACAACAAGAGGGGCGAAAGTGTAACGGTTACTGGAATATCACAACCTATTGAGGTTTCAGGAGTCAGGCTATGATGTGACACCTAGAGGTGGAGTATGCGATATAGCGTTGCGTATGACAAGGCATTAGAAATAAGCAAGAATATGGAGGATTCCCTATTACAGAGATTGAACTTCTTTCTCGTTGGAACTGCTTTCTTGATTGCTGGTCTTGCAACTCTGATGGCTGGGGACACTGTTACTGGGTTAAATCCTGGTCAACTGCGACTTGCATATATAATAAACGCATTGGGTCTTTATCTGTCTCTTTTTTTCACAGTCATCAACTTCCTCAACATAGAATTCCTGTTGTGTTTCGGGAAATACATCCGTGACCTAGAAAAGCGAGTCAAAGAAAGAAAGGACAAACTACATATTACTCAGCTACCGCCAGCTGCCAAAGCGGAGGCAATACTACAATCAAAGATAGAGGGGTTTCCATGGCGACTGCTGAGACGCTTGTTTCGTCAACTTCACCTCCTAGTCTCAGACATAGGAGAAGGAGCTAAAGGTGGCAAAGTCCACCACACATTTGTAGTGCCCGTTATTTTTGTTGGGGTGTGGCTAGCCATTTTCTTTGGTGTCCTACCGCCGTGTTGGATAGCTGTGTTGGTGGTCTTTGGGTTGATTGGTCTTCTCTTCGCTGCAATGCGGTACTTGCCAGGTATTCTGACAAGGCTTGGCATACGAGGAAAGACTGATTCTACTTAGCCTTCTAAGCGGTGCCTTTGATTTCAGATTCAAGGTTCTCGGCACTTCTTCTACGAGCCAATGTCTTCGTGGCTGGTCATAGGTAGCACCTATGTCCCCTTCCTCGGTTCTGGTGTGGTGCTTCCCTTTCACTTGTCCTACTCCATACTCTTCAAATAAGGCGGTGGTATTAAGGACATACGAATGTCCGCTAGTCAGTTCGCTAATTGACGCAGCAGATGCCCTTGATTAGAATGACTGACGATGTCGGATAACAAAGACTACTACGAAATCTTGGGCATACAGAGAAATGCATCTCCCCAAGGGATAAAAGAGGCGTGGTTATACTGGGTTAATATATTACACCCTGACCGTATGTCAAAGATGCCAGAACACATTCGGATAAAAGCTCAAGAAGACCTTAAGAAGGTAAATGAAGCATATTCAGTGCTCTCGGACTCTAGAAAGAGAGCGGAGTACGATAGAAGGATGGGTGCAAGCGTAGACGTAAAAGTGAGTGGCTATGAACAAACAGAGCCCAAGCCCAAGGTGGAAATCTATCCTGCGATCATATTCCTGGATAGTATGAAGCCCCGTGCGAAGCAGAAAGGCACGTTCTTCATTCGCAATGTGGGCGGTGATTACTCCAAAGTACTGATATCAAATCCAGAGAAATGGATAAAGATTATAAGAACAGAGTCTCTGTACCCAGGTAAGAAGCTCCCTATGCGAGTTGATTTAGAGGCGATTGCTCCAGAAAGGGGTAAGACAGTCGGTTCAGAGATTAGAGTTAGAGTGGACGAAGCCGAAGCATGTGTCATAGTGAGACTTAGCACACGGAAGAAAAACTGACTGGTTCACATTTCTGCTCCGACCACTAATATACCTCTGTTTCATTTCAGTTTGGCGTTGTGCTCTCTTTCCACTTCTCCCCACCCCAAAAACGCTTGTCCAAATCAGTAGTAATCACACTACCGACCTCTCAGCGTCTCTTGACGTAGACGAACACATCGGTGGCACGCTGTTCTGTCCAGATTCTGAAACTAGCCTGGTCTTTTTTACGAGCCAACGTCTTCGGGACCAGGCTTAGGTAGCACCAATGTCCCCAGGGGAGACCCCATTGCTTGGCCTTTATCTAGTAATCCTTCTTGGCTATCTGGCATATAATAAAGGCAAAATCCACCAATTCTGAAAGGAGATAACACATGCAAAAGTGGGAATATGAAATTGTCCGTCTAAGCAAAAGCAAAGACCGTGATATGGACCCCTTGTTGGATGCTAAAGGTAAACTAGGGTGGGAATTGGTGTCAGTT
>Ga0315288_10011389_pt1 | contig 11198 bp, 10 predicted proteins | sample YL17G11_20_MG_FD_203454 | JGI IMG/M metagenome (GOLD analysis project Ga0315288, IMG submission 203454) | Sediment microbial communities from Yellowstone Lake, YNP, Wyoming, USA - YL17G11_20 | ecosystem: Environmental > Aquatic > Freshwater > Lake > Sediment | place: USA: Wyoming | collected... | reverse complement strand
GAATCAGGCAGTGGCTGCTCGCCGCCTGGGCGCGGATGTGCAGCTGATCGGCAAGGTGGGGAACGACGCCTACGGCTCCCATTTGCGGGAGAGCTTGAGATCAGAAGGCATCGAGGTGAAGTCGGTAGAAATGATCGAAGGAGAGCCAAGCGGGGTGGCCGTGATCGTGGTGGATCGAAGCGGCCAGAACAGCATTGTCGTCGCCGCGGGCGCCAACCGCCGCTTGTCGCCTGCCGATCTCACCGCCAACGTCGATTGTTTTCGTTGGGCCGACGTGGTGCTGTTTCAGCTGGAGTCTCCGCTGGAGACAGTCTGTGAGGGAATTAAGCTAGCCCATGCCAGCGGTCCTCTGGTGATCTTGAATCCAGCGCCGGCCCAGAGTCTGCCCGCGGAGATCTGGCCCCTGGTGGACTTCTTGGTGCCAAACGAGAGCGAAGCGGCCCTGCTGACCGGCAGTCTTGGAGATCGCCTGGGGGTTGAGCAGGCGGCGGAGGAATTTCTGGGAAGAGGCGTGCGGCAGGTGATTATTTCCCTCGGAGAGCGGGGAGCCTATTTCGCCTCGGCAAAGGAACGCTTCACTCAGCCGACATTTCCCGTGCTCTCGGTGGATTCCACCGCTGCGGGCGACGCCTTCGTGGGTGCTTTAGCCGTCGCGTTCGCTTCCGGTTGGACTATCCAGCGCAGTTTGCCGTTCGCCGCAGCCAGTGGAGCCATCACCGTCACGCGAAAGGGAGCCCAGTCCTCTCTCCCATCGCGCCAAGAAGTGGAGGATTTTTTATCGCAAACGACCGGAGCAAAGCGCGGATGAAGAAGACCGGGGTCCTCAACCAGGAGCTCTCCCGCGTGATTGCCGGCATGGGGCATCGGGACTCGATCGTGATCTGTGACGCCGGGTTGCCCATTCCCGCCTCCGCCTGCCGGATCGACCTCGCTTTAGAAAAGGACTTGCCTTCTTTCTTGGACACGGTGCGCGTGATTTTAAGCGAGCTTCAGGTGGAGGAGGCGGTAATCGCCTCCGAAATGGGCAAGAGCAGCCCGCAGATCCGGGCGAGGCTGCTGGAATTGCTGCCCGGCGTCTCTCTGCGAGAGGTCAGCCACGAGCAGCTCAAGCTGCTCTGCATTCCGGCCAAAGCCGTGGTCAGGACGGGGGAGTTCACCCCCTACGCCAATGTGGTCCTTTTTTCGGGAGTGAGCTTCTGATGGCGATGGAGCAGGCTCTACTGAGGCGGACGATCAATTGGCGAGGTTTTCTTCGCCGTTACGGCATTGTCTTCTCGTTTCTTTTCCTGTGCCTGGCCCTGAGCTTACTCTCCGAGCGTTTTCTGACCTGGACGAACGTTCTCAACATCCTGCGGCAGTCCTCGATCAACGGGATTGTGGCCGTGGGGATGACGATGGTGATCTTGACCCGCGGGATTGATCTCTCGGTGGGAGCCGTGCTGGCACTGTCCTCCGTGGTCACCGCCGACCTGCTGCAAGGAGGGCTCCCTGTCCCCCTAGCGATGCTTGTCGGCTTGGCGCTTGGCGCTGCCCTTGGATCCTCGTCCGGTCTCCTGGTCAGCCGACTGCGGATTCCCCCGTTCATCGCCACCCTCGGGTTGATGACTGTGTCGCGCGGTTTGGCTCTCACCTACACGCAGGGAATGCCCATCACCGCCCTGCCGGCGTCGTTTAATTTCCTGGGAGCCGGCTCTCTGGGTCCGATCCCGATGCCCATCGTCCTGGCAGCGGTCATCTTTCTGGCAGGGCACTTCCTGCTGACGCGCACCAACCTGGGGCAATATATTTACGCCCTGGGGGATAATCCTGTAGCAGCCAGGCTTTCCGGCATCTCCACGCGCACAGTGACCTTCTTCGTCTATGCGCTGACGGGCTTTCTCGCCGCTTTGGCCGGGATGATCCTGGCCGGCCGCCTGGATTCCGCCCAGCCGACGGCCGGTTACGGCTATGAGTTCGACGCGATCGCCGCCGTGGTCGTCGGTGGCACAAGCCTTGCCGGAGGGGAGGGGAATCTGTTTGGCACGCTGGTCGGCGCTCTGTTGATCGGCGTTTTGAATAATGGCCTAAACTTGTTGAATGTTCCCTCCCTCTGGGAACAAGTCGTCAAGGGAGTGGTCATCGCTCTGGCGCTGCTTCTTTATCGAGCCGGTAAGAGCCGGTAAATAGCACGTAAATAATAAAGGAGAAAGGAGGGTAGGAGGCAGTTCGTTAGTTCAGCAAGGCAAATTGAACACAGGAGGGTTGAAGATGAAGAGAATTGTAGTTTTGGTAGTAAGCTTGATCCTGGTCGGCGTCCTGATCACTTCCTGCGCTCCGGCCACGCCCACCGCGAAAACGTTCACTATGGGCCTGGTCCTTTCCACCCTGAACAATCCATTCTTCGTGACATTGCGCGATGGAGCCCAGGCTGAGGCGACCAAGGAGGGAGTCACGCTGATCGTGATGGATTCCCAGAACGACTCCGCCAAAGAAGCTTCCAACATCGAGGACCTCATTTCCCGCAAGGTGGACGCCATCTTGGTGAACCCCACCGACTCTGACGCCGTTGTCCCTTCGATCACTAAGGCCAACACCGCCAATATTCCTGTTTTCACCATCGACCGGGGCGCCAATGGTGGCACGATTGTCAGCCACATCGCCTCTGACAATGTCGCCGGCGGCAAGATGGCGGGAGAATTCCTGGGCAACATCCTGGGTAAGAAGGGTAATGTGGTGGAGCTGGAGGGGATTGCAGGCACCTCCGCTGCCCGCGACCGCGGCAAAGGTTTCAACGACGTGATGTCTGCGTCGTTCCCGGACATTAAAATCGTGGCCAAGCAAACGGCGGATTTCGACCGCGCCAAGGGCCTCTCGGTCTTCGAGAACATCCTCACCGCACAGCCGGACATTAACGGAGTCTTCGCGCATAACGACGAGATGATCTTGGGCGCAATCCAGGCGGCAGAGGCCGCCGGCCGAACGGGGATCATTTTCGTGGGTTTCGATGCCGTCGATGATGCCCTGAAAGCCGTCAAAGATGGCAAACTGGCCGCCACTGTGATGCAGCAGCCGGATCAGATGGGCATTTTGGGCGTTCAGACGGCCGTCAAGAGCCTCAATGGCCAGACCGTGGAGAAGTCGATACCGGTCGCCTTGAAGGTGATCAATAAAGACAACGTTCCCTAACGCGATTTGCCGGAAGGGGCGGTCTCTTGACCGCCCCTTCCTCAAAGAGACGGAAGAACCATGAGCGACGACACCATCGTTGTGGAGATGAGCGACATCTGCAAGAGTTTCCCGGGAGTGCAGGCCCTCAAGGCCGTGACCTTTGGTCTGCACAAGGGGGAGATCCACGGGCTGGTCGGGGAAAACGGCGCCGGGAAAAGCACGCTGGTGAAAATCCTCACCGGCGTGCTTTCCAGCGACTCCGGTTCCATTTCCCTCAACGGGAACCACGTGGCCATCGAAAGCCCCCGGCAGGCGCAGCAACTGGGGATCAGCATCATCCATCAGGAATTGTCCGTGCTCCCCAATCTGACGGTCGGGCAAAACATCTACCTGGGACGGGAGCCGCGCAAATTCCTGCCGTTCTGGATCGATTGGAAAACACTGTACCGGATGGCGGACGAGCAACTGCAGCGCCTAAACGTCCGGATCTCGTCGCGGACACCCGTAGCCGAGCTTTCCGTAGCCCAGCGCCAGATGGTGGAGGTAGCCAGGGCTCTATCCCTGGCAGCCGGCGTGATCGTGATGGACGAACCCACCTCGGCGCTGACCGAGCGGGAGATCGAGAGTCTCTTTTCCCTGATGCGATCGCTGAAGCAGCAGGGGATTTCCATCATCTTCATCTCGCACAAGCTGGAGGAGATCGTTTCCATCGCTGACCGGGTCACGGTCCTGCGTGATGGTTCGCTCGTTGGGTCCGCTCCCGTCGGCGACCTGACCCCCAACCAGGTGGTGACGATGATGGTGGGACGGGAATTGGGCGAGATGTACCCCAAGCAGGAAGTGGTCCGCCAGGAGGTGGTGCTCTCCGTCCGAAACCTGCGCAGAGGAAAAGACCTCCGCGGGGTCAGCTTCGAGCTCCATAGCGGGGAAATCCTCGGGCTGGCCGGGCTGGTGGGCTCCGGGCGCACCTACGTCGCCCGAGCGATCTTCGGCGCGGACCCGATAGAGGGCGGGGAGTTCCAGTTGGATGGCCACCTCGTTCGGATCCGGTCGCCGCAGGAGGCCATCGCGCTGGGGATCGGATTCCTGCCGGAGGATCGCAAGGCACAGGGGGTTCTGCTGGGGCTGCCGGTGAGTTCGAACATCGCCATCACGCGCATGGAGAATGTCTCCCGCTGGGGAGTGATCGTCTTTCGACGCCTGAAGGAACTAGCCCTGGAGTTCGTGGCGAAACTGAGCATCCGCACGCCCAGCATCTCTCAATTGGTGCGCAACCTGTCCGGCGGGAATCAGCAAAAAGTGGTGCTGGCCAAATGGCTCGCCCTTCGACCCCGGGTCTTGATCTTGGATGAGCCGACCCGCGGGATCGACGTCGGCGCCAAGGCGGAGATTCACACCCTGATGAATCAGTTGGCCAAGGACGGGGTCGGCATCCTGATGATCTCCTCCGACCTGCCGGAGGTGCTAGGGGTCAGTGATCGCATTTTGGTGATGCACGAGGGCGCAATTGCGGGGGAATTCTCCCGCCGGGAAGCGTCTCCGGACAAAATCATGCTGTGTGCCACCGGCGGGAAAGCGGACTGTGACTGACGCCCGCGCCACGAATCGGCTGGATGTTCTCCGCCGCTCCACCGTCTTTCTGATTCTTTTTGCTGTGGCGATCGTATTTTCCCTCCTTTCTCCCCGCTTCATCAGCCTCAGCAATCTGAGCAACATCCTGCTTCAGACCTCGATTGTGGCCCTGCTGGCGATCGGCCAAACGATGACCATGCTCACGGCGGGCATCGATCTGTCTGTCGGGACGGTCGGCGTTTTCTGCGGGGCGATCGCTGCCGGCTTGGCCACCGGATATGGATTTGGCGTGACGCTGGGCACCTATCCGGCGTTCTTGCTCACCATGCTGCTGGGAGCCGCCTTGGGCGGGATCAGCGGCTTGCTGATCGTGCGGGGCAACCTCCCGCCCTTCGTGGCCACCCTCTCGATGATGGCCATCGCCCGCGGGTTGACCCTGGTCTTCACGCAGGGGAGACCGGTGGCCGGATTGCCGGAATCCTTCATTTTTTGGGGTTCGGGGACAGTCCTGGGGATCCCGGTACCGGTGATCGTCGTCGTGGTGGTGACGGCCCTGGTCTACCTGCTCCTGACCCGCACCAGCTTCGGCCTCTATATCTACGCTGTCGGTGGCAACAAAGAAATGGCCAGACTCTCGGGCATCAGCGTACGCAGCGTAGAGCTGGGAGCCTACGTCATATCCGGCTTGACGGCGGCCATCGGTGGCCTGATTCTCACCGGCCGTCTGGCCTCCGCCCAGCCCAACGTAGGGGTGGATTTGAATCTGGATGCCATCGCCGCCGCAGTCTTGGGCGGCACCAGTCTGTTCGGGGGCACCGGCAGCGTCCTGCGCACCATTGTGGGGGCATTGATCATGGGTACCCTGGCCAACGGTCTCAATCTGATGGGCGTTCCTTCCTACCCTCAGCTCGTCATCAAGGGGGCAGTCTTCATTCTGGCCGTCATGCTGGACATCCTTACGTCGCGGAAACGCTCGTAGTCGACCTTCGATACGAGCAATCCCTGGCGACGATGAAGCGGTCGAGAAGGGTTAGACCCACATTGAAACTTGGCATTGAAACGAAGCCCATCACAAAGATCTTTCAAATTCATAAAGGAGAGACACGAGTTCTAACCAATCTTTCCTTATCCATAGAGGAAGGCAGCGTATATGGCCTCACTGGAGCCAATGGATCCGCGAAAGAAAGGAGAACATCATGAGACAGGCAATGATTCCGAGCATCGTTCTCTTAATCATTCTGCTGGGCAGCGCCGGCTGCATCATGGAACATGCTCCGGGTGCGTTGACGAGCGTTGCATCGATCGAGGTAGCAATCAGAGCCGGCGTCCTGGGTTCGGACTTCGCGGAAAGGGCAAGAAAAACCGACAACCTGTATGTCATGGAGTTGAAAGACACAGGCATCCCGTTTCCGGTCTTCACCTTCTCCGATTACCAAGCCGGCTATTCCATTCTGGTGGAAGATGACCGCCTGGTGTTGCTCTGCGCAGGCTTCGGCGGCGGTTATGCCGGGAATTTTGCGATCCGGGAGGAGGGGGAAAGGCAGGTGTTGACGTATCAATTCAGTGTAGGTAGTGGGATGAGCTACACACGATCCGGTCAGTATGTTCTGGGCACTGGAACCGCGACCTGGCAGAACTGGCCGGACCTCCCGTCCCCATAGGTCGATCCGCAAAATGGGGTGCAATTGACAAGTCCCTGACCACCAACGGCCAGGGTGACAATCTTTCTCCGAACGACGTGACTCCAAGGCTGATCCCGATGGTGAGACCTTTTCGTACAGATGGACAGTAGATTGAATATGTAGGAAACAGCTCTAGCCGGACGCAAATCTCGCTGCGCTCCATTAGCACCGGTTAGGTTAGGCGTTAACCATCCAAGAACATACGTGAGACCGAGGATGAAGTAGAGGACACAATGCCAGGGACTAAGGCGCTCAGCGAATCAGGACAGGTTAAGAAACCTATCACAAAGGTCCCACTATACCTACTACGCTGCCAGGGTCTTCGCTAAGCGTTTGGCCATGGCAACGATTGTGAGGATCGGCGGAAGGCCGGGCGCTGAAGGAAACACACTGGCATCGCACACAAACAATTTGTCTATTTTGGTCTGCAGGTATTTATCCACAACCTTGCCAATCGCTGCAGTTCCACCTGGGTGGGCGCCGCCCACCTTCGTAACAACGAATGATTTGCTGTCTGCACCTGCCTTAACCAGAATTTCTTTTGATATCGCTATGCCTTCTTGTAATCTCGTCCGGTCCCTTTTGGTCACTGGCTTGGAAACCTTGCCATTCCCGTAAACTTGTCCAACCGGTTCATCCGTAATCTTGGTCATAATGCCGATCACTCTATGCCCGGGCAGAGTGAGACCTCTTACTCCCATATTCGAAAAATTGGCCGACTTGCTTGAAACAGTAGCCACATCCGGTGATAGTATGAATCCCCTACTGTTATGAAACTCAAGATCTACCAGCGGCATCCTGGGCTCGTTCAATTGGTTGAGTCCTTTCGTCACTCCATAGGTTTCCACATATAGATCTACGAAAAGCCCTGAGCCCGCGTCCTTGATCCCCGATTTCTGCAGGATTACCGGGGTTCCTAATCCTCCGGCAGCAAGGATGACTATGTCTGCCATCACTTCCACTCGGCCATTTGGGCCTACGCCCATTAGACCTTTTGCCTTGCCATTTTGAAAGATGACCTGTTCAATCCTGGTGTTGTAAAGAACCTCGGCTCCCGCTTGACTGGCTTCCTTTAGGTAGTCGAGAGCCGTCCATTTGGCACCCGCGATACAGCCCCATGCACAATCCCCGCACATTCTGCAAGTCATAGAGTCGATGAACTTGGGCATTAATTCCATCTTGTAGCCCAATTCTGCAGATGCCCACATAATTCTCTTGGAGCCCACCGACAGAACGGCTTCGGGGATAGGCGAGATTTGCATCTCTCCCTCCGCCTCGTCGAATTCTTTCTCTAAATTAATCCCAAGATGGGACAGCTCTTCTTCCAGGCACCGAACGCCATTTCCGCAAGAAACCACCGTGCTTCCGCCGGCCATAAACGTTCTAAGTAGAATTACGCCCTCTCTTGATTTTGCAAACGATGTGCGAGTCAATTTGTCCATATCGTAATAGCGCCGATTGCCCCGGATCGTTCCGATCTTCTCCTCGTATTTACCTCTTTCTACGACGAGCACCTGCTTGCCTTTCCTGGCAAGCTGTTTTGCCAGTGTAGCCCCACCCGCACCAGAACCAACTATCACAAACTCGTACTTTCTACCTTGCATGTTGGCACCTCCACATTTGAATCTGAGAATCAGTACCGTGCAAGCCGTTTTGGTGAAGGGAGATAAATTCATGTCAGAGGATTAATGCTGCAGTAAAAATTATAGTTTTTGTGTTCCACAAACACCACACCCCCCTTCTTAGGTGTTAATCAAAAAGGGGATAGATTTATTTTCCACCCGTCTTTCGATTTTCCATTCGATTTCGTCCACAAGATCCTTGGCTACGCTCAGGACGGACTGCCAATCAACTGTCCCCATTGGAGCGATTTACGGATCAGCTCCCATTCTCCCGCCGCAATGGTTTCTTTCACCCAAGCCGCATAGCTTTCCGACCGCTTTTCTTGCTGTCGGCAAGACAACGAATAAATTTGTCCCCAATAATGTCTTTTGATTCAACAAAATGGCTCTGGGCACCGCTGCAAAAGTAGCTGTTCCCCCTTTTCCGTTCCTACTCGCCCAGTGTTAGAGCCCAGGTGTCGCCGAGGTAACCGCTGTCATTCATTCCCCCGAACAGAATTAATTTGCCGGCGGAGGTGAAGGGCGAGGACTGGCGGATGAGGATCGCGAGGGAAAGGCAGTTTCGAGTTTCAAGTTGCGAGTGACGAGGTAATAAAGGCAGTTTCAAGTTGCGAGTGACGAATTTCGAGTTGAAACCAAAAAAAGCTAAAGACAGTTTCAAGTTAGGTGGCAATTTATAAGTTGCGGCTCAGGGGGCTGCGCGAGAGGGCTATTCAACCGGAACGACACGCCGGGTTGGCTTTCTCCCAGCCCCTTTGGCTATTTTGTAGGACAGTGGAGCTCCATTTGAATAAATCAATGGCAGAGCGGTGGATTTGGGCCAGACTTGCTCAATGCGCTGATTGACAAAGGATTCTGCCCCTATGATGATGAAAGCGGAGGCATGACTGGACCAAGGCCGTGGCATATTTCAAGCCGAGATAGAGTCGGGGGAAAGCGCCTAACATTGTGTAAAGCCGATGCCCACCCTTGCGCTCTATTATTAACCAGTCATACCCGCAAAGGTGCCGGAGATTGTAGTATGTCTTGCCCGCAGCGGCAGGGGGCGGCTCGTACTAGCCGTTGGGCCGCCAAGGCGGAGGTGAGATCGTGAATAGGACCGAAGTCGATTCGAACCATGAGAGACTGGCGCGTGAACTTGCGCGTCGCTTCCAAGAGTTCCCAACGGTTGAGGCAGTAGCCTTGGGTGGCTCTCAGGCGCACACTGCCGGCGATCCGTTGTCTGACATCGACCTGTATGTTTATACGTCTGCGGTGATCCCGCTCGGTGCACGCGAGGCGTTAATGGCAGAGATGCAGGCCACCCGTGCTAACCTCAATTTGCAGTTCTGGGATTTGGGCGATGAGTGGTACGATGCTGCGACAGGCATTGAATTGGACGTCGTATATTGGGAGCCCGCCTGGGTTGAGAGCCAGTTGGACCGCGTCTGGCGGCAGCACCAAGCGAGTTTAGGCTATACCACCTGCTTCTGGTACACGATTCGCTACTCGCAGGTGCTCTTTGACCGACGGGGCTGGTTGATTGACTTGCAGCAGCAGAGTGAGCAGCCGTACCCGGAAGCGCTCCGGCACGCCGTGATCGCCAAGAACCACGCAGTCTTGCGCCGCGTCATTCCGAGCTATACACATCAGATTGAGAAAGCCAGCCGACGGGGGGATGTGGTAAGCCTGAACCATCGAGTGGCGGCGCTGCTAGCGAGTTACTTTGATGCGGTGTTTGCCCTCAATCGGGTTTTACATCCGGGAGAGAAACGGTTGATTGCGTGGACGCAAGCTCATTGTGCACACCTGCCAGTTGAGATGGCAGACCAAATTGAAGCCGTCCTGCAGGCGGCGTGCCTGGTGGACGGGAGATTGGTGCAGCAGGTAAACGCGTTACTGGACAACCTTGATGAATTGCTACGCCAAGAAGGTTTTGACTTAGCTACGTCTTTGCCGTTCGTGTAGCTGGGGCCAGTTTCACAGCTTGCGCTAGCGTGCGTATGGGTCAAGGGTGGCCCAACACCGCATGCAGCCGATGCACTCTAGCGCGCGGCTGATGCCGAGCGTTAGGCGCCATCATTGGGTATAAGAATACTCGGGAGGACAAACACGAGAATAATCGAAAAGGTTCTGATTGGCACCATCCTAGGTGCGATATTTCCTATACTGGGTTTTCTTGCCCTGTGGTGGGGAACACTTGCCTTCTTGCCAGACAGACTGCCCCTTTTACTAGCTTCTGTTGGTTTATTGACCGGGATACTGGTGGATATCGCCTATTTGAGAAGATGGGTAGGCAGTGCCTATTCCATCAATTTGAAGATTTGGATGGCAGTCTATCTTTTCTACTCAATCGGCATGTTTGGCTTCTGCATGGGGATACCAGTTTTCAACGTGGTTCTTGCTGTACCCGCGGGGTTATTCATTGGCGGCAAGTTGGCCCGCCAAACAGCGGATCATGGTGAGGCGAGACGAATGAACAGGCACACTTGTGTATTTACGACGGGCGTACTGGCGGCAGTGTGTGTCCTATCAGCCGTTATAGCACTGGTGGATCCTTATACCAGCCTCGACCTTCAGAGGATGCTAGGGCTCCAATTTGAGGTCACGCGATTGATGCTTGCGGGGGTAATAGCAACTGGAGGCATTGCCTTGCTGTTACTGCAATGGGGAATGACTAGCAAAGTGATACACCTGACTTACGCTTTGATGCAGACGAACAGCAGCGCACTACGTTGAGTAAGCAATGAAGCATGAAGTATAGATGGAGCCTAACACCACGTGCAGTGGACAGTGGGGATTTGCCCCGCTATATTGGGTTTATATTACGCCCAGGCAGTGTCCCGTTTCGACGGGGAATCTAAATCCCGCCCCACTGCCACTAACGCAAACCGTTGGGCGGCCCTTTCGGATGAAGTGAGGAGGAACTCAAGAATGGATTGCGAACTTAAGGACATCACAGTTCACTATGAATTGTTAGGTGAGGGTAGACCCATTATCATGCTCCATGGTTGGTCGGTTGACCATCGCCATATGGTGAGTGATATGGAACCACTCTTCAGGCAGCGTGACGGATGGAAACGCATCTATCTTGATTTGCCTGGTCACGGAAGGACGCCAGGAAAGGATTGAATCACTAACCAAGATAAGATACTAGATGTCGTTTTGGATTTCATTGATAACGTTATCTCAGGGC
>Ga0315288_10011388_pt1 | contig 11198 bp, 8 predicted proteins | sample YL17G11_20_MG_FD_203454 | JGI IMG/M metagenome (GOLD analysis project Ga0315288, IMG submission 203454) | Sediment microbial communities from Yellowstone Lake, YNP, Wyoming, USA - YL17G11_20 | ecosystem: Environmental > Aquatic > Freshwater > Lake > Sediment | place: USA: Wyoming | collected... | reverse complement strand
CCGACGCGGCGAAAGCCACGAACTTTTCTTTGGTGCGCTGGAAGCAGGATCTGGGGGAGCAGTCTTCGGTCGGCGTCCTGGCCGTCGGCGCAGCCCAGGCCGGTCGGTTCAATGGAACCGGCGGAGTGGACGTGCTTTATTCGACATCCAGGCTCTTCGGCGACAAGAATTTCCAGATCGGCGGGGCGATCGCGGCGACCTATACATCCGACCGGGAAACCGCGGCCGGCAGCGCCCATCGTTTGTTCCTCAGCTACCCCAACGACCTCATCGAACTTGATGCATCCTGGGAAAGGGCGGGCAAAGAGTTCAACCCGGAGGTTGGATTTTTGAGCCGGACGAGCTACCAGGTGTTTTCGACGGAGCTGTCGATCAGCCCCCGGCCCAAATTCATTCCCTGGATCCAGCAACTCGAGTTCAAACCCATCGAGCTCGAATATTATATCGACGATCTGACGCACGAGATGCAGTCCGTCTACATGGAATTCCGGCCTTTGGGGCTGCAATTAAAGAGCGGCGAAGCCCTTGAGTTCAATATCCAGCGCAACGCCGAGAACCTGACCGAGGAGTTCGAGATCCGGGAGGGCCACGTCATCGGCGCCGGACGATATTGGACAAACCGGGGCGAAATCCAATTTGAAAGCTTCGAGGGACGGCCTATTGTCGCCTCCGCCGCCGTCAACTGGGGAAAATTCTACGACGGGACGAGCACGGAATGGGAGGCCGACCTGGCCTGGAAACCGAGCAAGTTCTTCAGTGCCAGCACATCCTACCAGCGGACAGATATCCGGCTTGACGGAGGCGCGTTTGCCATCGACGAAATCGTCGGCCGGCTGAATTTTTCGTTGAATCCCCGGCTCTTCGGATCGGTCTACACCCAATGGAATAACGACGACGACGAAATCCGGTTCAATTTCCGCGTTACCTGGATCCCTAAACCCGGCGCCTCGCTCTATTTCGTCCTTAACCAGTTCGGCGACACCCTCGATCCCCACGGGAACTGGCGGCTGAACAAGACCGTGGCCATGCTGAAATTTGTCTGGTATTTTAGCCGGCCCTAGGCAACAAAGCCCTGACATCGGATATTCAGTTTTGTCACGAGCTGCCCTCCTGATCAATGCCTACATCCGGCCGATTCTTGACAAATTCTTAAGGAAAAGTTCAGTAGTCAAATCATTTTCCGAGTGTTATATTCATCTCAGGGTCCCTTGAGAATATTGGTCATAGAATGAGAATATTGGTCATAGAGGATGAGAAAAAGGTTGCTCAAGCACTCAAGAAGGGGCTCGAATCCGCGCACTATGACGTCGAGGTGGCCTTCTCGGGGGAAGAAGGTTTTTTTCTGCTCCATTCTCAAAAATTCGACCTGGTCATCCTGGATCTCATGCTGCCGGGAAGGGACGGGCTGGAAATCCTGACCACTCTTCGCGGCAGACAAGACAAAACGCCGGTGCTGATCCTGACGGCGAAAGACACCATAGAAGACAGGGTGGTCGGGCTGGACGCGGGCGCGGATGACTATTTGATCAAGCCGTTTGCCTTTCCCGAGCTTTTAGCCAGGCTCAGGGCTTTGCTCCGACGGGGGATCGACGGCCAGGTTTTGAAACTCAAGCTGGCCGATTTGGAAATGGATCTCGTCGGCCGCCTCGTCATCCGCAGCGGACGGCCCATTCCTCTCACCATCAAGGAGTTTGAGCTCCTCGAATATCTCCTCCGCAACCAAGGCCAGATTGTGACGCGGGAAATGCTGGCCAAGGAAGTCTGGGAAGAAACGCAGAGGGCGACGCCCCTCGACAACGTCATCGATGTCCACATTGCCCGCCTCCGAAAAAAGATCGACGAGCCGTTTGCCAAAAAGCTCCTCCATACCGTCCGCGGCGTCGGCTTTGTCCTCACAGAGAGGACGCTATGAGAATTCGGCCGTCGAGCGTGCGGGTGCGTCTGACCCTTTGGTACACGCTGGTCCTGGCTTGCATCGTCCTGGTTTTCTCCCTCTCCGTTTATCTGTTTGTAAAAAGCCGGCTGGGTCAACTGCTGGACCGGCAGCTGGACCGGGAATTCGAAGCCATCGCCGGAGAAGTCTCCGAGGAGCCCGGCGATATGCGCGATTTGGAGCCCGAAAGTTCGGCCAAGCTTTTCCAACTCGTCCAAGGAAAAAATGTTTTTTTCCAAACCGGTCCCTATCTAAAAGCGGGGCTGCCGGAGATCTTAAGCGTGCCGAGTGTCAAATACCGGACCTTTCGAGCGGCATCGGGGAAAAGGTTTCGTCTGATCACCGGCCTCACAAAAAGCGGCTTAATCCTGACGGTCGCCCAGGACGAAGAAGCCCTCTGGAGCAGTCTCCATACGCTTGTTATGATATTGGCGTTGGCTCTTCCAAGCGCGCTCGTTCTTGCCGCCTTGGGTGGCTCCGTCATGGCCAGCCGGCTGCTTAAACCCGTAGCCTCGATGGCTCAAAAGGCCGAGAAGATCAATGCGGAAAATCTTTCCGCAAGGCTTTCCGTCGAGAATCCGGAAGATGAATTCGGGAAATTGGCGACCGTCTTCAATCATACCCTCACCCGCTTACAAAACGCCTTTGAACGGTTGCAGCGTTTCACGGCCGATGCCTCTCATGAATTGCGCACTCCGTTGACGGCCCTACAGAGCGTAGGGGAAGTGGCTCTTCAAGAAGACCTTGACGCCGGCGCCTACCGCGACAGGATCGGCAGCATGCTTGAAGAAACGGCGCGCCTGACTCGTTTAGTCGACAGCCTGCTTCTCTTGACCCGGGCCGACCGCGGCCAGCTCCTGTTGAGCCGGAAAGAGCACGATGTGACAAGACTTATCGAGAAGGCTGTTGAAGACATGCGAATCATGGCCGAAGAGAAGAGCCAGAGATTGATGATAAGCCTGCACAAAGGAGCAAAGGGCAACGTTGATGAAGACACCCTGCGACAGGCCCTGGTCAACGTTCTTGATAATGCCATCAAATATACTCCCCAGGGTGGGACGATCTCCGTGAAATTGCAAGAACGTGAAAGCCAACTGATCATTGAAGTGACCGATACCGGGCCGGGAATTGCCGCCGAGCATCGGGAGAAAATATTCGACCGTTTTTATCGAATCGAAAAGGACCGGTCCAGAGAGATCGGCGGAGCCGGGCTGGGGCTGGCCATCGCCAAGTGGGCGGTGGAAGCGAACGGCGGCCGTCTCGAACTGGACGAACGGGAAAATCATGGCAGCACATTCCGGATCGTGTTGCCGAAATGATCCTTATAAAAACGAAACATTAAACGAAAAAAAGGAGGAAGACATGAAACTCAAGAGTCTTTTGGCGCTTCTGGTTGCGGTTGTTTTCGTCTTTGCCATCAGCTGCAAAGAGAAGGCGAAAGAAACGGCTCCGGCAAAGGCTGAAGTCAAAGCCCAGGGGCAGGCGGTTGAAAAGGCGGAAGCCAAGGAAGCCGAAGAAAAAGAAGGAGAAGAAGAGAAAGGAGAGAAAGAAGAGAAGGAAGAGGCGGCCGAGAAAGATCAGGAACAGGCAAAAAAGGCGAAGGTGGAATTGCCGGCCGCGGTCGTCAAAGCCATCAAAGACAACGTCCCGGACGCCGAGATTGATATTATGGACGTGGAGAAGGAAGCCGGGATCGCCCTCTACGACATCGAATTCAAAGGGGGCAGGGGCGAGATCGAAGTCGCCGAGGACGGCACCGTCATGGATATTGCCACGATCATTGCCTTGAAGGATGTTCCCAAGGCCGCTGCCGACGCGATTCAGAAGGCAGCCGAGGGCGGCACAATCAAGCAGCTCGAAAAATCCGAAGTCCGCGCCGAAATCAAGAAGGAAGGCGAAAAAGGCACGATCGTCAAACTCGCTACCCCCAAGTACGTCTATGAAGCAGAAATTATCAAGGGCAACCAGACGGGCGAAATCCAGGTCGATCCAGACGGCAAGATTGTCGAAGCCCTCAAGTGGAGCACCAAGGGCGAAAAGGAAAAGTCATAGAAGAGAGAAAGAGCCGAGCCCATAGTGCTTTTATTTACCGAATTCAAGCACCTGGAACGATCCGGGCACGACGGACGGTCGGGGCTTCGGCTGGTCTTTGGTGGGGGCGGGAGCCGGACCGAATTCCGCCGTCACCACAAAAACGTGATGCGTTTTGGGATCGAGTTCCATGGTCCGGGCCCGGGGGGCTGTTTTAATCGTTTCGAGAACGCTGTATTTGTCGGCCGATTCCTGGCGGACCACCGTTAACGTGCCCTCGCCGTTGGAGGAGAAGATCAAGCCGGTCCCGGCATCATAGCGGACCGCGTCGGGGCCGCCGCCGATGGGCACCGTGGTGATGACTTTTCCGTTCTCAAAATCCGAGACGACCATCAGTTTGTCGCAGACGCTGAACAGACGTTTGTTTTTCAGGTCGATGGCCAGCCCGCTCGGCCCTTCCCCGGGAGCGATCGACCATCTCTTCTTGACTTCAAGCGTTTTGGCGTCAAAGGCGACAATTTCGCTTTTGTCTTCGTTGTTGACAAAAATGATGCCCTTGCCGTCCGTGACGGCGAATTCCGGCTTTCCACCGATGTCGATGGTCCCGACGACCTTGTTTGTAACCGCGTCGATGGCCGTCGCGTTCGCAGTCCGGCCGTTGAATGTAAAAACGCGGTCCGAAAAGGCGTCGTACATGATGGAGTCTGGGTTTTGCCCGGACGACGGGATTTCTTCTAAAACCTTGTTTGTCTTGAGATCAAAAACGGAAACGCTGTTGCCTCGTCCATTCGAGATGTATCCCCGCCCTTTGACCGGAGCGAAGGCGACGCCATGAACCCCCTGGAGGTTAGCCATGGACTCGCTCTTAACGCCGGTGTCGACATTGACAATCTCGACGGCGTTGCCGTGGGTCACGTAGAGAAGGCGTGTTTGAACATCCAACGCCATATAGTCCCAGCCGCCTTCTCCGCCGATGACGATCTTTTTAAGAAGGTGATAGCCTGACGGATTCGCCTGCTGGACGGCCGCCAGGCCGAGCCCGACTAATCCACAAACCAATAGACCCGATAGCCAAATAATCTTCTTCTTACTCATAATATCATTATACTCCTGTTCTGTCTGACCAAGGAAAACTCTATAGGGTGCCTCAATAACAAAGTTTCTCTCCTTTGACATTAAGGGTGGACTTGGTTATATCCTAAAGGATAGGAATCAGGCTTCTAGGAGTTGTGAGATGACGAGACCAATGGAGATGAAGAACAGATCCCGGGCGGTCGTTTTTTTTATCGCTTTATTAGCTGCTACGTCCTTCGCCTTCGGCCAGAAGCCGGAAGGAACGATGGCCTTCACCGTATCCATGGAGCAGCCGAATACGCATTATTATCATGTCGTATTCCGGTGTGAAGAGATCAAAGGCGAAACTCTGGATTTCAAGATGCCGGCTTGGACGCCGGGATACTACCAGATCATGGATTACGCCCGAAACGTGCTAAATTTCCGGGCCGAGGAGAGCGCTGGGAAGCCCCTGCTCTGGGAGAAGACCGCCAAGAACACTTGGCGGATCAAGTCCGGCAATGCGGCCGCCGTTGTCGTAAGCTATGATGCCTACGCGTTCGCCCCGTCGGTTGCCGACAGCTACCTGGACGACAGCCGTGGCTTCCTCTCGCCGACCGGCGTCTTCATGCATGTCGCCGGCCGCCTTGCCCATCCGGCAACCGTCGTCGTCAAACCGTATGAAAGCTGGACCAGGATCTCAACCGGTCTCGATCCGGTCGAAGGGAGGTCGAACACGTTCTTCGCTCCGGACTTCGATATTCTTTATGACTGCCCGATCCTCATCGGCAATCAGGAGATCCTCAAATTCGAGGTCCAGGGGATTCCCCACGTCTTTGCCATCCATAATCCGGGAACCTTCGACCGTGAAAAATTCATGGCCGACCACAAGCGGATGGTCGAGGCGGCTGTGGCCATTTTCGGGGAGATCCCTTATCGGCACTACACCTTCCTGATGATCGGCCCGGGCGGAGGCGGCCTCGAACACCTGAATTCAACCGCCCTCACCTTCAACGCGGCCAGCCTGAGCGACCCGGCTGGCTACAAGAGATGGCTGAGCTTCGTCTCCCACGAATATTTCCATCACTTCAATGTCAAGAGGATCCGTCCGATCGCCCTGGGCCCGTTTGATTACGACAAGGAAAACTTCACCAACATGCTTTGGGTGTCCGAGGGGATCAGCGTCTACTATGAAGACCTGATCCTCAATCGGGCCGGGCTCCTCACCCGGGACGAGGTCCTCGAGCGGTTCCGGTCATCCATCGCAAGGTACGAGAACGCCCCCGGACGTCGCTTTCAATCTGCAACCGAGTCGAGCTTCGACACCTGGATGAAGTTCTTCAGCCGGGGAGGGAACACAGCCAACACCACCATCTCTTACTACGACAAAGGCGCCGGGCTCGGGATGCTCCTCGACTTCAAGATCCGCAACGAGACCAAAAACCAGAAGTCCCTGGACGACGTGATGAGGACTCTCTACCAAAAATTCTACAAAGAGAAAAGGCGGGGCTTTACGGATCAGGAATTTCGCCAGGTCTGCGAAAACACGGCCGGATGCCCGCTCGCCGAGATCTTTGAATACGCCTCCACAGTGAAGGACATCGATTATCCCAAATATTTTGCCTACGCCGGGCTGGACATTGACGTACAGCCCAGGGAATTGCCCGGCGCCTTTTTTGGGGCCGCCACCCAGGACCAGGGCGGAAATTTGATGATTTCGAATATCGAATGGGATTCTCCGGCCGGGCGGGCCGGCCTCAGCCTGCAGGATGAGATCATCGCCCTGGATGGCACCCGTGCCAGCTCGCGGACGATGGGCGAGATCTTCAAATCCAAGCAGGCTGGGGACAAAGTCCGAGTCCTCGTTTCGCGTCGCGGCGCGCTCCGCGAAGTCGAGGTCACTCTCGGGAAAAAGACGGAGCGGAGCTTCCGGATCAGGCCCCTCTCAAACCCAAATCCGCTTCAAGCGGAGATCCTCAAGGGCTTGTTAAAGGATTAATCCGGGCATCCGATTCACGAGCCGGTCTTATAGCGGGGCCATCTTATTAAGAAAAAGTTGAGGAGGCCACGTCGCCTCGCTCCTCGCGATGAAATTTCGTTTAGCGCGTTTATTTAAGCTATCTAACCAACCGGACGTCCAGCCAATCCGCGCGGATTCCCCCTCCAAGTTGACTTCGATCAGCATGCGTTATATATTTCGCGCGACATGTTGGAGAGGCCATGAATCCCAATCCTTTTCTCGGAGTTTTCCTCCACGCCTTGGGCGGGCTCGCCGCCGGCAGCTTCTATATTCCGTATAAGAAGGTTCGCGGCTGGGCCTGGGAAACATACTGGCTGACAGGCGGATTCTTCAGCTGGATCATCACGCCGTGGGTCGTCGGGCTGCTGACCTGCCCGGACATCGTCAAGGTCCTGGCCTCGGCCTCCAAGGGGACGCTGCTCTGGACTTACCTTTTCGGCGTGATGTGGGGGATCGGCGGCCTGACCTTCGGACTGTCCATGCGCTATCTTGGCCTCTCCCTCGGCATGGCTCTTTCGCTCGGATTCTGCGCCGTATTCGGCACGCTCGTCCCGCCTCTCTTCCACCGCCAGCTGGCCGGCATGGCGGCGAGCCTCTCCGGCCGGATCACGCTGCTCGGGATCGTGGTCTGCCTCACGGGCATCGCCATCTGCGGCAGCGCCGGAATGCGAAAAGAGCGGGAACTCACAGACGCCGAGAAACGCGCTTCCATCGCCGAGTTCTCCTTCGTCAAGGGCGCTTGGGTGGCCATTTTCGCGGGCGTCATGAGCTCCTGCATGGCCTTCTCTTTCGCGGCTGGAAAGCCCATCGCCGAGGCCGCTGTCCGAGCCGGGATCGCGCCGTTGTTCCAGAATTTCCCGGTTTTAGTCGTGGCCCTTCTCGGCGGATTCACGACGAACGCTCTCTGGTGCCTGACTCTCAGCGTCCGCAACAAGACAGGCCGCGATTATTTCCGCGTCCAGAGTCCAAAGCCCGACCCGGCTCCGTCGCTTTTCTCCAATTATCTTTTCTCGGCCCTGGCCGGCATCACCTGGTATTTCCAGTTCTTCTTCTACGGGATGGGCACGACGAAAATGGGGAAGTATGATTTCTCGAGCTGGACCATCCATATGGCCTTCATCATCACCTTCAGCAGCTTGTGGGGGATCTACTTCCATGAATGGAAGGGAACGGGCCGGCCGACGCGCCGCTTGGTTGTAGGCGGGATCCTCGTCCTCATCCTGTCCACGATCGTCGTCGGGATCGGAAACTACGTCGCAACGTTGAAGTGATTTCTATCGGCGGCGGCTAAGCAGCGGAGGAGAACATTCTTGTCCGCTCTGGTCCAAGAATGACCGATCGGCCTGGCCAACTAATGTCAAGGCAATAAAGAAAGTTACATCGTCATTGCGAGCCGTTCTTGCGGCGTGGCAATCCGACGCAGTCGTTGCGAGACAGCAAGGCTGTCGTGGCAATCTCCTCTCAAGTCCCTCGCGAGGAAAGAGGAGATCCCTCACTGCGCTCGGGACGACTCTCTGAGTCGGATCGTCACGTCGCTTCGCTCCTCGCGATGACATCATATTTAATATGTCTATATTAGTGCTGCCCTTTCTATCCTACACCAGCGCGCCCTTCTTGATGATGCCCTCCATGACGTCGGCGAAGTAGTCGATTTCCCTGGCTGATAACGACACGTTCACCACGATCCGGATTCCGTCGATCAATCCGTCCGGGTGCTTGATCGGCGAGACGATGATTCCCCACTTATCGAGAAGATGCTCGGTGAGCTTGGCCATATCCATGCCCTCGATGCCGAAGGTAGTGACGCCGCAGGACTCGGCGGGGTCCAGGCTCGAGTAGAAGCGCACCCGCGGCAGCGTCCGAAGCCGGTTGGCCCAGCGTTCTTTTAGGTACCGGATGCGCGCCGATTTCCGCTCGATGCCGATGCCCTCGTTGAAAGTGATCGCCTCGGCAATGGCGACTCGGTTGGCCGGGGTCCGCGTCCCTACGTCTTCGAAGCGGCGGATGTCGTTGGGAGTGTCCGTCCACGGCGGTGTCAGCGGCCAGACCTTGGAGATCCGGTCCTTCGGAATCCGGACGAAGCCGTTCCCGGGCGGTGCCATCAGCCATTTGTGGAGGCTGGCCGTGTAGTAGTCGCAGCCAAGGTCCGCGAGCTTGAAAGGCACGTGCATGAAGCCATGCGCGCCGTCGACGATCACTTCGATGCCTTTGGAATGCGCCATGTCCGAGATCCGGCGGATCGGCGCCATCTGGCCTGTCCAGTGCGTCATGTGACAGATCAGGATCACCTTCGTCCGCGGCGTCACTGCCTGCTCGACCAATCGATAGAAAAGGTCGAGAGGCACGGGAGGGGCGGGAAGCTGGACGATCTTGAGCACGATGCCCTCGCGCTTTTCGCGTTGCCTCCAGGAGCCGACCAGCCGCGGGTAGTCCTGGTTGGTGGTGACCACTTCGTCACCGCGCTTCAAATCGAAGCCCATGATCGGGATCTCGCCCGCCTCACTTCCGCCGCGGCAGATGACGAGCTCTTCGGGATCGCAGCCGAGGTGCGACGCCAGTCGCCGCCGGCAGCTCTCGATCTCTTTCCCGAGAATGGCCATCGAGTGCCAGGCGGCGTTGCCTGTAAATTCGCTGTGCCGGCGAACGGCTTCCTGGACGATGCGGAGGCCGTTCTGGACGGTGCCGTTGTTCAGATTGATGAAGTTGCGGTCTTCGGTGAAGGCTTGCTGGACCTCGAACCAGAAGTCCTCGTCGGCCGCGACCTGTTCGGGACTCAGATCGGCCGTGTCGCGTCCCGCCGCGAGAATCCGTTCGAGAACGTTGTTAGGCGCTCCGGCCAGAACGCCGACGCCGACGGCACAGTTCCGGAGGAAATCACGTCTGTTTCCCATTCTGCCTCCTTGAGCAAAGGATTTTATTTTTTTTCGGCCGCAGGCTATGGCTTGCCTTTGAACGTCAACAACATGGTGTCTGCGGCACAAAAATCATATGTTCGGCGGATGATCGATGTCAAGAAGATGAACTCGTTTGCTCTACGCTGGGAAATAAAATCAAGATTAAAGATAGCCTTTTTCAATATTCCTCTTGGCGGCTCACCCAAACGATGGCCTGTTTGACAAGCTTTCGATAAGCAGGATTTTCATAGGCCCAATGGTCATGCCCAAGCTGGATAAACACGATTCGCGATTTCCCGTAGGGGTGCCACCAGGCAATGGTTTTCGAGCTTAAGGGATGGCTGGTTCGAAGAAGCGGATGCATGTCCGGAAGCACTTCATATTTTCCATAGACTTCGTCGTGCAAAATAAAATCCGAAACGTCCCTCGTGACCGGGTGGTTTGGATCCACGACATGGACGGGAACCTCGACATCGTGCTGGTAGGTCGAAGCCTCGTGGGATTTCCCGTCTTTTGTTCCTGCCGCGAGATAATATTTGCCGCCGAGGATTTTTTCATATTCATCCCAATTTTGATACGAAGCTAAGGAATGGTGCAGGAACAAAATCCCGACTCCCTGCTTCAGCAGGTTGACGAAGGCGGCCTTCTGCTCCTCCGAGATGGTCTCGACCATGTCGTAAAACACGATGGCATCGAACCTTTTTTTTAGTTCGGGCCCGAACAGGCTGAGGGCTCCGGGTTGGACAGCTTCCCGGTTGTCGATGTCCCCCAAATCGGTCCACATTCTAAAAAATGGAGCCCGCTCAAAATCGTGACCTCCGGTTACGATCAGGACCCTGATCGTTGAGCTTTTTGGACCTTGAGATTTCGTTTCCGAGCGTGATGCGCCCGGCCAGAGCAACATGATGGCCATCACAATAAGCCAGGACTGTCTTAGCAATTCCATTGGTTTCATCCGACACCTCTTATTCCCTGATGACACGAGGCACTTCTCGCCGATGTTCATATTGTAATAGATCCTCCGCCGGATATTCAACATGAGAAAATGCCCACGCGAATCATACGGGTATTGATGATTGGAAGTCTGACATCAGAGATGATAAAATAACATGGCGAATATCGATAGATTCCCTTCCGGCCGGGGTGGCGGAATTGGTAGACGCAAGGGACTTAAAATCCCTCGGGGCGCAAGCTCCGTGCCGGTTCGAGTCCGGCCCTCGGCATCTATTTTTTATCAATAAGCTTATCCCGCGACGAAGTCCCGGAT
>Ga0315288_10011387_pt1 | contig 11199 bp, 9 predicted proteins | sample YL17G11_20_MG_FD_203454 | JGI IMG/M metagenome (GOLD analysis project Ga0315288, IMG submission 203454) | Sediment microbial communities from Yellowstone Lake, YNP, Wyoming, USA - YL17G11_20 | ecosystem: Environmental > Aquatic > Freshwater > Lake > Sediment | place: USA: Wyoming | collected... | reverse complement strand
ATCCCGTAGACACTCCAATTCGTTGTATCAAGTATTCGCTGGGTTAAATGATGTCCGATGAAACCGTTGACGCCCAGTATCAAGATCTTCATTTAAAGATTCCTCCTTCTTGTTTTTTAAAAAAATCGAAAATCTTGTGGCCCTTCATTCTCTCCTTCCCCACCTCAATATCCAACAGTCTCAGCCTTCCCTCCGATGCCCTGACATACACATTGTCCTTTTCAAACTCTAAGGTACCCACAGGGCATTTCGAGACGCTGTCTTTTTCAGGAAGAGCCCACCAGATGAACAACTTTTCACCTTCGAGCAGATAGGTGAAGGCCCCGGGATAGGGGTCTGTGACAGCCCTCACCAAATTGTAAATTTGCAAGACCGGCCAGCTCCAGTCTATCTTTCCGTCCTCAGGCCTCCGCCCCCCATAATAGCTTCCATGCTTTAAGTCCTGTGCCATGCGGGGGGCTATTCCTTTTTTGATAAGCGGAAGCACCTCTCCAAGGAGTTCCCTTTCCTTCACACAAAGCTTTCGATAAAGAGTGTAGGCAGTATCTTCAAATTCAATGAGCACCTCTTTTTGCCCAACAATATCTCCTGCATCAGGCGCTTCGACGATATGATGTAGGGTAACACCCGTACGCTGTTCCCCATTCACAAGAACCCAGTTTACCGGAGACCGTCCCCGATAGGCTGGGAGCAAAGATCCGTGGAGATTAAAAGAGCCTGCGGATGGAATCATGAAGATGTCTTTACTCAAAAGTTTTCTATAATAGAATGAAAAAATAACTTCGGGCGAGGTTTTACGGATCCTCTCAATCCATTCAGGTGTGTTGACATTCTGAGGACAGAACACGGGGATCTGATTTTTCTTTGCCCATTCGACCACCGATCCAAACCAAATGGTCTCTCCCGGATCATCGAGATGGGAAAAAATCGCTTGAAGATCGAATTTTCCCTGCACTAAGGCCTCAAGGCCAACAATTCCTATATTATGATACGCAAATACGACGGCTTTCATCCGCGGGATAAATCCTCTCAATCATGTACTCTGGTCTCTTCCTGACCTCCCTGTATATTCGACCGATATATTCGCCCATCACCCCCAGAGCGAAAAACTGGAAACCTACAAAAGCAAAGAGGATGGAAAAAAGCGTGAAAACACCTTCGGCAGCCCAGCCAGCGCCATAAATAATCCGGGCAATACCTAAAAAGACACCAAAAGAGATTCCCAGGAACGCCATCCCGATGCCAGCATACATGATAAACTTCAATGGGAAATCAGAGAAGGAGGACACCAAGTCAAACTGAAGATTGATGAGCTTTCGCAGGGAGTAATGGGATTCTCCGGCATGCCTCGTTTCATGAACCACCTCAATCTCTGTAATTTTTTTTGAAAAGTAGGTCGCCAGTGCTGGAATAAAGGTGGAGTGTTCATGACACTTCACCATCCGCTCCACAATATTTCTCCGGTAAGCTCGCAGCATGCATCCCCAGTCTGACATATTCACTTTCGTGATCTTCCGTGCGATCACATTGATCATGCGGGATGGGAAAGTCCTGAAGAAGGAATCCCTTCGTTCCTTTCTGATCGTACCCACCACATCGTAGTTTCCTTCCTCCATCACTCTGACAAGATTTGGAATCTCCTCTGGGGGATTTTGGAGGTCAGCATCCAAAGTGATCACGATGTCGCCTCGGACGACAGAAAATCCAGAAAAAATAGCCGCATGCTGCCCGTAGTTTCTCGTTAGCTCTATGACCCTTACTTCAGGGTAGATTAAGAAACTTTTCAAGATCGAAAGGGTGTTATCCCGGCTCCCGTCATCCACGAAAATAATTTCATAATTCTTCCCCGTATTTTGCATGACCGACCTGAGTCGTTCTATCAGATGGGATAGGTTTGCCTCCTCATTGTATACCGGAATTACCAGAGAAATCATCGCCTCTCTATCCATTCCTTAATATCTCCTGAACGGCCTCACATACATAGGAAACATCCTCTTCCTTCATGTCCGGAAACAAAGGCAGGGATACCAATTTGTCGTTCGCCCGTTCTGTTTCTTTCAACTCTCCCCTCTTTATTTTATATCGTTGCTGGATATAACTTAAACGATGCCCAGCCGGGAAATGAATACCATATCCGATCTGGTATTCGGATAACTTTTGCATAAAACGCTCTCGATCCATAGAAAGAACTTTGATGACAAAGAGTTGCCATGCATGGGTGTGCGTGTAGGCCGGTAAACCCGGCAATTCCAACCCCTCCACCCCTTCTAACCCTCTCCTGTATAGATCAGCTAACTGCCTTCTACGGCTGTTAAGTTTCTCCAGCCTGGAAAGTTGAGCAAGACCCAGTGCGGCCTGGATATCCGTTAGATTATATTTAAATCCGGGTGTTTGAATGTCATATTCGGGGTTCCCTCCCCTGCCGTACCTCTTCCATGCATCCCTTTCAATCCCATGAAATCTGAGAAGCCTTAATCGGCTTTCGAGGTGATCGTCATTATGGGTGATCATGCCGCCTTCACCGGTTGTAATGTTTTTAATCGGATGAAAGGAGAAGATCGCACTCTGACCAAATCCTCCTACATGGACTCCTTTATAATAAGTACCGACAGCGTGTGCTGCATCTTCGATAACAAAAAGATTGTACTTCCTGGCAATACCCAATATCTTATCCATATCGGCGGGCGCACCAGCAAAATGGACCGGTATGATTGCCTTCGTTTTCTCTGTGATCTCTTCTTCAATAAGATCTGCATTGATGTTCAAGGTATCATAATGGATATCTACAAAAACGGGTTTCGCCCCACAAAGCGTGGCCATATTAATAGTGGAAGCGAATGTCATGGAGGGTGTGATAATCTCATCCCCTCCTTTTATCCCCAGGGCTATCATGATGAGGTGCATTCCTGCCGTGCCTGAGGAAAGGGAAATCGCATGCGATGCACCGGTGAGCTCACAGAATTTCTCTTCAAATGCCTTACAGAGAGGTCCTGTGGTGATCCACCCGGACTTTAAACACGAAACAACTTCTTCTATTTCCTTTTCACCGATCGATGGCTTACTCAAAGGCAGAAAATCTTCTCTTATCTTCATAAGACACACTCCAGATCCTTAGGGTGGATCAACATCGCAATCGCAAAAGGTAAAAGGCCCCATTATTCCAGAGTACCTCCAGGTTAGGAAATCTTCTTTTTAAAAACTCAACATTTTCTTTAAATTTCGTTACACAATAAATATCACCTTTTTGTTTGCAAAGGTTAAAGAAGGCCTGGAGAGATAAGAAATAACGGGATTTCTCATCCGAGGGAAGTTGCTTGATACCAAATTCCAGTTCTCCAGAATAACCAACAATGGGTGTCCTGATCCTATTATAGAAGTCAACTCCATAAAGAGAAATCCCAAACTGGAATAAATCCTGATTCGGAGGGAGCAATGCATGGATGGCTTTCGAAACAGGGTAGGCAGATTTGTAGGGAGTTAGAAAATGAGCAATGGGGAAGACCAGGGAGCCCCAAAAAAGCGTTGAAAGGAGGCACACGGTCATAAACCAACCTCCCTTATACACTCGTTTCACCAGATCAGGTAAAAAAATGATCATCATCTGAAATAGAATTGGCAAAACGATCAACCCCCACCACTTTCCAGAAGGCACAATGACAACGGCTTTGCCCAGTTTCATGTTTTTTAGGAAGGGTGGCGAAAGAAGCAGAGTGATGAACAGCAGTGACTGCAAAATGATCGGCAGGTGATAAAGAAGCCTGCCACCTGCGGCTTTTTTCAGGATGATACCTCGGTCTTCATATAACCTGAAAAGATGACCCAGAGTAACTGCAATGGGCAAGAAGATAGGCGCTATGTAAGGGATCAGTTTGGAAGAAGAGATGGAGAAGAACACAAAGATGAAAATAGCCCATGTCAGCAAAAAAGTTTTATCGGTCGTCTTGAAGATAGGAGAGGCTCCTTTATCCTTCCCTTCCTTGATGGCTTTCAATAAAAATGCAGACCAGGGCAAGGTTCCAAATATGACGACGGGGACATAAAATAAAATGTTTTGGTGCCGACCATGCAGGGTTGTGGTATATCTCAGAAAATGCTCACGAATAAAAAAAAACCACAAGAAGTCTTTATTGGCTTTTTGAACCAGAATGACCCATGGACATGAGATGAGAAGAAAGATGATCATCCCAACTGGCGAAAAGAGTTTTAAGACGTCACGCCATCTCTTGGAAATGAAAAGCCATAGGATCGTGATGGCAAAGGGGAAGACAATTCCAATCACTCCTTTCGTCAGAAAGGCAAAGGCGCTACCGGCATAAAGGAGATAAAGCCAGCCTTTCCTATGGTAATCTTCATCAAAGTATCGATATCCTGCCCAGATAGCAAGAGATACGAAGAAGGTAAGAGGTATATCTAATATATTGGTTCTTCCAAGGATGGAGTGAAATAGAAATGTACTCAAAACCCCGGCTGAATAGAGTCCAGTCTTTTCGTCATGGAAAAAGGTCCCCACACGATAAACGAGGAGGATACACCCCCAGGCGCAAAGGGCCACAAATAGCCTTGAGGAAAATTCACTCTCCCCAAATATTTTAAATAACAGTGCCGTTGCCCAGTAGCACAAGGGAGGTTTTTCAAAGTAAACCACATGATTTAAATGAGGAGTGATGTAATCCCCCATACGGTTCATGAGACTTGGTATATCACTGTAACGGGCTTCATCAGGCTCTATTAAGGGCATCACAGGCAATAGGGAGATATAAAGGAATAGGGGTATGATGAAGAGAAATAAGATTTTGCTTTTCGTCCAGTTCCCTCTTTGAATCTGAGTCAAATTTGCCACCTCCTTTAGGCGTTGTGCTTTTCGAGGGGGGGGAATTGTGATTTTAAATGATGCTTCCTTTCAGGCCAAAATTTCCTCATCTTTAAGGTGCAATCTTCCTTTATAAGTGAAGTACCCCGCAGCAGAGCTGCGGGGCATCTAATTCTCTAAAAAACTTTCCTCCCCCTTGATGGGGGAGGATTAAGGTGGGGGTGATGATTAGATCATTTCCCCCTCACCTTTACCCTGTGGAGTATTTTGTATTACTCCACGGGGCAAGCCCTCTCCCCTGCCTTCGCCGAAGCGGCTTCGCGCAGGCAGGCCCCAGGGGAGAGGGTAGGCCATTCATCCCCCCAGCAGAGCTGGGGGGTATTCTGGCATATTTTGATAAAGGGAATAATACAAAACAAAGATTAAACAGGAATTAATTTTAGATTAAGATTTCTTAATTTTGATGAGGAGGGCTTGTCACCTTTTGGATGGGTAAATATACGGTAAAGGTAGAACCTTGATTTAATTCGCTATCAACCTCGATCCTTCCGCGGTGGGCATTCACGATCCACTCAGCAATACTCAAGCCCAGGCCCACCCCACCGGTTTCTCTTGATCGAGATTTATCGATCCGATAGAATCGCTTGAAGATCTTTTCACGCTCCTGTTCAGGAATACCAATTCCAGTATCGCTCACTTTAACAAGCACATTCTCTTGTTTCTTTTCTAAAGTAACCCGAATGGTCCCTTCTGGGGTATACTTAATGGCATTGTCGATCAGGTTGGTGAAGAGCTGTTGAAGGCGGAACTTGTCTCCCATGACCGTCAACTCTTGGGCTTTATCAATTTCTAAAGTAATCCCTTTCTGTTCAGCAAGGACCTGGAAAAGATTGCACAGATCCTTAACAAGAAGGTCCAGCCGAAGAGGAACCATTTTCAACTCTACCTGGGAAGAGTCGAATTTGGAAAGGAGGATCAGGTCATTGATCATCTGATTCAGGTGGTCAAATTGCTCTATGAAATGGGCCAACCCTTCTTGATATTCTCCCGCAGTCCTTCCTTTCGAAAGTAAAACTTCTGCCTCTCCCCTCATCGCACAGAGTGGGGTTTTCAACTCATGAGAGGCATCCGCAGTAAATTCAGCCATCCTTTTAAAGGAAGCCTCCAGCCTAGCAATCATTTCATTGATCGTTTGGATGAGGTCGTCCATTTCATCCCCTGTTCCTCTCGGAATCAATCGCTCGCTGAGGTTCTGAGAGGTGATGCTTTGAGCTTTTGAAACAATGTACCCAATAGGGGAAAGGGACCTTCTGACTAAAACCCACCCCCCTAATGCGCCCAATATCAATATGATGGGTAGCGCAGTAAGTATATTATTTTTAAAATTGGAAAGGCTCTTTCTCACAAAATGCAGATGGGTCCCCAATTGGATAATATAAATTAATTTTCCCTCCGCATAAAAAGGAGTGTTGATAATACGGAATGGTCTTTTTCTTCCAGGAATACGAATTTCCTCCCGGGTCTCTTGCCCACTTTTGGCATTGGTTAGCACTTCATCTTTAGCCCCGTATTCAATATCTTTAAAGTTCTTTGAAATGTAGAGGGGAGCGCCATTTTCATCCAGAACTCTGAAAAAAATCGGATAATAAGTCCGGGTCATAACTCCTATTTCAAAATTTTTAAGGGCCGCCGTTTCCTTCGGATTTCCAGATAAAACATCTGCTAATTCCTTCGTTTCGTCAAGAATAAATCGATCGATTTCCTTGATAAGTTGATGTCTCAGGCGTAAATAGAGGAACCCACAGATGATCAGAGCAGAGACTAAGAAGGTCAAGATATACCAAAGGGTCATCTTTACATCAGTTCTTCGATAAAATTTAGCCCCGATCTTCCATGACATATCCAACTCCTTTCACCGTACGGAGAAGCTTAGGTTCAAAATCTTTATCGATCTTATTCCGAAGATGAGAGACATGAACATCCACCACATTGGTAGACGTATCGAAATGGTAATCCCAGATCTTTTCAGAAATCATCGTTCGGGTGATGATCTGTCCTGGGTGCCTCATAAAAAATTCCAAAAGGGCGTATTCTTTAGGTGTGAGTTCAATCTTTATTTTGTCCCGAAAGACCCGATGTCCATCAAGTTCTAATACAAGATTGGCAACTTGTAATTTTGTAGGTGAGCCGGCAACTTTACCTCTTCTAAGGATAGCCCGAATCCTGGCCAAAAGTTCATTAAAAGAGAATGGCTTTACTATATAATCATCCGCACCTAAATTTAAACCTTGAACAATATCCCTTTCTAAATCCTTTGCCGTTAAAAATATCACAGGAGTTTGAATCTGCTTATTTTTAATCTCTTTCAAGACCTCTATTCCATCCATCTTCGGAAGCATAATGTCGAGGACGATCAGATCGTAATTCTTGTGGATGGACAAACGGAGGCCTTCTTCGCCATCGAAAGCCACATCAACAGAAAAAGAGTTCTCCACAAGTCCTTTCTTAACAAATCGGGCAATCCCTTTATCGTCTTCAATCAATAAGATCCTCATTGGCTTTTTATTCTAACAAATTCTTTTGACAATTCAAATCTTCCTTGAAAAATACTCCTTTATTTCTTAAGATATGTCTCACTCCCAGCCCTCCCCTCCCCCCAAGGGGTGAGAGTGAGGCTGGGGTAAGGATATGGCGCATGAAAAAAAAGGACATCCTGCTGAGCCTTCTTTCAGGTATTCTCCTCATTCTTTCCTTTCCAAATTTTGATCTTGAATATTTGGCCTGGTTTGCTTTGGTTCCCCTCTTCTATTCGATAGAAGGGAAGGGATTATTCCATGCCTTCACCCTTGGATTCCTGACAGGCTTCGTTTCCTTTCTCGGGATCCTCTATTGGATTATTGTTGCGATCCACACCTATGGCAATGTCCCTTTAATCCTCAGTGGTCTTATTCTTTTGCTCCTGGTCATGTATCTGAGCTTGTTCATTGGCGTCTTTACCTTCCTAACTCGTTTCATCCAGATAGGCTCGGGACTTCGGACTATTCTTCTTACCCCTATCCTCTGGGTGTCTCTGGAATACCTTCGCTCTTTCCTCTTGACCGGCTTCCCCTGGGCCAACTTAGGCTATTCTCAATATCTCAATCTTCCTTTTATACAGATGGCAGACATCACTGGAGCTTATGGTGCTTCCCTTGTCATTATCCTGTTCAATGCCACTCTCTATTGGGTCCTTCAGCAGTGGCCAAAAAAGACCTTTCCGTTTAAGGAGGTGACCATCATTGCCCTCATCCTTTTGGGCTTTTTGATCTATGGGTATGGGAAGATGAGGGCAGTAGATCGGCAAATGCTCCAAAGCCCTCCATTGAAAATTGGATTAGTTCAGGGCAATATCGACCAGTCTATAAAGTGGGATGAATCATTTCAGAAGGAGACCTTGAAGATCTACGAGAGGCTCTCTTTCAAGGTTGCGGAAGAAAAACCCGATCTCATCATCTGGCCTGAGACGGCGACTCCATTTTTCTTTCAGGAGGCCAGCGAATATCAACCTTTGGTCCTCGATATTCCTGAAAGGGCAAAGGCCTTCCTTCTCTTCGGGAGCCCCTCCTACAAAATAGAGAAAGGAAAGGTGAACCATTATAACAGCGCCTACTTAGCCTCCCCTGCAAAGGAGCTGGTGGGAAGGTATGATAAGATCCATCTCGTGCCGTTTGGAGAGTATATCCCCTTATCAAATCTCCTCTTCTTCATCGGATCATTAGGAGAGGGAATCGGAAACTTCAAACCCGGAAAAGAGATCTTCAATTTTTCGATTCCGCAGGGTCAATTTGGGGTTCTCATCTGTTTTGAAATCATCTTTCCAGATCTCTGTCGGAGATTCGTGAAACGCGGAGCAGGTTTTTTGGTCACGATCACAAACGATGCCTGGTTCGGAAGAACCTCTGCCCCCTACCAACACCTATCCATAGCCACCTTCAGGGCAATCGAGAATCGGGTCTTCATTGCCAGGGCAGCCAATACAGGAATCAGCGGCTTTATCGATCCAAAGGGTAAGATTATCGAACAGGGAGGAATCTTCACAGAAGAGGCGATGAATACAACAATTCGCCTGCCAAAAGAGAAAACCTTCTATACCCTCTACGGAGATGTCTTTGCCTGGATATGTTCTGGACTCTCCCTTCTATTATTGGGGGATGCGTTTATTCAAAAGCGACGTAAGAAATAACCGAATCCCCGAAAACAAAGAGCAGCAAATCATTGCACGGAGCGAAGCTGAAAAGATGAAAATCACATCCAAAAAGAAAATAGAGGTATGGAGGTCAATGGTCACGGTATCAATAATCATTCTCTTAATAACACCTGGCCTCTCCTCTGAACGCAATGGGCGACTGAGCGCATCTGAAATATCCGAAACGGCAAACCCATCGACTGACATTTGGCCTGAACTGCTGCAAAGAACTCCCTTTCCTTTTACTCTGCCACTCCCCCCACCTAAACCAACAGTCATCGACGGTACCTACACCAAATTCGAGACCAAAGAAACACCTCCTGTTCCATGCAGACGCTGTCCGGATTATGCCCCAGAAGGTGGTTTGTGGAAATTAAACTTGAATAAGGGTGTTTTTAGAATATTCCACAAAGTTACAGGTTGGAAAGATATCGGATCCTATATCGTTTCGGGCGAACAGTTTATCCTTGCTAACGATCCGGTCTGCCATGAGGTGATCGGCGTCTATAGATGGAAACTGGAAGAAGGAAAATTAATTCTGGATGTGATTGAAGACAAATGCGCCATCGGTCTGAGGGCAACGAATTTGACAAAACTTCCTTGGCTCTCATGCCAACCGCCTTCATTAGAAGCCGCCATTACAGATCACTGGCCAAAACCGCCCGGCTGTGATTAAGGATCAGGACCCCCTTCTCTTCCTCCAAAGATCAAATTATAGAAATCTATATCGTAATCATAGTCACTCCATTTCATGAATCCTTGATTGTTGTGACATGAGATCGTTCCCACAAACCTCTTACCTCTTTAGCTGATTTCCCCTGAAAACGTTCAATGCCGAATGAGCTTATATCCATTGTTTCCGTTTCCGTTTGCCCATGGTTAATATATTCAGCTATGAGTTGCCCTGCAATCGGTGCCTGAATGATCCCAGTTCCACCCCATCCACAATTAAGAAAGAATCCTTTGATAAAGGGTACAGGACCCAGTATGGGATGATCATCAAGAGTCACTGGCCGAATCCCTGTCCAAGACGTCAACACAGAGGCTTTCTCCAATACGGGTACTCGATGGATGGCCACATCAATCATCTCACTCATGAGGGTTTGACTGGTTTGTATGTCCAACCTGTCAGTGGGTACTGTCCCCATCCCTATTAAGATGCCAACCCCCTCAGGTCGATAATACCACTCAGCTGTCACATCCTCAACAAAAGGGCTCCTTGATGGGATATCAGGAAAAGGTTTTGTGACCCAAATACTCCTGGCTAAATGGATGATCGGAATCTCCACACCCATCCAACTTCCTAATTCAGTGGCCCAAGGTCCACCCGCATTCACTACTACCTTCGTGGATATAAAGCCTTTATCTGTATAAACGCCTTCCACTTGCCCATGCTGAACCTCGATCCCCTTTGCATGTACGCCCTGACACAAACGGGCGCCCATCTCCGAAGCCCTTTTGATGTATCCCCACATGATCATATGAGGATCGAAAGGGCCATCGTCAGGTCCCCAAGTACCGAGGGCTAAATCTTGGGTATGAATCTCTGGATACCTCCGCTTGATTTCATCTGGTTCAAGTATCTCGGTTTGAACATCGAGAGATTGTAACAACTTCGCTTTCTTATGCAGACTCTCAGCGCTTTCCATGGTGGCAAGAGATAACCATCCGATCTTCTTAAAATCGATTGGAACACCCATCTCTTCTTCAAATTGCATATACTTGGCGTATGAGTATTTGGCCATGCGAATGCTAAGTTCATCATGGCAAAACTGTAAGCTGAGCATGGAAGCCGATTTACCCGAAGAACCGCTTCCTACTTCACCCATTTCAACAACGACAACTTCTTTTGTCCCCATTCGGGCAAGATGATAGGCAGTGCTACATCCAATAACACCCCCTCCGATCACTACGACGTCTGCTGTGGTCTGCATCATCCTATTTTTTCGTGATCATAATACAAATTTACTATAGAGTGAAGTACCCCGCAGCAGAGCTGCGGGGCATCTAATTCTCTAAAAAACTTTCCTCCCCCTTGATGGGCATAAGCGCTAACTTATGAACAAGGGGCAGATTTATGTGAAGATCCCAATAGGGATATTCGAAAATAGACCGGCGATTTATCGCCGGTATCACGAATCATAAGTGAACCCCGTTAGAAATT
>Ga0315288_10011386_pt1 | contig 11200 bp, 7 predicted proteins | sample YL17G11_20_MG_FD_203454 | JGI IMG/M metagenome (GOLD analysis project Ga0315288, IMG submission 203454) | Sediment microbial communities from Yellowstone Lake, YNP, Wyoming, USA - YL17G11_20 | ecosystem: Environmental > Aquatic > Freshwater > Lake > Sediment | place: USA: Wyoming | collected... | reverse complement strand
AAATGATAAGGATGAATGTATTATACCACCAGGTATTGGTAAAAAATTATTTTCATATACGTGAACATTATGTTTAGGTAAAGTACCTGTTCCATATGTTGACTTTGTATTTGCAAATATACAATTTGGATATTTAGAGTAAACATCTGCAAGCATACTTAAATGTTCAGGTTTCCAAAAGTCATCATCATCCAAATGACAATAATATTTATAGTTATTATCTCGTGCATATTGTAATCCCATATTTGTACTTGTTGATCCCCCAACACACCATAAATTCAAACGATTTTTAATACATTCTCTTTCTACTTTATAATTTTTTAATAATACGATTCTATTATCATTAAATTTCGAGATAATGTCATCCAATTCTGATTCTGGTTCATATTTATCTGATACAACAATGAGGATCCAATTTTGATGATTTTGATTTAAGACAGATTGTATGGATCGTTCTAAATAAAATTTACTAGAATTATTTTTTCTTCCATATGTACCCATCACAATAGCAAATGATATTTCTTTACTATTTGTTTCAATATTTTTATCAAAACATTTTAGATTGACAGTTGAAAATTCTCCAAAAGTGTAAGTATTATTCCCTTTTTCAATAATTAAATGTTTATGATCTCCTGGTGCTGGATCAGTAAAAAGATCATTACAAACTAATAAATATTCATCATTATTCATAATTTTTTCATTGACAACATTAGTAACATCAACATATTTACCCATCCTACCATATTTAGCTTTTGTAATAAATATTGACATTATTTCCGATATAATATCGATATACTTATCAATTATAGTTTCATTTACATCCAAATTTAAAGGTAAACATATTATTTTATTGAATAGATTCATACTATTATTACAATTAATATTTAATGGATAATAATATTTTTTAGCTTCAATATTATTTTTGATAAATATGTGTGCGGATATATTTACTGGAAAAATAATTGGTATGTTAGAAAATAAACTTTCTTCATAATTAGAATAATTTTTTAGTATTTTTACATTTAAATTTGTATCTTTTAATTTAGAAATAAAATGAGTTAACATTTTAATATGATGATTATATATTTTTTTTAAGTTATACAGATATTGATTCATGTATATAGCAGCAATCTCTGACATTTTATAATTAGATGCATAAACATTGTAATCAAAAATATTAGTATCAGTATATCCAAAACATATTGCTCTTTTCATAGATTCTAAATAAATTTTATCAAAAACAATAAATCCCCCTTCTCCAAATCCAATTGGTGTCGAGTGCTGTAATGACACCATACATCCCATACCATAATTTAAGTGATTTTTTCCATTATATACAGTGTATGATGCAGATGAATTATCAAATAATAAAATTTTATTATTAATTTTTGAAAATTGTTCATACATATCGATATTAGTAGAAGAACCAAAACAATTAGTAATGAGAATACCATCATATTCATTAACATGTTTTTCTAATTCAAATATATTTGGACCCATATTATCATCAGTATCAAGTATTAAACTATCTTTTAAGAGCCCTTGTACGGAACAAGGATATGTAAATGCTTGTACTGCGAAACGTAATTTTTTACCTAAATGTATATTTAGACCACCAATCAAGGCATTCAATCCCATTGAACCATTACAAACGAGCAAAACTTCTTTGTCATCGTCTAAACAAAATATTTTATGAATTTTTTTTTGTAGGTCAATGACATTTTTACCATTATTTGTAAAATGTTTAGATTCAATGCATTCTGAGATTTTTTCATTTATTTTATCCAAATCAACTGATTTGTGGCAATCCCATGATACACATTTATCCATTTTAAAATATTATTATATTAATAAATTTATACATTTGACGCAAAATATCTTTAGTTTTTAAATAAAAAATTAAAAGTATATTTGTAAATTTAAGGATTTGCTATAATATTACTCGATACATTAAATGAACCTAAATCGGTAACATGTGTTGTATTCAAAATGAATTTATCATTTGAATAAATATTGTAAGTTGATCCAGCTGCAAATAATAATCCAGTACCATTTTGTGAAATATAATTATTATCAATAAAATTAGCGGTAGCAGTATTTTCTATTGAAATACCTATATTATTATTTTGCGTAATACTACAATTTGAAATAACATTAGATTTAGCTTGTATAGTAGTATCATCTCTAATTCTTATTCCAGTAAAATTTTGATAAATATTACAATTTTTAACTTCACATGAAGATGCCCCAATAAAATCAACTGCTTCACTTGATGCATCTGTAATAGTACAATTATCAATGGTTATTCCAGTACAGTATGAAACTGATTCATTCACCAATTGACCATTAGATGTAATACCTGAAACAACATCATCAATTGCAACTTTAGTACATCTAATGCTATCGGAATTTGAGACATTGATACCATAATATGCATTATTTATAGTAACATTTTCAATATTACCATTATCACAATCTCCTACATCGATAGCAACTTGTGCATAATTAGGATCAGTAACTATTTCATCATTTCCAATAGTTGAATTTTTTATGATAAATCCATCAATTCCACGAAGGTAAATACCATTGTAATAATTATACACATTTACTTGATCAATGTATAAACTGGTATCATATATTGGCATAAGAATTCCAACGGTACCTGGATATAGCGATTTTGGTGTAATTGCCAAAGGACTACTCATTACACAAGGCAAAAGTGCAACACCAAAATTCAAGTTAACATGTTCAATAGATGCACAAAAATTCAAAGCTTCTAAAATACCAATTGCATAATTAGAAATATTCGCATTTTTGATTGACATATTTTGAACATAGAAAGTAATAAAAGCAAAAGTATCAGGATATAATTGATTTAATATGACATTCACATTTTTGCTAGAAAAATTATCCATTAAAAATCCAATAACACCTAACATGTATCCATACATAGTAACATCTTCCATTGACACACTAAAATTAAGGAGAAATAGACAACCAACATTGTAATTTTGTAAAAGATCTAAATTCATTAACATATCTAATTTTTTAATTTTAACATCTTCATTAAAAAGTGCAATAATACCTAAATAAAATTCATTGATCTTTATATCTTTAAAAGTCAATTCAGTGTTCCCTAATAATAACATTCCCATATTATTTTGATAATTATCTTGTACAAGTGAATATCTTTCGATACATAAATCTTTAAATTCTCCACTTTCAATTAATATTCCAACGATACCCAACATGACATTAGTTATATCCATATCTTTGATTTCAATAGAACTTGTATTAAATATATCAAATCCAACTTGGTCAAGGAAATCAGGATTACCTTCAATTTGTCCTGAATGAACAAATACATTTTCAACATTTCCAATCTCTACACCAGTTGAGTCTTCATGACCAAGAGTTATTTTAAAATTATCAAAATTAATTTCTACATTTGATTCAGTTACAGAAATAGCTGGACCAGTACTTGGATGATATAAGTTTCTCACAATACAATAAGTTCCAGGTTTATCACATACAAATGGTAGGTAATTAATAGGAATATGTGGAGCACATGGGAGTAAAGTTTTAATTTTACAAAATAATTTGTCATCACAACATTTTTTTTCTTTAGAACATTCATCAGAACTATCATTTCTACAATTGTTTTTCACATTATTATGTTTTACTGATTTAGTTGATTGATTAATGTTGAATTTAATATTAGGTTTTTGTTTATTTAATAAAACAAAAGGATCTTGTGCTAATTGTTGTTTAAATGATTTTTCCAATGCATTTAATTCCGCTTTAGTTTTAATTTGTTTTGCACTTGCTACGACTGATTGTTTAAAGTTTAAAGTTACATCTTTACCGGTTATGGAAGCAGTTTTTGCTAATTGACTAATTATATTTTTATTAGCAGCAGGTTTTGCTAAAACAGCACTTACGTTTTCTACAGAGGCACCTGTGTATCTTGCCAAAAGTTCTCCTAAACTATTTTTTTGGCCAGGGAGTATGTTCATTATAATAATATATTACATAAAAAAAATTTTACTGGTTAATATATTATGTAACTTATTTATACCTTTTAATTCTATCATTATTATTAAAATTTTTAGTTGTAACATTAGTTGGCATAGTTTCTATAATAATATCCAATTCATTTTTAATATTATTAGGGAGCGTTAATACAAATGAATTTAAATTAATTATATTTCTATTGTAATCATTTGAACCAGCAATCGGAATGACACCATTTTGTAATATCCACCATAGGGCCAATTGTACTGTTTTTATGTTTAAATTTTTACTCAATTCTCTTACTTTATCCAAATACACACTTAATTTATCAAAATTTTGCCACATACCTAACATTGTTCTCCAATCTAATGGCAATTTATTATGTGTGAATTCATCTGTCCAAAAACCCCTACCAGTTGGTGAATAACCCATAACCACAATATTATTTTCATTACAATAATCTAAATAACCATCATCAATTAAAAATCTGACATGCATAGAAAATTCTGTTTGTAGAAAACACATTTTTGGTCCTATAATATTTCTAGCTAATTTTAAATCTTTCAAGGAAACCTCTGATAGACCAACACTATCTATTTGTTCATTATAAACAAGTTCTTTTAAAAAATATAATTGTTTCATATATTCTTCATTATTATAATGTCTCCTGTGTAATAGAAGAGTATTTGGATTTAATAAATTTTTTGATATTGTCCATTGATTTCGTAATTCATCTATATCAACATATGCGTCAGACATTTTATCTTTATCAATATATAAACTATGATCTGGATTTTCTGTTTCCAAAGAAAATTCCTTTATACCAATTTTTGTAACAATATGTAATTCATTTATTTCTTCTAATGATAATTTGTTTAGCACATTACTTAAAAATATTTCATTATTGCCATATGCTCTTGCAGTATCAATAAGAACTTTTTGATTATTTTTAAGTAATGAAATTGCATATCTAATGACATTTAGGGCTACATTTTCAGTAGTGTTCATCATAGCACCTAAACCAATAAATTTAGGATATTGTAACATTATTTGATTGATTGTAAATAAGTATATATTTTATAGATTGAATAAATCAATTTTTTTATGATAATAAAAAAATTATATTATAATCCAACAATACTATCCTCACTTGGATCAATCAAATCACACCATAGTAAAATATATGTAATTTTTTTTTTTTCCAATAATTCAAGTTTAACTTCAATATTTGTTGATATTTTATTTAATTTAGAAACCAATTTATTCAAATATTCATTTGTACTATAATCATTATTATCTAATACATCAATGGTATTTTGGAACAATACTGAATTTTCTGAAACATTGAAATATTTGGAGTCATATTTATGTAAAATCCATTTTTTATCTTCAATTAAAAAACCCCCAACTTTTGTTTGATATCTGTCAAATATAGCATTTGCTTTATTTACAAATGAATCTAATGTCATTTCCACTGGTCTTGAGTTATAATAATTAAATTCAAATGTCATCAATATGTTTTTTATTGTACTCATATCCAAACATTTTGTGACAATATGTTTCATTTCTGATTCATCCATTTTATTAAAATTTTTATGTATATATTTAGCCAATTCTTGTTTTTCCTCAGCTGACAAGTTACATACAGAATTATTACAATTATTATCTAATTGTTGTAGATTATTATACTTTTTGAGTTCTTTTTCCTTTGCATACTGATCAGCGAATAATAACATATTTAATTTCATATGTGTTATTATTTTATGTATTTAAACGTATTATAATATTTTTTTTTCAATTTTTTTATTGTTTTATTTATTGTTTTATTTTTTTAAATTTTTATTAAACTAGATAACACATCATCATCATCTACACATTTTGCATAAAAACTAGATAAATGAGGCAACTTAATATTCGTAATGTAATTAAACATATCCATAACACATTCTTTAAATACAGTTAATGTGTTATATATGTCTGAATCTGATTCACAAAAAACTCTTAATTTATTAAATATATTTATAGATGAATTTGGATAATAATTTAGGAAATCAACAATATTATAAATGTGATGTAATAAATTCCTAATAACATTATTTTTTATCATATCATATGATTGTCCTGGTATAACAATATTTGGTTCCCCACACAAAACAGATTCATAATTGATTTCATAATTTTTATTATTTTTTATACATAACATAATTTTTCTATAGTCACATATGACATCGGTAATATAAGTATCTAATCTATGTTGGATGATTTGTAACATCACTTTTTTAATTATATCATTTATATCACTACAAAATACTACTGCAATTTCAAAACTATTTAACAAATTACAATTTAATATTTTCATTATATTATTTTGTGATAATATTATAGGTTGGAATGTATCACTATTTAAATTTGGACTACAACCAAAATCTTTAATTGTTCCTAACCCAATTTGGACATTTTGTTTGTATAAATCATTATTTTTATAATCTGTATTTAAAATTGTATTTATTTTATCTAACCCATAACCACTGAAATCATGTACAAAAAATAGACAAGTATCTTTAGGATAATAAGTTTTATGATTTAACACTTTTCTGATAATATTTTTCATATAATCAATACCATTATCAAGTATATTAAAATCAAATGCTTGTCTAAATATTCTAACTTTAATAGTATTTTGATTATGTTGAAATTTAAATTTATTTTGTTTGTTGTAACATAATTTACAATTTAAATTATTTGTTAGATAAGGTATTAATGCAGGAATCTCTTCTAATTCTGGATCTATAATTATTATTTTAGCATATAGATTATGATTTATTATCAAGTTTTCTAAAAATGGGGGAAATTGTTGTAAGCCATTATCTGAATTATAAGCAGCTCCAATACATAAGTAAGTGATGTTATCCATATTATTATATTTATGTTACATGTATTTATGTTGATTTGTTTATATATATTTTAATATAAAGAAATATAAAGAAAATAAAATTGTGTATTTTATTCATTTTATATACAAAAATACTGTTGGACATTTTGAATTTCCCTAAACATTTTTCCGAGCTAGTATTAAAATGATAACTCGCACTGATCATCATCATCTTCCCATTGATACAAAAGAGAGGAACTATCATCATCGGAAATATTCGTTTCGTGAGTAATATCTTTTTCTGGAAGAATAATGCCCAACTCGAATAACTTTTCACGATAGGTTTCTATCACATTCATTTGTGAAAGAGATAATACCTCGACAAGGTCTCGCAAATTATGCAAATCCTCTTTTGATAAATAGCACATGGTGCCTACCAAGATTCCTATGTACTCGTCATCAACTAACTGAATAAATTCGATTATCAATGAGTAAAGTCCTAATTCACTCAATTCCGAAATGACCAATTCAGAGTTGATTGCTCCAGGAAACGCATGAACAAATGAGTTGAATAATCTTTTCTTGAAACATTCTGTCCATAAATCTGATGTTCTCAAGGCATTCAATATCAAATTGTAGTCTTTTCGAGTAATTCTTGGCAACATTTCGAGTATTTCTTCTTCTTGATGTAAAAGGATTAACAATCCGAGATATTCTTCCTTCATAGAAGGATTGATTTCGTAAAGTTTTCGAATAATAAAGAGTTGAAATTCAGGTGACCATCCCGAGACAGTGCAAATCGATTCGAAAGTGGAATTATCCAATTTATGCGAGTGTGCCGAAAGTACCGATTCATTTTTGCAGTCACATAAAAATTGGATAACAAAACAATAATTACATGTTCCACAAGATTTGCATTCTTGTTCGAAGTAAGTTTGGAGAAAATTTGAGCAAAGTTTTGTTTGTAATTCTTCAGGAGAATTTTCAATTAACCACTCAAAATTAAGGGTTGACAATTGTTTGACTAAAATGTTGCGGAAACTTAGAGGAGTGTCAATATTTTCGACATCATAATAAGCGAGAATGGTTTCTATAGCTTTTATATCCAAGAAAATTTTGGCTCTAGGAAGATATTCAACGTGATTATATCCGATTATAATATCAAACAAAAAATCCCCTTCTAATTCTTTCAACCAATTCTTGTCAAGTTTTTCTTGATTCTTGATGATGCTTTCAAATATTTTGTGATGAAGAAGCAATTTGACTAAAATTCGAAATTCTGTTATTCCAATAAGATTATTTTTCAGATAAAGTTCGAGAATTCCTTTATCAAAAAAAGGAGCAATAATCAATAAGATATCTGGCGTTAATTTGAAACTGGTTACTAAATAGCGAATGATTTCTTTTGCGATATTAGGGTCTCGATTTATCACTAAAGCTACAACTTTGACATTGCAGAATGTTAAACCTTCATATTTAGTGGAATTTAGGTGTGACACCAAGTTCCGAAATGTCCTGAGTGAGCCAAACTCAAATACTAAATGAATTACAGACTGAATAAAGTCTCTTTTCATCTCGTTCGAAAGGTTGACCATTTGCGCCAATACCTGATGTATTCCATTTGAATAACATATAAAGTCTACAGTTCCACCATAAGTCAAGACATTATTAATGTTTGTAAGTGGCATATTCGGGATTTCTTTGTCAAGATAGCATAAAGTGGCTCGAGAAGTTGTATGTGACAATGTACTTAACAGTGATGCTATTTTGTAGGGCTTGTTACCATAATTGTCCAAAAAATTACGAAGAACGAGTTCCACAATGAGAGAAAAATTTTCAACATTGTTCAACCCTAAAATATTACCCATATTAAACAATTGTAATGACAGGGCACAATATTTCGAAATAAAAGACCTAATTAGCACTTAAATTTTCAATTTTTTTATCATATTATTCAAACAACACAAATAATAAAATTGAAAATAAATCATAATATTACATAAAACAATAGTAAAATAATAAACATGAAAGTCAAGTGTGAAAAATCATTGGAAACATTGGATGTAAAAGTCACTGTAGATTTTTTACATGATAACCCTAAATTATTCACAGATTCTATAGCAACACAACATAAATTAGGAAATAAATATAGGATTTGGACAATAGAAGATTTTTTAAGTATTGACGAATGTAATGAAATTATAAATTCTTGTAATAAGATAGGTTTTGAATCATTAAAAGAAAGCTATGACATAAATTATAGAGATTCAGAAAGAATTTTAGCTTTTGATAAAAATAATTATTTAATTGATACAATAGAAAAAAGGTTAAATAATGATGAATTCCTTAAAAGATTACAAAATAATAAAGTTAAACCATATGGTTTCAATACAGATAATTATGAATGGTCAAATAATAATAATATCAATAGATGTTTAAGAATAAACAAATATGAACCTAACTCTAATGGTTTTGATTGGCACAGAGATGCACAATTTACAGAAAATGAAAATATTAAATCAAATTACACACTTTTGATATATTTAACAAATAATACGGATGGAAGTATAAATTTTATTGCACCTAAAGATGATTTTATACATAATGGTTATACAAGTATTGAAGAACTTGATATACTTAATAAAATAAATTGTGACACATTTCAAATATTACCTAAAGTGGGGATGGCAGTAATTTTTGACCAAAGGTTATTGCACAAAGCAGTGTCAAATACTGAAATAAAATATGTTTTACGTACTGATTTAGTTGCATACGGTACTAAATTAAATGATACAGAAACAGAATTAGAACTTAAAATTAAAAACTTGACTAAACAATTATTCAGACAAGCACAATATTTTGAATTAGAATTAAATAATACAAAAGCTAAAGATTTATATGAAATATGCTTATCCTTGAGACAAACACCAAATAAAATAATAAATTATCCAGAACATTTGGAAAAATTATTAGTACAAATACCGATAAATAAACAAATAGTAGATAATGATATATTTAGCATTGAATTATTATCCAGATCCGGGTCAAAATATGAATATAAATATAATAACACAGAATCATTTCAGGACATATATAATGGAATTAAAATAGCGAGTGCATATACTATGACATCATCAATAATGTCAATAAATGATATTTGTATAGAAGATGAAAGTGAATTTATGGAAGAATTATTAAAAACAATTGATTTAGATAAAAAGGTTATTAAAATGTATTTAGATGATAAAATAAAAATTAATCCAATAAAAAAACACAAAAGTTTTAAAAGATATTTCTATAAAGAAAATGGTTGTGAATTGGATCTTAAAGATCCATATTTTTTTAGTGATCATAATTTAGATGGAGAATTTGATAAATATTTAAAATCAAAATATAATATTGATAATTTGAATGTAAAAGCAGCCAAACCTTTAGATGACATACATTCAGGATTAATTATAAAATGTTCATGTAAAGATATAACAACATGTATTGATCATTGTTGGTTTGATTGTTGTAGTAAAGATGATAATAAATATTTTATATTTTGTGATGAAAATTTAAGTTTAGAAATGGATAATTTTAAAATGATTGTAGAACCTTATTTGGATCCACAATGTGACACATTATTTGGAACAATTATGATAAAAACTATTGGAAATTCATTCAATCACGCAAGTTGTCAATCTGAATTAGTAATAACAAAAATAGTGGAAGAGGAAAGATTCATACATATAGAAATTCAAATGGATTATCATGTAGATTTATTGAAACATATTATGACAATTGATTTTGTTCCTAAAGTTATAGTTTAATATATATGTTGTCACGCGTTATGAATCACATGTTTTTTAAATATTATGTTTTACAATAGAAATCATAATATGATGTACAACATGTGACAAAATGACAACAATTGTTTATGATGCATTGTTTTAATATTTCAATTATTTTAAATGCATCATATACGATTGTTGTTGATCAACGCGTGACATACATATATATTTTACTTTTAATTATTTATAAATAAAATTATGCATTATATATTTTTACATTAATCGTTTTTAATTTTTTTGGTTCACTGAGTGACCTTTCAATATATTTTTCATTTTCAAATTTAGAATTTAAATATTGTAAAGATTTTGTTTTGGTAATATGTTTATTCTCAAATTGTTTATCAATAATATATTTTGTTAGGATAATATTAGTTTTTAATTGTTCAAATTCTGATTGCGTCAGATTAGCTTGAGCTTTAGGGATACATTGTTTAATAATATCCACTACATTTTCATACGATGTCATTTATAATTATAA
>Ga0315288_10011385_pt1 | contig 11200 bp, 10 predicted proteins | sample YL17G11_20_MG_FD_203454 | JGI IMG/M metagenome (GOLD analysis project Ga0315288, IMG submission 203454) | Sediment microbial communities from Yellowstone Lake, YNP, Wyoming, USA - YL17G11_20 | ecosystem: Environmental > Aquatic > Freshwater > Lake > Sediment | place: USA: Wyoming | collected... | reverse complement strand
GCTAGCAATAAAAGCGTCGGGATAAAGGAAATGGAATTCGTCGTTTGTCAAAGAAAGAATAATTGAGGGCGCACTGGGAATAGTTTGAGTCGGCGCGGCGATTTCGTTTTTTAGCTTTGTTTCTACAGTTTTGGCAGCTTTATAGATATTTTCAAAAAAAGACATTGTTGAAGTCGGCAATATTTTATCTTCAAAAAGAGTTCCAAGGTTCGGTTTTGGAACCGGCAATGTTGGTATATTTAACTTCTTGCCCGACAATGGATTTTCAGGCGGCGTTATCTCATCTGCCGATTTATAAACCTGCTTCTCATTGACAGGCGGAATAAACGCTTGTTCGGATTTCGGTTTGGCTGGTCTGAAAAAGATTAACCAGAAAAAATAGCCGGTTAGCAATAGTAGAATCAGGACTAAGTAGACGATGGCTGTAATTTTATTCTTGTTTATATTCATATTTCAATAGTTAGTATTATAGCAAAATCAGTCCTTCTCCGTAAAGACAGGTCGGCATTATTCGTCTGCTAGATTAGCGTCCAGCACTTATTGACAAACTTTCGTAATCCTTTATCATTTCTTATTAGAAACCTTGAAAGGGGGTGGAGGAGATGGGCTTAGATTTTATTCTCCTTAGTGAAAAATTGGCAGATATTCGAGAAAAGTTCATTAAAGCCGTAAACAAAATCCTTGAAGCCTCGGATGGCGAACCTTTTTACGGCAAAATTTTTCTCAACGACGACGAACATCTGGTGGGGCTGATAGAAAATCTGATGGTGAACGAGTACCAAATCAAGTTTAACCTGATTGAAGAGAGATTAGTTGATTACAAAATTGTAAGGAAGGCTAAGAAGGAGAAAATAGCTTTTGAGAAAATTAGAAGAATTGAGGTTCACAAAACCCAAAACGGCAGACCGATTTTCGTCGGCGAAGAGGAGGTAAAATGAACTCGGTAAATTCTGCCAAAGTAAAGCCCGCTTATCTTTTAAAATTTCAAAAAATAAGTGGGCTTAATTTTTTAATAATACACAATTGTGAGCCGCGGTAGCTCAGTGGTAGAGCGCATGCCTGAAGAGCATGGCGTCGGCAGTTCGATTCTGCCCCGCGGCACAAAACAAAATCCCCCCGCTAAGCGGGGGGATTTTGAATTTAATAAATTATTATCCGTTTTACCGCCAGAAAATCTTAAGGAAGTTTTTAAACAAGGTTGACGGTTCGGCAGAAGGGGCCGGTGGCGGCGTTGGTTCTTTGGTTGGCGTTTCTTGAAGCACTATCGTTGGTTTGATAAGAATTGACAGCACATTGCTTACCGCATTTTTAGCTTTGTTAAAAACACCCTTTATTGTGACTTGAGCGTTTTTTGCGATTGGAGTTTCAACAAAAACATCGCCGCCGCCATTGGCTAAAGTTATTGTAAAAACGTTGCCATTTATTTCTTTGATAGTGCCGGAAAGCGACTGATGGAAGTTTTTAGATTCCAAATTTCTCACCAATGCCGCCCTAATAGTTTTTGAATCAGCAGAAAGCCATCCCAACACATTAATTTTATCGCCGGCCAGAAAATCACTTAATAATGCTGATTCCTGGTTGACGCCCAAAAGCGTTATTTCTTTATCAATCAAAACCGTATAACGATTATCCTGGTCGTCCTTAAAAACACAAGGGGTCGGCTGGTTTGTTTTTCCGTTTTCATAAACCACACACGACTTTTCGTTTTTCTGGATTACGTCAATGCTTGCTGGCGGCTCGTCAACGGCCGGACTCTTGAAAATCTCTAAATTATTGAATTGATAAAAGCCGGCGGGCAAACTATTGGCAGTAGGCGTCACATTATCGGACGCCTGCGTTATATCTGTGTTTTCAACAGCATATGCACTGTAAGGAACAAATAAAATTAAAGCGCAAAAAAGGCCTGGTAGGGCCAAGAATCCGATCATTTTATAAGTTTTGGTAAACATATTTTAACTTAAATTTTAAGCCCATTTAATCTTTTATGGGTATGTTTTTATGATAGCAATAAAACTCTAATGCAGCAAGTATTGCCAAAAGGTCAAATTTTGATAGAATGAGAAAGTAAAATTGAATAAGATCTCTCGCCTTCGCAATTTCAGCGGGCTTGCCCGCCGAAGTCCCGCGAAGCGGGACGAAGGCGGGTGTCGTATAGTGGCTATTATACTTCCTTGCCAAGGAAGAGACGGCAGTTCGATTCTGCTCACCCGCTCAAATTTTTTTTGACAAAAAATTTTTTATCTGCTATCATTGAAAAATCGTAAATTAATCAATTTAGATGATGTCTAAATTTCTAGGAAATTACAAATATGACTTTCAACCTATTTATCGGCGCCCTGGCCTTGGCGGCAGGAGCGCTTTTGGGCTATTTAATCCGCCAATTGATTGCTACTCGAAGTGCGAACTCAATAGAAGCTAAAACCAAGCGCCAGCTTGAAGAATCCAGTACTCAATCAAAAGAGGTTTTACTGGAGGCCAAAGACAAGGCCGTAAAAATTCTTGAAGACGCGAAAAACCAAGAGCGGGAACGCTTGGCGATTTTGGCGCGCCAGGAAGACCGCCTTAATCTTCAATTTAAAAAAATTGAACAAGAGGAAACTGACTTGGAAAATAATAAAAAAGATTTGGAACGACAGGCCAACCAAATTAAAGCCATTCACCAGGAAGCGGACGCTTTAAAGAAAAAAAGCGAGGAAATAATTGAACGGGTTTCCGGTTTGAGCCGAGAAGAGGCAAAAGCAAAATTATTTAATCAAATTGAGGAAGAATCAAAAGCCGATCTTGTAGCAGCAATTCAGAAACTGGAAAAAAATCGCCTTGAAGAACTTGAAAAAAAAGCGCGCGCCATAATGACCACAGCGGTCCAGCGCTATGCCCGCTCCCATATTAGCGAAATCACCACCTCAACGGTTAATCTCCCTTCTGATGAATTGAAAGGTCGGATTATCGGTAAGGAGGGAAGAAATATTCGCACTCTTGAAAGATTGACCGGAGTTGAAGTGATAGTTGATGAAACGCCGGAAGCCATAACCCTTTCTTCGTTTGATCCTTTGCGGCGAGAAATCGCCAAAACAGCGCTTCTAAAGCTGATGGCTGACGGTCGAATTCAGCCGGCCAGAATTGAAGAAAAAGTTGAAGAAGCTAAAAAAGAAGTTTCTAATAAAGTTCTTGAAGCCGGCGAGGCGGCTTTGTATGAAGTTGGAATTTTGGACTTACCAAAGGAAGTTACCATGCTCTTAGGGCGCCTGGCGTTTCGCACCAGTTATGGCCAAAATGTCCTTTTACACTCAATTGAAATGGCGCACATTGCCAACATGCTGGCTAGAGAATTGGGCGCCAATGCCGAAGTGGCTAAGAAAGCGGCATTGCTTCATGATATTGGCAAGGCTGTGGACCACGAAATTGAAGGTACCCATTTGGAACTCGGAAGAAAAATTCTGCAAAAATATGGGATTGATCAAGCGATTGTTAAAGCAATGGAATCACATCATGAGGATTATCCATTTTCAACGCCTGAGTCGCTTATTGTGGCGGCAGCTGATGTCATCTCCAGTGCCCGGCCCGGTGCCCGGCGCGACACGGTTGAAAATTATATTAAGCGCTTGACCGAGCTTGAAAATATCGTTAATTCCTTTGCCGGCGTTGAAAAATCATATGCTATTTCTGCCGGCCGGGAAATTAGGATTTTTGTCCAGCCGGAAAAGATTGATGATTTGAGAGCTCTCCAGCTTGCTAAGGAGATGGCAAAAAGAATAGAAAGTGAATTGAAATATCCGGGTGAAATTAAAGTAAATGTCATTCGGGAAACTAGAGCGGTTGAATACGCCAGGTAATTTGTTGTACAATTAGCAAATAATAATTATAAAAATATGAATAAAGATAAACTTGTTGATTTAGTCGCGGCGAAACTTGGTTCAACCAAGGCCGAAGCCGAAAGGGCTATTAATGCCATGCTTGATGAAATTACCAATGCTCTTTCTCGGGGCGAGGAAGTGTCCCTAACCGGATTTGGCGCTTTTCAGGTGTCGTCAAGAAAAGCTCGGGCCGGCGTTAATCCGCGAACCGGTGAAAAAATTCAGATTGCGGCGGTAAAAGTTCCAAAATTCCGGGCCGGAAAAAATCTAAAAGAAGCGGTCAGATAAGGTTTTAACTTGGAGCGGGTAAGGAGAATCGAACTCCTGGCGCCAGTTTGGAAAACTGGGGTATTACCACTATACGATACCCGCGATTAATATAGTGAATTCTACCTAATTTAATCAGATTTTTCAATAAAAACCACCCCGATATTTATCGGGGTGGTTTTTGTTTAAGTATTTGTAAGCGACCTTTATAACCTTAAAACGATTGGCCAACCAATTTGGTTTCTTCTTTTGCTAAAGTTAGTTGGATCAAAGATGTTATAAAATTTTTAAATACCAAAATAGTCATTACTAAAGAACCCAAAACCGCCAATTGGACAACAAGTTCTGTTTTGAAAAATATATGTAAGGCAAAGGCGCTCCAGACCGCCGGGTCAATTGAATTATTGGCTAAAATCTGGCTCACATATTGCAGTACTTTAGAAACAAACACGTAATGGCCAATAAGATAAAGAAAACTGGCAAATAATGCCAATTCAATTAAAAGATAAGGGAATATTTTTTTTGCAAACCAGATAAAATAGACCCGCTTCATTATCCGCCTGCAGAGCAAATTATTAGTATTTGTGTTCATCTTTTTTAGCTAGATCCTTTAAAAGTTTTTTTGCCCTAAAAAGCTTCATTTTTAAAGCTGGAATGGTTACTGATTCTTGTTCGGCTATTTCTTTATAGGATTTGTCTTCAATGTAATATAACGAAACTAACCGAGCCAAAGGTTTCGGCAAATGGGATATCAAGTCAGCCGTTACAGATTTAGCCTCTTTTGCTAAGACCGTGTCTTCAGTCGAAAAGTCGCGTTCAGAAGCCAGTTCAAGGTCTAAAGGATCAGTAGATTCCATTTGCCATTTCTTGCTTATTTTTCTATAGCGGCTGATAGCGGTATTAACCAAAATTTTGTAAGCCCAGCTTTTAAATTCCACGCCTTCCATTTTTTTGAACTTTTTGCCGTTAAAATAAATTTTAACAAAAGTTTCCTGAACAATATCTTCGGCTTCTTCTTGCTGTCTCAAAATGCCCAGTGCCTTTCTTATAAACGCCTCTTGATAACGGTCCACCAAAATTTTAAAAGAAGCCGGTTTTTCCAGCGATGCAGCCAATATCTCTTCATCTTTTAAATTATTTTCCGCTAAATACATGGATTAATTTAAACTTTAATTCAATGCCCTCATACTATATTAAAACTTAATAAAAGTGAAGTCGGTTTTGCTACTGACTAAAATTTTTCATTTGTGGAAAAAATACTTGACGACGTTTAAGAAGCAAGATAGACTTAGAATATCCTATGGAAAAGACTGGCGACAAACAGAATATAAATGTGAGCCAAAATTACTGGTTTAGTTTTTATTTTACTGATTTAAAGAGATCGGTCTTTTTAAGATAGCGTTAATAAGCACAATAGCATTTCGTTAAGGACTGGTCTCTCAAGATCAGTTTTTTTGTTTTTTAAAAATCTAATGAGAGGGGGTGGATAAGATGGCATCAGCAAGTGCAACATGGCGGTGCAGTCGATGCGGTGAATTGAATACTAACCGTAAAATTTGCCGGTGCGGCCAAAAATTCCGGCGCAATGGAAAGAAAGGCAGAGGCAGCTGTCGGAAGAATGGCGGCCAATATCAGCATAGAGTATAGACGTCAGCCCTTTTAACCAGAAAGCCCCGATGAAACCGGGGCTTTTCAATTGGTTTAGTATTCTTGAAATAGCGCGAACCGTTTTTGCCGCCTGCGGCGGCGAGGAAGAATTTGACTTTTATAGTTTATTCTGTTAAACTAGTTTTAGTTGTTTTTAGAGTTCTTTTTATTTATATTTCATTGAAGGGAGGAGGATTTATGGCTAAAAAAAGAAAGGATTTTTGTCCGATTTGCGGGAAGGAAGAATTTTCACGGGAGCCGGCGGGAAAAATAAACTATGACGCTGGCGGATGGCATGAAAGGTGCCCAGTTTGCCAGTCGTTGCTCTGGGTGTCAGCAGACTCGACAAAACCGATTGAGGAGGTAGTCGTTCCGGCTGGCGATGTCGTGTCTTTTGAGCCGGAAACGATAATTTTTAGTAGCGCAATTAAGCTGCTGGAAGCGATGTCAAGAGGGGAGGAGATATAATGGATCTGGGGCTGAAGTTGGCAAAGCCAATTTCAGCCCCTTTTCTTTAGGGAAATTTCCTTAAGTTTAAACTTGGTCGGGGTGCAGAGAATTGAACTCTGTCTTCACAAATCGCTGCGCGATTTCCTGGGAATGCCACCGGCATTCCCGTTCAAAACTTAATCGGGCCGCCGAGAATCGAACTCGGTCTTTACGGACCCGAACCGTACGTACTACCGGTATACTACGGCCCGATTAAATTTTGAACCCCAAAGCGTGCGCCTGTCCGCCAAAGCCTTGGCGGCGGCGGATACTACCGGTATACTACACCCCGTTTTCTAGCTAACGTGATATTTACTTTTAATGCTTCTAAACTCTTCTTCCGCGACTTCCTGGGTTTTAGCTTGGGCCATTTTACACATTTTTTCAAGCTCTTTCAACGGCTTCTTATCTAATTTTAAAACTTGGCTTGTTAAATATTCTTTCTTATTTTTTTGTGGGTCGTCTAAAACTTCGTCAAGAAGGATGTTTAAAATATAGCCGATTTTCGGCCCCGGCTCAATTTTTAATATTTTCATTAAATCGTCGCCGTTTATTTTAAGCATTTTAACCGAAATCGGATCGCGGGAAACTTTTTCAATAATTGCCCGAAGATGCCTTAATTTGTAAGGTTCGGCCTTAGGAACGCCGGAACCCTTGCGGTCGGCAATCCGGATTTCCAAGAGATCATCTATATTTTCCGGGCCCACATTTTTAACTAATCGACGCACCGAACTTTCGGTGACTTCTTCAACATTGTAATAAAAAAGATGATAGCGCACCAAAAGCACGACTTTTTCAATAAATTTTTTGGGAAATTTCAATCGTTCAAGAATTTTAGCGGTAATTCTGGCGCCGACAACTTCATGGTTGTAAAAAGTTGAATCCAGCCCTTCGCCCTGTTTGGTTTTCGGCTTGGCGACATCGTGCAAAAGCGACGCCATCCGGTTTTCAAGCTTGTAATCGTGTTTTGCGGCCCAATCCAACGCCAACAGGTTATGCTCCCAAACTGTGTATATATGATGCTTGTTTTGCCCGATGCCAAAACCCTCTTCAATCTCCGGCGATATATGCTTCAAAAGACCGAACTCGCGCAACATTTCAATGCCGGACTTGGCGTTTTCGGTCATTATGATTTTTATCAGTTCATCGCGGATTCTTTCTTTGGAAATAGCGACAATATCATTAGAATTATCTAAAACAGCATCCGCCGTTTTAGGTTCGATAGAAAAATTAAGCTGGGCTGCAAAGCGCACGGCTCGCATTAGACGAAGCGCATCCTCATTAAATCTTTTATAAGGTTCGCCGACCGCTCTTATGATTTTATTTTTTATGTCTTTTTGCCCATCAAAAGGATCAATAAATTTTTTTCCGTCGTAAGCAATGGCATTGATCGTAAAATCCCGTCTGGCTTGATCATCTTCAAGTTTTTTAGTGAATTTAACAATGTCCGGATGGCGCTTGTCAGTGTATTTTTCTTCAACGCGGTAAGTGGTGATTTCTATAATTTTTAATCTTTCGTTTTTGCTTTCAGTGTTTATTGCCACGGTGCCGAATTGATTTTCATAAATGCTATTTTTAAATATTTTCTGGATTTCTTCCGGCTTAGCATTGGTGGTGATATCCCAATCATATGGCTCGCGGCCCAAAATAAAATCGCGGACGCAGCCGCCAACCGCGTACGCTTCAAACCCCGCGCTCTCCAACGCCTTTATTATTTCTTTTACTTCTTTTGGTAAAACCATATTTTATAGAAGCGTGGCGGAGACAACTTTGTCGCCGGGTTCAACGCGCATAATGCGGACGCCTTGGGTAACGCGCGAAACCGTTGAAATTGAATCAAGCGAAACCCTGATGACCGTGCCTCGTTTTGAAATTGCGATTATTTCCATTGCGTCCGGCTTAATCGCAAACGCAGCAACAATTGTTCCGGTTTTGGAAGTGATTTTCGCGGTCTTGACGCCGGAGCCGCCGCGGTTTTGTTTTTTATAAAACTTAAGCAGTGTTTTTTTCCCAAAACCATTTTCCATAATTACCAGCATTTTAGCGTTGGCGTCTTTGGCCAGCGCGCCGCTGATAACGTCCATTCCAACAATTCTGTCGTCTTTGTGCAGCCGGATGCCGATGACGCCGGCAGTCGCTCTGCCGAGCGGTCGAGTGTCTTTTTCGGAGAATTTTATCGCTTGTCCCTTTGAGGTTACCATTATTATTTGGTCGTCGCCGGAGGAGGCCTTTACCCACATAAGCGCGTCGCCCTTTTTTATTTTTATCGCAATAAGTCCTGAACGCCGTACCGAACTAAAATCGGCGATAGGGGTTTTCTTTATAAGGCCGTTTTGTGTTGCCATCACAAAATATTTTTCTACCCCTTTTTCTTTCAGATTTTTTTCATTGTAAGTCAAAATAGCGGCGATTTTTTCTTCTTGCGATAGCGCCAAAAAGTTCACGGCAGCTTTGCCGCGCGACTGCCTTGACGCTTCGGGAATTTCCCAAACCTTGGTTTGGAAAACCCGGCCGGCGCTGGTGAAAAACAGCGCGTTGTCGTGAGTTTCGCAAGAAATGAAATGAGTGACGGCGTCTTCCTCTTTGGTGCTGACGCCGGTCATTCCTTTTCCACCCCGATGCTGGGCGCGGACAACCGTTGGGTTCATTCTCTTTATGTATCCGGAATCGGCCAATACAATCACGGCCTCCTCAAGTGGCATCAGGTCCTCTTCCTTAAATTCGCCCAAAGCGCCGGCGACAACTTTAGTCCGTCTTTCGTCGCCGAATTTGTTTTTAAGCCCTTGGAGTTCTTCGTGGATAATTTCTAAAATCCGCTCGCGGCTCTTCAAAATCAAGGTTAGTTCTTTGATAAGTTTTTTCTTTTCCGACAATTCATCTTCAATTTTTTTCCTTTCAAGATTAGCCAGTGTTGCCAGTTTCATTTCCAAAATAGCATTGGCTTGAATTTCGGTAAGCTTGAATTTCGCCATCAGGTTTTTGCGCGCCATATCGCGATCTTCGGATTTTTTGATTATCTTGATAACTTCATCAATATTATCAAGCGCTATTTTCAAACCCTCCAATACGTGGGCTCTCTCCTCGGCTTTTAACAAATCATATTTAACACGGCGGACGACAACCTCTTCGCGATGTTTCAAGAAATATTCCAAAACGGCTTTTAGCGACAAAACTTGCGGCTGAATGCCGTCAACCAAAGCTAGCATATTCAAATGGAAAGTTCGCTGGAGGTCGGTGTGTTTGTAAAGATTATTTAAAATTTTCTGCGGGACGGCATCATTTTTTAATTCAATAACAATTCGCATTCCTTCTTTGTCGGACTCATCGCGCAAATCGCGGATGCCGTCGATTCTTTTATCGGAAACCAGCTCGGCGATTTTTTCAAGCAGCGCCGATTTATTAACCTGGTAGGGAATTTCGTTGATAATTATTTGCAAACGCCCTTTTTTATCTTCAACGATTTCAGCTTTGCCTCGGACGACAATAGGACCGCGGCCGGTGGCGTAGGCCGCGGCTATATCTTTTTTAGAATAAATTATGCCACCGGTTGGAAAATCGGGCCCTTTGATAAATTCCAGTAAATCTTCAGTTGAAGCGCGAGTGTGTTTGACAAGATAAGAAGCGGCATCAATTACTTCATTTAAATTATGGGGCGGGATATTAGTTGCCATACCAACCGCAATGCCCATGGTGCCGTTTAAAAGAAGTTGGGGAATGGCTGACGGAAGAACCTTGGGTTCCTCGCGCGTGGCGTCATAATTTGGGATAAAATCAACTGTGTCTTTTTCTATATCTTTTAATGTTTCTTCGGCTAAAGCAGTCAGCCGGGCCTCGGTATATCTCATGGCAGCCGGTGAATCGCCGTCAACACTGCCGAAATTTCCTTGACCATTGATTAGGGGGTAGCGCAGGGAAAAATCCTGAGCCATGCGGGCCAAGGCGTCATAAACCGAAATGTCGCCGTGAGGATGATACTTGCCTAAAACTTCGCCGACAACCAGTGCCGATTTACGGAATTTTACCGAGTGAATAAGGCCCAAATCATACATAGCATAAAGAATCCGGCGATGGACCGGCTTTAGGCCGTCACGAACATCAGGAAGGGCCCTGGATACGATTACCGACATCGCATAATCCAGATATGATTCCTCCATTTCGGCGCTGATTTCTCTTGGTTTTACATACCCTATTTCTGCCATAGATTTTGGAGATTATTAATTTGAGTTTTAAACGTCTGCCAGACGCTTGGTAGTTCTTTCTTCAGATTAACCGTGGCTTCATCGTCTCCGGTTTTTTGGATTTGCGATGGGAAAGTTAAAAGCCAAAAAGTGAAAATCGCGATCATTATAAAAAGGATGACAATCCACATTATCATTTTTTTGAAAGGCTCGGGTTTATTTTGTAGATTCTCGATTAATTTATACATGTTCCAAAATCACTATTTTTGTCTCTTCTTCGATTAGGTCTTTCTTTTTTATGGTTAATTTCGGTTGGGAAGATTCCTTGGCCTCGCTCTCTTTGAGAAAAACCGAAAGCGGCGCCCTTTTTATTTTTAAACCTTTAATATCGTAAAGCATTGGAATGGCCACCGATGGTTCAATTTTATTAATTAATTTCATTGCTTTTTCGGCGTCCAAAACGGTGCCATTGCCGACAGGAACTAAAACAATATCCGGGTCATTAATAAGGGCCATTTTCCCGTTATCCAAATCTTTACCTAAAAAACCAAGATGGGCGATTTTAATTCCATCTATTTCTATATTGTACAAAATGTTTTCTTCATCGGCGATGCCTAAAACGTTTATTCCTTTAATTTCATACTCTCCCGGGCTGTCAATGACAAAAGCCTCATTGTTGTTGCTTTGGGATTTTGCTGCCTCAAATGAGGTGAGCCTTGCCTCTTTGGGGCGGGAATAGATTAAAATATCGCTTTTTAAGCGAGG
>Ga0315288_10011384_pt1 | contig 11201 bp, 8 predicted proteins | sample YL17G11_20_MG_FD_203454 | JGI IMG/M metagenome (GOLD analysis project Ga0315288, IMG submission 203454) | Sediment microbial communities from Yellowstone Lake, YNP, Wyoming, USA - YL17G11_20 | ecosystem: Environmental > Aquatic > Freshwater > Lake > Sediment | place: USA: Wyoming | collected... | reverse complement strand
TTAATTAATGATAAGGTTATTGCAGCAGCTGGTATGAAAAGAATATGGGGTAATGTTGCTGAGGGTTGGTTTATTGGTAAGCAAGAAGTTTGGAACTATCCAATAACTATTGCAAAAGCTGTAAAGCAAAATATAGATTATCTTGCAACATCTAATAATATTAAAAGATTACAAACTGCAGTACGAACTGACTTTGGCATTGGTATAAGATTTGCTAAGTGGTTAGGATTTACTAACGAAGGATTAATGAAAAGCTACGGATTTGATGGTACTGATCATTATAGAATGGCAAGGATTTACTAATGGGACTAGAAACAGCTTTAGTAGTAGCTTCAGTAGGATCAACAGTAATGCAAGCTCAGCAACAAAGTGCTGCTGGAAAATACAATCAATCAATTCAAAATAGAAATGCACAAATTGCTGATCAAGAAGCTCAACAAATAGAAAAGCAAAAAGAATTTGATATAGGAAGATTTGATAAACAATTTAATCAATTACAATCTTCTGCTACAACCAGAATATTAAAATCTGGAGTAGAGTTATCTGGTTCTGGACTAAGAGTATTAAGATCTAATGCTGAAGAAGCAGAAGTTCAAAGAAATGTTATTGATTACAACTCTCAAGTTGCTGCAGCACAAAGAAGAGAAGCTGGTAATTTATTTAGAATACAGGGACAGTTTGCTGCACAACAAGGAAAACAAGCTGCAATGACAACTTTATTTAAAGGAGCTACTAATATTGCAGGTTCTTCTTATGGAAAAAGTTTATTAGGTGGTCCAAAAGGAACTTTTGATGGTGCTAGTTCTTATGGTCAGTATGCTTCTAATCCAACAGGCTACTCAGGATCATTTTAATGCCAAGAGATTATAAAAGTGAATATGAAAATTATCATTCTAAATCAGATCAAAAAAAAGATAGAGCAGGAAGAAATGGTGCTAGAAGAATGTTAAAGAAAAAATATGGAAATAGTTTACTTGGTAAAGATGTAGATCACAAAGATAGAAATCCAAGAAACAATAGTATGAGTAATTTAAGAGTACAATCTAAATCAGTAAACAGATCAAGGAATCAATAATGCCAAAGATACCTACATTTGAATCACAAGCAAGACCAACAACTCAAGCAATATCAACTCCAACTGCTTTTCAAGTTCCTATAGATAAAGCTGGATCTGCATTTGGTGAAGTTGCAAAAGGTTTAGATGTTGCATCAGAATATTATGCAAGAGAACAAGCGATTAAAGATAAAACAGAAGCAACTAAAAATTATTTAGAATTAGATTTAGAATTAGATAAAATTCAAAAAGGTTCTATTCAAAATATAGATCCATCTGAAGCAACAAGCACTTTCCAAAAACAATTTCAAATACTTGCAAAAGAAAAAATTAATAGCATTCAAAATAAAGCTGCTGGAAGACTATTAGAAGATAAATTAAATTTAGAATTAGTAACTAGATCAGCACAAGTAACAAAAGGATCTAGAGATCAATTAGATCTACAATTTAATAATACTTGGAATAATGAATATCAATTAAATATGGCTAAATATACTAGCACCGAAGATTCAAATGAAAAACAAATTTATAAATCTCAAATGGAACAAGGAATTATTAGTAGAAATTTATATCAAAATGATGGCTCATTAAAACTTCAAGAAGATTTAAAAAAGAATAATGCAACATTAATTGAAATGGATGTTGATAGATTAATTAATAAAGAAAAATATACAGAAGCAAAATCATATCTTTTAGATTTAGAAAAATCTAAAGACTTAGATGTTAAAAAGCGTGCAGATTTTTTAGATAAAATTGAAAAACAATCAGCCGAAGTAAATGAAACAAAAACATTTTCAGATGCTATTATTAATGGAAATAATCCCTTTTTAGGTGCTACTCCATTAAAAACTAATGAAAAAAAAGTATTACAATTTACAGAAAAAACATTAGCTCAAGAAGCTATTAAACAAAATTTAAGTTCAGAACAAACTTTTGCTTATATTGATCAAACATTTTCTAAATCAGGATTATTATCTCCAACATATCAAGCAACATTAAAGGCTGGTTATAATGCTGGATCAATAACTACATTTGATAAACCATCTGATCTTCCACCAACATTAACACAAGCGGTTAAAGTCGCAGAATCTGCACAAAAAACTGGAAGATTAAATGTTTATACAACTGAAGAAGAAGAAAGATTCTACAGTAATATTATAGCATTAAAATCAGTAAAAGGATTAGATGATTATCAGGCAATTAAAACTGCTAAAGAAGTGCAAGGTAAATTAGATAAAAATATTATAGCTAATTTTAAATCTCAACAAGGAAAATTACAATCACAAATAGATTCTGATTTTACAAAAGGATTTTTTAAAGGAACAAGAGTTGCAAACATTAATGAAATTCAATTATATGGAGAAAAATTGTTTAATATTTATTCAGCTATGAACTTTTCATCAACAGAAGCAAAAGAGCAAGTTCTTAAAGACTTAGATACTAATATAGATCAAATAGATGGATATGCTTATTTAAAAAGAGATTTAAATGCTTTTAAATCTATTGGTGGTGTAGAGAATGTACCAAAAATAAAAGAATATATTGTTAAAAATAATTTATCTGTAGATGAAAATGATCCTAAAGATTATTTCTTAAGACACAATGGAGCTGGTCAATTTGAAATAAGAAGAAGAGTAGATATTGCACCAGTATATGACAAAAATAATAATCCAATGATTTTCTATGCTAAAGATTTATTTAACATTGCTAATCAAATTAATATTAATGTTGAAAAAGAAACAATGCAATCTGCTCTTAAATCTCAAGAAAAAATACAATCTAGAAAAAGACAACAAGCTGAAACAGGTTTTGGCGTAACTGGACCATAATAATGGCTGATAACAATGCACTAGATTTAGTCTTAAACACAGACTATCTTACAGTACAAGACCAAAAAGCATTAGAAGCTAAAAAACAATCTGAAAAAATATCCTTAACTGAAGGAGTAAAATTAGCTATTCAACAAGAACAAATATTACCATCTATTCTTAGAGCCGCCAATCATCAGGAACTAGATCCTAATTATGATTTTAGATTTACTGAAGATGAATTTAAAGAAGTATCTCAAGGAATTAATCCTGACTATTGGGACAATTTTGGAAATGCAAGTTCAAAGGCACAAGCATATCAAATAAGAGAAAAAATTTTACAAGCACAAGATGCTAACGATAAATTAGGAACTTTAGGTTGGAAAGGAACTGGTTTAAGAGTTGCTGCTGCATTAACAGATCCTGTGGCACTTGTAGCTGATGGGGTTACATTTGGTATTGCTAGACCATTTATATATGCAAACAAAGCATCAAGAGCATCTAAATATATTAAGTCAGGATTAGTAGGTGCTGGACAATCTGGTTTAATTTCAGCTCCAGTTCTTGCTGCCGATCCAACTAGAGATCTTGATGAACTAGGTTATATCATGGCTGCAGGTGGTGCAATCACTGCTGGACTTACTAGATTTTTAGCACCCAAACATCCTAGTATTTTAGAATTTGAAGCTAAATCTCAAAAATTTGCTAATTCATTAGATAGATCTAACTTAGAAAATGATGGATTTAAAATTACACCAGAGGGTGAAAAGTATTTTGGTGTTAAACAAGAAATTAGTTTAAATAAAAATATTAATGAAGTTGATGAATTATATAAAGATCAAATAAAAAATGTACCAACTAAACAATTAAAATATTCTCAACAAGAATTAAATACTGTTCAATCTATTAAAGAAGGATTTGGTGATGATGAATTGCTAAATAATTTTTTTGATAGAATAGATCAAACACCAGGAACAGCTAACCCATTAGGAGTTAGACTTGATAAATCATTTGTATTAAGAAGATCTGAAAATCCATTAATGAGATCAGCTTCAGAAAAAATAGCAGAAGATCCAGTTGGTAATATAGATAAATCTAGTTCTATTTTAACTGCAGATATTCATAAAAACAATTATTCAGCAACTAAGATGACTCAATTTTATAAAGATTATGAACCAGCATTTAATGATTTTTTAAAAGAAACTGGAAGATCAACTAATTTTGTTAAATATAATTATAATGATCGTGTTGAATTTTCTAAACTTGTTTCAAATGCAGTGCGAGGAGAAGGTACTGAATTAAAAAGTGTTCAACGTGGAGCTGAATCAGTTAAAAAAATATTTAAAAATTTTCTTGATGATGGAAAAAAATACAATGTTAAAGGAATGGAAGATATTATTGACAATCAAAATTATTTTCCAAGACATCATTCAATTAGTAAATATCAAGATGTACAAGAAAAAATTGGTCAGCAAAATATTGTTAAGTTTTTAAGCAATTCATTAGTAAAAGGATCTAATAATTTAACTGAAGAATCTGCTTTAAAATTAGCAAATAATATATTTAAAATTGTAACAAGATCTAAATTAAGAGATGGTTTTGCAATTAATAGACTATTAAAATCTACAGATGAGATTGATCTTAAAAATTTAATAAAAGATTATACTAAATTAGATGAAGTAGATATTAATGATTTAGTTAAAGTATTAATAAAAGATGTAAAACCAAATCTACCAGCAAGACTTAGAAGAAGAGCATCATTTGATGAATCACATGAAGAAGTTATAAATGGATTAAGAATTAAATTTTCTGATTTATTAAATAATAACACTGAATCTGTTGTTGGTGGATATATACATCAATTGTCTGGTCATATTGCTCTTGCTAGAATGGGTATTAAATCTAAAGAAGATTATAGTAAAATATTAAATAAAGTTATTGATGGATATGATTTGCCAGAAGTTGCTAGTAAATATAAAGGTAGAATAGGCGAACAAAAAAAGAAATTTGAAATAGAAACATTAGATACAATTCATAAAAATATATTAGGAATACCAACAGAAGCAGATATTACTGGTCCATACGCAACTATTACTAGAAATATTAGAAAATATAACTATGCTAACATATTTAATCAAATTGGCTTTGCACAATTACCTGAATTAGGAAACGTAATAGCAAATGCTGGAATAAGATCATTTATAAAATATATTCCTGAATTTAAAAATATTTTAATTAGAACAAAATCTGGAAAATTAAAAAATGAATTTGTTGATGAAATAGAAACATTAATTAGTGGAACTGGTTCTAATAGATTAGTTGATTCTGTAATTAATAGAACTGACGATTTTGCTGGAGCAACTACATCAATTGGTAAAATTGAAAAAACATTAGACATAGCTACAAGAATTACTTCTGATTTTTCTGGTTTTCATATTGTAGATACATTTTCAAGAAGACTGGCAACAGTAAGTGCATTTGATAAATTAGCAAGACATGCCGTTGGTGATTTAAAATTAACAGCATCAGATATTGCAAGATATAAAAATATTGGTTTTACAGATTCTGATCTACAATCTGTTTTAAAAAATATTAAAGAAAAATCTTCTTTTGTTGAAGGTGGATTAACAGGAAAAAAAATAAGAAGATTAAATGTTGATCAGTGGGAAGATCAAGATTTAGTTAATCGTATGTCTTTATATATGTCTAGACATTTAAAAAGAGTTATTCAAGAAGCAAACTATGGTGAGATGGTTGCAATAGGATCTGATTCAACAACTGGTAAATTATTATTACAATTTAGAAACTTTATGTTAAATGCTTATGGAAAACAATTAGTTCATGGTTTGCACATGAAAGATTTTACAGCTTTCTCAGCAGCTATGACTTCAACATTTTTAGCTTCATTAGTTTATGTTGCTCAGACTTATGCTCAGTCAATTGGTAAAGGAAAAAAACAGAAAGAAGATTTCTTAGATAAACAATTAGATCCACTTGCTATAGGCAGAGCTGCATTTCAAAGATCAACATATTCCACAATATTTCCAACATTAATTGATGCTGGTGCTTATCTTTCTGGTTTTAATCCTTTGTTTAATTATAGAACGACAGGATTAGACATTAATATACTTACTGGTAATCCTACTTATTCATTGTTTGCAAATGCTTCAACTGCTGTAAGAAACACAGGTAAAGCAATATTTGATGATCAATATGATTTTAGTAAAGCAGATGCAAATAAGTATTTAAGAATACTTCCATATCAAAATATGTTAGGTATTAAGAACGTAATGCAATATTTGATTGACGCATCAGATCTTCCTGAAAAATCAAAATAAATATGATAGACATTTACAAACAAATTTAATATAGACAAACCATGACAATATCCTCAACTACAGTTAAGAATAGTTATAGTGGTGATAGTACAACAACTACGTTTACATATACATTCAAGATATTCGCAGACTCAGATATTCAAGTAATCATTCGTTCATCTACAGGAACTGAAACAACTAAAACTATTACAACTCACTATACAGTAACAGGTGCTGGTAACTCTGGTGGTGGATCAGTTATATTTACAGGTGGTAATATTCCAACAACTGGTCAAACAGTTTTATTAAGACGTAACATTCCACAAACACAAGCAATAGATTATATCGCTAACGATCCATTCCCTGCTGAATCTCATGAAGAAGGTTTAGACAGATCTACAATGGCAATCCAGCAACTACAAGAAGAAGTAACAAGAGCTATTAAATTATCTAAAACAAATACAATGACATCTACAGAGTTTACTGTAGCTGCCGCAGATCGTGCTAATAAAATTCTAGCATTTGATACCAATGGAGAAATATCAGTTACACAAGAGCTAGGTACATTTAGAGGAAACTGGGCTACTGCCACATCTTATGCTGGTAGAGATATAGTTAAAGATACTTCTACTAATAATATATTTATTGTTAATACAGCACACACATCTTCTGGAACACAACCACTAACTACAAATGCTAACTCTGCTTTATATGAATTATTAGTTGATGCAGCTTCTGCTAGTACATCTGCAAATACTGCAGCTAACCATGCTTCTAACTCATCTAATTTTGCTAACAACTCATCTAACTCAGCTAATACATCTGCTAATCATTCTGCTAACAGTTCTAATTTTTCAAACAGTAGTTCTAACTCTGCAAATGCTTCTGCTGCAAACGCAGCTGGTGTAAGTGCTAATGCTAATGCTGCCGCAAATTCTGCAGCAAATAGTTCTAACTTCGCAAACAATTCTAGCAACAGTGCAAACTCTTCATCTAATCATTCTGCTAACTCAAGTAATTTTGCAAACAATAGTTCTAATAGTGCTAACACATCAGCAAACCACGCATCAAATTCTAGTAACTTTGCTAACAACAGTTCTAATAGTGCAAACACTTCTGCAAATCACTCTGCCAATTCATCTAACTTTGCAAACAATAGTTCTAACAGTGCTAATACTTCTGCTAACCATGCAAGCAATTCATCTAATCATGCAAGTAACAGTGCTAATCATTCTGCTAATTCTAGTAACTTTGCTAACACATCTAGCAACCATTCAGCTAACTCATCAAATTTTTCTAACAATTCTAGCAACTTTGCTAACACTGCAAGTAATTCTGCAAATGCTGCAAACACAGCAAGAGATGCTGCACTAGCTGCTGCTGATAACTTTGATGATGTTTATTTAGGATCTAAAACAAGTGATCCAACATTAGATAATGATGGTGATGCTTTAACAGCAGGAGATTTATATTACAATTCAGTAGGTACTGTTTTAAAATACTACACAGGTTCTGCTTGGGTATCAATTACTTCAGGTGGTATTACAGATTTAGTACAAGACATAACTCCACAACTTGGTGGTGCTTTAGACGTTAATACTTTTTCAATTACATCAACTTCAAATGGCAATATTACTTTACAACCAAATGGAACTGGAGATGTAGTATTATCTGCAGATACAGTTAAAATAGGTGATGCCAATACTGATGCTATTCTTACAACAGATGGTACTGGTGATATAACTATTAGCACAAACTCTGGAACTAATTCTGGAACTGTTAAAATATTTGATGGTGTTAATGGCAATATAGAAATAACTCCTAATGGAACAGGTATTGTTAAACTAGATGGTTTATCTTATCCAATAGCTGATGGTTCAGCTGGTCAAGCACTTATTACTAATGGTTCAGGAGTTCTTTCATTCACAACTCTTTCTGCTGATGGAACTGCTGATTGGGACACATCTGTTAAAACAACAGGATTTACTGCTACTGCTAATAAAGGATATTTCTGCAATACAACTTCTGCAGGATTTACAGTAACATTACCTGCAACTCCAAGTGCTGGAGATGAAGTTATAATTTTAGATTATGCAGGAACTTTTGATACTAATGCTTTAATAATTTCTGCTAATGGTAATAAAATAGAGAGTTCAACAACAAATCAAAAATTAACAGGAGATAGAGTATCTGTAAGATTAGTTTATATAGATTCAACACAAGGTTGGATTGGAGTTTCAGGATTTCAAGAAGGAACAGATGGTATTACACCAAATATAATTTCAGTTGATTATTTAGTAGTAGCTGGTGGAGGAGGTGGAGGTTACAATCAAGGTGGAGGAGCAGGTGCAGGTGGCTATAGATCTGGTACAGAATCAACAATAGTACCTGCTACAAACTATACAGTAACAGTCGGTGGTGGAGGTGCTGGTGGTATTTATTCTCCTGCAACAGTTGCTGTTGCTGGTAGCAATTCAGTTTTTAGTACAATAACATCTAATGGTGGTGGATTAGGTGGTAGAGAGGGTGGTGCAGGTGGTAATGGAGGTTCAGGAGGTGGAGGAGCAGGAAATCCAGCTTCAGGAGCAGGTGGTACTGGTAACACACCTAGTACATCACCAAGTCAAGGAAATAATGGTGGCACAGGAACTACTGCTGGGCCAGCTTATGCTGGAGGAGGTGGAGGAGGAGCAACTGGTACTGGAGCAAATGCTTCAGGTTCAGCTGGTGGTGCAGGTGGAGCAGGTACAGCTTCTTCAATAACAGGATCATCAGTAACAAGAGCAGGTGGAGGAGGAGGAGGTTCTTATACAACTGCTGGTGCTGGAGGAACTGGAGGTGGAGGTAATGGTGGTGGTGCAGGTTCACCATCTTCATCAGGAACAGCAGGAACAGCAAACACAGGAGGAGGAGGTGGAGGTGGAGGATTTGCTAGTGGGGGTGCAGGTGGTTCAGGAATAGTAATTCTTAAATATCCAGATTCATATACTATTTCAAATCCAGGTGGGGGTTTAACTATTTCAACTCCAGGAGCATCTGGTGGATTTAAAGTTTCATCAATTACTGCTGGAACAGGAAATATACAATTTAATTAATATTATGGCACATTACGCATTTTTAGATGAAAACAATATAGTAACAGAAGTTATTACTGGAAAAGAAGAAGGTAATTTTAATTGGGAACAACAATATGGTTCATTCAGGGGACAACTTTGCAAAAGAACTTCTTACAATACTCATAGTGGAGTACATAAATTAGGAGGAACTCAATTTAGAAAAAACTTTGCTGGAATAGGTTATTCTTATGATGAAACAAGAGATGCTTTTATACCACCTAAACCTTTTAACTCTTGGATATTAAACGAAGATACTTGTAATTGGGAATCACCAGTTTCTAAACCGACAGAAGAATTAGAAGAAAATGAGTATTATTCTTGGAATGAATCAATTATAAATTGGGATATTAAAACAAGAGAATAAACAAAAAGGAAGGAACAATGGAAGCAACAATTAATGGGATATTCCCAACACCAATATACACTTCAAAATTAGATAGAAAATTAACTCCATTAGAATTAAAGTTTGTAGATAAATCTAAAAAAGATTTCTATAAAAATGCAGGTAATATAACAACAAACAATAATTATATTCTTAATGAAAAACCTTTTGCTAATCTTAAAAAAGAATTAGATTTAGTAGTACAAGATTATTTTGAAAAGATTATATCTCCAACAGATGCAATCACACCTTACATTACACAGTCTTGGTTAAACTATACTCAAAAAAATCAATACCATCATAAACACGCACACCCTAATTCATTAGTATCAGGAGTGTTCTATATTAATTGCCATGAAGAACATGACAAGATTAAGTTCTTTAATGATAATTATAAAACAATTAAACTAGAAGTTAAGGATTGGAATATATGGAACTCAGAATCTTGGTGGTTCTCTGTTAAGACTGGAGATGTAATACTATTCCCATCATCATTAACTCACATGGTAGAAACCAAGCAAGGAGATAATACTAGAATTAGTCTTGCTTTTAATGTTTTTATCAAAGGAACAGTTGGTAATAATAAAGAATTAACTGAACTTCATTTATCTTAAATGAACATCCTAATAGCAATACCTTGCTATGGTGGCAACATCAGTAATCTTACATTCCATTCATTATTTAATTGCATCAAACCTTTAAATGATATGGGAAACAATATTAGAATAGAAACACTTCCTACTGAATCTTTAATCAATCGTGCTAGAAATAAGTTTGTAACTAAGTTCTTAGATAATAAAGAATTTAATGGTACGCATTTATTATTCATTGATGCTGACATAGGTTTCTCATTACAGAATTTGTTAAGAGTTATAGAGTTTAATAAAGAAGTTGTTACATGCACCTATCCTGTAAAAGGATTCTATTGGCAGCAATTACTAGATCGTATTAAGAAGAATAATAATATAGATGAACAAACAATGCGTGATTATTTATTGCAGTTCAATGTTAATCTATATCCTAACACAGAATTTAAAGATGGCTTTGCAAGGGTAAAGGAAAGTGCCACAGGTTTTATGATGATTAAGCGTGAAGTGTTTACTACTATCATGGATAAATTTCCTCATCTTAAATACAAACCAGATCTAAGAACAGGAATAGAAGGATCAGACAATTCTTATGATTTTTTTCCTGTCGGAATTTATAAAGAGAAAGATGGTGTTAATAGATTCTTATCTGAAGACTATTACTTCTGTAGATTAGCTGAAGAGTGTGGCTTTGAGATCTGGACTGATTTATCTACACCAATTACACACTTGGGTTCTACGGAATATCATGGTATGTTTATGACACAACTAAACAAGAAATAATATGATTACACTTATTATTGGTTTACTAGCTGGAGGTTTCATTGGTTATGCTTATAAAGATGAAATCAGTAAAGCTATTGAATCTATCAGATCTCATTTAAAATAGACTTGATTATATTGCACTGCACTATTATATAGTTTCCATTAACCAATG
>Ga0315288_10011383_pt1 | contig 11201 bp, 7 predicted proteins | sample YL17G11_20_MG_FD_203454 | JGI IMG/M metagenome (GOLD analysis project Ga0315288, IMG submission 203454) | Sediment microbial communities from Yellowstone Lake, YNP, Wyoming, USA - YL17G11_20 | ecosystem: Environmental > Aquatic > Freshwater > Lake > Sediment | place: USA: Wyoming | collected... | reverse complement strand
AGTCAGGCCGGTGGCAATAAAATACGTTACCGGCTGCAAGACAACAGGGTGCCCGGTATTCAACGCGGCCTGTAGCGCCTCGCAATCGTCCGTCAGCCCATCTCCAACCGCCCCATACCGCCTCACATCCCCGTAAGGGTGTTGCAGCGTCAGATCGCCCACCACCAGCCCCGCACTCGTCTCTGCATAGCTGATGGGGTACAGCACTGCCCCCACGGTAGACGCCGACAGTACTGATCCGGTGACGCCCGTAGCTGGTTCCGGCACGCCCTGGTTGTTGAAGTATAGGAACTTCTCCGCCCAGCTCGACAACGGCGACAGTTCCGACTCGGCGTCCGTCACCTCCGCCGATTGCGAGAACCGCAGTGCCCTTCGAGTCTTGCCGTCCAGCTCCTGCAGAATCAGCGTGATCTTGTCCAGCTCGTCGTTGAACGAAACCGAGGAGAACTCTCCGTTCTGCTGGAAGTCGGTCGCCCGGTCGATCGCCAGTTCACGATAGATGGTAACGATCTCGCCGCCCGTCATGCCGGACAGGAACGTGACCGTACCGCCCGTGTCATCGCCTTCGCCGCTCACCGTGTAGTGCGTCGCCAACGTCTTGACGACGCCGTCGACGTCCACCGTCAGGTCCGCATCCTGGAAGATCGGGAACGGGTAGTCGAAATCAGTCTGACTCCCAGACGCGACGTACTGAACACGGGGCGGGAGGTCGTTGACGGTGTCTATGGAGGTCATCGGCTTGGCACTTCCTCGGTAACTCGCTGGCCGAAGGTCTTGACGTTGGAGCCCTTGGCGTTCACGGCCTCACCGGCCTCGCCCTCCATCGCGTTGAACAGACGGCGGATGTAGAACAGGTTCTGGTACGGCACGGCTCGGCGTAGACGCTCGATGTCCTTCTGTGTCACCTCGCCGTCGGCGAAGCCCGCCACGGTGCCGAACAGCATGTCGACAGACGTGCCAAAGGTGGGGCCTAGCCAGCTCTCAGTGGGAGAGCGGGACTTGAAACGGCTGAAGCGCGGCAGTCCAACTACGGAGGCGATCGGGTCCCATACCTCGGGGAAGTAGCCTACCGAGCCAGACCAGTTCAGCGCCTCCGCGGATAGTCTGCCGGCGCTCAGGTCCGGCGTCCGGCCCGCGGCATGTTCCTTGACGTAGTAGGTCAGCATCCCCAGCGTCATCGCACTCAGCATGCCCTGCACCGTCTTCAGGTCGCCGTGCGCCAGGCCCTGCGCCATCGGGATCATGGTACGGTTGACGCTTGACATCGCGAACGACTTGAACTGCAACAGGGTCTTGACCAGTTCGCCGTCCATCGCGGCCGGCAGATCGCCCAGACCGCGAGTGACGACCAGCTCGTCCGCCACCTTGAAGATGCTGTTCTCGACGAGTTGTGCTGCTGCCTGGTCTGTCCACAGTTCGGTGCGGGCACGGAACAGGCCGCTGGTATCCTCGCCGTACTTCTCCAGCATCGGCCCGATACGCTTGATGGCTGCCTCGTCGATGCCGTTCGACACCAGCGCCGATTTCTGGAAGGCGGACAGGCTGTCCCAGTTCTTCACGGCTCGCACCAGGGCATCCTGCTCTAGCACAGTTGCCAGCGACTTGATCGTGGCGTTCCACGGCGACATCAGCGAGACGCGGCTGAACGTGTTGCCGATCTTCTGCAGCCCCTGCTCCAGCCGGCTGCGCGGCAGTTCATCGAGGATGTCGGCGATCTGCTGCGTGCGCGAGTCCAGCACCATCTCGAGCGCCGTGCCGAGTCGGTGGGCGTCGGCCCGCGCCAGTTTGTTCGCGTTCCAGTTGGTGAGGAACTTGGCGGTCGAGGCGAGCGTACGTGGCAGTCCGTAGCGACGGATCAACTGGCCGTAGTCGGACAGCGACGACAGCGTCTGTGAGCCCAGCAAGCGCGTGTAGTTGTACAGGCGCATGATACGCGCCGCACGGACCCACTGGCGGTTTTGCCCGCCGCGCAGGCCGACATTGTTGTTCAGCCGATCGCGCAGTAGTTTCAGGTCGTTGATCGCCGCGGTGTGCGCCTTGTCCAGCTTCTGAATCTTGGCGACGTCCTTGCCGGCCTGCGCCTTCAAGACCCGGAACTCTTCCCCGACCTGCTCCAGCTCTTTTATCATCGAGGGGGAGCTGAAGCCCTGTTTGCGGAACATGATCTCGGGGGCCATGCCGCGGGCGTAGCCGGACATCACGGTCTCGAAGTCATGCACCAGATAAGGCGATAGCAGCTCGTCGGGAACGTCCAGCACCCGCGACTTCAGCGGGCCGGGCAGCGAGCGTACGTTGACGTCGGCGGCAGTCGAGGGCATGCCGAGAATGTGCTCGACTGTCTTCATCACTTCGTCACGAAGTTCTGCCTCATCCAGTTCTCTGACGACCCGTTCTTCCGTACCGTCCTCTAGCACCTTCACCGTCGCCTTCGGGTTCTCCCTGAACCACTTGTAGAGCATCTGCTCGAAGGTATAGCGGTTCTTGATTATGGCGTCGAAGTCATACACCCGCGGAAAGTACGACTTCGCACCGAGGGGGTGGTCGGCCAGGTCGACCCCGAACTCTTTGAGTATCGCCTTGTCGTCCTCGAAGGTCGTCCGTGCCCACTTGGCGAGGGTCGCTACCTGCGGGATCTCGTGCACGTCACCGCGCGTCATGGCGAGAGAGACCTCCCGCGAGAACTCTTTGCGCGAGAGCGTGCCGCCTGCCTGCTTGTACTCGGCGACTGCCGCATCCAGCAACTTCGTGCCCTGCCAGCGCCGGGTCGCGACGAACCGCTTGGTCAGCCCCTCGACGCTCTGCGGGTTGGCGATGCCCTTCAGGTTCTTCTGCAGCCGGTAAGGAATATCGACCAGTTTCTGTACGAGCTGCCTGGCCGTCTTCGCCGGAGAGAGGATGACGCGAGTCATCGGCGAGACCTGCCCCATCGTGTGCGCGATCGCCTTACCGCCGCTGGCGATGCCCTCATCCTCGAGAGTCGTCTCTGCGACGGCTGCCTTGGCGGCGCCGAATGAGTCAGAGCCGGGAGCGTTGGGGTTGACAGGGGAGGAGACAACATCTGCAAAATACTTATTAAGGAACTTCGCCCCGTCAGGCGTAAGTTCAGCCCCTAAAACCTGTGATAAGTCTAGCTTCCTATTTGCTTTCGTAGCTTCTTCTCGCAGGGTGTCGAGCATCATTCTCGCGACACCTTTACTTCGGTGAGACTCGCTTACTGCCAGGTTGCGTAACCCGAGGGGGGCGTCCGCTCCAGTACGAACGCCATCAGTAACTAACCGGCCAACTGTTGTCCAGTACCCAGGCTTCGTCTCTGCGTACGCAGCGATGTTAAGAGCCCCTGGACTACTTGGCGGTTCTACGGCATATACAACCCCGCCTACCTCTTTACCAAGGGGTTTAGCGCCTCCGTTAAGCGCGGGGTGTCGTGTAGTGGCCGTGTCTACTTGCCGGGAGAGCCAACTATCCCCTTGTGCAGCTATCGTTTCCTTGAATGGCTTAGTTGGCATCAGCTCATTTGCCGCGCCTAGCCGCCTTCCGCGTAGTGCATCCACCGTCTCGTTCAGTGCGTTCTCGGCGTCCACCGCCGCCTTGAACTCCGCTCGCGGGACGCGCAAGGCGATGGCGCCCAGCAGGCCGGTGCCCAACGCCCCGGCCCCGATGTTGAACACCGAGTCTCCGATCGTGCGCAGCTCCTGCTGGGAGTGCAGGTACAGTTCTTCGCTCGTGTCGACCGCCATCTGCGCGCCGATGCCGGCGGCCACACGGCCAAGGCGTGTAGCCCCCGTCAGTGCCGGCGCCACCGGGATCAGCATGCTGGCGAGGATGACCGGGTCGGTAAGGCCCACGGCGAAAGAGGAGGCGATGCCCCATCCGCCGGCCGCGCGCAGCGTCTGCTTGTCGCTCGCCTCCGTCCGAATGTGGTCCTTGATCGCCTGCGTCTCGGCTGGACTCTCCGACCGGACGAACCGGATGGCGTAGTCCTCGAAGCCGGCGATGTCCGTCTTCCAGTCGTACCCCGGCACGGGGCTCTGGTCGGGCTGCGACTCGACAGTGCTCTTGACCCCGCGCCGTTCGAGGATCGTCGAAGGCTTGTTCTGCGCCGCTTCCCACCAGTTCGTGACCGGGTTGAACTGCCGCTCCGCCGCGGCCAGCGTGTCGAGCACGCCGGGACGCTGCGGAGGCTCCGGTAGCGGGTCCAGTGGCGTGCCGAGAGGGACCTCGGCGAGCAGCGCATCAAGGGGCGTAACGAGAGGCATCAGCGCACCGCGCCAGCAACCGGCCGAGGATGGGTCGCCTGGAACTCTGTGATGACCTCGGCGAGCTTGTCCGCCGTATCCACCGAGGCGATCTTCGCAGCAGCCACTTCTGCGGCACGTCGGGTATAGTCGACGCCGATAGGCGGCGTCCACACTAGCCGCTGATTCTTGTCGTCTTGTAGGATCTCCGGGTTGCCAAACTCGTCCGTCGTGCCGAGGCCCCACACCATGCCGCGCGTCCGATCCGTGGCCGGAATGTGGACGAGCCTGACGTTCTTGCCGTCGATGCCCAGCGGGGCAAGTGACTGCGTCAAGTCGTGCCGCAACACGTCGTCGTGGAACCCTTTGTTCGACAGTGGGAAGCGGACCATCTCAGGCTTCCCGTTGATGGTGTCGATGCCGTACACCCGCATTTTCTGCGCAGCTACTTTGTGCGCGATGTCCGGCTTGCCGGAGAGCGCGAACGCCTTATTGAACTCGGCAGTGTACGAAGCCCGAGCATCGTCACTCAGCAAGTCCGCATCGTCAACGCCCATGCTCTTTGCGATCGCGTCTTTGGTCAGCGGATTTTCTTTCAGGTACTCTTTCTGGTCAGCGGCGCGTACTTCCTTCACGCCAGGACTCATGTCGTACACGACTTCGTGGGCATTCGCCGTGACCGTTGCGGGGTCGCCGCCGTTGTCCATGCCATCCTTGACCATCGTCAAATAGACGTCCAGTTTCGGCTCGCCGTTCCAGGCGTCGGCCTCTGGCTTCGCTTCCCGGATACGAGCCGCGAAGTCCGCCGCTTGCGCAGCCGTCAGCGGGTTCATGGCCGCTACCCGCGTCCACGACTGAGCTGACTCGGGGAGGATATTGCCGCGCTTGACGAATGCTTCAGCCGTGGCGCGCCAGTTGTCATCACCAGGCGTGTAGTTCTTCACTGCCGCAGTGAAATACGCCTCTGCGGCTTTACGGTCATCCGAGCTTCCGGGGTCCAATCCTGTCCCGGAGTCCAACTTGCCCTGCACGTAAGAGATGGCATCGCCTACTCCTGCGGCAACCTGTCCGTTGTTCGTCGACTGATCGACAGCGCCCTGGTACTGCTCGCGCGACAGCGCGTGTCGGTCGTACAGCCACTTCGCCCGGCCGTCCAGCCCGCTCTGTCCGGCGGCCAGCGCCTTCGACAACGCGGTCGTCTCGGCGAGGTACTTGCCGGCACTGGCGTCCATCAGCGCCGCGCGCCGCTGATGGAACAACTGGTAGATTTTGTCCTTCTCTTCCTGCGGAATGGTCTCATCGGCCAGCATCGCCGCGGCGGCTTGATCGCCCTTGCTGGCGTTAACCGTATCGACCGCCATCAGGTCGTCGACCTTCGCGTTGATGTGACTGTCGGCGATGGCCGCGTCCAGTACATCCACGAAAGTCTGCTTGCGCTTCACGCGCTCAACAGCGTCGATCGCCCCTTTCTCATGCAGAAAGGCAAGTTGTTCTTCGTTCTTCGCCACCAGTGCTGCCAGGCTGGCATCGGCCTCTTCCGGCGTCATGTCGACCGAGTCCTTGGCGTACTGCTCAATCGCCGGCTGGGCCCACTCGAGGTACGACGCATCCGCATCGTCCAGTTCCTTCAAGTGCGCCAGCTTCGCTACGCGCATCCGGCTGGAGACAACCTGCGGCTGGACGAGTTGCCCGACCTGTACCTGCCACTCCGGGGGCGCGTCCTTGAGTGTGCCCTCGACACTGGCCTTAGCTAAAGCATCGTACTTGGCAAGGTCCGTGCCGGCTTCCTGCTCGATCTCGTTCAGCCGAGTCGCTAGGTCTACCTGCACCTTGTTCGAGTAGGTGATCTCGGCAGCGTTGTTGTACGCCCGCCCGAACGGCGTGGCTGCGGCCAGCCCAGAGCGCGGTTTGGGCGCTCCGGCCGCGCCCTCTGCCATGCCGGCAGCCTCTCCTGTTTGTGCGCGCAGTATCCCGCCGAACTTCAGCGAAGTATTCTCGAAATCCTTGAACGTGTTCGCAAGCTGCTGCGACAACTGCGCCGCCGAGCTGTCCGACTGCCCGGTCTGGATCAGCGTCGGACTTTGCAAGTCGCGATACCGAGTCGCCATCAGGGGTGACCCCACGTCATCCTGTTGCCCTTCGGAGCCGTCGGCTTAGGCGCCGCCTTGGCCGGCATTCCTCCGCCGAAGGTCATGCCGACGCCGGCGGCGGTATCCAGCAGGGATGCAGCAGCGCTCAGGTTGCCAGAGCGGACAGCGTTGGTGGCTGCTGTGTTAAGGATGCCAATGCCGCGTTTGCTGTTGACCCTGTCTACCAACAGGTCCTCCGCCGCATACTTGATGTCCTTCAAGCCTATGTTGGCGACACTGCCTACAACGCCGACGCCGGCAGCGCCTGCGGCGGCGTTCTGGCTCGAGAGTGCCTTCAACAGATCCCGCCGGCGCAGAACCTCGCGCTGACGCGCAGAGTCGGCTTCCTGCCGAGCCTCGGCCTTGTACTGGTCCGCTTGGGCGGCGCCCGCGGCCTTGGCAGACTGGGCCGCCATGACTCCAGTGCCGATGCTGGCGATCGTGCTCGCGGCGATAACGCCGCCGGTAACGGCGCTGCCGCCACCTAATGCTGTCAGAAACGGGACTACGAAGGCCATGTTAGCTGTTACCTTCCATCGCAACGTCGATGCCTAGAATAGTCATCGGCAGGGGGTCTACCTGGGAAAATGTGACTGTCTTGTCCTCCCGCTCATCCCAGTTGGTCGACTCTTCCAGCGACTTGACGCCCGTAACTGGATCAGGGGGAGAATCGAAATGATTGATGTCGAAATTGAAGTCGGGAAGCGCTCGATCGTTGACCAGCAAGCCCAGCGTATTGAGTACGTTCACTCGTACTTTTACGACTCGACGCTTGCGCATGAAGTTCGCCCCCTCGGGGCGCATCATGTTCAAAGGCATCGGGGTGACTATCGGGTTGAAGTTCAACCCGACTTCCACATCCGTAGACACCCGTTCCAGCGTGATAGCCCCGGCTGCTGGAGTATTGTTCTCCAGGATGAAGTCGTCTGCCCTTACCCGTACCTCTTCCCCATTAAGGTGCGTAAGCCCTGCGACGGACGTACTGGCGGGGCTGTTAGCTACCTGTACCGCGCAATCGGTGTAGTAGTCTGGATCGGTTACCTCCAGAAACAACTTGCTGACACCGTTAATCGTCCGACGAACTGCGAAGTATATTTCTTCCAGCAGAGCCGTCCCGGCCTTGAACAACCCTTGCGTCGTCCACTGGCACCAGGCGGATACTTTAGCTTCTCGACGAGACGTGTAAACGGCCATAGTGCCGTCGCCGTTGACGACGAACACCAGACTGATCTCATCGGTACGCGAGCCATTCCAGGCTGTAAGACCGACGACGTCGTTAATCAAGTGCGGGGCTAGCGCAGACACCCCCAACGAATTGTAGGCGTCCTCTTCGTAGTCGTACCGGAAGTCGCGGATGGCCTTGCGAGTGCGCTGTACGAACAACGTCGCCCCGTCGATAGTCACCGGACGAATCCGTGCAGAGCCGTATTGTGTCTGGTTTACAGGGGCATCTGCAGGGGTGATCGGCGACCCTGCCGTCTTGGCGTACCGGAATTCTCCCCCTGACGTGAAGAATTGCAGAGAGCGTCCTGCGAACAGTCCCTGGATGGCATTCAACTGCTGCCCGGCGAGTTGCACGAACAGTGCGTCGTCGTCGTACGCTTCTTCTACCTCGTACTCGAGGATCTGATTTACGCGACTACCGAACAGAGACTGCGGCTGACTGCGTGATCCGCCAAAGAACAATCTACCCTCGAAAAAAGTAGTCGTTCTAGGCCATCCCCGAGTTGTAGACCATACGTTTTCGGTTCGCGCCACGCCCACCTGGGTCTGCGCCACGGTGATAGCCGCCGTTGCGGTCAACGGCGTGGCGGACATAAGTTCGTAGTCCTTGGCGCTCGCGCCCGCGAACGTAACGGTGTACTGCCGAGTGCCCGTTCGAGCGCAGGTAACCCCCTCGAAGGCCGGGACTGTGTAAAGTTTCTGCACTTCCCTGGCGATGTTCGCCGCAGTAGCAGACTGCTCTTTCGACGTGGCATCCCCGGCGTAAGTGATAGCTCCTGACCGGGCCGACTCCAGCTCCATCTGGAATGTTTCCCCCTGTATCCACCCGGAGGCGAAGGTGATGACCTGGATGCAAGACGTGGCCGTTGGAGAACTGGTGTCGTTGTAGTCGTACTGCGGCTGGCTCGCGAACGTGATCGGGTCTACATACATCGTTCCGAGTTCCGGGAACACGGAGCGCGGCTGGTAGTCCTCGTGAACCAGAACCAGGGAGTCTTGATTCTGCGCGGCATCCAGCTCGAACAAGTCCGCGCTGGGGTACGGCGAAGGCAGCGATACCAGCAAAATGCCGTTCTCGTAGACGCCTATGTGGCGGTCGGTCAACGCCAGTACGTAACGAGTTTCCGTCGTAACCTCGAAAGGAAACAAGCGTACTTCTGAGGCCGTACCGGAGTCCGTCCACAGATTGAACTCTTGCAATGAGGTATCGACAGCTCCCATGTTGGTGCCGCCAACCTTGGCGATACGCCAGTAACGGGCCGTAACAGCCGTCACCGATCCGCGGCGGTAGCTGCGCCCTGTGGCGTCCACTAACTCGAGGGTGTCGCCGAAGTCCGTCCATGTGCTGTTATTGGTGCTGTACTGGATGCGGAACTCAGTGCTCGAGCCGGCGGTCGACTTGAAGTTCAATACATCGGCAAACTGGATCGCTGCAGCGGCGCCAAGGTCGTAATGAACTGCAACCCACGGATCGACTGTGCTGACGTCTGTCGTGGTTGTAAGCAGTGTAGTCGTACTGGCATCATTGGCGTTCGCGGCCGTGCCCCCGTTGGGGGCAGTGGGCGTAAGCGACGTGACTCTGGTAAGGACATTCGGGAGCGTGTCTATGAACCGCAAGCCGGGGCGACGTCGTACTCCCCCCAACGGCCGCGGAACGATATTGACCCCAGTCAGTAGCCCTTGATTGTACGCATCAGTGTCGACACGCGCTGCTGCTTCAGGGGACAACACCCCTGATAGAAAGCTGGACTGTATTACGTCTTGACGCACTTAGCCGCCCGCCCAGGTACCACTAAGGCGCGCACTCACAAAGGGGTTGTACTGTACAGTCTGCGCAGGGCGGGCTTGCGCGTCCGCGTACATAGCTCGATCTCGCTGCAATACGTACTTCGCCTGCAGCAACTTCACCGCTACGTCAGACTCGGTGATCGGCTTGACCATGTCGCGCGCCAGGGCGTACACCAACAGCATGTTGAAGTAGGCCGGGACCAGACTGACGTCCGGCTTGAACTGGTAGTCCAGTTCTACCGATACGTCGTCTGTATAGAGTCTGTTGCCGAACAGTTCATACGAAGTGGCAGGGTAGACGTGCCGTACCAGCAGGCAGTCCGAGGGCACCTGATAGGCGTACTGGAACTGATTCAACGGCGTGACGTTGAGCTGCCCCAGCGCTGCCTTCTTCATAGAGAACCGCCACGGATTACTCTGCAGCTCGTTCTCGTAGATAAGCTCGAATAGGTTGCCGCCCACCTCGGCGCCATACCGATCGTCGGAAAGCGAGTTCAACGCCTTCTCTCCGCAGAGAATAAGCGCCTTGGAGATTATCCCTATTTTAGTGTTCGTTTCGATCAAGGCAGTCTCCATCCAATCTGATGTGGGCGCGGCTTGCCGTGGAAGCACACAATAGCCGCGCCCTCGGGCACTGCGTTCTGCTTACGTATGTCCGCCTTGTAGCTAACGATCTTTCCGGGGAACTGATCTTGCAGCCGAGCAGGCGGCTCGAGAAGGTTGTTCTCTATCCAGCCCTGGTCGCCCCACTTCTCCATTGACTGCGAATACTCGGGGATGCGACTAGTGTCAAATAGCTCATACAGCACACTCCAGTCCTTGTCGGCGTTCCACGCCATCACCCCCGAGTTAATGCGGTGCTTGCCGTAGAAGTCGGACAGTACGGCGAACTCCTGTGGCTTCGAGACGATGTCGGTAATATCTCCTACGATCATCGTATCAAGGTCGAAGTAGACGACAGGGCCGGAAAACTGGTCCTTCTTGAAGAGTTGCAGTTTGTTCCACCAGCCAATCCAGTCCTGCGCCAGCGGGATCGTCTCGACCGACTTTAGCCGCTGACTCGTCAGGCAGACGAAGTTGTGCTCTGCCTGGCAATGCTGCTTCACTCCATCACGAAGTCGGTAGACGTAGTCATCGGAGAATCCACCACCGGGCTTGTATACGCACGCTACGGTCAGCATACCCATAGCTCATTCTTTTCAAGCCGGAGCCTGCGGTGGTAGCCGATAAGCGCCAGCATGTTCTTCGGGTCCTCCCACTTATCGCCATAGTGGGTGGCGCCTAGACCGTTGTCCTCGAAGAACACCGCCGGCTTGCAACGTAGCAGCGTCTGCTCCGCACCGAGGATGACCTCGCCCTCCATGCCCTCAACATCTATCTTGATGAAGTCGATGTCCGGCCACTTGAACTCGTCGATCGGCACGACAGCAATGTCCCCACCCGGAACGATGAATGCCTGCCCGGAGTTAGAGCCGGGGTGGAATACTCGACCGCGCTGCCGCGAACGCCCGAGGGCCAGCGGGCGAGTGTTCACGTTCTTGAGTGCTTCGCAGTTCTCGCGCAGGCACTCGAAATTGTCCGCATCAGGCTCGAACGCTTCCACCTTGCCGAACACTCTCGCCATCTCTACCGTCCATGTCCCGATATGTGCACCCGCGTCGATCGCCCTGCGCCGGCCGCTGGTGCCTTGGTACAGCGCCGCCTTGAAAAGCCGCCGCTGCGCAACCGCTCCGTGCACCTCGCTTTCGGTAAAGTGCGGATCAGAGGCTGGACACTTCATTCAGTCTCCACAATGCCAATAGACCCTTACAATCCACAATGCCGC
>Ga0315288_10011382_pt1 | contig 11202 bp, 8 predicted proteins | sample YL17G11_20_MG_FD_203454 | JGI IMG/M metagenome (GOLD analysis project Ga0315288, IMG submission 203454) | Sediment microbial communities from Yellowstone Lake, YNP, Wyoming, USA - YL17G11_20 | ecosystem: Environmental > Aquatic > Freshwater > Lake > Sediment | place: USA: Wyoming | collected... | reverse complement strand
AAATGATGGGAATCAGTGCCTTGCCGGGCATGGCGTCGCTGAACAGGGTTCGGAAGAAGCACACGAAGTAGAACGTGACCAGGACCGTCCAGATCAGGCGTCCCCAGCGGATTCGTTTCCAGAACGGCAATTCTCCTCCTTCAGTCGAGAGTGTCGGGCTTGGTCTTGCTCCGGTCGCGCAAGGCGTAGGCATAAACCTCAGCCAGGCTCAGGGGCAGGAAGCTGAGCCGGCGCGGCGCCAGAGTCGGATGGCCGGTTACGTAGTCAAGCGTCGTCACGATGCTGTACTGGCGCCGGAGCATGATGCGCTGATGCTGGAGAATCGAGCGCCAGCTCACCCCGGGTTCGTCGCGGGGCGGGAACTTGTCGAATTCCTGACCTTCAATGTCAATCCTCAGCAGGCGGTTTCCGGTACCGGTGATATCAAATAGACGCGCAAGGGTGATGGTGCCGATGCCCAGCGGTTTCAGCACCAGGCTGTTGCCGAACACCGCGCCCTCGGTATGGGCGCGGGACGGCGCGGTCTTCAGGGCAATTGCATTCAGGGTCTTGACGTCGAGTTCGACCTTGGCTTCGTTCATCCGGTTCCCTAACAGGGAATCTGTCCGGCGTTCATACCGTCGGACGATGGCCAGAACCGCGGAGTCCGGAGAGACACGGGTCAAGTCAACCGGAGTGACGCGCCGGCCGGAAATCCGATTCTGCGCATCAAGGTCGAGTTCGAGTCGGTTGACCTGGGATGGAGTCGCCGGAAGCGGAGCTCCGGCCGAACCAAGGGTGAAGTCGGCGCCAGCCAGGAATCCCGGCGCGGTCTTCGCATCCGCCGCAACGCCGACCAAGTCTGACGTCATCCTGAGCGCGGCCAGCAGGCGAACCGCAGAATCCGGGGTCTGCCACGCGATTCCGGGCTGGTTCCAGAACGGGCTCGACGCATCGCCGGACAGGCCGAGGAATCCCAGTCTGATCGTACCGCTGCTTCCGGTGAAATTCCTTCGGAGATAGGCCGGGCCGAAGAGCGCCTGACGGGAGCTGTCCCAGACGTTGCCGCTTAACAGGAATGCAGGCGGGAGCACCGAATCGGCCAGTCGGTGCGCGGTCTTGAGGCCGAGGGCCAGAAACTCGGGGGTGAGGCGGATTGCGTCGATGCCCGAAGCCGCCAGGGCTGAGCACTCAGCCTCTCCCTGGAACAGGTAGTTGAGCGGGGCAGTCGTTACTACCCGGCCGGTGATGATCGCGCCCGCGGGTCGGTCGGTCTTGACCAGTCCGGCGAACTGCGGCAGAAGTGTCCAGTCGATATCCCCGGCGTACAGGATGGTAACCGTCTGGACCGCCTTCGGAGTTGGCACCGGGCGAACGGCCGGAAGACAGGCCAGGCCGAGTAGCAGAGCGAGGTTCGCGGCCAGACCCGCAGAGCGGACGGTGCGCGTACGATTCATAGAGTCTGATTATATGCCCGAAACCGGAGCGGTCAATAGCGCGACCCGGAGGGCGGTGGCCGCTAGTCCAAGCCGGGAGCATATGGATACGCGGGAGCGGTCCGGGCAATATTGACATGCCTCTAAATCTGGCTATGATACTGCTGACAAGAAGCCGGAGTCGAGGAACAGGGAGACGAGGATTCCGGCGAATCGGTTTGAGTCACAGGCGCCTCGAATCCTCGGGCCTGCAACCACTAGACCCTTCAGGAGGAAATAGATGAGACGATGTGTCGCAACTGCCGTGGCGTTGACCGTGTTTTTCGGTGCGGCGGCAACTGCCTTTGCTCAGGGCCATACCGACTACAGTGCCTGGATGACAGGCGCGAAGATTGATTACAGCGGCGGCCGGTTCGCCAAGGCGGCGGTGAAGTTCCGCAACGCCGTGAACGAGCGGCCAACCAGCGCCGACGCCCGCCAATGGCTCGGAATGTCGCTTGCCCAGATCGGTAAGGAGAGTCTGGCGTCGGCAGCGTCGCAACTGGACACCTGCTTCACGCTCGACTCGACCTACGTCGGCAAGATTGCAAAGGACAACGACAAGCAGTACCTGGCGACGCATGCCTTGGGTGCGACCGCGACCGCGAAGATGATCGAAGGCGAATACGCGGCAGCGGTGAGATACGTAACCTGGGCGATGGTAATCAACCCGAACAATCCCATCTACTACATGACGCTGGGGAATGCCTATATCCAGCTTGACATGGCGGATTCAATACTGGCGGTGGCCCAGCGGCTGCTGAAGAACGACCCGGAGGCGGCGCAGGCGTCCTACTTCGTCGCCATCTATTACTCCAAGAAGGAGCAGATGGATTCTTCGCTGGCCTACTTCAAGCAGGCCGGCGAGCGCTATGAGAAGGGCGACGCCAAGCAGAGGGAGAAGCTGGCCAGCATTCTGAAAGCGAAGAACCCGGCCGACGTCGACCCGATTGCCGACAAGCTGGTCGCCCTGCGCAACAACGCGCCCGAACTGAAGCGGTACATCGAAGAGGACCTGAAGCAGGGCAAGAACCTGCAGCCGGTTGCGGTCGTGGCCAACGACCTCTTCATCGACCGGATGCAGATTGGCTCTTCGTTCTTCAAGGCCGGTGTGGCGGCAATCCAGAAGGCGGACCTCGCTTCCGACACGCTGGCTCAACAGCGGTACTTCCTTCTCTCGGATACGCTGTTTGTGCACGCGGCGGCCGCGGACCCGGAGAACTTCGATGCGCTCTGGTACATCGGCTATGCCAATTACCGGTTGAACCGGGATTCGGCTTGCATCCAGGGGTTCCAGCGGGCAATCAAGCTTTCTGAGGCGCGCGGCGATTTCGCGGCGGCCAAAGACAAGGAACTCTGGTACTACCTGGGCACTTCCGAGGCCAAGCTGAAGCAGTACGACGGCGCCATTGTGCATCTGCGCCGGGCAATCACCGCCGACCCGACGATCCTGGCGGCATACGACAACCTGGCATTCGTGTACAAAGACATGGCGAAAGGCGCAAAGGAGCAGGTCTATACCGATTCGGCGCTGTCCGTGCTGGACGAGAAAGAGAAGACCGGCATTCGTTTCTCGGTCTGGAGCAGGACCGATACGAATGCGCTGGGCCGGTTCACCGACCTGAAGGGCAACCGGTTCGTGATTGTCGAGCTGACGGCGGCCAACAAGAGTACAAGAGGAGACTCGCTCGACCCGTCAAGGTTCTTTGTCTCGGGCGATGACAAGAAGGACTACCCGGTGGACGTCGAGGCCACGCTGCTCGAAGAACTGGAAGGTCGCGGACTGAAGGCGGCCGGGCTGGAACCGAACCAGAAGCTCGATGCCGTCGTGGTCTTTTCGCTGCCCAAAGCGGTGAAGACTCTGGGGTTGTTCTACAAGCCCAGGTCCGGTCCGGAAGTCCGAGTGGCGTTCAAGTAGGGTCCGGTGGCCGCGCAGTCGGGATGTCAACCAGGTGCGCGACCGAGACTGCAGGGCCTGGTTGCTGGACCCGGAATTCGGTTGCGGTCGTGCTAGATGGAGGGCTGGCGGTCCTCTGTAACCCGAAACCCGCCTTACGCGGGATTGAGCAGCATGCTGAGTACTGACGGAAAAGGGACAAGCCTGTGCCGGATGCCGGCGTTGAAGGTCGGGTCTTGTGATGGTTTCGGCTATGAACCCCGCCAGAACCGGAAGGTAGCAACGGTAAGTAGACTCGACGCCAGTTGCGAGGCTACCTGGCTGGAGCCGATGTCGGACCGGGTCCCCTTGACCCCAGGCGAACTTGCCGCACGACCGCTTTCCGTGAAACGCGAAGTCCCAATGACCGAATTCCAACATCCAATCAAGCACCAAGACCCAACTCGGGCAAGGTACGGGGGCAGCGACGACATCTGACAACTACCTCGTCTTCTCGCTGAAGTACCGCCCCCAGACGTTCGACGAGATTCTGTGCCAGGAGCCGGTGCGGGAGACGCTGAAGAAGGCAATCGAGAACAACCGGGTCGCGCATTCCTACCTGTTCTGCGGGCCCCGGGGCGTGGGCAAGACCACGACCGCCCGCATCCTGGCCAAGGCGCTGAACTGCGTCAAGGGTCCGACTGTGACGCCCTGCGGAGTCTGCGCCGCGTGCCGGGAGATTGCCGCTTCGCGCAGCATGGATGTGATTGAGATTGACGGCGCGTCCAACCGTCAGATTGATGATATCCGGGACCTGCGGGAAAACATCAAGTACGTGCCGACCTCGGGCAAGTACAAGGTGTACATCATCGACGAGGTTCACATGCTCACCGAGTTCGCGTTCAACGCTCTACTCAAGACCCTGGAAGAGCCGCCCCGGCACGCGAAGTTCATCTTCGCTACGACCGCGCCGCACAAGGTACCGAGCACGATTCTCTCACGCTGCCAGCGCTTCGATTTCCGGAAGGCAACCGTGGAAGAGCTGGTCGGCCTGCTCCGCAGTATCGCCCGGCGCGAGAAGGTGAAGGCGGACGAGGAAGCTCTGTTTGCGATTGCGCGGCGGGCCGAAGGCAGCATCCGCGACTCGGAGACGATCCTGGACCAGATGAGTTCGTTCCGGCCCGAAGGCATTGCCCTCGCCGATGTCGAGCAATTGCTGGGCATTGTGCCGGGCGAGGTGTTCTACCAGTTCTCAGACCTGGTGCTCAAGCACGACCCGGCGGCACTGGTCGGGTTCGTGAACCAGGTCTTTGACCGCGGCTACCATGTCATCGAGTTCTTCACCGGGCTGGTGAACCACCTGCGCTCGATGATGGCGCTGAAGCTCGGTCTGGCCAAGGGCATTCTGGGCCTGCCGCCGGCCGACCTGAAGCGACTGGAGGCGCAGGCGGCCGGGTTCACAGTTCAGCAGTTGAGCCAGATTCTGGAGACCATGGTCGGGTTCGAGGAGAGCATCAAGTACACGCTGATGCCCAGGGTGCAGCTTGAGGTCATGGCGCTCCGACTGGCCGGTCTGCCGGCTGCCGCAACGTCGACGGCGGCGGTTGCCGGCCCGGCGCAGTCAGCTCCGAAGCCAACGACGCCCGAAGCGTCGGCCGCTGAGCCGCGCCCGGTGGAGACACCCAAACCGGCGCCGGTCGAGAAGGCACGCGGCGCGAAGCCGGCAGCGTCGAAGTCGGCGGGCGATGCTCAGGCGCTCTGGGAGCAGACGCTGTCCGAACTCCACGGTGCCAAGCCGCTGCTTGCCGGGATTCTGGATGGAGTGAGCATCGTGAGCGCAACCGCCGATTCGCTCTGCATCTCGGCGCCGGATGCGCCGATGTGGGACGCGAAGGAATTCGCGGCAGAAATGAAGGTCGTCGAGGCCGCGCTGACCCGGACCGCCGGGAGATCGATGAGAGTTGAAGTCGCCCGGGATGCCAAGCCGACCACAGGCGGTGGCAAGAAGAGCGGGCGCAGCACGCTGGACAAGTTCCGGGCAGTCTATGATTGCGAGGAGCTGTAGCGGAATGGACATAGGACCGATGGGTCATATAGGACCCATGTTTCCACAGGCATGACCCGCCTGCTTGACCGGCTGAGCACACTGCTTACTCAGTTGCCCGGTATCGGGCGCAAGACCGCGCAGCGCATCAGTTTCTACCTGCTCAAGATGAAGCCGGAGGAAGTCCGGGCGCTGGCCGGCGCCATCCAGGAAGCCAAAGACAAGTTGAGGGTCTGTCCGGTCTGCTTCAACCTGACCGAAGAAGACCGGTGCGAAATCTGCGCAGACCCGGGCCGGGACCAGAATCAGATCTGCGCGGTGGAGAGTCCGGCCGATATCGTCGCCCTGGAACGGACGCGCAGTTTTCACGGGCTGTACCACGTGCTCGGCGGTGCGCTGTCGCCGCTGGACAATGTCGGCCCGGAGGACCTGAAATTCGGCGAGCTCAAGACGCGGCTGGCGAAGCTCAGTCGGGCCGAGGTGATAATCGCCACCAACCCGACGACCGAAGGCGAGGCGACGGCCGATTACCTGGTCCGGACGATGAAGCAGGCCGGGATCACGTTCACGCGGATTGCCCGGGGCCTGCCCGTCGGCAGCGACCTGGACCTGGCCGACGAGGTCACCCTGGCGCGGGCGCTGGACGGGCGCAAGGAGCTTGGGGACTGAGTGTCTTGACTCCGGCGACCCGCCGACTTAAACTTACCAACTTGCACAAACGTCGCGAAACGGAGGTTCTCAATGCAGACGACGATCACCGCACGCCACTTTGAACTCACCAGCCAACTCAAAGACTACGTCAACCGCAAGGCCGAGAAGCTGGAGCACTATTCACACTACATAATGAACCTGGAGATGATTCTCACCAAGGGTTCACCGCTCGAGGAAGTGGAAGGCAAGGTCCATCTGAAGCATGAACTAGTTTTGGCCAAGTCCCAGTCCAAAGACATGCTGCTGGGCGTCTCGGAAGTAGTCGAGAAGCTGTTGACCCAGATGAAGCGCCACGACCAGAAGATGCGCGACCGCAAGAAGGCCGTGCCGCGACCCCGGGCCGACTGACATGCCCGGCGGCCGGAAGATGCCGAAGTACGTTCTGACTCACGTCCTGTTTGAGGAAAAACGGGCGGAGTTCGAGCTCGAACTGCTGGCCGGCAGCCGGGGACTGAAGAAGCGCAGAATCGTCACTCACGACGTCTATCGGCCGGGATTGGCGCTCGCCGGCTACACGAAGTACTTCCTGACCGAGCGGGTACAGATCATCGGCAACACCGAGCTCTCCTATCTCGGAACGCTGCCGCGCGAACGGGCGCGCACGGCCATCAAGCGGGTGATTTCATTTGAACCGCCCTGCTTCATCGTCGCCAAGGGTCTGGCGGTGCCGCAGTACCTACTCAGCGAAGCCGAGCGCCGGGACATCCCAGTGTTCCGTACGCCGATGGATACGACGCCGTTCATTCACCGGCTCACCGCATTCCTGGAGTACAAACTGGCGCCCGAGACGAGCCTGCACGGGACGCTGCTTGATGTGGACGGGGTCGGGCTCCTGCTGGTGGGCGAGTCGGGCATCGGCAAGAGCGAGTGCGCCCTCGACCTCGTGGCGCGCGGCCACCGGCTGGTCGCGGACGACCGGGTCCGGATTGTCCGGCGCGGCGAGGGAATTCTGATGGGCTACGGTCCGGCGATGAGCGACTTGCTCCAGCACCATCTGGAAGTGCGGGGCATAGGCATCGTGGATATCTACAGCATGTTCGGCATCCGGTCGATAAGAATTCAGAAGCGTATCGAAGTCCAGGTTGAGCTGGTTACCTGGGATCCGAACGCCAGTTACGAGCGCATCGGGCTGGAAGACAGGTTCGAGAAAGTGCTGGGCGTGCCGATTCCGACCGTGACCGTGCCGGTCGTGCCGGGCAAGAACATTTCGGTGATCTGCGAAGTGATTGCGATGAACCACCTGCTCAAAGTCCGGGGATTCCACCCGGCAAAGATCTTCAACCAGGAGCTGATTCGCATCATGAGTACGAAATCACCGAAGATTGACCCGTTCGTGACCGAAGACAACGAATAGGGAGCAGGAGCAAGAGAGGAAGGGAGCAAGGGAGCGAGTCAGGAGAATCCGTTTGACCCCTGACCCCCCGAACCCTCGAGTCCGAAGATGGTTGGTGCGATAGTAGTCGGTCACGGGCAGTTCGCACAGGGGCTGCTGAGCGCGCTGGAGCAGATCGTCGGCCCGGTGGAGTGTCTCGACGCTTTTTCCACGCAGGGCAAGGCGCGCGCTGAGATTGAATCACTGGTCAGGGATGCCCGCCGGCGCCTGGGTGACATGCCGCTGCTGGTCTTCACCGACCTGCAGGGCGGATGCAGCACTACGGTGTGCGGTTCCCTGCTGCGTTCGGAGCAGGACGTGGGGATAATCTGCGGGGTGAACCTGCCGCTGCTGGTCCGGTACGTTCAGTACCGGGAGAAGACAAGTCTGCCTGAGCTTTACCGCCGACTGGTTGAGGCCGGCGTCGAAGGAATCAAAGGACTAAAGCAGCCGGGATAGACCGGTCTGCCAGACTCGCTCCAGCTCGGAGAGTGGCGCGTCAATCTTGGCTGAGCCGTCCAGACCCAGGACTCGCAAACGCGGCTCGCGTACGGTCAGGCCTATCTGCCGGAAGACACACCCGTTCACGAGTCGCTCAAACGATGGCGCGACCCGGTCGCTCACCTCGACGATGAACCGGCTGTTGGATTCCGAGAACAGGATGCTCTCGTCCCGCGCCATTCCCTTGCCTCTCGGAACGCCCCTAAGTCTCACCTCGGCGCCCAGGCCGCCGGCAAAGCACATTTCGGCCAGCGCTACGCCCAGCCCGCCTTCTGAGACGTCGTGGCAGGCAAGCACGAGTCGGCGCCGGATTGCCCGGTACAGCAAAGACATCAGTTTCTTCGCAGCCGCGACGTTCACGCCCGGAACCCGATTCCCAAGCGCGCCATGCCGGGCATAGTACTCCGAGCCGCCCAGTTCGTCGAACGTCCGGCCCAGGACGTAGATGCGCGAGCCCGGCTGCTTCAGGTCAGTTGACATCGCGCAGCGGCAGTCCGGGACTACGCTCACCGCGGAAATCAGCAGGGTCGGGGGGATAGGAAGGAGCCGGTTGTGCTCGTCGCGGAATTCATTGTAGAAGCTATCTTTGCCCGAGATGAAGGGAGTGCCGAATCCTTTGGCGACGTCGTAGCAGGCGCGCGCGGCCCGGACAAAGCCGGCCAACTGCGCGGGTCGCTCGGGACTCCCCCAGCAGAAGTTGTCGAGCAGGGCGGTGCGCTCCGGGTCGCCGCCGCAGGCCGTGATGTTGCGCAGGGCTTCGTCAATCGCCGAAGCCGCCATGTTGTAGGTGTCTATCAGACCGAACCGGGGGTTGAGTCCGCAGGCGACGACGACGCCCTTCTCCGAGTCGAGCAGCGGCCGCAGGACACAGCCGTCCGACGGCCCGGCGTTGTGAATTCCGGCAAAGGGCTTGGTCACGCTTGTGCCCTGGACCTCATGGTCGTACTGGCGGATAACCCATTCCTTGCTGGCGACGTTGAGCGAGCCCAGCACTCCGAGCAGTTCCTGGTTCAGGTCCAGGCAAGAGGGAATCTTCGGCTCGGAGTGACGCTGAAGCCGGGTGCGCGCGATGCGCTGTTGGGTGGACCAGCCTTCATGCAGGAATTCCAGGTCGAGGTCGGCGACGGTCTCGCCCTGGTACCGGAGTCGGAGCCGCTGGTCGGCGGTTATCCGGCCGATTGATGTGGCTTCGACATTGAGGCTTCGACACAAGGCGAGCAGGCGATTCAGCTTGCGCGGCGGGACCAGGATTATCTGCCGTTCCTGGGATTCGGATATCCAGATTTCGGCATAGGACAGGCCCTGATATTTGAGCGGCACCCGGTCCAGGTCAACGACCGCGCCGCGCGGCTCAGCCAGTTCGCCGACCGCGCTCGCCAGGCCGCCGCCGCCGCAGTCGGTGGTCGCGTTGAACAGCTCGAGGTCCCGGGCCTTGAGCAGGGCGTCGGCGAGTTTCTTCTCTTCGATGGGATTGCCGATCTGTACTGCGGTCGAGGAGACGGTCTCGGATTCACGCGTGAGTTCCAGCGACGCGAACGTAACGCCGTGGATGCCGTCGCGGCCGGTCCGGGCGCCGAGTACGACAATGTGGTCACCGGTGACAATCCTCTTCTCCAGTCTGTTCCGGGGAATGATGCCGAGCGTGCCGCAGAAGACCAGCGGGTTGCACCGGAAGTCGTCGTGGAAATACAGCGCGCCGCTGGCGGTCGGGATACCCATCCGGTTGCCGTAGTCCCGAACCCCGGCGACCACGCCCTTCAGAATTCGCTTCGGGTGCAGGACGCCTTTCGGGATGCGCTGCTTCGGGAGGTCGGGCGGGGCGAAGCAGAAGACGTCAGTGTTCAGTATCGGTTTGGCGCCGAGGCCGGTGCCCAGGCAGTCGCGAATCACGCCGCCGATGCCGGTCGCCGCGCCGCCGTACGGCTCCAGCGCCGAAGGGTGATTGTGGGTTTCAACCTTGAATGAGATGCCCCAGCGCCGGTCGAACTCGATGACGCCGGAGTTGTCCTTGAACACCGACAGGCACCACTTGCGGTTCAGTTCGCTGGTCACCCGATGTACGGTCTGGCGAAACAGGTTGTTGACGGCCTTGCCGTCGAGAATCGTCCGGCCCCGGAAGGTTTTGTGTTTGCAGTGCTCGGACCAGGTCTGGGCAAAGGTTTCCAGTTCCACGTCGGTCGGGTTGCGGCCGAGCTGCTGATAATAGCGTTGCAGGGAACGCATCTCGTCCAGGTTGAGCGCAAGCTGCCCCTGCCGGGAGATGCGGTGCAGCTCACGGGTGCTCTTGCCGATAATCTCCACGGTGATGCGCCGAAACCTGTACTCGGGCACCGGCGGGAACATCTGCTCATCCGACGCACCGACGTGCTGAATCAGGGGGTTGTAGAGAATGGCCTTGGCGATGCTCTCAATCTGACGCCGGGTCAGTCGGCCGAAGAACTGGTAGCGCCGGGCCGAGCGGACGTCGACATTGTCGAACCCCAATTCGCTGATTCCCCGCTTGATACTCATCTCGCTCGGGTCGGATACGCCGGGATGATAGAGCACCTCCAACTCGTTGTCCGCAGTCCGTACTCCGCAGTCCGCTGTCCGCAAGACCCAGCGGTCAGTGACCGGGTCGGCGAACGTGGTTCGGGCGATGAGTTCGGCGTCGCGCCGGGTCAGTTCGCCGCGCAGGAGAAATACACGGGTAATCGCCAGTCGTTCCAGCGCGGGATAACCCAGGTCGTGGATTTCCCGCAGAAGCTGGACCACTTCCGAGTCCTTCTTTCGAGCTTTGACCTCTATCCGCCATTCCATGTTCTGAGAATAGTGATTGGAGAAACGAAGTCAAGAAGAAGGTGAGGCCCGGTTCTGAGTTTTGCCTTTTGAGTTTTGACCTTTGACTTCCCGCCTACGTCTGGCACTTCGGGCAATAGCGCGACGTCCGATTTCCAATCCGGCACGACTTGATTACAGTACTGCAGACCCGGCAGGGCTCGCCCTCACGGTCAAAGACCATCAGGTGTTTCTGAAACCCGCCGGGCATTCCTTTCGGACGCTGATACCGGGAATCAGACATGGTCGTGCCCATGTGCCGGATGCCGTCGCGCAGGACTTCGCGCAGAGCCCGGGCAAGGCGGGGATATTCCGCCCTGCGGAGACGATGCGCCGTGCGCTCGGGTCGAATCCCGGAACGGAACAAGGCCTCATCCGAGTAGATGTTGCCGATGCCGGCCGCGATGCTCTGGTCAAGCAGCAGGCC
>Ga0315288_10011381_pt1 | contig 11203 bp, 8 predicted proteins | sample YL17G11_20_MG_FD_203454 | JGI IMG/M metagenome (GOLD analysis project Ga0315288, IMG submission 203454) | Sediment microbial communities from Yellowstone Lake, YNP, Wyoming, USA - YL17G11_20 | ecosystem: Environmental > Aquatic > Freshwater > Lake > Sediment | place: USA: Wyoming | collected... | reverse complement strand
GGTGGCAGGCGGCGTGAACGGGAAGTAACCGTCGAGGTCCCTGAGCGGCTGCAGCCGGCGGTCGTTCGGGAGTTGGCCTTCCGGCAGGGCACGCGGTGCGCCCGCCAGGATTGAGCAGGTGGAAACCGCGAAGAGAAGCAGAACGCCGAGCGCCGCGGCTCGAACGGGGGTGAGCAGGCCTGACATAGAAGGTTTTGAAGGATTGGTTGCTGCACCCGAGTCTAGGCGCCTCGACTGGCTTGAGAAGCTTTTTGTTGGCGGGAACGGGTTGGAATCCCTCGATGGCCCGAAAAGGCCGATTCCCAGGCCGTTGTCTGGCTGGCGGCGGTAGCCCCGTCGGGGACACCGCGCGCCGCGTCGTTTCCGGTCTGGCCTCTCTCCGGCCACTCAGCGGAGTGCCTCCCGGCTGAAAAGAAACAGCCGAGGCCATTCTGGTTCTCGACAAATGAGAGGCGGTCAGGCATAAGTGGCTGGTCATGGCCGCTGCACTCACCCCCAGCGAGGAAGCCCAGTTGGCGCAGACGATTGAGATGTTCGAGGTGATCACTCAATCGCAGCCCTTGGACTACCAGTCGTTGGAGATTCTCAAGGAAGCCTACTTCAAGCTCAACCGGCCCAAGGACGTCCTCGGCACCTCCAAGCGCATCGCCCATGCCTACGTCCAACTCGGCCAGCTCTCGTCCGCCATCCTCGAATACGAAGGCATCCTGCAACGCTATCCCGACGATCCCGATGTGATCGCGGCACTGAACGAGATCGAGAGCAAGGCCCAGACCTTTTCCCTGTCGCCTGCGGGCTCGGAGACGGAGTTGGTTTACCGGACGCCCGCCGCTGCAGCCGGTGAGAAGGCTGTGTCGGCCGAAGTGGAGGACGGCAAGGCCGCGATGCACAAGCTGTTCGTGGAGGGCAAGCTGATTTCCGGCGCCGATTTCAACCAGCTCTGGCACACGCCCAATCTGACCGAGCCCCCGCCGTCCGTGTTCGAGCCGTTCATCCAGGTGCTCTCGGACCGCCAACTGTTCCCGGTGGACCGCTCGCTCAAGATCCTGTGCGAACGGTCGCACCTCGCGTTCTTGCCGCTCGATAAGTACGAGGTGGACGTCGAGCTGGCCCGCAGTTTCCCAAAGGACATCTGCCGGCGCTGGTGCGTGCTGCCCTTTGACCGGATGAGCAAGTCGGTCCTCCTCGCCACCGCGAATCCGTTCAACAAACAGGTGGTCTGGGAACTGGAGAGTGCCACCAAGAGCCGTTTGCTCTGGTACCTGGCGCCGCCGGCCGATGTGGTGAGGGGGATCCGGAAGATTTACCGCTAGAGGATTGTCCCATGCCGCCGATCAAGAGTTTTGGAGAACGCATCGCCGACGCCCTGGTCGAGGACGGGCTGATGTCGCCGTTGCAGGTGCAGGAGCTCCTCGAGCTGCAGAAGAAAGAGGGCACCCGCCTGCTCAAGCTGATCCTCGAGAAGGGGCACGTGAGCGAGGTGGACATGGTGGTGTCCATGGGGCGGGTGCTCACGGTTTCGCCCGTCAACTTGGCGCGCATCGCCATCCCCCAGGACATCGCGGACCTCGTGCCGCGCGAGGTGGCCGCGAACCACAAGGTGCTGCCCGTGTCACGCCTCGACAACCGGATGTTCCTGGCCATGGCGGATCCGCTGAACGTCCTGGCGTTGGACGACATCCGGCGGATCACCAAGCTCGAAGTCGTGCCGCTCATCGCCTCCGAGAAGGCCATCCTCGACAAGCTGCACAACCTCGACGGTGGGCGCGAATCGATGCAGGACATCATCGAGGACGCCCAGCGCCGCGCCGAGGACGAGGCGGAGGCGGACCGGTTGGAGGTGTCCCGCGAAGTTTCCGAGGAGGTGAACCTGGACCAGTTGGCGGCCTCCAGCGAGGAAGCCCCGGTCATCAAGCTCGCCAACCTCATCATCGTTCAGGCCATCAAAGACCGCTCCAGCGATATTCACATCGAGCCGTTCGAGAAGACGGTCCGCTTGCGTTATCGCATCGACGGCGCCCTCATGGACGTCACGCCGCCGCCGAAGAACATGCAGGTGCCGCTGATCTCCCGCATCAAGATCATGAGCAACCTGGACATTGCCGAGCGGCGGCTCCCCCAGGACGGCCGCATGCGTGTCAAGGTGAGCGGGCGGGATATCGACCTCCGCGTGTCGATCCTCCCCACGATCCACGGCGAGAAATGCGTGCTGCGTATTCTCGACAAGACCAACCTGTCGGCGAGCCTCGACAAGCTTGGGCTGGACCCGGATACGTTCCGCCGGTTCAAAGCGGCGGTGGACGCGCCGCACGGGATGATCCTCGTCACCGGCCCCACCGGTTCGGGCAAGACCACCACGCTCTACTCCGCCCTCAACGAGTTGAACAACGCGGAGTACAACATCGTCACCGTCGAGGACCCGGTGGAGTTTCAGATTCCGGGCATCAACCAGGTCGCCACCAAGAAAGAGATCGGGCTCACGTTCGCCAACGCGTTGCGCTCCATCCTCCGGCAAGACCCGGACATTGTGATGATCGGCGAGATCCGCGATCAGGAAACCGCCGAGATCGCGGTCGAGGCCGCGCTGACCGGTCACCAGGTGCTCAGCACGCTGCACTGCAATGACGCACCCGGCGCCGTCGCGCGTCTGGACGACATGGGCATCGCCCCGTTCTTGATCTCGTCCTCGGTCATTCTCGCGTGCGCCCAGCGGCTCGTGCGCCGTATTTGCTCCGCCTGCAAGGAGCCGGTAACCTATCCGCCAAAGATGTATGAGGACCTGGGGATTGATCCGTCCTACTTTGAGAACATTTCCCTCCACCGCGGGCGTGGGTGCGAGCGCTGCAAGAACACCGGCTACGCCGGCCGGATGGCGATCATCGAGGCCATGACCATCAGCGACGAAATCCGGCGGCTGATCATCCAACGGTCGAGCGCCCACGAAATTGGGAAAGTGGCCATTGCGATGGGCATGCAGACGCTGCGGACGGTCGCCCTGGGACGCGTGCGGGACGGCGTTACCACATTGGAACAGACCTTGTTGACCACGTCCATCTTCTAGCGGACGGGGCGGTTAAGCACGTGGCGAAGTCGTCCGACCATCAGGAGGCGGAGGCGCGAATGCGTCCGGTGCTTCACCGCCTCAGCTTGCGCGGACCCGAAATCAAAGCTTGCGGCCGAAGGACTCGCGTGTGTTCGGCTTCACCTTGAGCTTCGGCGGTTCGGCCGGAGCGGGCAACGCGGGCGAAAGGCTCGACGGTCCCAGAATCTTGGCCGTCATCTCCTCGAGCACAGAGGCCCGAGGGTTTCCACTGGCGCCCGCGGTCGGCACCGAGAAAGCCGTGTCGAAGCGTTGCCCAGCACTTAGGTCGTAAAGGCTTGGAGAGGTGACCGGGTTGATCTCTCGTCGCGTGCTGTCCGTGCCCAGGTTGATGGGGTCGAATCCGCTCGCCAGAGGATTCAGGCCATTGGGAGCGGCCAGCAAATCGCGGATGTCGGGAGTGAACTGCTTACGCTGGGACGCCGGGAAGAGATCCGTTGTGGTCAAACCCAACGGGTTCACCCGCGTTTCGAGCGCGGGCTGGTTCTGCGTCAGGGGCAGAAGCGTCGTGAGCGTGGATGGAACCCCAAAACTCGAGCCAAGCCGACTCCCGATGTTGGCTCCACCACCCAGGCGAACGCCCGTGTTCGATTGGTAATCGAGCACGACCGCCGAATCCGATCGGCCGGGATTCAGCGCCGAGGGAGCAGCCTGCGGTGTGGCGGGTGGCGTGGCCAAGCGATCGGTCGCCGCCCCGCGCACTCCCAAGGCGCGGTTCAGATCATAGTCCCAAACCTGCATCACTTCCTCGGCGGTGGGCATCCGGGTCAGGTCTTCCGGCCGGTTGAGCACCCAGTTCTTCTCCCGGTCGAGCCGCTCCAGTAGTCGTGCACTCAGACCTTGTCGCGGGCTGGTCGCAGGGGGGAGACCGCCGGGCCGGTCCAGCGCCCCACCCAACGAGTTGCCTCTCTCGAGCAACTCCATCGAGCCGGACAAGCGCGCATTGGCCTCGTTGCTCTCGGGCAAGCGGATCGGGTCGGCCGCGCCGGAGAACTGAATCTTGTCGCCGCCGGAATCAGCTTCGGCAGCCCAGGCGACACCGTCCCCTCCGGACACCAGGGCAAGCCCCAGCGCCGTCAGCCATATCCAGTTTGTTTGGGCGGATACCACGCGTCGATTCCGGGCAGACAAGCCTTTGACCGTCCGCCCAAGAAGACTGTTCAAGAGAAACTCCTCCGGCGCAAGAACGATCTCTGAGCGGCTGGCACGGCGGCAGCGGGTCCGGCCCGGGCCGGCAGATCACTCCGCCTCGTTCGGCAACGACCCGGCTACTTCGCTTTTGCGTCAAGGTTGCCCTTGAGGTCTTCCGGCGACACCGGGGCCTGGACTCCGTTCTCCGGCACTTCGACCTTGGCGATCCACAGGATGGCGTTGAGCACGGCCTTCCGGTAATCCTCGTTGCCCCAGAACTTGTGCGAGTGGCCGCCGGTGAAACCGAAACCGCGCCCGCCGTCCGGCCGGTCATACACCCACATCACGTGCTGGGCTTCCTTACGCTCCAACACCGCGGCGCGGACGTGCGGATTGTTCTCGTGCGGGCCGTCGGGGCGCTTCAACGTATCGGCAGGCGGCAGGGCGCTGAGGATCGGCGTGACGCCCTTCATCCCCGGCTGGAAGCGCATGTGGTAGTACCACTCGTCCACCTGCTTGAACGGCTTGACCCCGCGCGCGACCGGATGCTTGGGGATCTCCTTGAAGTCGGCGGTCCAGAACGGATTCACCGACCAGTCCGTCTCGAAGTACCCGCCAATCCAGCCCAGCCATTCCGGGCCGCCCTTGTCCTTGGGCACCTCGACCGCGTAATGCACGCAGCCGAAGCCGGCGCCCTTCTTGATCGCGTTGCCGAGTTGCTGAAGGCGATTCCCCTGAATGCCCGGATGCCCGCCGCCGCCGTCGGAGTAGATGACGATGGCAGCGGCGCCGTCGAACGCGTTGGCGTCCTGGGGCCAACCGGTGAACACTTCGGCCTTCACGCCCGGAATCGTGTTCAAGCACTTCTGGAACAGCAGGCAGCCGGCGCTGTGTTCGTGATCGCCGGAGCCGTGGCTGGCGCCGCCGGCGATGAGGATGATTCTCTTGTCGGCGGCCTGCGTGTTCAGACTCGCAATCGCCACCGACGCCAATAGACCAAGCACGAGCTTCTGCATAGAGGTTCAGGGGGTTACTTCTGTTTGCGTTTGAAGGTGATCAGGGTGATGCCCGAACCGTCCGTGGACTTAAACTCCGTGGGCCGGGAACCGCCGTTCGGCGCGTAGCAGACCCGGAAGGTGTCCGCCGTGACCTCGTAGATTGCCGGCACCTCGTCGGCGGACAGCGTGGTCACGTCCATGGACTTCGGGTTCGTGCCGGCGTTGAGCTTGAGCGTGCCTTGCTGTTGGCCTTCGGGCCCGTCTACGGAGAACTCGTTGCCCTTCATCTGAAGCTTCAGGTTCGCCAAGTCGCTCTGCGGCACCGGGTCGCCGTTCGCGACCAACTCAGTCACCGCCCAATCCCCCTGTATCCGCTGGAGATCCGCAGCGGTCGAATCCGCCCCCGAGAGAGTCTTGATCCGGATGTTTTTGAACTGGATCTTCATCGGCGGGCCGGCGTGAATCTGGAACGCGAGGATGCCTGACTTGGCGGCCTTGGATGCCTGTTCGTCCGTCACGTCGATGGTCTGCTTGCCGTTGATGAACTGCTGGATGTGGTTGCCTTTGGCGACGACGACGTATTCGTTCCAGTCGTTGGTCTTGATGGCGGCCTGGATTTCCTTCGTGTCGCCCACCGAGCCGGCCGCCTCGATCCTGGGTTTGCCGCCTTCGCCTTCCTTGATAACGACCTTCTGGCCGCGCTCACACAGAATGCCGCGTCCGCCTTCTTCGTAAAGAATACCGGAGTAGGTGGGACCCACCTCGAAGTCGGCTTGGTACCCGTTGACCACGAAGTTACCCTTGTCCGCGCTGCGGAACTGGAGGCCGGAGTTGCCCCACGGGCCGGTGAACTTGTAGGAGAAGCGCAGCTCGAAATCCCCGACGACAAGGCTCTTGTCGCCGTCCTCGGCGATCAGGAAATTGTTGCCTTGAGCCGGATTCTCCTTGGTGGTGACGCCGGTGATGGCACCGTCTTGCACCGACCAATGGTTCGGCCGCCCGGCCCAGCCGGTCAGGTCCCTGCCGTTGAACAGGCTCTTGAAGCCGTCTTCGGCCGCGAAAGAGGTTGCCAGACCGGCCAGGGTCACAATGCCGCACAAAACACCCAGGGTTCGTTTCATAATATGTCCACCGATGACTGTTGGCTCACACGCATCTAAGACGTCAGCGACGCCACCCGGATTCAGATGACGCCGCCTCCCGAATACAGTTCCCGTTCCTGCTGAAGCGGACTAGCTGAGCGTCTTCTTCAGGAACTTCAGGCCCTTGGTCGCGATCTCCTCGCGGCTGGGCTCGATCTGGCGCCAAATGGCCGCCGCCTTGGCGATGACCACCACGTCCTTCGTGAAGGACTCGATCACCACGTCGCCCTTGTACTTCACCGCCTTGAGCGCCTTGGCGATGCCTTCCCAACAAATGTGGTCGTTGCCCGGCGTACCGCGGTCGCTGCCGCAGGCGTGGACATGGCCCAGGAGCTTGCCGGCCTTGCGGATGGCCTCACCCTGGCACTTCTCCTCGATGTTCATGTGGAACGTGTCCAGGTGGACCTTGAGCGCCGGGCTGCCGACGTCCTTCACCATCTTGAGCGCCTGATCGACGGTGTTGATGAAGTCGGTCTCGAAGCGGTTCAGCGGCTCCATGCAGATCTGCTTGCCCTTCTTCTCGGCGTAGGCGCAGATCTTCTTGAGGTTGTTCACCACGGTCGCCCACTGGTTCTGGTAGTCCGCCGGCTCGACCGCCTGGGCGCGGCCGACCGCCGAATACACCGGCCCGATGAAGCTCGGGCAGTCGAGCACGACCATGGCGTCGATGCACTTCTTCATGTAGTTGAGCGAATTCTTCTGCGCCGCCGCCGTGCCGCGCAGATCGCGATCGGGGCCGAAGCAGCCACAGACAGAGCCGCAAACGAGGCCCGCCTTGTCCAGGGCCTTCTTCACCTTGACCGGATCGACGTTCGCCGGATCGTCGATGGCGATTTCGACTGTCTCGAAGCCCCACTTCTTGAAGGTCTTGAACAGCCGCGTGCTCTGGTTGGTGAACGGGAACGTGTAGAGGAAGGTGTTGATGCCAAATCTCATAATGAAGGTTTTCCCGGAGCGTAGTCGAACGCCCGATTCTGTCAAAAGATTTCCCAACTGCAATGCGTTCGTCGCTTGACGGGGGTGAGGGCCTGGGGGAGAGTCACGGGGTTGCTGGGGGCGTACTGGTTTCGACCTGACAGAGACGCCAGAGGCGGCATGCCGAGGACGATGCGTTGGCCTCGTAAATCATCGCATCAAACAAAACTGCTAACGAACAATTAGCACTCGCGGCCTAAGCGGCCGTGACGTTCGCCGGTGGACACCTGCTACGCCGGACGAACGCAACAGCAGGCATGGCGGAAGGCGGAGACCGCGCGCCCAAGCCGAGAAAATTCCATGCGGACTAGGCAGTGCGACTCGAGTTCGGACGCTATCGCACAGCAGAAAAATCTTTCCGGACTAAGCATGTAGTCGCGGCTGGTAGCTGGGTCAGGGACGGGGGTTCAACTCCCCCCGCCTCCACCATCACTCACCCCGTTCGGAACCCTCGACAGAGCCGGGGGCCTGACTTGGCCTAAACCACTCCCCGCTTGCGCCCTCCCGTCCGGGACCCCTGCGGCCACCCCCTTTTGGGTTGCGGGTGCGATGCTTTGGAATACGATGCGGCTGGACTTCCATATGGCACGAACTCAGTCCAGGAAGGCTCCCGCTACATCCGCCCTCTGCGCTGAGGCTGCCCACCGCTTCCAACTCCCCGTTTTCGCCGGCGTCAACCCGCAAGTCCAGATTCCTGCTTCTCACGTCAGGTTTGGCAGTGGTCCCCCTCTCAACCCGAGCGACGGGGACGGGAGGAGGCAAGGACACCGGTCATCACCCCATGCCTTCTGAAGCCGATACCTGCCGCAAGTACGTCGTGCCGAGGCTCCAGACAGCCGGCTGGGAGAACGATCCCCATTCCATTGCCGAACAGCGGTTCTTCACGGCCGGGCGGATCGTCGTGCACGGAACCCGGGCCATTCGCCGTGCCGGCAAGCGCGCCGACTACCTCCTCCGCTACACCCGGGATTTCCCCATCGCGGTCGTCGAAGCCAAGGCGGAGTACCGCCAGGTGGTGGATGGACGTGGCCGCTTGCTCGTGGTGCAGAAGACAGGTTGGGGCAAGAGCTCGGTCTGTTTCATCGCCACGAAGCTGTTGCGCGAGCAAGGAATGGGCCCGGCCATCTTGATTTCGCCTCTGCTGGCACTGATGCGGAATCAGATCGCGGCTGCTATTCGCATGGGCGTTCGTGCCGTCACCATCAACTCGGAGAACCGGGATGAGTGGCAGGCGGTGGAGGCGGCACTGGTGCGGGATGAGGTGGACATCCTGCTCATCTCGCCCGAGCGACTGGCGAATGAGCATTTCCGCACTGAGGTCTTGGCTCCGATAGCAGGGCGCATCTCGTTGCTGGTGGTGGACGAAGCGCATTGCATCTCGGACTACTACCAGCAAGTGGGCCGCGCCGGGCGCGCGCTCGCCGCCGCTCAAGGGGTTCTGCTCAGCGGCGAAGAAGAGACTGACATCAATGATTACTTCATCGAGAGCGCCTTCCCCTCTCGGGAAGAGGTGACTCAGGTGTTGAATGCCCTGCAATCCGCGCCCTCAGGTCTGTCCGTCAACGAACTGATGACCCACGTCAACACCAGTCGCGGCCGCATCGACAAGGCGCTGCAGTTGATGTCGCTCGAATCCCCCGCACCGATCGTGAAGCAGGGCAGCAAGTGGACGTTGGCCGCGGCGGGTTTGTCCGAGGCGTTTTGGGAACGGGCGGCGCGATTGACCGCGTTGCGTCGCGAGGAACAGCGACAGATGCAGGAATATGTGGCCCTGACCTCGGAGCTCATGGAGTATCTGATTCGCGCGCTTGATGGCGATCCGGGTTCCTACCGCCCTCCGGACATCGCTCCGGTGCCCGCGTCTTTTGATCCCGGACTGGCTCAAGAAGCGGTTGCTTTCCTCCGAAGGACAAGCCTGCCCCTGGAGCCGCGTCGGCAGTGGCCGACGGGCGGTCTGCCGCACCTGGGCGCCACAGGTCGAATTGCCGCAGCACGCCAGGCGCAGCCCGGCCGGGTGCTTTGCGTTTGGGGTGACGCGGGCTGGGGTTCATTGGTGCGCCAAGGCAAGTCGCACGACGGACGGTTCGCCGATCAACTCGTCGAAGCGTGTGCGGCGATGGTGCGAACCTGGGCGCCACAACCGGCGCCTGTCTGGGTCACCTGCATCCCCTCGCGCCGCCACCCGAACCTTGTGCCTGACTTCGCCCGCCGTCTCGCCGTCGCATTGAAGCTGCCCTTCCGTCCGGTGCTGGAGAAAACAGACGACCGTCCGGCTCAGAAGCAGATGGCCAACAGCAGCCAGCAAGCCCGCAACGTGGATGGCTCGGTGAGAATTCAGGGAAATGTCCCGACTGGCCCCGTGTTGCTGGTGGATGATATGGTGGATTCCAGATGGACACTGACAGTCGCCGCATATCTTTTGACCGCTCAAGGGATCGCGCCGGTGTATCCTCTTGCCCTGGCCTCAACCGCTAACGCTGACGAATGATCGCGCCGCTGACACCCAATGCGCAGGCCATCCTGCTGCTGACGGCTCCGCTCCTCGCGGGGCGCAGCGAGGGTTCTCCGGATCTGCTGACCTTGACCGAATACAATCGGCTCGCCCGCATTTTGCGCGGGAAGCAAAAGCAACCCGCAGACTTGATCGGGCCAAATGCCGAGGAAACGGTCAGGGTTTGTGCTGGCCTGTTCGGCCGCGAACGTTTGGAGAGCTTGCTGAGCCGCGGGTTTCTGTTGGGTCAGGCGGTGGATCGTTGGAATTCCCGCGCCATCTGGGTCGTGAGTCGTGCCGATGCAACCTACCCGCGCCGCCTCAAAGCCCCAGGCGAAAGCATGGCTGGCGAAGCTGGTCGCGGAAGGCGTGCTGGAGAAGCTGGCCAAGCCGGTGGTGCGCTACCGCTCGGTGAGAACCGCGGATCGTTTGCTGTGATGCGCGCAACCTTCGATCAGCTTAACTTCGAAGACGCCACCGACGGTGAACTCCAATTCACGCTGCCCGACGTGCTGAAAGTCCCGCCGATTTCACAGCACGGCAACGTGAACGAAATCATCGGCAAATTCGGCGGCGCGGACCAACTCCGCAACGCCGTGAACCAACTGCAATCGCTGCTGTATGCCGCCTAACTGGAATAAAGAAAAAATGCTTCGCCTATGACTGACGAGAACCCATCCAACCAACGCTGGCGTCCTGCGCCGGAAATCGAGCGAGAACTCGCCAAGTCACCACATCTTCACATTATTCAACACGCAGCAGGCTTGCGATGGTTCTTCCGAAACGCGCTCTTCCCGAAGGGATACAAAGCGGCGCGGGAATGGGCGCAGGCGGTCGCCTTTTCATCCAGCGGAAAGGAAGCGATTGCGCTCTGTGGATTCCCAAACAGCACTGAAGACGAGCAGGCCGAAACCGCCATGACACTATTCTGCCTACTGTTTCATCACGAATTACTCGTGGATTGTGAGAAATCGGACCTGAAACAGATCATGAGCGTTCTAAACCGTGAACTGCTTTCCGGACAAGTACGATGGCCTCACCGATTCGGGCGCACATTATACGACAAGTTCAACGATAACTACAAAGGTGATAGAACCGACCATTTGCTACCAGACGAGGCTTGGGACTTCGTCGATGGAACCGCTCAAGGAGTTTACCAAGTCGGGGGTTTGATTTCAGGACCGCTTGGATTGCTCGAAGTTGGGCATCATCGGTACGTTCCACCAAACCGAAAGCTTCTACTTTGGCATTGCTCTGACCCTGGTTGCCGAGCGGCGCATGGTGTCGAGCTTCTTCCGGTTGAAGTCCCGGTTGTCAAAATGTTGAGCGACGGACGGAAGACACTCAATCGCGAACTCGGTCCTGC
>Ga0315288_10011380_pt1 | contig 11203 bp, 18 predicted proteins | sample YL17G11_20_MG_FD_203454 | JGI IMG/M metagenome (GOLD analysis project Ga0315288, IMG submission 203454) | Sediment microbial communities from Yellowstone Lake, YNP, Wyoming, USA - YL17G11_20 | ecosystem: Environmental > Aquatic > Freshwater > Lake > Sediment | place: USA: Wyoming | collected... | reverse complement strand
GCCCGAAGTTCTAGTACTCCTACACAGGTGACTATGTCACCTGCAGGTATGTGCTTGACATACTGCTTCTTGACCACCGTGACCAGCCCCATTTGTATGGCTCGATGGAGACATCTGCAACGTGTGCAGGTTAGACCATCGCGGATTGGAGCCTTAGGACCAGGGCAGGCGAAGAACTTGCATTCACCTGTTAGCGCGTCTTCGATCAGGGCGCTCAGCAGTGTAAGTCGACGTTGTATCTTCGAGCTCAAGAATCCTCCTCCGATGGCGCCCCACCATGGCCGTTCTTGCAACAGTTCCCGCTAGGTGTGGCGTACTGCGGTTCTCCGCACTCGCTGCATGTTCCTACCCACGGAAGATCTTGGAAGGGATCTTTGGGTGCAACAGGCATGATGCGCGACTTAACCGAGTCCTCAACGGCCTTGTCTATGCGTCGAAGAGCAATCTCCGTGGTAAGGACCTTCTCCAATGGCGAAGGTCCAAAGTCCAATGTGACTGGTCCGTATTGTACGTGCCTAAGGCGCTTCTCTCGGCGTACAGCCAGCTCCATGTTCATTGCGTTGTTGGCGCAGATGCCAACCCAGTCGTCCTCGCTGACCTGCTCACACAGCTGGATGAACTGCTGGAGGGTGAGGTCGGACCCGATCGTGCACGGTTCGTAGTTCCCGAGCTCGTTCGACATCTGAGCTACGATGCAGAGCCGAGGGCCCTGCTTCTCGTCGCCCTTGTCGTAACGGTACGTGTACTCGTCGGGCAGCTTGACATCAGATCCGAAGAGCAGTGCCTTGAGCACAGCAATGGGCTTGGGAACTCTCATGGCTCTTCCCTCTCTCCGCAGGTGCAACCAATCCCACCTACTAGGCCACCACGATTGATAACGTGGTGCTCCTGGCCGCAACCGGTGCAGCGGTACACGTATACCCAGAAGGACTTACCCCTGTCGATCTGGGGATCCCGCTTCTTGAACGCCCGGATCGGGTGGGATAGGTCCATCACTCGCACGTCTCGCCTCCTGCTTCTTGCGCTTCTCGGCGGCCTTGAGGATCTTGGCCTCCTCGCGGGCTGCTCTATCCGCGCGCTTCTTCGTGTGGACAGCTTCCCGTTCGGCGAGAGTCGGGCCGATCTGTCTGGTAGGTCCAGCTGGCTGCTCCAGAGCTGGATTGCCGAGGGCGCCGGCCATGCCGAAGAACGACGCCAAGATCCTGTTCTTCATGAAGCTGCGTGATGGTTGCTCGTCCCTCGGTTCTTCCTTGTGTTCTTCCCCGTTCATCTCTGTCTCCTTACCTTGCTCATCCCGTGGGTCAGATCGAGGATCAGCTTCAGCTTCTCGTGCTGCATCTCCTCGATCTTCCCACCTAGCTCAGCAAGAACTATCAGCGTCGACACGTTGACCTTCAGCGCCGCGGCGATCCTAGACAGCACGCTGATGGTAGGAACGACTCTGTCGTGGACGATCAGGCTCATGTAGGGCGCGCTGATCCACGCCTTCTTCGCCAAGGTCAGCTGCTTCATCTTCTTTAGCTGGAGCATCTGGTGGATGGCAGTGCCCAGCATCAGCTTGCACTTAGCTACCTTGGGCTTCATCGACGTCTCCTTGCCCTTGGCGGCTTCAATGGCGGGTCCTCTTCGGCGAACGCCTCCATCGCCTTCTCCACCTCGCCCAGCGGGTACTGTTCCAGCATGATGTGGTCTACAGCCTGCTGGCGCCTGGAGCAGCAACCCGTCCCGCTCTCGTGCCATGGCGGGGCATCGTGCATCTTGTCGTCTTCGGCGATGTACTTGGCAGGTATGACAGACATATCGCCGAGATGGCTGCTGCACATATCGCCGTTCTGGTATACGACGATACCGCCGCGCTCCAGCAACCACTTAGGACCCAGCTCCCGGATCTTCTCCAGGACTTCCTTGGCGAACTTCCAAGGACGTCGATCCATGTGAACGGGATAGCTCATAACTTCCTCGAGATCACGGTGAACCGATCGTCTAAGATGGGACGCAAGATTGGGCCGACGTCTGTCCACTGAAGTTCTCCAGCTCCGCACCCGGGTCTAGGGAGCAGAATCTTCTTCCAGCTGGACTTGTTGGCCATGGCGATGAGCTGGACAACCGAATCCCGAATGAGTCCGAGCTGAGCTACGCAGGCCCAGCCCGGCACTCGCCTCTTGAAGCGGAACGCCTCGCGCATGTAAGCAACGAGCAATGTATTGGCGAAGGACGGAGTCATGGCCATCTCGGCTGGCTTCACCGGGAAGCTGACCAGCTGCACGTCCCTAGCGAACGTGGCGCAGCGACCCGGCGGCATCATGACCACCTTCAGCAGCTGGACCACGTTCCCGTTCTCCTGGATCAAGTCGCCTAGGATGCGCGGGATGTCCGACCAATGAGTAGCCGCTTCCTTGGCGCAGCCACGACCCATCACGGCGCAACCATCGCTCTTGCGAATAGCCCCGTTCGTCGTGATGCACACAGCGTCGTAGTTGACTCCCGCCTTCCACATGTCGTCGACGATCTCGAGCATGAATCCTACTCCTTCTTCTCGGGCCCCATGATGGCGTCCTTGATGGCCCCGCCGATCTTGGCGAGGATGCCCTTGGGCTTGGCGGCTTCCTCGGCCTCGAGCGCCGCCAGCTCAGCCGCCTCGTCGGCCGCCTTGGTGATCGCCACGAGGGCCTCGGCTTCCTTCTTGAGCATCGCTTCGCGCTCCTTCTGGACCGCCTCCTCCTTGGCCAGGCGGTCGGCCTCCTTCTTCTCCTCCGCCTTCTTGGCGTCGGCGATCTTCTTCTCCTCGCGGCGGAGCTTCTCCTGCGGCCAGTTGGCGTTGGCCTCCTCGGCCGCCTTGCGGCGCACGATGCGGGCCTTGCGCCGGACCTTGCGGTCCTGCTTCTTGGTCTCCTCCAGCCGGTTGGCCTTGACTCTGGACTTCCGGTTGTGTCGGGTCTCGTGCTGGGTCGCAGGCTTCTTGACGAGCAAGTCGTCCATGGAATCTTCTCCTCAGAACGATCTTCCAAACCCCAAGTAGCAGCCAAGGTACTTCTTCCTTGCTGCTTTGTGAATTGCACGCGCGGTAGGTCCTCTCCAAACGTCTATGTGACAGTAGTACTCGTCGATCTTTGGCTCGACCGTGACGAATACTGTTATCCTTGTTGCCTCTGCATAGTCAGCTGCATCCAATCGAGTCAGGCCTTTAGGCCAGAGGAAGTAGCTGAACATGTCCTACCTCAAGCTCTCGACTTCGGTCTCGACCTTGTCCTCCGTCTCGGCCTTGAGCATGGCGTCCTTGCTGCACTGCACGCAGTAGACCGACTTCTTGTCGGGCACCATGTAGATCTTCTGCCCGACCTTGATCGGCTCTTTGCAGCTGGTGCACTGCAGCGGTTCCTTAGCGTTGATCCAGCGCGGACGATGGCGATCGCCCATGGAACTCCTCCTTAAACCTGATCGTCGTGTCCTTCGGGATCCGGGTAGTCCTTGCGTTCGACGTTGTAACCCTTCTGGTTCGGCTTCTCGATCCTCACGGCCACGACTGCCATGGGACGGCCTACGAACGTGACGAACGTCTTGATGTAGACCGTTCCATCCTTGACTGAGTAGACGTCTGCGTTGAGGATGGCGTTCTCGTCGAGGAGCTTCAAGGCCTGCTCCTTGGTGTAGGACCTGACTCCGTCCGAGATCACGGCGTTGTCAGGCGCCGCCTTGATCAGGTCCCCCACCGTCCCCATGTTCGTCTTCGTCTTCGGCATCGTTCTTCTCCAAGTCCGGCGACTCGAACGTATAGGTCACCGTAGTGGTGACCTCGAACTCGTGGTCGCACTTGTTGCAGCAGACAGCATGCTGACCATCGCTGAACACGTCGTCTTCTTCGGCCATAGGATCCCAGTAGTCACCACACTTTGGGCAGCGGATGAAGTGGTCATGTTGCACGGAATCTTTGCACATGATGAGCTGCTGGCAACTGCCACACGTCCTTGGGCCCTTGGGGTATGCTCCAGAGACTATGTACTCACCGCAGCTGGAACATACCTCTCCTGCGGCTACCTTAGCCTTGGTGTAGGCGTCCCAGTCGGTGCTGCCATTGGGCTTCTTGAAGTCTTCTGAGCGGATAGCCATCAGATCTCCCTGACCTCAATGGTCTTCAGTTCTTCCATGGATGGGAGTTCAGCTATGTCTAGCCTCGTGCGTGGATCTCCGTGCTCGTCCACCCTCTTGACCGCCGTGAACGCGTGGGTTGTGGTTGCCACGATCTCCAGGCCGGATCCTTCCATGGCGCAGAGGATGGACAACTCGAGCTCCTTCCACATCTTCTTGGTCTCGTCCAGCTCCTTCTGCTGGAGGACGATGTTGTCCCGCATCTCGATGAATCGGGTCAGAGCCAAGCTTAGGCTGGACATGGGAAGGTGCTCCTATGCGTTAGCGACTCGGCGGTGCTTCCTCTTCGGCTTCGTATCATTGCGGTTCTGCCGAAGCAGCTGCGCGGGGATAGGATGAAGGAAGACGAAGGGAAGGGACAAAGGAAGAATGACTATGTTACACAGTAGCGTCATCCATACGAAGAACGCGGAACTTATACTTCCTAGCTAGTGTCAGTAACTTAGCTATTGACCCATCTACTGAGCCTCGTACATTAAAGCCTAGAGTACTACATCTCATCTCTAGGTCTTGGTTGTCGCAATCACCGCGTGACCAATCGTCGAATTCAACACCTTGTAGCTTCTGAGCTTCATTCATGAACCCTTCCCACCTACGTTCTGCTTCGTCTGTACCATCATGTTGAAGGTGCGATTCCATGAACCTTATGTACACTATGTATTGCCAGATGCTCGTTCTCATAATGATTGTCCCTTCCTTCCGGCACCGTTCCTATCAAGGAAGTGCCAGCTCCAGGGTCCGGCTCCCCCGGAGCCTCCGGAATAAAGAGAACGGGCTCGGGGACGAACCCCTAACCCGTTCCCTTGTCAAGGTGCCAGCTCTCGAACTTTGCAGCTCGTGAGCCATGCCCTTGATAACCCGAGATCTTCATGCAGCGCCCCTCGTACTTGCGAGGATGCGCCATCATGTCCTGCTTCTCTTCCCGAGAGAAGCCGGATGCCGTCTTGAACCGACGGCCAGGCTGAGCTGGATCTTCGTACCAGACAACGCCGGCTACGCCGCCCTTGTCACCTGGCTTGAAGTCCACTTCGATGACTGTGACGTCCCGCTCATCAGCTCTCCACTTGAGCTTGCGCCCATCGAGAATGGAGCAGCCTGCGGGCACGCCGACGACGCCCTCTCTGTCCCGCGTGGACTCGATGTCGTCCAGCTGGATCTCGGGCGGAACTGTAAGCCAACGATGCTTGGCGGCGAACGCTTCGCACCGTGGCCTGTTCTGCTCCCAGTAGGGCTCTGAGAGCACGTCCTTGCGACCCACGTGATCGACCCGATACACGTAGAGCCGCGGCGTGAGGTTAGCTGGCGGGAGGGCATCGCTGTTCAGGATGCCGCTGATCTCGGTCGAGCTGAGCTCACGCCCATGCTCATCCACGAAGACCAGCTCGCCCATTCCTACGATGGGCTCTTCGGACTTGACGTCCTGCAGCTGACCCAGCTTGAACGAGTACTCGATCCTGCGGCCTGTCTCCTTGGATTCCCTCGGGCTGAAGTACCTGGTGCCCTCGGGTCCCGAGACGAAGTGAGCTGACGCGCCGTCGATCTTGAGCGACGCGCGCCCACCCGGCAGGTTACGCCTGAACTTGGCTGCGTCTTTACCGTCGAAGGTCAGGTGCAGCCTATCTTCCAGCTTGGGCTCCGACAGCTTGCGGAACCCGATGACTCCGACGGCTGAGTCCCTGCTGTTGGTGCGAGGGAATACTACATGGACGTAGCAAGGTCTCGTGCCGTCGAGCCACCAGCTGACGAACTCTACGGTGGAGCCGTCGCTGTGAATCTCCACGTCCTCGACGTGGATGACCTGCCTGAGGGATCCAGCTCCGTATCCCTCTGGGCCTAGCTCCCGTTGGTTCCACTGACTCACTGCCTCATCGGCTTGGTGGTCAGTGGAGAACGCAATCCAATCGCGGCCTGTACCCTTGGCCACGATCAGCTTGCGGATCCGCTCCCTCTCGTCGTTAGTCACCCAGCCCGCATTGTTGAGTTTGGCGGGCTTGGCCAGCTTGATCACGCCGATGTTGTGGGCAATGCCCGAGCCCTGCGGATCGTACAAGTACATCTCCGCATGAGGGCCAGCTCGATCGGCGTCGTGGTACACCACTATTAGCTGACCTCTGCGCCGCCCAGCTGGCGGGAGCGTATGCTTCCCACCCGGTACGGCGAGGGGCAACTTGAGCAAGGCCTTGGCTACAGCTCCCTTCGCACCCACGTGCTGCGGGAGCATGCGGATGATGCCCTGCTTGACCGCACGCTTAGCGTGCGGCCTGAGGACAAGCGGCGCGAACTTGAGCGTCGCCTTCGCGATGGCTACCAACCACCGCGCGCTCTCTTGCATCGAGAGCCTCCTTCTCAGCTCGAATGTCGTCGAGCCACCTGTTGATGAGATCGGCGATCGGGATCACCGAGATCACGACCGCAGCTGCCGGCTGCCAGAGCGCCAGAGTCACAGCTCCAGCTACTGCCAGCATGTCGATGAAGATCCGAACAGCTGGATGGGATTCTTGATCGTTGACCATGAGAGCCACCATGGATCCAGCTACTACGGGGCTCATGATCCCGATGCCCGCGGCGACGCCGATCGCCACGGGCAGGATCCACCACCGCTTGAAGGCCGAGCGGACCGAGGCTGTGAGATAACCTACGATCCGCCCGGCGGATACCCTGATCTCCCTGAGCGTGGCAGAGAGCGCTGCTCTGAGCCAGCTCACGCGACCGCCGGAGCGGCTTCCGGCGCAGCCGCCTTCCGCTCTTCCAGCTTACGCTCGATGAACTCGTAGCCGCCCGGCCAGAGATTGCGCCCGAGCGTCGCCCAGAAGGGCAGTCCGAAGCCGACCTTCAGGAAGATCGCGTCGATCACGATGAACATGACCGAGATGATGTAGAGATCGAGAGCGATCGTTCCCCAAATCGCCGGAGTTGTGAGCATGAGCCACGGCAGGAGCACGGCGCCGAGCGCCATTCCGTAGATCGTGGTGAGGAACGTGGTGCCGACGAGCGTGCCGACGACGATGGCGCCGACGAGCATGGTCCAGAACGAGTACCACCGGATGGAGCTGCGAATGCGCCCCATCCCCGGGATCCAGCGTTCGATGAAGTCGAACACGGGCTCGCCCGTGTAGCTCCACGCCCAGCTGACCCCGTGGGCGACCTTCTTGACCACCCAGGTCACCCCGTCCCAGATCTTGCTGGGCACGGCCACGATGGCCGCCCAGGCGCGCTGGAAGAAGCCGGTCTTGACCTCGGCCTTGGCCTCGGCCTTGACCTCGATGGTCGGCGCCTCGACGGGCGCCGCGTTGTCTCCGGGATTCCATCCCGGAGGCATGGGTGTCTTGTTGGTGTTCATCGTAGCTTAGCTCCTTACTGTCTCCGCCCTCAAGAGCGGGACGTCTATGATACGGCCTTCGCCCACACTGGGCTCGGGCTCTTCGATCGCAATGACCTCGGCACCAGCCAGCCAAACGCTGGCAATCAGCCCTGCGATGGCAGCTGCTACCCAGCCGGTAATACCTCCTGGACTGACCATGAACGCAATAGCAGACAACGCGATGTCGGTTCCCAATGGGTGGCTGACCAACACGTTGTACAGCTGCCGCGGCAGCCTGCTATGGCTGGCCTTGAGCTTCCAGATGATCACCCCGATCCCTCCCGAGATCAGGGCGCCTGCTATCAGGCCGTTGGTGATGATGTTCCCGCCGATGTACAGCAGCCCGCCCACGCCAGCTAAGGCGGACGCTGCCACGGCGATCTTGGGATTGGCCAAGGCCCATGGCCAGATCTTGGCTGTGAACCAAGCCTTGGCCTTCTCGAGCCAGCGCCCAAGCTGGCCGAGCACCCCACTGCCTGGGGTGTTAGACATGGTGTCCCTCCTATTAAACTTGCATGGAGCTAACCCCAAGGCAATATGCCCTGGGGCGCTCCATCAGGGATGACACCCTGGATAATGGAGTGAGCCCCAGGGCGGATTGCTCCACCCTGGGGCTGATTGAAGATCACTTCGTCTTGACCTTGTTCGCGCGCCGCTCGGCGCGGGTGACGACGCGGTCGATCTTCGCCGCTTCCGCGCGGAAGAAGTCGCCGTGGACGTTCAGGAAGGCCATGATGTCGCGCTCGCGCTGGCCGAAGCTCAGCTCGCGGCGGCTGTTGACCTGCTCGTACACGACGAGCGGCTTGCCTCCGCGTCCCGCGGACGCGATGAGGGCTTCGAGGGCCTTGCCGTACTCGGGCGGCGCGGCCGTGGCGGCCCTGCGCAGCGCGTTGATCGCGCCGTTGCGGCCCGCCCGGTACTGGCCCGTGCCGGTGTCCTGGTTGAAGAACGGTCCGGAGACATCTCCGGAATCGTTCACGTTGAAGCGGACCTCTTCGAGCTCGATCTGCCCGCTCTTCGGGTCGCGGGTCTGGATCATGAGCAGGACGTTGGAGAACCCGCCGTCGATGCCGAACTTGGCCATCTGTCGGCGGGCCGGCTTCGGGCCCTGCGCCGTCTGGACCGCTCCGAACTCGGCCGCGAGGGCCTCGTCCGAAGCGACGGCGACCTCGTAGAACTGCGGGCCCATGATGGGCATGGTCGACGGCCCCGCGGGCTTGTAGCCCGGGGGCAGCTCGATCGTCGGGGCCTCGACCGGGGGCTGCGCCGAGGACGCCGGAGCTTCCGGCGCCTTCTCCTCGGCCTTGCCGCCCAAAGCGGCCTCGACCTGGGACTTCTTGTCTTTGGACATCTTGCTAGCCTCCTACTGGCTGCTGCTGGGTTGAACGATCTTGACACGTGAACGTCCGATCGCAGCTGGGTCCTCATTCCAGCTGAGTTAAGACGCCTTCCAAGCCTGCACACAGGCAAAGAAGGAATGAAGACGAAGAGAGGAGTTCAAGGAAGATTGTGGTCTACGGCGCGTTGCTACGAGCGCAGAGCGAGACACTGCTCGCCGACGTTGAACGAGTTGTACGAGAACTTGCAGGTCAGGTTGTCCTTGCAGTTGTCGCACGTGAAGACGTGGCGTTCGCCGGGGAAGCGCCTGCTCAAGAAGAGCGAGCTCTTCGCGCGCCATTCGCGCAGCTCAACGCGCGTCGAGTTCTCCACGATCTTGCAGTCGTGGATGGAGATGGCGTGGTTGCGCCAGAAGGCGAGGGACATGGTCAGTTCTTCGCGGCCCTGCTGGCACGCCACGCAATGCAGGCCCGCGTCGATCTGGCCCGCCATGATGTCTCTGTACGAGATCTTGTCGAGGCCAGCCTGGTAGGTCTTGTTGACCAGCGCCTGCCAGAGCGGCGCGTGGTCCTTGCAGAACAGACCCATGCTGAAGTCGCCAGGCTCCTTGGGCGCCGCGGGCCCGCCGTAGCTGGTGTACAGCACGCAGTTCTGGCCCTCGACATCGCCAGGGCCCGCGACCACGGTCATGAGACGCGTGGGCCTGGCGGGCTTGTCGATCAGCCTGCTGGCCCAGCTCCTGCCTTGCCTGATGGCGAGGATGCTCTCGGCGTCCGTCACCGACGGATCGCCGGCGGCCGGGCCGTAGATGCCGCTCTGGAGCGGATCCAGCCCTTTGGGCAGTCCCACGGTCTCGATGAAGAACTCGTTCTTCTGGGCGAACCGCGCCAACATGAAGTCGATGTGAGCCTGGGACAAGCCGTGATCGAGATGGGATTCCTTGTCGACGACGAGAGGCATAGCACCCTCCGTAAGCCAACATTGGCATGGAAGGAGCCAAGGGCAGAATGCTCTGTCCTTGGGCCTGAATTTGACGATTCGCCGCCTATTTATCCCAGTCGTTGATGTGGATGGGGTTCCTGAAGACCTCCAGTCTTACCGTACCCCCATACAGCTTGCTGGCCTCTTCGGCCACTTCGTGCAGTCTCCGCTGCATGTCGACGTCTACCTTGTCATAGCAGGTGCAAGTGAAGGTGAACTTGTCGTCTTCGTCTTGCACGTACTCTTCGGGGAAGATATTCTCAAGGTCGGCGGCCTTGAGCATCTCCCAGAGGAAGGCTTCATGCGCTTCGTCGCTGACCTTCACGTACGTGTTGTCGTTCACGAAGATGGATCTGAACGGAGTGTCCATGTGTACCTCCTATAGTTCCAGCTGAGCCGGTTCCATACGTATAGAACCAGCCAGCCAATGGCTTGGTTCCCAGGTACTCCCCCTCTACCAGCTAATCCCAGCTGTTCTAGAGGGTCCCTGCCCTCCAGCTAGTCCAGCTGATTCCAGCTGTTCCAGCTGAGCTGTTCCAGCTCCCCCCTACCCCCCTGGCGGGGGAGGTGTGCGGGACCCTCGGGACCCAGCCAGCTGAGCTACAAGCCCGGCCAGCTGGGTCCCTGAAGGAGTGCCATGTCCAATGCCGCTACCCCCAGGGCCAGCTGAGCTGGACACCTAGGGGTAGGGACTTGAGGATTGAGCTGGCTTGTCACCAGCTGGTGGGCCTAGCTGGTGACCTCCGAGCTGACCAGCTGGATCTTGGTGACGAAGTCAGCTGCCTTGAGGGCGTCGAAGGTCGAGCTGAGGATCTCGGCGGTGAAGTCCTTGATCAGCTGGCGGATCTCGGGGTCGCCGTAGACCAGCTTCATCTTGATGATTGCTTCCGCGATGTCCTTCTTGGTCTCCTCGACGACGTCCTTGGGCTTGGACTCGTCTTCGATCTTCTCGATGTCGTAGCTCAGGGAGCTGTACGTGTGCTCCAGCTGGCGCAGCTCGCGGCGCAGCTTGCTCAGCTGGGTGGCGTTGGCCTTGTGGCCGAGCACGTCCTTGTAGTCGATGCTGGCCCGCTTGGCTTCCAGCTCGGCGATGAGGCCGTGCTGGAGGTCCAAGTCCGCACCCATGTTCTCGAGGAAGAGCTGCATCTGATCGAGCTGGGCGGCGACTTCGGCGATCTTGAGAAGGTTCATAGCACCCTCCGATGGGGACAATCCCCATGCAGCTAACCCCAGGGCCAGCTCACACAGCCGACCCCGGGGTAGCTACGGTTGGACTAGACGGGCTGGCACTGGCGCTCGGCGAACCGGATGGCGCCGTTCCAGATCTTGACCTCGGGCTTGTTGGCCCGGTTCTCCTTGACCTTGCTCTCCAGCTGG
>Ga0315288_10011378_pt1 | contig 11204 bp, 6 predicted proteins | sample YL17G11_20_MG_FD_203454 | JGI IMG/M metagenome (GOLD analysis project Ga0315288, IMG submission 203454) | Sediment microbial communities from Yellowstone Lake, YNP, Wyoming, USA - YL17G11_20 | ecosystem: Environmental > Aquatic > Freshwater > Lake > Sediment | place: USA: Wyoming | collected... | reverse complement strand
ACATCGGTTCCTTTTTGACTAAAAGAGGTTCATCGACCGCTTTAAAGACTTTTAAATCGAAAAGCTTGCCTCTTAAAAACTTCTAATGGCAATTTTGGGGGGGAACCGGCCTCTTGCCCCTTCCAGGGGCATACCCCCTCGGCTCTCCGCGGCAAGCCGTTGCAGGTGAACTGAATTGAAGGCCTTGCGTATCACTATATATAATAGAATGATCCATGAGAGAAGATGATGTTTAAAAACTACCTCAAAGTCGCAGCGAGAAATCTGGTTCGGCATAAAGGGTATTCTTTCATCAATCTGTTCGGCTTGGCCGTTGGATTGACGTGTTGCATTCTGATCTTCCTGTATGTTCAGGACGAATTCCGTTATGACCGCTATCCGGAGAAGGCCGGCCGGATCTATCGCCTGGCCCTGGAAGCCCAGACGCCCGGCCGGGGGCTCATCACGAGCGCCCGCACTCCGCCGCCGTGGGCGCCGGTCCTGGCGAAGGATTTTCCCGAAGTCGAAAGCTATGTCCGGTTCAAGACGCCCTTGGTTTCCTGGTTGATCGGCTATGACGCCCGCGACAGGCGATTCAACGAGAAAGGATTTTATTTCGCCGACCCGTCCGTTTTTGAGTTTTTCTCCCTCAGGCTGATCCGGGGGAATCCTGACACCGCTCTGAAGGAGCCCCGCTCTATCGTCCTGACGGAAACGGCGGCCAGGAAATATTTCGGCGACGAAGACCCGATCAACAATATCCTCCGGGTCGACAACACCTACGACTTCCGGGTCACGGGGATTATGCAGGATGTCCCCCGGAATTCCCACATCATGTTCGACATCCTCGCCTCGTTCGAAACCCTGAACGTGCTCCCCCTCTACGGCGGCGTCCAGTACGGGACGAACATCCAGAGGTTCGGGTTGACCCCCGACGTCTACACCTATCTCCGCCTGCGGAAGGGCTATCCGCCGGCCGAGTTCGAGAAAAAAATGCCCGAGTTTCTGAACAAGTACGTGGGAGGTCAGATCGCCCAGCTCCGCATCCAGATGAAGGCCTTCCTGCAGCCGCTGACGAAAATCCACCTTTATTCGAATCTGGATGCTGAAGTCGGGGCGAACGGCAGTATCAGCTACATTTATATTTTTTCGGCGATCGCGGCGTTTGTCCTGCTCATCGCCTGCATCAATTTCATGAACCTGGCCACGGCGCGCTCCGCCGGCCGGGCGCAGGAAGTGGGCCTGAGGAAAGTGGTCGGGGCCGCCCGCAACCAGCTCGTCAAGCAATTCATCGGCGAAACGATGTTTCTTTCCATTCTGGCCATGGGGCTGGCCGTCGTTCTGTCGATTCTCCTGCTGCCGGTGTTCCGGATCCTCTCCGGGAAGCCGCTGTCCCTGACGTTGAGCAGCGGCTGGGCGGCGCCGGCTCTCGTCATCGTGACTCTTCTCGTCGGGCTGATCTCCGGAAGCTATCCCGCGTTTTTCCTGTCCGCGTTCCAGCCGGCCAAAGTCTTGAGGGGTTCGATCAAATCCGGCGGAGTCAATGCTTTTCTCCGGAAAGCCCTGGTCGTTTTTCAATTCTCGATTTCGATCATTTTTATGATCGGCACCGGCGTCGTCAGGAGCCAGCTCAAGTACATCCAGACGAAGCCCCTGGGTTTCGACAAGAACAACGTCGTCGTCATTCCCCTGGGGGATCCCCGGGCACGCGTCGTCTATCGGACCTTCAAGGAGCTCATCCTGCAAAGCCCCGATGTCTTGGCGGTGGCCGCATCGAGCGAACTGCCGGGGGGGTTGGCCAACATCGCGTTTCTCCGTCCAGAAGGGGCCGGACCCGGGGAACAGGTGACCATGGACTTTCTCTTCGTCGACCACGATATCGTCCAGGCCTTGGGCTTGACGCTTGTCTCCGGAAGAAACTTTTCCCTCTCTTTTCCTACGGATACTCTCCAGGCGTTCATCATCAACGAGTCGGCGGCCAAGCTCCTGGGCTGGGACAAGCCCCTGGACAAGCAGCTCGGCCTGGGCCCCCTCAACGGCCGGGTGATCGGCGTGGTGAGAGACTTCCACTTCAAGTCGCTCCACCAGCGCGTCGGCCCCATGTTCCTTCACATCGCTCCGACCCCGGATCCCCTGACCCATGTGGCCGTGAAACTCAGGCCGGGGAATATCCCGCGCGCGCTGGCTTTCCTCGAGGAGAAATGGCGCCGGGTTTATCCTCTGGATCCCTTCGCCTACACGTTCCTCAAGGATGATTACGACGGCCAGTATCGCGCCGAGCAAATGCGCGGCCGGATTTTCCTGGCCTTTTCCGTGTTGACGATCCTCATCGCCTGCTTGGGCCTGTTCGGGCTGGCCTCGTTCACCGCAGAACAGCGGACCAAGGAGATCGGAATCCGGAAAGTCCTCGGAGCGTCCGTCCCCTCGCTCGCCCGGCTGCTGGCCACGGAGTTTGTCAAGCTGGTTCTCCTGGCCAACCTGGCCGCCTGGCCTGTCGCCTATTTCGCCATGCGCGGCTGGCTTAGGAATTTCGCCTACCGGACGAGCGTCAGCCCGGTGATGTTTTTAGCGGTCACGCTGCTGGCCGTCGTGATCGCTCTTCTCACCGTCAGCTACCAGGCCATCAGGGCCGCCCTGGCGAATCCCGTTGATGCCATCCATATGGAATAGAAGACTCGGGTTTCAGCAGCGGAGATCCCATATCAGGCGAAAACAACCGATGCCTTGATGACCCCGGAAAATCAGCGCTGTCGGCCACAATAAATCCGTTCCTTAGCAGAATTTCCGGGTAAGCTTCCCCGATAGTACTTCCAGGCTGGTTGCCGGTCCGACTTTGAAGACCGCTGAGCCGTTCAAGCGGCGAATATTGACACGGCCTGGCCGCAAGGCTAAACTTAGCTCATCGAGTTCTGATAAGGAATAACGGGATTGTCTCAGGCAGAAAAGCCAAGCCTCATGAGGCTCGGAGGAACAATCCTGGCCGGGCTGCTATTTGTCTTTGCTTGGCACGTCGAAGCTCGGACGATCAAGGTGCTCGGCGGCACGGCTCGGGGAAAATACGCCGGCACGGCGATGGACAATTCCTTTAAGGGAGGTTACCTCTTCGGAGCGGGCTTTGAATCCGGTTCGAAGCCGATCTCCTATGAAATGGATGTCCTCTATTTTCTCAAGACGAATGCCTACCCTTCACGCTCCTGGTCTTACGAGATGAGGGAGGTCAGCCTTCCGGTCATGGCCAGGTTCAAGCCCTTCTCGGGCGCTCTCGGCTTCTTCATAGCGGCTGGCGTGGAGATCGCCCTTATCCTCTCTCACAAACAATATGGCTGGCCGGAGAGGGACGGGATGTCTTGGGACGCTACGGATTTTACGCGGAAGTTGGACTACGGCCTTGTCTTTGGGGCCGGGCTCGATTTTACATTCTGGAAGATCTCCCTTGGAATCGAGGGAAGATACCACCACGGCCTTGCGAACACGACGAGGTTTCAGAGCGATGGGGGCTACGAGTTCAATACGCGGGAATTCGTCGTCCTGGCGGCGCTCAAGCTCGACCTGTAGTGATGGACGCATCCGGTTAAAAGCCCCGCGGCCGGAGGACACCGCCATCTCGCTCAGTCCGCCGCTACGAATACGTGCCCGAGATATTTCTGAGCCTCTTCCCTGGGCTTCAAGGACTCCCGAATCCCGACAGCCCCTTTTTTCTCAAGGAGATCGACGATTTCCCTCCGGTCCTCCGGAAAAACGACCTCCACCTTGGGCCGGTAGATATCTTGTTCGTTCACTTCCCGGACAACAGCCACGCGCTCGTCGCTGAGCGTGACGATAGTCCCGACGGGCCACACGCCCATACTCTGGAAGAACCGGTCAAGGAGTACGGGGTCGAACAGTCTTCCCTTCTCCGAGAACATCGTCTGGAAGATTTTTTCCGGCGGGAAATCCGCTTTGTAGGACCTTTTCTGGGCCAGGGCGTCATAAACGTCGCACAGGGAAACAATGAGAGAGGCGGCATGGGGCGGACGGGGATAGGCGACCTTGGGATATCCCTTAAGGTCGTAGCGAAGATGGTGTTCGAAGGCCACCACCGCCGGGAGGATGCCCATGGCGTCGCGATAATCCTGAAGAATCATCGATCCCAAGACGGGATGATCTCTGATCCGGGCGAACTCGTCCTCATCCAATTTTCCGGCCTTCTTGAGGATCTCCGAGGCAATGTGAAGTTTTCCCACGTCATGGAACAGCGCCGCGACTCCCAGGTCCAGGACGTCCTCCTTGGGAAACCCCATTCTCGAGGCAAAAAACAGGGACAGGACGGAGACGTGCAGGAGATGGACAAAAGTGATCAGGTCCTTATGCTTGACCGAGATCAGGTTCAGCATCTCTTGATGCCGGCCCAAGAAATTCTCCATGATGTTGAGAATGTTGAAGCGGAGATCGAGGAAATCCACCTCTTCCCGGTTCAGGACCGCGGTCAGGGACCGCGAGGCGAATCCAAGGGAGTTTTCGTATTGGGCCCGCCTCTCCGCGACAAGATCTTGAGCCGTCGCGCCATGGGCTCGTGCCCTCAATCTCCCGACCTTGATGCTCTGAATTCCCAGAACCTCTTCGCTTTCCCGGTCATCGGGAAATTTCTTTTTCCCGGGCCGGGTGAGTTGCTGGATGAACAAGGATAATTCCTCCAGGCGTAAACCCTGATGAAAAACGATGCGGTTGATCCCGCTCCCCTGCAGGAACTCGATCAGAGTGGCTACGCGCCGGCTCAGGCCGAAAAAGATCTCGTCCTCCCAGGCCAGTTCGCCTTCGACAATCCCCAGGACAACTTCTTTTTTCTCGGCCAAGAATTTGATCAGGTCTCTGTAGAGATGACCGACGAACTCGGCGAACTCGGGATGATCCGCAGCGTAGATTTTTCCCGACTGGATCGCGTTCATCAGGCTGATGATAACGTGTTTAACGTCTGCGGCCATCCCATTCCTCCAAAACGCGCCGGGCTTCATGCCGCACCGAACGGTTCCAGAACGACTTCCTCCGGCTCAACTTAACGAGATGATCCGCGGCCTCCCTGAGCTCCTTGGCGGCCACGATCCGGACATTCGTCTTCAAGGTTTTGTTCCGAACGCCATAGGGCGACTGGATCCGCAGGAAACGATCCAGGGCCCTCTTCCGGGTTTCATCACGGCGAGCCAGGAGGACGAGCGCTTCGCCCTTGATCGCGGGATGCCGAGACTTGAGCAGCGGGAATAAAAAGTCCCTGTCGATCTCGGAAAAACAGCTCATGGCTTTGAGCGCATCGATGCGGAGGGATTCATCGCCCCGGTCGTAAACAGCCTTCAGGATTTCCAGGGAGAGGGATGAGTCGATCGTCTTCGCGGCACCGATGAGCCGCTCGAGAAAAGGCCGGTCTGAGCTTTTCTCTTTCAACCGGGACGTGAAACAGGCCATATCTTCTTTAAAAAACCTGTAGAAGGCCCGAAGGATGTAAGGCGTGAGCCTGCCCTCGGAAAAAATCTTGTCCAGGTAAACGTCCCGTCCCAGACGGCTGCCGGGTAAGCCGGAAATGAGCCTGTCGAAATAGGGGGAAGATCCCTCGTCCAGCATCGCTTTCTCGACGTATGCGCCGAGCGCCTCTTCGGCTTTCCGCAGCGTCGGCTCATCAGGAACGACCGCCCGTCTCATCAGCAGAACGTCCTGGAAACGGCTCAGAAATTCAAAATCCCCGCAGCCGGCGATATCGTCCCAGACTGCCAGGATCCGCTCCAGGTCGGCCGCGATCCGGTCTCTGTCCTTCTCACGCTCCAAAATGTTCAGGAGAATATAGTGGTAGTTGGCGCTCACGAGGTGATGATCGAAGACGATCTTCTTGTCGAATCGGATCTCTGTCAGGAGGGACCTCAGGGTCTGCCGGTAAACCTCGGAGATAAATCGTCCGGAGGTCCCGGAGAGAAGGACCCGGATTTTTTCTTCGACCTCCGGCCGGCGATTGAGGGGATTATCGGACTCGAAAAGCCGCCGCAACGACGCCGAGATCCGCTGGTGTCGGTCCGATTCCAGGAGCTTGGAAAAAACACTAAAGCTGAGCGAGTCGAATTGATCGTTGGAGACGATCTCTTCCCAGAGGGTCGAGGCCAGGTCCTCCTCCTTAAGGTCCGAGATCAGAAGACGCAGGTTGTCGATCTTGGTTTGGGAGTCGGAATTCCTGCCGGTCACGAAGGCTTTGAGGAGATTTCTGGCGCAGGAGCGGTACTTCGAGGACTCATTTTTCTTCAGATATTCGAAGAACCGCGTAAAGCTTTTGTACATGTCCCCGCCGACGGCGAACTCCCCGGCGTCGAGCTTGCCGATAACCCGTTCGAAGCTCTCCGCGATGCCGGCCATTTTCTCCCCGTTTTGCTCCTCAACCGCTTCCTGAAGGAGATAAGGCCAGATGTCCTTGATCTCGTCTCCTTGGCCGTGCAGAAGCTCTGAATAGTCCAGCTCTTCTACAGAGATGTGCCGGATTTTTTCCCTCTTCAGGATTTCAGCGGCTCCGCCCTCCTTGACGAAATCCCAGATGGGCAGCGTCATTTTGGACGAAAACCTCATCAACTCGTCGAGAGCGACGCCCTGATGGATTTCGAGGCGCTTGACCTTCCGCATATGTAACAGCCCCCCTAGCTCCTGGACGATCCTGTCCCCCTCCCAGAATCGTCCGTCCGCATAGATCGAGCGGGGGGAAAAGCCCAAGGACAAGGGGGCCAGGAATCCAAAGACGGCGTCCAGGCGGTCTTTGAGATCCTCCACACAACGGACAAAGGCCGGGTGTCCCATCTGATAAATGGAGGCGTTCTTGAAAACGACGCGGAGGGACATGAAGAACCCAAGAAGGGCTTTATCCTTATCCCCCGATGGCGATTCCATCTTCCCTCAGCCGGCGCAGGCGCCGGAGGTCCTTTCGCTTTTATAGCTATGGCCACCTATCGTAAAAATCTCTTATCTTATCCTTCTGATTCCCCCCTACCGCCGTCTCGACGACCGGTATCGGATCAACCGGATAGATCATCATATTACAAAACTTAAAAGCAATCAATTCGATCCAGGTTATCCATCGTCACATGCTCCGGGCCTTTTTAGCCTGCATTATTCATAAACCGGGTTCCATATGGGGGAAGGCCGGGATGGACTCGCTCCCGAAGTCCCGACATGGTCGCTTCGTCCATCCCGGCCTTCCCCCTTGAAGCATTCACTGATTCCATCTCTCCAACTTAAAATTCATGAATAATTCAGGTTGGACACGCCGGCGGAGTCATTGACCTGAATTTTCAATCCGAATTTCTCATCAGCGCATAATGGTCAACCTTTCCCGGTATTGACATCGTTTCTTCGCCAGAGATATATTTCGGGAGGAAATCGTGAAGCCGCATCGGACAAAGAGGTGGATCATCAATCCTCTGGCCTAAAGATGAGCCCCGCTTTTAATCCGCCCAAGGAGGTCTCATGAAAAAAGTCGCTTCAGTTTTGACAAGGGCCATTCTCGGGATTTCGGTTCTCCTTTTATTTCTGTTGCCGGGAACCCCCCAAACCAACCCACCGGCCTACGACATCATCATCAAAAACGGACTCGTTTATGACGGCTCCCTCAACCCTCCTTTGCGAGCGGATGTGGCCGTCAAGGCTGACAGGATCGCAAAGGTTGCCAAGTCCATCCCAGGGAGTGCGGCCAGAATCATCGACGCCAAAGGATTGTGCGTGACTCCGGGATTCATCGATCTGCACACCCATGTCGACGAGGGGATGTATTTTCCCGAAACGAGTTCCTGCCTCGCTTATTTGACCCAAGGCGTCACCACGGTCGTCGCCGGCCATTGCGGCAGCAGCGCCTGGCCCATTTTCGAGAAAGCCGAGGACCTGATCAAACGTTGGACCGAGGCAGGAATCGGCCCCAACACCGCGCTCCTTGTCGGACACGGCTCTATCCGCCAGCTCATTATGGGTATGGAAAACCGGGCGCCGACGGCCGAGGAGCTCGAAAAAATGAAAGCCCTGGTTATAGAAGCCATGGACCAGGGCGCCAGCGGCATCTCGACGGGACTGATTTACCAGCCGGGAACTTTTGCCAGGACCGATGAAATCATGGAACTGGTCAAAGTCGTCGCTCCCTACGGCGGGATCTATCATTCCCATATCCGGAACGAGCGGGGCGGGCTTCTCGACGCCGTCAAAGAAGCCATCGTTATCTCCGAGAGGACGGGAGTTCGGGCGAACATCTCTCACTACAAGGTCATGGGCAAGGCCAACTGGGGACTTGTCAAGGAATCCTCGAAGCTGATCGAAGAGGCGCGGGCCCGGGGGCTCAAAATCACCGCCGACCAGTACCCCTATGAATTCACCGATGGATATCCCTACTCCAACCTCATTCCTGGATCTGTATGGCTGGGGGGAGAGAATAGCGAAGAGCTTAAAACAGCGGATTTTGAGAAAGTCTTTGATTATCTCCGTGACGCCGAGCTCATCGAGCTATATAAAAAAGCCACGCCTTATATCCCGCTCTCCCCGAACCACCAAAAGTTCCTGAACGAGCTTCCGCGCAAACGCCTGGTCAGCCTCGTGGTCCAAACCCTGGCAAGCTTCGGAAATAGCAGCGGCCCTGAGAACCCTAGGGAACGGTTGCTCTTTCTCGAGCGGATGAAGAATCCCGAGGAAGCGAAGAAAATCCGGGAGGCCGTCCGCAAGAACATCGAAAACACGATCGGCCCCGAACAATATTTCGTCGGGATTTGCGTCGAAAAAAACCTCGAGGGCAAATCGCTCAAGGAAGTGGCGGCCATCAAGGGGAAGTCCATTGAAGACGCGGCCATCGAGCTCGACCTCATGGGCGCCAAATGCATCCCCTTCCAGATGTCCGAGCCGGACATCGAGTTCATCATGAAAAAGGACTATGTCGCCACGGGAAGCGACGGCTTTCTGCCTCCCTACGGCATCGGGCTGACCCATACCCGGTCCTACTCAACCTTCCTCCATAAGATCAAAAAATATGCCCTGGAGAGAAAAGCGGTTTCCCTGGCCCTGGTCATCCGTTCCCAGACCTCTCTCCCGGCGCAGATCATGAACTGGGACGACCGCGGCTGGGTCAAGGAAGGGTGCAAGGCCGACCTGGTCGTCCTGGACATCAATAATATCAAAACTCCGACATCGATCTCGAACCCCCATCAATACAGCCGGGGCATTCGATTCTTGGTTATCAACGGGCGGTTGACGATCGACGCCGGCAAATGGAACGGCAGCCTTCCGGGCGAGGTGATCAGGCTGAAGAGAAAGGGATAAGCTTCCCCTCGAGAAAAACCCGGACGATTAGATTATAGGGAATTTTTTATGCGTCTGATTGTATAATATAGTGAATCATAAAAAACGGGACGGCGGATTTGCGCCGGTCGCGGCAATCACTTCAGCGGAGGTCGGCATGAAAAACATTTTAAGAGTGCTTTTGGTCCTTGGGGTTTGCGGCCTCGTCCCCTGCTCCCTGGCTGCGGACGAGGTCCTGGCTAAAAGTTCGATGGTCTCGGTTACCGTCTTCCCCGACCGGGCGACGGTGACCCGCGAGGCCGCGCTCGAGCTTTCGCCGGGCGTCCACTCGGTGATCCTGGAAGGGCTCCCCGCGTTGCTTTTTCCCAACTCGCTCCGCGTTACGGGAAAAGGGACGGCGGCCGTGAAGATCCTGGGCATCGAATCCTCTTCCCAGTTCCTAGAATCCCCGTTCCTGCCCGAGATGAAACAGCTCCAGGCCGAGATCGAAGCCCAGGAGTATGAGATTTCAAAAATCAGGGACGCGCTGGATGTGCTCGACGTCAATGAGAATTTCTTGAAATCCATTGCCGTCGGGTCTTCCGTCAGGGCTTCCCAGGAGGTCGCGCTCGGCAAGCCCGACCCGGCGTCGTGGGACAAGACCATCGTCTTTGTGGAAACGAAGCTTCGGGAGGTCAAGAGCGCGCGGCTCGGCCAGCAGAGGATCTTGAAAGAGCAGGAGGCGAAGCTTGACGCCCTCAAGAAAAAGCTCGATTCCATGAAGCCGCAAAGAGGCAAGGAAGCCAAGAAGGTGACGACTCTCCTCGAAGCAGGCAAAGCCGGCACGTTTACGCTCAGCCTGTCCTACACCGTGCCCAACGCCCGCTGGGCGCCCCTTTATACTCTGAGGGCTCTGCCCGATTCCTCGGAAATCGAGATGACCATGATTGGGAACATTCTCCAGAGGAGCGGCGAGAATTGGGATGACGTCAAGGCCCTCCTCTCGACGGCATCGCCGGCTATGGGGACAACGCCGCCCGAGCTTAGTCCCTGGACGCTCGACATCTACGTAGCTCCTCCCCCGGCGCCCCACGCCGACAGGGCAAAAAAGGCGATGGCCCCAAGGGAGGAGATCGCTGTGACCGGCGGCGTCGTCGGAGGCGTGACTGCAGCCATATCCGAGGAAAAGGACCTTGAACGCGAGGCTGAAAGCGCCGTGGCCGGGATTGTCGAGTCCGGCCTCCACGTCAACTTCGATATCAAGCGGAACGTTCAGGTCCCGAGCGACGGGACGCCCCACAAGGTGCCGATTGACTCCCAGAGGCTTAAGGCCAAGTTCGACTACTTCGCCGTGCCCAAGCTGCGCGAAGCCGCTTTCTTGCGGGGAAAGGCCAAGAACACCCTGGCCTATCCGATCCTCACGGGCCAGGCCGATCTCTTTATCCTCCAGGATTTCGTCGGCTCGGCCGAGCTGTATTTCACGGCGCCCGAAGATGAGGCGAAACTGTATTTCGGCGAGGATAGCCAGGTCGGCGTTAAGCGCGAACTCGTCAAGCAGGAAAAAAGCGGGCCGGCGTTCTTGGGTAAGAAGGACAAGATGCGGTTCGTATACCGGATCACCATCCAAAACTTCAGGAAGAATCCGGTTGAGATCGAGGTCCTGGACCAACTGCCGCTAAGCCGTAACACCCAGGTCGAGGTTTCAAACGTCTCCATCACGCCCGGTCCTTCCAAGAAGGACGAACAGGGGATTCTTTCCTGGGCTCTGACCCTGAACCCGCAGGAAAAGAAGGAGATCCTGATCGATTACACCGTCGAATTTCCCAAGGACGCGAGGATCATCGGGATGTGATCTATTGATTCGGGCCGCCTGGGGTCAATACGGCCGGACGGAAGATTCCGGCGTTTTTTTCTTGGACGCCATCTCGTTACGGACGCTGCGGAAAATAGGACCCTAGATGGGGTAACTGGCC
>Ga0315288_10011376_pt1 | contig 11204 bp, 7 predicted proteins | sample YL17G11_20_MG_FD_203454 | JGI IMG/M metagenome (GOLD analysis project Ga0315288, IMG submission 203454) | Sediment microbial communities from Yellowstone Lake, YNP, Wyoming, USA - YL17G11_20 | ecosystem: Environmental > Aquatic > Freshwater > Lake > Sediment | place: USA: Wyoming | collected... | reverse complement strand
ACGTGGGCGAAACCAAAGGCGTCCAGCTAGACTGGAACTCCACGGGCTACGCGAGATACAAAAGCTACAAGCTAAGCGCCTACGCCACTCCAGTCCCGGGCGAGACCGACACTGCAGACAACACCTTCGTTGACCCGCGGAACCTTCTAATCTCCTACCCAGGAGACATTGACGGCAACAAAAAAGTTGAGGTAAAGGACGTAGCTGCTGTAGCTAAACTCTTCGGCGTCAACTACCCCGACCCCAAATATGACCCAAACAAGGACATCACTTGTGACGGCAAAATAGACGTAAAAGACGTATCAATCGCAGCCAAAAACTTCGGCTACGTCGAATAAACATTCTCCCTCTTTTTCTGTAGCAAGAAATCGTTATCTAATAAAGGGTGGAAGGCGATTACTATCGTCACCCTGAATAGACTTTTATTTTTCATTCCCCATATTTAAAACATTGAAGGCGCTGAGGGTCTATTGATGAAAATAATAAACAAAATTTCGTTAATCTTATTGACACTTATCTTAATATTGTCTTTTTCCCATCTAGGCATCGCCTAATCTTTGAGAGTAACCATAACCACAAGCAAACCCGTATATGACCTTGGAGAAAGAATAACTATTAATGGGACCCTCACCTTAGGAGGAAATCCCGTCACAAACGGTTTAGTGGCAATACAAGTCAACGATCCAAGAAATCAAAGTACAGTCTTCAGAACACTAAATACCGGGATCGAACCATCCAAACCTTGGCTAATTGAAATCCTCGATTTCTTTCCATGTGACTCCTCAGGAAGTCTTAGAACAAGCTTCATAAGGGGCAGCGCCGCAGGCTTCAGAATCAGCTTAAAAAACAACGCCTTATCAGATTACTATGTAATAGTGCCGATCTACATTCAATACTCAGACGACACGCCATTTACAACTTTCGTAATTTACGAAGGAATAATTGAAAAAGGCCAAACTGTCGACGCACTAACATATCCTGTTCCAATACTAGCAAATGCCCCCTTAGGAACAAGCTACGCATACGCTAACCCCATTAGAGACTACCCTATAAACACAGGATATGCTTACTCCCCGGAAAAAGCTTCAACCTTCCAAATAACTGCCTCAACCTCAAGCACTTCCACACAGGACATCAATGTATTTACTTCAACAACAAGCCTTGGAACCTATAACGCAACCTTTAAAACATCAACCTTCGGTGGAATGCTAGGAAACTACATAGTATACGCAACTTCTCAATACAGTTACTATTTAACCACTAACCAAACAACCTTCACTGTAATACTCGTCGGAGACATCACAGGCAGAGTCCTCGGTGTTCCGGACGGAAAAGTGGACGTAAAAGTGGACGTAAAAGACGTTTCAATGGTGGCAAGAGCCTTCGGCTCAGAACCAGGAGAGCCCAATTGGAACCCCATTGCAGACATAACTGGACCTGAATATCTAGTTCCAGACGGTAAAGTAGATGTAAGAGACGTCTCCATAGTCCGCAAGAAACTTCGGGAAATATGGAACCCTACCATAACTCTCGTCGCTGTCAACAAACCCGCACACCCGTAGAAGATTCTTCCATAATTCTTAAATCATAGAACAAAGTTTTTTTTGCATGACGAGAAAGGAGAATCATAAATGCTTAAGAGATTACGAAGAAACCTTGCTTTACCTCTAGCCATTATAACCGCATTGTTTCTGGTTTCTACAGCTTCCCTTGTGTTTGCGGTGCCGGCTGATGTGGAGTTTTATGTTTCGCCGTCTAATAATTCGTTTGAGACGGGCACTGCTCCTGTGGGCTATAGGTTTAACGTGACGGTGATGTGGAAGGATTCTGGTTCTCCGCTTAACGAGGTCTACGCGTATCAGGCGACTTTGAAATATAATGCAACGTTGCTTAACTGCACTCGCGCTTGGAGGCCCGCTTGGAACTCCACCTGGCTTTTCTATGGCAAATCAGTGGTGGGTCTCTTGCCCTCGTATGGCGTTGGCTTCGTGACTGTTGGCGACAGCCTGTTGGGCGTGGATTCTGCTTCCAGCGCTCTTTCGCCCCTAGCCGTTTTCGAGCTTGAGATTCGGATGGTTCCTCCCGAAGGAGACCAAGTCTCCAGCGTCCTTGGCATCAACAACGTAGACACGTACTGGCTGGACGTAGACTTAAACGAGCAAACACTCACCAAAACAAACGGACTCTACATATACTCCTCACTGTGGACACCTCCACCCCCGGCCACATTATACGTAGACCCCAAATCCATAATGAACCGTTCACTAACACCCTGCAGCAATTTCACAGTAAACGTAATGATTTCAGATGCAACCAACATATACAGCTTCGATTTCAAACTAGGATTCAACAGCACGATTTTAAACGTTCTTGGAGCTGAACTTGGCAGCTTCTTTCCAGCCTCTATAGTTCCAACCATCATAATCGAAAACACAGCTGGCTATGCGCGGATCTCAGCGTCATTGACACCACCAGAAACCCCCAAAAATGGCACAGGAAACCTAGCAATCATAACACTACATGTAGAAGGAAACGGCTCAAGCAGCCTACGACTCTACGATGTCCAAATTAAAGACGACAAAGGACGCATACTTCCATTCAACACCCAAGATGGGTACTTCAGCAACTCTGCAATTCTAGGAGACTTAAATGGCGACGGCAAAGTCGACGTTAAGGATGTAAGCGTAGTCGCACTTCACTTCGGATCGTATCCTGGACACAAGCGATGGGACGAGAATGCTGACGTAAACGGTGATGGCAAAGTCAACATATTCGACATCGCAGTAGTTTGCAGGAATTTCGGGCGGTTATAGCAGTAAAAACTAAACTATCCTTCACCTTGTACCTTTCTTTGAATCATATGAACTATAGCGCACAGTTTGGTGGCTGACATTACTGCCTCTTGAGATTGTTACCAAAAATCTTAAATCGTTGAAAAACGATAGTTTTTAACACAGAAGGAGAAAGGAGAACACAGCATGCAAAACATAATTAGAAGGATGTTAGTTCTGATACTCATACCGCTAATTTGCTTGTCAACGAATCTAGTAACAAAAGTCTACGCGGCACCAGAATTTTATGTATCTCCAAAAGACAACTTCTTCGACACAATCACTACACCCGTTGGACACAAATTCAACATAACAATATGGTTCAATGACGCCGTAAACGTGTTTGCATGGCAAGTCAGGCTAGATTATGATCCCACTTTGCTGAACTGCACCAAAGCTTGGCTTCCCTCCTGGGACACAGCATACATATTCTATGGAAGGTCCACCGTAATGCTAGCACCAGCCTACAGCCCAGGTTCAGCTCTTGCCGCAGACAGTTTATTTTCAGGATCAGCCTCAGGCCACAAAAAACTAGCAATTTTTGAACTCCAAGTAATCAAGGCTCCAGCAAAGGGCGAACTCTCCTGCACCCTAAATATCGACAACGCAGATACATACTGGTTAGACGAAGACTTGAACGAAGGATCATTAATTCGAGCAAACGGCAATTACAAGTATTCCTCTCCATGGATGCCTCCACCCCCAGCTCTAATATACGTCGATCCCGCAAAAAAATCCGACCCACTACTTACTCCATGCCACAATTTCACAGTCAACATAATGATTTCCAACGCCACCAATCTTTACAGCTTCGAGTTCAAACTGAGCTACAACAAAACAGTACTACACGCCTTAGAAGCTCAACTGGGCAGCTTCTTCCCCCCCACCGTAACTCCCGTGGTAACCATTAACAACACGTTAGGATTCCTCCAATTTTCGGCCTCTCTAGCTCCACCTGAACCGCCAAGAAATGGCAGTGAAGTGCTAGCAACCATCGAGTTTCATGTTGAAAGCCAAGGAAATAGCAGTTTAAGCCTTTATGAAGTTGAGATTCTAGACGACACAAGCGAACCACTTCCCTTCGAGACCCGTGACGGCTACTTCACCAACGCTCTAATAGCAAAGCTATACGTAGATCCACCGGAAATAATCGATCCAACACTAGTTCCTCCAAAAACATTTGCAATAAACGTGATGCTTGACGATGCCGAAAACCTTTATGAATACGAGTTCAACATGTCCTTCAACAAAGACGTACTAACATGTCGCTATGTAATAGTCAACGACGTACTGAATGAGACAAATTACACTCCAGAAATCCAGGTCAGCAACACAAAAGGGTTCGTCTGGGTTAAGGTCACATATTATCCACCTGCTATGCCAATAACTACTTACACACCAGTTGCCTTGGCCACAGTATACTTCAGAGTCAAATCTATCGGTTCAAGCCCCTTAGACCTCCACGACACTAACCTCACAGACACTCACGGAGACCCAATCATACATGAGGTATCAGACGGATTTGTAATGACCGTAATTCGCGACGTAGCCGTGACCCGCGTTACACCGCTTCGTGACTGGGCTTACGCTGGTTGGCCAGTAAATATAGAAGTCGTGGTTGAAAACCTTGGAAACGTTAGCGAAAACTTCCGTGTGAATGCTTACTGCAATGACACCCTCATAGGCGATATACTTGTTGTAGACCTTACACCAGGCACAGTAAGATTGTTAACTTTTACGTGGGACACAACTGGATTATCATTCGGAGATTATCGAATTAGTGCTAACGCCTCAACAGTTCCCTACGAAATAAACACAATAAACAATGTGTACGTGGATGGGTATGTAAGCATTTTCACAATTAAACGCGATGTGGCCATAACACAAGTTACACCTGAAGTGGAATGGGCTTACCGTGGCTGGCTAGTAAACATAACCGTAACAGCGGAAAACCTTGGAGAAGTCAGCGAAACCTTCAACGTAACAGCATATTACGATGATACACCAATTGGAACTATACACATACCCGACCTGACCGCCAGCACAGCCATCAATCTAACCTATACATGGAACACAATCAACACTACACCTTGCCACAACTACACAATACGCGCCGAAGCATCTCTAATACCATACGAATACAATACGACAAACAACATTTTCATTAACGGTGCAGTCAAGATTAGAATACTAGGCGACTTGGACGGCGACGGAAAAGTGGACGTAAAAGACGTTGCTGCCGCAGCCTTGGCGTATGGATCCTACCCAGGTCATCCACGTTGGAACCAAACAGCCGACATAAACCGAGACGGCAAAATAGACGTAAAAGACATAGCAGCAATCAGCAGAAACTTCGGGCAAACGTGCTAATCCCCTTTTTTTATTTCCGTCTTCTCATAGATGCTGTGTTGAACAACTGCCTTGTTGTTTGTGGACTTTTTTCTTTGGATCATTGATTTGCTGGTCGGCTACGGGTTCATCGCCATGAACAGACTGTATGTTGATGCTTTGAAGAGTAGCTCGTTGATGATGTTCTCCCACTTTATGAACGAGATATGTTCGCCGATTACCAGTCTTATGCTTGAGAAGGCTCACTCCGCCATCCACCTGTAACCGTAACCCTTCTCTTTTTTCCATTGAGGGTTTCCAAGCTGCGCCACCACCTCGATTTTGTGCAGTATGCACCCTCCAGCCTTGGAGGAAGCGTTTTTCCTCACCCTAATCACAGGCTCTATGCCCTTGTCAGCAAGTAGCTTAGAGTTGCCTTTCGAGTCATATGCACCGTCGGCTACCACACGTTTCAAGTCTGTTTTGCCGGCGGAATCCTCCACTAAAGGCTTAAGCATTCTTCCATCAGAAACGTTCTCCCTCGTGACCTCTATAGCGAGCATCTGCCTGGTTCTGTGTCCACTGCAATGTGCACTTTTATGAAGTCTCGTTTTGCCTTCCATTTCTTGTGTATCCATTCACCTCGGTTAGAAACTTTTGTTCCGGAAGAGTCCACGGCGATCGCAACGTTTGTCAAGTTCCACGGAAGAGACCAAGTCAACCTTCATTCTGGCTACGCGTCACCATATCGTAGTGTCATCGGGCGCTTTAAGACAGTCAGCGTGCTGGCTTAAGGCTCTGGTAAGGCCTTCCAGTTGCCTGTACGGCAGAACATAGGCGTGTACCACTGTGAGCAGCTTGGCGAATGATTCTAGATAGCGGAACCTTGCGCCTTCCTTTCGTTCGTTCATGCCTTCGAGTTCTCGAGACCAATACGCCACGACATCGAGATTTGACAGTATAAAGCCTCTTTTCAGCAACACCTCATTGTGCTCTTCCCAATTCCTTGAAGATGCCATAAGAACAACCTATAAGCTGAAAACGTATTCACAAGTTATTCAGCACAACACTTATTGAGAAAAACTTAAATGCAGTCTCAATCTATAGATTAGAAAATAAGTGTCTGAAATGATAAAGTCAATCACTCTGAGCATATCCATAACAATACTCGGGCTATTTATGGTGTTAAACTGCATTGCAGCACCTCTAGTCTACGCTGAAAAAGCAGTTGTCGAATTCTATACTAATCCTTCCCAAATCTCTCTTGACGCATCCACAACTCCTCTAGGCTACAGATTCAACGTGACTGCATATTGGCGAGACGTAGGAACTCCACTAAACGAAGCATACTCATGGCAGGTACTTTTGAAATATAATGCCACATTGCTTAACTGTACTCGTGCTTGGATCGCAAATTGGGATTCGAGCTACATATTCTACGGGCTGACCACCATTGCACTGGCGCCATCATATCGCGTAGGTGAAATCCTTGTGGCGGACACCATTTTGGGAATAAATCTGGGGTCGGGTTCTCTCTCCCAATTAGCAATATTTGAGCTCGAAGTGTCAAGTGTACCACCAGAGGGCACGTTCTATTCGTGCGTCTTACGCATTGACAACGTAGATACATTCTGGTTAGATACTGACTTGAATGAAGGGCCGCTGGTGAAAACAAACGGCAACTATACCATACCAGAGTTCTCACACGTAGCTCTGATCATAGCGTTCCTAGCATTGTGCTCTCTACCTATGATTTTGCGCAAAACAAAAAAGGCTGCAATTAGGACTGGTACACTCGCCGCAAATTGAAATAACCGAACACACTCATTTTTTTCTATTATCACTTATTTATGCAACAAACTGATTTCTTAGCCCTCAAAGGCTCAAGTTTGAGTGGTACCTCTACTCATAATACAGCCGCTTGCTTCTCTTTAGGAACCGCTTGAAACTATAATCAATGTAACTAGAAACACTGACACAAAACGTTGTCTTTCCTTTTTTTTGTGAAGACTCGGACAATATGCTCTTCTTAGGATAGAAAAGCACTATTTGAATGACTATTTATACGACCGTAGGGCGGATCTGCAGGCTTTGGCGCAACAGTGCACACGACAGGTGACAACAAGGGTTCAAAATCTTATGCGATAGTCTAAGCCAACCGTTATCTTTGATACATATTCCCAGTTCATACGAGTTAAATAGCAGATATGAAGATTCTTTACAATCATAAAGGTGTAAAAAGATGAAATCAAAAATACTCAGCGCACGAAATTCCTGCTTGATACTACTGTTTACTTCAATGATAATTTCCGTAATCGCCATCTCTCCAGTTCATGCAGCAACGCCAACAACGAATCCATGGCTTGAAGTTGTGCCAAACACGATGACGATCAACGTCCCAATAATATTCAACGTCGACGTCTATCTCAGAAACCTAGAAGCGGAGTGGAATCTGATAGGCACCCAGTTCAAACTAACCTACAACAGCACTATCCTAGAAGCTACCAATGTCGCAGTCGGACCATTTATGAGCAATTCAGCGTGGGCAATCCACAATACTTACCCTATCTGGTACATCGAGCAAGGTCAAGTAATATACGGCGAACTAATACTGCCAAATGAAAACAATGGCGAATGGGATCTTCCGCAATTCCCAAACGGTGAAGGACTAGTAGCTACAGTGACTTTCAAGGTGATCTCCTACACGCCGAACGTATCATTTAGCATATCTGCCGAATCCCTTTTCGACCAGTACTTCTTAGCCGAGAATCTTGACTATATACCATACGCTGATCCACATAACTGTCAACTTACATATGCTCCAATGGACTTCACATATCAACCATCCTCACCATCCTCGGGAGAAGTCACACAATTCACAGCCCCACAACCAGCGGGCTATAACGCAATCTACAGCTGGAACTTCGGAGATGGAACGCAAACAAATACCACAAACCCAACTATCTCACACATTTACAGCCTAGTCGGAACACACGATGCCACACTGACGCTTTACATAAACGACTTAAGCCTTGCCATCAATGCAATACAGACAATCACAATCGCCAACAACATACCAATTACCTTCGATGTCACAATCGATGTAGGCTCGACACACTTCAGAGGAGAGATCGCAGAGTTCAACGTACTAACATCATACTTCGGCAAGCCAACTGACGCCACCAGCATAAAGGCAGTTCTATACCATAACGGACAGCCAATCAATGATCTGAGCAACTCAGTTCAAACATACGCCACAGGACTGTATAGAATTCCATTCAACATACCAGGAGACACTGAAACAGGAACATACACCATTTTGGTAACAGCCGAGTACTATAACATCGCGGGATCTAACTTGAAGACATTCGTCATAAGCCCGACGTTGACAAGTTCAGTTGCCAGAATACAAGAGGTTCAAAATGGAGTAGCAACGATTTCAACGGACACGCAAGTAATCAAAGTCAACTTAGCAGCTGTTAATGCAACGATAACTGGGTTGATTACGAACAGCAAAGGTGAAACCCTAGTCAAGATCGATACAGCAATCGGACCACTAACGGCCAGCCTGGACTCAATAAATGCAACTGTAACACAAGTCAATGGAGACACTACGACGCTCCAGACATCACTCGGAGAGATCAAGACAAAACTGAGTGAAACGCAGTCAACTCAAACAACAGCATTCTACATCATAGCAATAGTCGCAGTCATAGCAGTGATTCTAGCAGCAGTCATGTTGCTAGTAATAAGTACACGCCTGCGCGCTCTCTAAGAACGAATAAACTGAGAAACATCCTCCCTTTTCTTTGTCAAATAAAACCTGATCACCTCACTGGCGAGGAAGGAGTCTGCCAGATATTTGTAATTTAAAACAGAACCCGCACATCTGACTCGATTTTATATTCTGACCTCTTGTTGGCTGTCATTTGATATGATATCCCAGCTTTGATAGAACTATCTTCCAGAAGACTTAAAAAGGATACACTGTTAGTTGATACTAGCGAGGGAGAGGAGAAGAGGTGAAACTTCGTTCCATTCACTTAGTAGTTATTGGTATTCTTGTCATTGTAGCCATGGGCCTAATTATAGTCAAGAACGGTGCCACAGCCGATGGCAACCAACTCCCAGCAGCCTCATTCACATACTCACCGAGCACTCCCATGCCTGAAGACACCATAGTTTTCAACGCGTCAACCAGTTACGACCCTGATGGCTGGATCGTACAGTACAGCTGGAACTTTGGCGATGGAAACACGATCACTACGGCGGACTCGACAGTTACCTATGCATACCCTGTTGACGGCAACTATACAGTCGAGCTGACTGTTGTCGATAACAATTCTGGAATAGGAAAAGCCACAGTTATCGTGCAAGTCAGCACAGTCGCCTTCTTCAGAGTAGTCTACCGTGGATCACTCATTCCCGTCTCCGACGTAGAAGTCACCGTTTACTATTATAATGGCACAGCTTGGGTCAAAGCTCCAACTGGTCCTAGCAAATCTGAAATAAAATACGACAACATGACCCAGCCAAACTTGGCCAACACTGATGCTCAAAGGTTCAGAAACCCGGGATTCACAGCATCAATACTCCGCTCCAACGCCAGCAACATAGGATTCGACGTTCACCCAAGCACATGGACAGTCTTCTTCAAATTCAAATGGGGTACCTTCGAATCATACTGGCCAAACGACACGACCCGAGTCTACAACTACAAAGACGGCGCAATAGAAACGCATGACTACCTTTCTGGTCACCAAGCATATTGGGACCCATCAGCGTCAACATATGTCATAAAAGCGGGTGACATCCATGGAAACGGCGTGGCTCCAACAGAAAGCCACCCAATAATAGTAGGCATTCTATGCCCACCACCTCCACAAAACTACTATCTAACCGTTCGAACTGATCCCACAGGCATAACAACGATTCCAGGCCAAGGCTCCTATGCCCAATACTCAAACGTAACGCTGACAGCTCCAACAACAGTCAACGTCACATCCACAAGCAGCTACAGGTTTACCTACTGGGATGTCGATGGATCATCAAGGGGCAGCGGAGTCAACCCAATAACAGTCTGCATGAATACAAACCACACGGCAACAGCACACTACATCCAACAATACCTAGTGACTTTCAGCCAAACTGGCATAACATCCGATGCTTCTAGTACTATCGTTACTGTGAATGGTAGTGCTAAAACCTATTCTAGCCTTCCCTACACTGTTTGGGTTGATAGTGGCAGTTCTTTCACGTACTCCTACGCCTCAACAGTCACCAGCACAACCACTGGCAAAAGATACAGACAAACAAGCGTGACCGGCCCAGCCTCACCCTTTACAGTATCATCACCTGTCACTGTTGCTGGAAACTATATCACACAGTATCTTGTCACATTTGCCCAATCTGGTCTGGATTCAACAGCCACCGGAACTGTCGTAACTGTGAACAGCAGCACGAAAGCCTACACGGATCTCCCATTCGGCTGGTGGGTTGACACTGGTTCCATCGTAACCTATTCATACAGCTCAATCGTTTCAAGCACGACCCCAGACAAACAGTTTAGACTTACTGGCGTAAACTGTCCACCATCACAATTCATAGTCACCGAACCTACCACAATTACAGGCTACTACTGCATACAGTACCTAGTTCGATTCACACAGTCTGGTCTAGATTCCACTGCCACGGGCACTGTTGTAACTGTGAATGGTAGTGCTAAAACCTATTCTAGCCTTCCCTACACTGTTTGGGTTGATAGTGGCAGTTCTTTCACGTACTCCTACGCCTCAACAGTCATCAGCAGTTCTGCGAACAAGCAGTTTAGGCTCAACAGCGTAACTGGTCCCTCTTCACCATTCACCGTGACCGCACCAACGATGGTCACAGGCAACTATGTTGTGCAATACTTAGTTACGTTTGCTCAGTCCGGTCTAGACTCTAGCGCAACGGGAACTGTGGTGACAGTAAACGGCAGCGCGAAATTATACGTTAATCTGCCTTTCACTCTGTGGGTTGATAGTGGCAGTTCAGTAACCTACT
>Ga0315288_10011375_pt1 | contig 11204 bp, 2 predicted proteins | sample YL17G11_20_MG_FD_203454 | JGI IMG/M metagenome (GOLD analysis project Ga0315288, IMG submission 203454) | Sediment microbial communities from Yellowstone Lake, YNP, Wyoming, USA - YL17G11_20 | ecosystem: Environmental > Aquatic > Freshwater > Lake > Sediment | place: USA: Wyoming | collected... | reverse complement strand
AGTCCAGGTTCGAATCCTGGCTCGGCAGCCAGGGGTTTGTGTCAGGGAGCGCTCCCCGGTAGCTCAATGGTAGAGCGGGCGGCTGTTAACCGCTAGGTTGTAGGTTCGAATCCTGCCCGGGGAGCCAGTATCACCTGTCTTCCCCAACGCGCTCGGCCCTATCTAGCGCCAATAGGGTGGCTTACTGGGGCCTGGGCTTGGTCTGCCGCAGCCACAGCAGCCCTCTTGCCGCTGTCGCATGTAGAGGAGAATGCCCACCTGCTGCCGACTCAGTCCACTACTCATTGCTATGCACCTTCCTCGCGCCCAAGTCGAAAGCCAGGCGCACGAGGTGGCCGCTGCCTTCCCTGACGGGCTGGCCGTCGCGCCAGGCGTGGCAGAGGCCGTCCTGCCACTGCTCAAGGACCACCACAACGCCGCAGCAGGCGCTTGGCCAGGCCAAATTCGATCTGAGGGAGACTGCTGCCTTCCGCCGCAGCCATACATGAGGCTAGGGCAACAGGCAGAGCTTACGCCGATAGGATTACGTTTAGATTCGCCTCGCCCCGGCTTGGCCTCAGGGGGTCGCGGCTACGCTTATCGTGGCGACGATGGCATTGTTCGCCCCATCGATGACCGAAACGGCATCATCGTCGGCGGTGGCCACGTAGATGCGGCCCGTATCGGGATCGACCGCCAGGCTGGAGGGCCTATTGCCTACCGCTATGGTGGCAACGACTGTATTGCTCGCCCCGTCGATAACCGAGACCGTGTCATCGTCCATGTTGGCCACGTAGATGCGGTTCGCGTCGGGGTTGACTGCCACGCTGCACGGCCTCTCGCCCACTGCCACGGTGGCAATGACGGTATTGCTCGCCCCGTCGATGACCGAGATGTCGCTGGTTGGCACCCTGGCCACGTAGACGCGGTTGGTGGCGGCGTTGACGGCAACGTCCATCTGGCCAGGCCCGACGGGAATGGTGGCCATCACGGCGGCAGCGTCCTCGTCCACTACCGGTAGGTCTTCGGTGACCCCGTTGGCCACATATAGCCGACTAGTGCTGGGGTTGACCTGAACATCCATCGGGCTCTGCCCCAGGGCGATGGTGCCGACCTCCGCGTTGGTGTTCCCATCCAGGACCAATAGGTCTCTGGTCGCCCACCTGGTGACGTATATGCGGCCGCTGATGGGATTGACCGCCACGTCCAGCGGACTGTGTCCCGGCCTAACGGTGGCAACAACAGTATTGGTGTCGCCGTCGATCACCGTGAGGGTGTCGTCGTGGAGGGCGACCACGTAGATGCGATTGGTGCTGGGATTGATGGCGATATCCTGCGGGCGCGATCCCACCGGAACGGTGGCTACGATGGCGTTGGTCTCTTCATCGATGACCGAGATGGTGTCGATGTACTGATTGGCAACATAGACGCGCTTGGTGTCAGCATTGATGGCCAGGGCGATCGGCCAGGCGGTCGGCCGCTCGCTGGAAGGCGTACCGACAGACGTTGCAGTGGCGGTCACCTGGGGGACAGCCTCTTCCCCATCGCCGCCGCAGCCGGACAGGAAGAGGACCAAGGCCGCCAGCCAGGCCAGGGCGAGCGAGCCCGAACACGATAGGCTCCTGCTTACAATAGCTACACGCCACATGAAGCACCTCCGACCCTCGGCCAGCGCAGCTCCCGCCCGCCGCCGACTTCACCAGTTGAGACAGTATGGTAGCACAGGGAGCTGCCCCAACCAAGGCGAGGCCACGACCGCTGGTGGCGACCCGTCCACGCCCAGCCGCGCCCAAACCTGTCCTTGCTTATCAAGGCGTAAGCACTAGAGGCCAATGCATCGGTCACTCAGGGTGAACGTTGTGACGACTGTCTAAGAACGCTCGGAAACCCCTGCGCCACGCAGCCAGGGGCTTGACAAACTCCACAAGAAGAGTATTATAAGCGCGTCATCTCAACATAAGCCTGAGGCGACGAAGACCGCTGGGAGGCTATTGCACCGCCGGCCTGCAGTGACGGGTTCTCCCCGGAAAGGAGAGCGCCATACCAGGTAGCTAATCGGCGCACTAGTCGGCGTGACGGTTCTGGCGGCAGCGCCTCGGTTCCTCCCTCTGCCCCGACTTGTAGGCCCCGTGAGAGAGACGCAGTCGTATCTCGGCCGGTAGGATTCGTGGCGAGCTGACCTGCCGAACGCTCAATAGGAATAATGGCCCCGAACGGTGGTGGTCACCGCTGGGGCCAGTGCACAAGGTGGGTCAACCCGTGCATTTATATTGTAGGGCACAGCGCTGGGCGCAGCAAGCCGCGGCCCGGCGCGCCGACTAACCCAACTGGAACACCATGTTCCGCCGTGCTTGGACGCTTGCCCGTCGCGAGGGCGCGACGGCAGGAAGGCGTAAGGAGGTTGCCATGACCAGGAAGCAGATCGGCGCAGTACTGGGTGCGGTAGTGCTGGCGGTAGCGGCCCCCTTCCTCACGCTGGCCGTCCTGCACGTGCTGGACGGCACCGCCCAGGCGCAAGATACGGTCAACTTCGACGTTGACCCCAATGTCACGGGGAACAGCCCGAACACGCTGGGAACGGTGGAGGAGTGCGTGCGGGTGGACGTGGACGTGAGCGGCGGGTTCGACGGCAACATCGACTACAGCATCGACATCGTGGTGACCGGCGACACCCAAGCCCCCACCGGCTACACCGCCTCGCTGGCCTACCACTCCGGCAAGATCCACATCGTTGACCCCACCGACACCGACATCAAGCTGCAGGGAGCAGTGGACGGGAGCGAGTCCCGACCGGACAGCGACGGCACGTACGACGCCAGCGTCATGTACATTATGGGCGGCCCAGGCACCGCCGGCAACGGCACCATCACCCGGGTGGGCCTGGACATAGGCTCGTCGGGCCTCGTCACCTTCTATCTCATCGCTGAAACCACCTCTTACACCTCGGGTGCTGGCAGTCACCAGATCACGCTCGATGACGCCTGGCTGGCGATCAACATGCCCTGCCCCAGGGCGGCCGACAAGAGGGTCACGGACATCATCTTCGACGATGCCTCTGCCTACCCTAACCAGGGCCCGGCGCTGGTGCCGAACAACGAGTTCGGCGTCGTCGCCGGCCTGCCTGCCTACCTCAGCGTCACCTCCATGGACCAGAACCTTGGCCCCGACGTGCCCGCCGACGCCGAGATCAGCTTCTACGCCAACATCCCCATTGGCTGCTCGGGGCGCTGGCTGCCCGACACGGACACCTTCCCCTTCGACGTGCACACCAGGTTTGGCGACCCCAACATCCCAAGCAGCGGCCAGGTGGTTCCCCCCGTGGCTCCCATGATGCCTGGCGGCCCCGGTCCCCTCTTCGAGGCCGACCTCCACTTCCAGACCCTGGAGTATGAGATGACCGAGCCGGTGGGCCCGCCGATACCCTTAACCCGCTTCTTCGAGCTTGTCTGCCCCGCGTCCGACGACTACACCTTCACCTTCTGCAACCGGGCCGACGTCAAGCCGCCCGACACGGACCCCGACCCGCTGAACAACCTCCTGTGCGAGGACCTCACCGTCCGCTCCATACCACCGCAATATGCAGTCGACAAGCAGGTCGTGGACGTCGTCTTCGACAATGCCTCCAACTACCCAGCGCCCGGCCCCGAGCTGAGCCCGCCCAACCTGTTGACCATCCCCGTGGGCGTGGACTCGGCCATTAGCGTCACCTCCATGGACCAGAACCTTGGCCCCCACCCTGTCATCCCGCCCGCGGACGCCGAGATCAGCTTCTACGCCATGGTGCCCGAGGGCTGCGAGGCTCAGTTCAGGTACGACCAGGGGGTCAATCCCCTCGACATCCTCACTGTGGACGGCAACCCTAACGTCCCCAGCAGCGGCGGGCCGACGGGGCCCGGCTGGGTGGCGGGCCCCAGAGTGGTTGACCTCCACTTCCAGACCCTGGAGTACGGGATGACCGAGCCGGTGGCAATAGAGGATCCCGGTCCGACGCAGGGCCCCTGTAACGACCGCATCGATAACGGCAGCGATGGGCTGACGGACATGGCCGACCCCGACTGCCAGGCAAGCGTGGACATCACCCGTTTCTTCGATCTCCGCTGCTCCGAGGTCGGCACCAAGCTCTTCACGCTCTGCAACCGCGCCGATGCCAAAGAGCCGTTCGAGGAGCTCAGCCCCGGGAACAACCTCCGGTGCGAGCCGCTCACCGTCCAAGTCCAAGGGATGCAGGCGGACCTGGCGAAGCTTGACCTGTACGTCAAGCCCTTCTACTGCGGCGACAGCGACATGGACGGCGGCGAGGCCGCGCGCGAGAGGCGGCTGCCCGGCACGGGCACCTGCTGCGACGGCGCTGACAACAACCACAACGGCCTGACCGACGGTCAGGACTCCAATTGCTGGCCCTACATCAATGAGGACCCCTACGGTGATGCCAACGGTGACGGCTGCCCTGGCGTCTGCGGCGTCGACGACGACGGCGACACGCAGGTCGACGAGGGCCCCATCGCAGACGACGATGAGGACGGCTTCGAGGCCGAGGACCGGCCTGGAATTGGGTGCCCCTGGAACGGCGACGACGATTGCGATGGGGCCGTCGATGAGGACCCCAAGAACGGCGAGAACGACGACGGCGACTGCCCGCCCCCCAACACTGGTGGAGACTGCGGCACCCCGTGGAGCCAGGGCGGCTGCCAAGAGTACTGCGATGAGGACCCGGCGAACGGCTTCCTGGGCATCGACACCGACGCCGACGGCTGGGTGGATGAGGACGGCGCCGGCCGCTTCGACTGGAACGGCGACACTGTCATCGAGGCCGTCCAGCTCGAGGGCTGGGACGACGACGGCGACACCCAGGTGGACGAGGACCCCCTGGACAGCCCCGCAGCGCTTCCGGGCCAACAGCCACCTGGATACACGGCGCACGAGCCCCACTACATGGTGAAAGAGACACTGCAGAACAACGGCCCGAACCCCAGCGTGCTTGCCACCGACGTGCGGCAGTTCAACGCGCCCGCCTGGCGGGTCGACGCCCGCGAGGACGGCCTCACCACCTGCAACGACGACCTGGACAACGATCCGTGGAACAGCGACGGAATCGACGCCGCGGACCCGGACTGCCTCGCCACCCACGTATGGGAGGAGGCGGTCGGCCTCCACTCCTGCAACGACGGCCTGGACAACGGCGCCGACGGGCCCATCGACGAGGCCGATAGCGACTGCCAGACCCAGACCGAGGTGTCGGTCGAGTGCTGGCCGCTGGACGAGGTCGTCACCTTCGGGCCTGGCGTCGTCACTCGGTATATCAAGCCACCCAGCAACGACCCCATCCTACAGGCATTCCCGTGGTGCATGCAGTACTACGACCCCGTCCACTTCAACAAGTGCGTGCCCTGCAAGATCCCCATCCCCGGGCCGCCGTTGCCTGCCGCTCCCTGCTCAATGCTGATAAGCCAGATAGGTTCCCCGCCCGGCCCAGGCTATTGCATCGCCGCGGACAGCGTGCAAGGGCCCCCAGGCTGGCCAAGCGAGCTGGGCCTCAGCGAGCAGGTGACGCTGCCCATGGGCGTGCCGGTAGCGAGGGAGCACCAGTCCGACCTGGCCTGCTCGGAGCAGACCAGCCTCCACGAGTTCACTATCCGTAACGAGCTCCAGTCGCCCGGGGGGATTCCTGACCCCGACACCGAAAACAACTCCAAGGAGATGGAGATGCTGGTGGCCTGCACGTCCTTCGCCCAGGCGGAGGTGCACGACCTGATCGTGCCGCCGCCGCAGAACCCTCCGCCCGCTCCGCCCGGCTGGAACGTCTGGGTGGGCTACCCCAAGAGCACAACGGTGAGCGTGAACGCCACCAACAACGGCCCCGCGCCCGCCGACTTCATCGTCTCGCTGGAGGAGGAGTCGCCGGGCAAGTGGTACCCCGTCATTCCGCCAGAGGAGGACCCGGACGGGGACGGCTGGGCGACCGCGGTGGAGAATATCCTGGGGTCGAGGGCCGCCAACACCGGCGAGCTCGCCGGAGAGACGGGAACGGAGCCGTGCACTAACGACATCGACGACGATGGCGATGGCTACACGGACGAGAACGACGCCGGTTGCAGGACGCCGGAGAACCTGCAGGCCGCGGGCAACACCTGCAACGACGGCGTGGACAACGACGGCAACACGGTCACCGATGCCGGCGACCTCAAGTGCGTTGACAGCGACGGCGAAGGCTATTCCGACCTGTACGAGATGTTCTCCGGCTCCCACCCGGCAGACCCGACCAAGAGCCCCGAGCACATGCAGTTCCCCTGGACCTGCGGCGACGGCATCGACAACGACGGCGACACCTTCTGCGACAGCGGCGGCTGCGGCCCCCTGCCTGCCGAGGGCGGGACGATTCCTACGGGGGAGAGCCCCTACGACGGCGACGACTACGCCGACTGCTCCACGTTCCAGCTTGGCAGCATCTCGCCGCCGGTCTACTGCGCCTCCGGCTGGGCGCGCGCGGACCTCAACGGGGACACGAGACCGGACGGGACGGACGCCGACGAGTACGTCCACATGGCCGGCGACGGCACCCTGACCGTCGGCCTGAACATCCCCCTCAACAGCCTGCTGGGCCCTACCCCCCCTATCAGCAGGAAGCTCGTCCTCACCTGCTTCCTGTCCAAGGACCCCTACCCAACCGAGACCGTCAGGGCCAGGATCCGGGCCGCGGACGTCCACGTGCTCGACGGCAATCCGGACAACAACGAGGCTTCCACCACATTCGGCGGCACGGCTAGCTGCAGGCTGGGGGACGTCAAGCTGGACATCGTGAGCTGGGACTTCGACCCACCCGCCGCTCCCCCGGACTTCCACGTCAAGGAGGAGCAGGTCTTCCAGACCACCAAGACCATCAGCAACGCCGGGGGGACGGCAAACCCTGTCGACGTGCGCGTGCGGAAGTACCTGAATGTGCCGGTCGACTGCGATGGCTCGCTGGAGATCAGCGAGCACCTAGAGACGGTGTTCATTGCCGAGGGCCTTAAGTACAACGTGAACCTGGGCCACGAGCCCGAGCCTCCGGGGGACTGGGAAACCGCGCCGGCCGGGGGTATCGAACTCACCCCCCCACAGGGCCAGACCGTCTACGTGCAGGGCGAACCCCTGCCCTTCTCCCAGGACGTGGCGGAGCTGTTCGCCTACTTCACCCTGGAGGATGTGTACCAGGAAGCCGACAGGGAGGTGGTTGAGAACTTCGACATCTACTGCCGCGAGGCGGGTAACCAGCCCTTCACGTTCTCTAACCAGATCACCACCGGAGACGCCTGGCCCGACATCTGCATGACCGCCGACAGCCGCATCCGCGACGATCACCCAATGCTGGTGGACGTGCAGCCCGCCCCGGCGGACGTGAAGATCCTCGACCAGCGGATCTTCGCCGCCAACTGCATCGACCCGCCGCCTGCGAACATCGATGTGAGCGAGAGCGTGGACATCTGCGTGCGGAAGACGCTCCACAACAACGGGCCGACCTCGCCGGTGACGGTGGACATCAACAAGGTCGCCACGGCCCCACCGGATTGCACGATCTCCCCCCTGGGCCCGCCCCAGCAGGTGGCGCTGGTCACCTCCCAAACCGTGATCCACGACGAGTTGTTCACTATTCACTGCAATCAGCGCAGCACGCACGAGTTCACCATCGATAACACCATTAGCATCAAGGACCCAGGGGTCACCGACCCCAACCCGACCAACAACCACCGGTCGAGCGCCCTGCCGGTCAACGTCTGGGTGTACGCCGACAGCCGCGCGGTCGTGTCTATGGACACGAGCGCCTGGAACGTCAACGTGAGCACCAGCTACCGCCGGCCGGTAACCGTAAACGCCTACAACTACGGCCCTGCCAGCGCCAACTTCAACGTCAACTTGGAGGGGCAGTCGCGGGGCCTGTGGTGGCCGGCCCCGACCCCGTATGTCGAAGGTCAGGACTTCGACGGGGACGGCTGGGCGGACGACGTGGAGGGCATTCTGGACTCGAAGACGAATGACATAACGAGCACGCCCGAGAACCTGCATGCCGCGGGCACCTGCAACGACTTCGGGCAGGACAACGATGGCAACACCGTCGCCGACGGCGACGATTACAAGTGCGTCGACTCGGACTTCGATGGCTACTTCAACATGGAGGAGTTGTTCTTCGGCTCACTGATGTTTGACTCCCTCAGCACTCCCGAGTACATGCAGTACCCCTGGACGTGCAACGACCGCATCGACAACGACGGCGACGGCACGTGCGACGATGTGAACGGCGCGTGCGCGCCAGGCATGGCGAAGGAGAGCGACGCCCAGAGCGACGGAATTCCCGACTGCGACGTTCACCAGTTGGGAGACATCACTCCCCCTGCGATCTGCGTGTCGGGCTTTGCCCGCGAGGACGGCCCCGACCCGGACGTGGAGCCGGACGGGACCGACCGCGAGTATGTCGCCCTGTACCCCAACGGCAGCGTGATCGCCGGCCTGACCATCCCCGTGGGCGACCCGGGCCCGTGGCCGGGCGTCGCCAAGCAGAGGACTCTCGTCCTCCACTGCTTCCAGCCCACCACCCCCGATACCTACCCCGTCCAGACGGTGCTGGCCGAGAACCCGCCGATGGAACCGCACGTAGCCGACCCCGATCCGTCCAACAACGTGGACGTGGAGCACTTCGATGGCATCGCCGATTGCGCCCACTGGACCGACCTCGATATCGAGGACTGGACCTTCGAGCCCGCTGGCATCGACCCCTTCTACGTCGACCAGGAGTACACGCTCCAGAGCACGAAGATCATCCACAACATCAACAGCGAGGCTCCTCCCTGGGATGCGGTGGACATCCACGTGCGGAAGTGGATGAATGTGCCGCCGGGCTGCGAGGGCTCCCTGGCCACTGTTGACGCTGAGGAGATCTTCATTCCTGCTGGCGTACTCTACAACGTCGACAAAGGCCACAGTCCGGACCCCGGCGACTGGACCATGTCGATAGGAGGGAAGCTCAAGCCCGGTGCGGGGCACACCGTCTACGTGCAGGGCCTGGCCGATCTGCAGCCGGCTGAGATGGAGGCGGATTTCATCACGGAGGACTGGCCCGAGAGCATCGACATGACGTTGGAGGAAGACTTCGACATCTTCTGCCGCGACACGGGCCCGCATCACTTTGAGTTCGAGAACCAGATCACCCCAAACGAGTACCCCACCGTCTGCCTGTCCAACTTGGAGAACATACACGCCCTCGTGGGCGTGGACGTGGAAGCTCTGGCGGAGGCCGACAAGCAGGTGCTGGACCTCCAGTGGGCCACCGGCAGCGACCGCAACACCACCGACCCCGACCTGGACATCTGGACCGGCACCGACGTCGGTATATTGGTCGGTTCGTACGACCAGAACCTGGGGCCGGAGGCGACGGACTCTACGATCACCTTCCTGGCCAACGTACCGGCGGGCTGTGAGGGCCGCTGGCTGGCCTTTACGGGCGACACGCTGCACGAGTACGAGCGGTACGACCCGACCGACCCCCTGACCCAGATCCACGGCTATGCCCACCGCCCTGCCCCTGCCAAGGTGCCCGGCGACGGCGACCCCGAGTACCCGGACTGGCGCAGCGCCGAGAGCGCCCTCCACTTCCAGGCCTGGGAGGAGCCTATGGCGCCCACGTGGTACGGCCGTTTCTTCGAGCTACGCTGCTCGGAGGACGGCGTCCGCACCTTGACCTTGTGCAACAAGGCGGAGGTCATGGCGCCGAACGTCGACCCCAACCTCGCCGACAACTGGCAGTGCCGGAACCTGACGGTCCACTCCGTTGACTCCGCCCCCGGCGTGGACTCGGACGGCGATACGGTCAATGACGACATCGAGACCTACCTGGGCACCGACCCGGCTGACAACTGCCCCGACGTTGTCGGCGCCGACGACGCCTGGCCGCTGGACAACGACATGACAAAGGATATCTCAGTTACCGGCGACGTGTTCGCGTACGTCGGCCGCATCGGGGCGCACGGGCCGCCGAGCCCCAGCCCCAACTGGAGGCAACGCCTCGACCTGGACATGAGCGGCGACATCACCGTAACCGGCGACGTGTTCCAGTTCGTCGGCAAGATCGGCGCAGCGTGCTCGTAGCGGCCTACGCCGTGCCCCTTAGCTCGCCCCCAAGCCTCTGGCCGCCGGGAGGGCGGCCAGAGGCCGCGTGTGGCCTCCGGTGGCGATGGGCGGCTTCATGGAGCGAAGGCGGAGGCAGAAATCCCACTGCTGGCGAGTCGCCTGCCAGCCATCGTCATGACCTTTCTGCAAGCGGGCGTCCGCCACCAGGCTCATCCTAGACACACGTCCACTACCCGTCTACGCTAGGGAGCGCGATGAAGGTTCATCTCCCCTACGGACGCCAGACCACCTGGTTGGCGGGGACCGCGGGCTGGCGGGGGAGAGTGGGGGATCAGAGGCCAAGCACTCCTGGGGCGATCAAAGCGGGCATCGGCTCACACGTCTCGGCGCAAAGCTCGCGGAGTCTAGGTGTTTTGAGGTAACTGGAAACCTGCCCGGGGAGCCAAATCATTCCAAGGCGGCTAGCCTCTGCCTCAGATCGATTTCCGACGGAGAGGGATGGGGAGAGCCGGCCTTCTAATGTCATCTCCCCATCCCAAGCACGCCGGGCTCGCCCGCTGCATCCCCCCTCTCTTTTTGCCCACCATTCTCGGCTAGTGGGCCAGTTTCATCAAGACGGAAAATACTCATTCTGTCCTGAGTCATCCTCACCAACGCGGCGATCAAATAAAGAGAGAGCCTTCGGGGGTGCGACCACAAAGGCTCTCTCCCTGCTCGGGGCGGTAAATGCCTGATGTCACTGATACGCTAGGCCAACGACGACGGTTTGTCAAACGTTTACGGTCAAGTAGGGCAAGAAGTTGGCCTGAAAGTTTCATTGATGACGCTCCATGGACGCGCTCTATCGGCAGCGCAACGCCCGCCGCTCATCTCGTTCCGAGGCCCACCGAAGCGCACCCGCCCCAACCTTGGGCGAAAGATGGGTAGTTACCGACGTAGCCGGTATGTCCCACGCCGATGGAGAATGTAAGGGAACGGAACCAACAAAAGCTCCAACGAAGGAGCAGGGAAGGAGAACGAAGTGAAGGCCCAAGCCAAGAAGCAATTGGAGGTCGAACAGCAGACGAGAGGTATAGCCGAGTGGCTTAGCCTCTACCGGTCTTCCAACGCCATCTTCAAGCTGACCG
>Ga0315288_10011374_pt1 | contig 11205 bp, 11 predicted proteins | sample YL17G11_20_MG_FD_203454 | JGI IMG/M metagenome (GOLD analysis project Ga0315288, IMG submission 203454) | Sediment microbial communities from Yellowstone Lake, YNP, Wyoming, USA - YL17G11_20 | ecosystem: Environmental > Aquatic > Freshwater > Lake > Sediment | place: USA: Wyoming | collected... | reverse complement strand
AAGGCGAAGAAAAGGCACAAGTTGGTTGATGCGAAGGAGCCGAATCTGCTTGAGGAGATATACGTTCACAGTCTTCCGCCGTTGATACGGTTTGCGGGGCCGGCGGTCGAGTATATCGACGGGGAGGCGGTGGAGTTTGATTTCGGGGCGGTGAAGGAGCGGGACATAGTGATAACGGACACGACGTTCCGCGACGGTCAGCAGGCGAGGCCGCCCTATACGGTCAAACAAATGGTGCATATATACGATTTGCTGAGCAAGCTGAGCGGGCCGAACGGGGTGATACGGCAGACGGAGTTTTTCCTTTATACGAAGAACGACCGGCAGACGCTGGATGAGTGCCGGGCGCTGGGGCATAAGTATCCTGAGTGCACGGGCTGGATACGCGCGGTCAAGGGGGACTTTCGGTTAGTCAAGGAGGCGGGGCTGAAGGAGAGCGGGATGCTTACGAGCTGCTCGGATTATCATATCTTTGCGAAGCTGAAGTTCCGCAGCCGCAAAGAGTGTATGGAGAGCTACTGCGAGGTCGTCGATGCGGCGTTCGAGGCTGGGGTTCGGCCGAGGTGTCACTTGGAGGACGTGACGCGGGCGGACATCGAGGGTTTTGTGCTGCCGTTCGTGGAGCGGCTGATGGAGATGAGCGAGCAGGTTCCGCAGGAGCAGCGGGCGAAGATTCGGCTTTGCGATACGATGGGGTTCGGGATAAGCTACCCGGGGGCGGAGCTGCCGCGGAGTATTCCTAAGCTGATATACAAGCTGAACCGGGAGATCGGCGTGCCGAGCGAGCGGTTGGAGTGGCATGGGCATAACGATTTCCATAAGGTGCATACGAACGGGGGGACGGCGTGGCTGTACGGGTGCGACGCGCTGAATACGACGCTGTTCGGGTTCGGGGAGCGGACGGGGAATCCGCCTTTAGAGGGGGCGGTGATGGAATACATCGCGCTGAAGGGCGATACGTGCGGGGTGGATACGCTGGTGATTACGGAGTTGGCGGATTATATGCGGTCGATAGGGCTGCCGATCCCGGACAATTATCCGTTTGCGGGGCGGGCGTTTAATACGACCAGCGCGGGTATTCACGCCGGCGGGCTTAGGCAGGATGAGCGGATATACAACATATTCGATACGGAGAAGCTGCTTGGAAAGCCCGCGCGTGTGGCGATTACGGATAAGAGCGGGGCGGACGGCGTGGCGCACTGGGTGAATGAGTTCTTCGGGCTAAAAGGAGACGATAGGATCAATAAGATCAAAGTGCACAAGCTGGCGCGGTGGGTGATCGACCAGTATGAGGTTGAGGAGCGGCTGACGGCGATAAGCGACCAGGAGCTTGAGGTCAAGGCGAGGGAGTTCTTCCCGGACTACTGGGAGAAATACAAAACGGGGAAGTAGAATTGATTATTTGCGATTGACGATTGATGATTTTGTGATCGGCATCCGCCACGGCGGACTTCCAGCGGACACGTGGTGATGATTCTGAATAGATTTCCGTTCCAGGCTCTCCGCTTCGCTACGTGTCTCCGCTTGACAAGCGCAGCGGTTTCTGAGAAATCCGGGCTAACTGCTGTTGTCCTCATCGGAACGCGAACTTTGCTGACTCCTGGCCCCGCAGAGAACTGCCAGATTATGATTTGCCTGGTCCTCCGGCAGCAGTTGCTTGAATAGCGCCAGCGACTCTTCGTCACGACCCATCAACCCCAATGCGACTGCCATGTTCGCGCGATACCTTGCCGCTTCGGGGATTCGACCTGCCGCCCGCGTGAACATCTCCAGGGCCTTCTCGTAGTTGCGGCGCATAAGCCAGCACATCCCGGAATTATTGAGCAGCACCGGGTCATCGGGATAGATGCGAAGACCACCATCGATGGCAGCAATCGCATCGTTTAAGCGCCCACTGCGGACAAAAAGCCCGGCGAGACTATTGTAGGCCGGGGCAAACCGAGGATAGTCTCTGATCAGGCTTCTGAGCACCAGCTCACATTCAGAATCCTTTCCTTGTTTGGCTAAAATGTCGGCCATTGCATACAGCGTCTTGGCAGTCGGCGGGCGGCCGCGGCCCCTTTGAAACTCCGACTCTGCACGATCAACGGACGAGGTTGCCTCCTGCTTTGCTGCGGCTGACTGAGAACACCCGGCAGCGGTCAGGAAAACCCCCGCGATGCCGCAGAACAGCAGGACGAGACGATACGCCGATTCTGTTGAATATGCGGCTTTCATCGCGCGACTCCTGCTGATGGCGCACCGGAGCTCGTCTCTCGGCCGGCGTCTTTGCCGGATGACAGGATCGTCACAATCCTCTCGGAGCTTATGCCCGAACCGCCCGGCATGCCGTCCGCGACCGCTATTCGTCCGGCAACAACTCCCGCTTTCTGGAGCTCGTTTAGGACAAATTGCACTCGAGCATTGTAGAGGTCTGGTGAGACGTCATCGCGACGGATATTCAACCGGCCGGGGTTTTGTTTGAAGTGTCCGGCCAATACCGCCAAATCTCGACGCCCAAGCTCATTGAGCTGGGCGCCGTTCTTTACGTAATGATAAGGGTAAAGGGTATGCTGAGCAAGAATCGCATCCTGCATGGCGAGGTTATTGTAGGAGTTCACAAGCCCGGCATTTATCAGCCCCTGGTCCAGCTCGACGGGCTTGGCGCCTTTATCGGCGCCGCCACAGCCGGCCATCAAAAGACAAATTGCGCCCGTCATCACTATCGTGCACTTTCGCATAGATCGGTCTCCTTGCCAATTCAAAATTCTAACTTCCAGATAAGATTGTCCTGAATATCGTAATAATCGCCGGTCCACCGATGATTATCAGCACGGCCGGAAAAATAAAGAGCACCATCGGGATGATCAGCTTAACCGCCATCTTCTCTGCATTCTCTTCGGCCGTGAAACCTCTCTCATCCCTCATCGAAGCTGCGAACTCACGCAGCGCCGCAGCCACGCTCGTTCCGAACCGGTCGGTCTGGATGAGCATCGCCGCCAACGAAGACAATTCTTCGGCGCCGGTGCGACCCGCCATACGCCGCATTGCCTCGGCTCGGTCGGCGCCAAGATGTATTTCGAAATTGGTCAAAGCCATCTCATCGCCCAACACGGGACTGACCTGATGAATTTCATTGGCAACCATATTCCAGGCCATGTTCAAGCCGATTCCCGACGACACACATATCTCAATCAAATCGACCGCCTGCGGCAGATAGAGGCATATCTCATCGCAGCGATGCTTGCGCTTCAGCAGCAGGTAGATATTGGGCAGAAAAAACGGAATCGCCCCTCCAACGGAAATCATCGCGGCCTTGGTCGCCAAGGGCACATCCATCCGCGTAATCAGCACCGCTGCCGCCACCAGTCCGCCGACAAACAGCAGTATCTTGATTCCGGTGTAAATGGCGGGCGCGCCGGCACTGAAATAGCCGGCCTGTATAAGCTGCTCCCACAGGGTCGCACTTGCCCGGCCATGAGAAACAAAGTTGCCTATCCCCGCCAACGTCCGTCGCGGGCCCGACTTGGTCTGTGAACGCGTTTGGTCCGTTCCGGTGTGAATGTCTTCCTTGAGCCTCGACTCGAGCATCCGGCTGCGATCCTTGCGAAGCAGCAACATAGAGAGCCCGAGGGCCACTACCGATAAGAACGTCAGCACGGCAATCAAGATTTCAGGGCTAATGATGTCCACCAGTCAATACACCTCTACCGGCACGCTCAAAATGCCAATTCAGTATCGCAACACCGAAATCCGGCTCATCACCCATGTGCCGAGGCACACCGTACCAACGGTTGCCGCCAACAACATGCGCCCGTCCGACGTCGTGTAGAACGTCGCCATATATTCCGGGCTAATAAGGCTCAACACAATGAACAGCAGCACAGGCAGCGCGATTAGTATCCTCTTGCTGAGCTGCGTCTGTGCCGTCAGGACACGAACACGGCGATTCAACTTCATCCTCGCTCTGACCACCGAGGACAGGCAATCCATCAAATCCGCAAGGTTACCCCCGCTGCTCAGTTGTATGGCAACAGCAGTGGCGAATAGTTTCAACTCGGTATTGTAGGTCGTGTCGGCCACCTTGCGGATAGAGTCCTTCATATCCAGGCCCATTGACTGCTCCTGGCATATTTGGGCAAACACAAGTCCCTGCGGTTCGGCAATTTCCTCGGAAACGAGCTGAAACGCCCCCACGAGCGGATGCCCGGCCCGCAGGGCCCGAGCTGCGATACCCAACGCATCAAGGAGCTGCTTTTCAAACAATGTAGTTCGTTTCAAAATGCGGTTCTGCGTGTAAAGCCAGAATCCCACTATGAAGCCTGCCGAGACGCCCAGTCCAAGCAGTACGCCCCCACCGAGCAAGTACGTTGCCGCGGATACGGCAACGGCTGCGACAAATAATCTTAGAAATATGCTCAGAGCCGGCGCACGCCAGCCTGCTTGATGCCTTAGTTTGCCCAGGTATTCCCGGACGAGCGACTTCTTCTTGTGCGCCCTGGCCTTGCCTGCGTCTTTGGAGAACTGACGCCATAGGCGCAAACTCTGCGACTCGGCGATTGTCTCGCCAGCGATGCCGAGTCGTTGTCGCATTCTTCTCAAGCGAATTGCGTATTGTACTACCCAAAGGACAACGCAAATACACCAAACGGACAAAACCAGTCCGAACACAGATGTCATAATTATGCGATTTATGAGTCCTTCGCTCATAGCTTCCATTGTCCTGCTTTGATGCCTTTGTGTGAGAGCGAAGCCTGCTGCGGGTTGCCTGGGACAGGCTTGGCCAGCACGCGCTGATGGAACATGTTGGGCGGCATATCTACACCGTGTGCTTTCAACCGTTCCAGCAGGCGCGGACGAACACCGCAAGTCTCGAATTGACCACAAGCATTGCCGTTTTCGTCAACGCCGGTCTGATTGAAGCGGAAGATGTCGTGCAGACACACCACATCACCTTCCATACCCGTTATTTCAACAATATGCGTTATCTTCCTTACCCCACCGGTCATGCGCTCCACATGCACCAGGACGTTCAACGCGGAACTTGTCTGCTCGCGTATCGCGCGCACGGGATAATTGATGCCGGCCATACTGACCATATTCTCAATTCGCCGCAGCGCATCTCTCGGACTGTTGGCGTGCACAGTCGTCATCGAGCCTTCGTGCCCCGTATTCATTGCCTGAAGCATATCCAGAGCCTCATCGCCGCGGACCTCGCCGATTACGATGCGGTCCGGGCGCATGCGAAGACTGTTGCGAAGCAGGTCACGCTGAGTGACCCTGCCCTCGCCTTCAATATTTGGCGGTCTTGTCTCCAAGCGCACGACGTGCTCACGCTGCAGCTGCAGCTCGGCGGCATCCTCAATGGTTATGACTCGCTCGCCCTCGGGAATCCACGCCGACAGGGCATTAAGCAGCGTGGTTTTGCCCGTACCGGTGCCGCCGGAGATCAGAATGTTCGTCTTGCATCTGACGCAGGACTCCAGGAAGAAGGCCATGTCCTCCATCAACGACTCCAGCTCAAGCAGACGCTCGATATCGATCGGTTTCACTCCGAATCGCCGGATGCTCAGAACGGGCCCGCTGAGAGACAACGGCGGTATGATGGCATTGACTCGCGACCCGTCGGGCAGACGTGCATCAAGCATAGGCGTGCTCTCATCAATCCTGCGGCCCACATTGGTGCCGATTCGACGGATCACTCGAAGCAAATGACCATCGTCCAGGAAACCAGCATCGGTAAGTTCAAGCCTCCCATTTCTCTCTATATATATCTGGTGAGGACCGTTCACCAGAACATCACTCACAAGGGGGTCCCGCAGAAACACGTCCAGAGGCCCAAAACCGAAAATCTCATCCATCACGTCGCGAAGCAGCTGCTGCTTTTCAGGGCCCGCAAGAGGATACTTCTCCTCGTTAAGAAGGTTGTTCACTCGCTCGGCGCATTCCATGTGAAGCTGCTCGAGCGGCATCTGCCGGGCTTCGTTCAAGTCCATCAGGCCAATTAATCGCTGATGGATCTTCACTTTGATCCTCTGCAGATTGACATTCTCATCGCGACTACGACCTTCAGATGGTTGTCCCGGGTCTCCGTGCATTTTGCTACCTTGACACCTTCCCATTATTTTCCATTGTGCAGTTGTGTATCCTCGCCGCAAGCTTTCGAAAATCCCTCCGGAGGCCCGACCAACCGGCCACCCGGGCCAGCGGCAACCCGCGGTTAAGGGATTTCATCGCGTTGCGCCAGTCATTGCGGATGCGAGCCACAGAATCGAGCCCCAAAACCTTGCGACTGTCCTCCATACGCACCAAAGGCCCGCGCTCTCTCACACGGTTGGCCAAGGGTATCACCCTGTCTGAAGGCACGCCGTTCTGGCTCAGAAATGAAACAAGAGAGCGAGTGGTCTTCAAGTCCTTCACCGTCAACTGAAAAACAATCACCACGAACCTGCTCATGGCCGCCAGGCTGAGCGCAACACTTCGAGGTATCCGCGGGGCATCGAGTACGGTATAACCGTACACCTGCTTACAAACCTCCAGTGTCTTGCTGAGGTTGTCAAATTGCAGCGGCACTGTCTCGCGACCATTGATACCGGCAGGGCTGAGCAGCACATGGAAGTCCTCCATATAGCCGTAGGCGATTGACTGGACCAAATCTTTGTCGATGACCCCGTTGCGGTGCAAGACGTCGGCGATGCCGTACTGGCCTTTAATGCCAAGATAGTCCGCGAGTGTTCCGTAGCATGTGTCCAGATCAATTGCCAAAACCGGCTCGGATGACGCCAGCCTAAGCTCATTGGCAAGGTTGACGGCCACCGTCGTGGCCCCGCAACCTCCGCCGGCGGAAAAAACCGGAATTATCTCGCCAAGCATCACGTCCTTCGCTGCTTCGCAAAGCAGCCGTTCCAGCACTTCATCAAGCTCTTCGGCAACAGAACTCTTGCGCAGGAAATGCCTCGCGCCGGCCTGCATCGCCTCCAGCATTAGCTGTTCACTCCAACTACCGGAGACAATCACAACACGGGTTTCCGGATTCGCCGTTACGAGCAGGCTCAGGTCGCGCATAACCGGGGCCGCATACGGGTCAATATCAACAACTACGGCTTGTGCGGCTGTGTGTGAAAGATGATGCCTGAGCTCCGAAAAGTCCTTGCAGACGCCGGCCAAGACATGGCGGTGACTTGAACCCAGCGCCGAGCTGACAAGCTCAGCAGTCGTCTTTTCTTTGGTCATTAACACTACATTTGATTCAGACGTCATTCACGTGCTCCGTATGAATCCCAGGCTCCCGGCCCGAACAGGTCGTCCAAACCCATCTTCTTGAGCCAATCGGCGCTTGCGGCGTCGATTTTTGCCGGCTCTTTGCCTTCGATGCGGCCCTGCATGTAGAGCTCCCAATCATTGGGACGAGAGTGCAGGAACCCCGGCAAAGGCGGAGTCGTTGCCAGCGACATCGGCTCCACCAGAACCGCTGTGACCAGTATGACCAGCTCGGTATCCTCTTCTTTATAACGGACCGAGCGGAACAATGGTCCGAGTATAGGCAAATCCCCGAGCCCCGGTATGCGGGATGTGACCGCCCCGGTCTTGTTTTTGAGCAATCCGGCCATCGCAAAGGTCTGTCCGCTGTTCAGCTCAAGAGTGGTCTCAGCCTTCCGAGTTATTAAGGCCGGCACCCTGAAACCCTGAATTGTTACGGCGCCGACGTCGGTCAGGTCGCTGACCTCCTGGGACGCAAACAAACGAATGGTGCCGTCGCCAAGGACTATCGGCTCGAACAGCAATCGTACGCCGTACTCTCTGTATTGAATCGTGACGGAGGTGCCCCCGCCGGCCCCCCCACCGGCGCCCTGCACAACCGGAATCGGGAACTCTCCACCCGCAAGGAACTCGGCCTGTTCGCCGCTGAGGGCCACCAGCGTCGGATTCGCCAGCAGTCTCAAATACTGATTCTCTGCAAGGGCCTGGAGGAAGAGCTCAAAATCGGCCCGAGGAAAGCCTGCAAATAGCGTTACAAGAGAACCCGCTGTCACATCCTGACCGAAAACGAAGCTCGTATTGTTTCCGGCAACAGTGCCTTTCGGAGGGCCTATATCAATCGACGGAACCAAAGCACCTCCACCTTCCGAACCTACTCGCGCCGCCCCGAAGAAATCATCGTCCGTGATGAAGGCGTTTATGCCCATCGTCCGCAGTGCGGTGCGGCTTACCTCCGCAACCCGGACCTGGAGCTGAACCTGCTGCACACCGGCAATGCTCGTCATGTCCAAATACGTAAGCCCGGTCTTTTCGAGGTAGCCACGGAGTTGTTGGGCCTGTTCCGCCTTTCTGAGCGACCCCTTTACGACAAGCACATCGCGCAACTGGCTGACCTCGAGCGTCGAATTCGGGAACATCTCGGCCAATTCCGCCGCAATGCGTTTCGTGTCAATGCTGGTCTTGACTTTGCGCCTCCAGATCTGGTTCTCCTCCTGTCCCCAGAGAATCAGGTCGGTTGCCCCTACGGATGTGCCCTGAAGCAATATCTCGTCAGGCGTCAGCACCTGTACGTTCGCAATTTTCGGATCGGTAACGGCTACTCGAATGGTCGGCCAGGGCGTTTTTATTATTGTGGACTCTCCCGCAACAACGGATATCACCTCGCGGTCAACGCCGTTGGCGTCTGTTGCAGAAGACTCTTTCACACGCACAATGCCGTCCTCGGAAATGACGACTCCTGATAGCATCAGGATGGCGACGAAGCCGACCAAAAACGTACAATACCTCACTTGCTTCCTTGTGGTTATGATTATCATCATTCACCTCTTTTTTACATTCCGCACTGAAACTATTTCATAAGTGCCGTGCTTCAATCCGTTATCCCTTCACACCTGTAGGTGCGCTGTCTGCAGGCATATCCAGGTCCTCCTGCTTAACCTGGCTGCCGCGAATCACGGTAACCGGCCAGGATTCTCTGCTCTTGGAGGGGGCCTCGCCGGAACCTTCTTTCTGCAGGGAGGTCTTTGCGCCCCCAGTTTGCGCGCCCGGGCCCGAAGTGAGGTCGCCCGTTGGAGGCGCGCTTGTCCCGACTCCCTCGGAACCTGCCATAACAGCGGTGGTCATCGCGGAGCCAAGCTGCGCCAATCGCCCCTGACTAAGGACCGTCGCTTCGGTATCGACGGGACTCTTGTCCAGCGGATTACGCAGGGCAAGCGATATCGTGCCGTTCTCAGTAGCCAGCTGGAGCGCCTCGGCCTGTTTCGGATCCACCATAAGGGTTACAGTAACGCGTCCGTAATTTGAATTTGCCGGAGACCGGCTTTTGTCCTGTTGAATTTCTTTTTCTGAAACAACGGACACGTCCCTTACGGCAAGCACCTGGACCTCCCTAAGAAGTGTGGTCGAGATGGCCTGGCCACGCTCCGACGATGAGAGCTTGAAAGAAGCCAGCACATCCACCACGCAACCCGGGTACAGCAGTCCGCCGGTGATTGAGTCGTTGGAGAGCGAAACGGATACTGCGCGCATCCCCGTGGGCAGGGATGCAGCCACCTGCGCGGCGACCCCGTTCTCTATGAAACAGGATTCAGCCAGCACCTGACCCTGGACCACCCGCATAGCAAGGATTTTTCCGATGCCCTCTGCCGGACTGGACAGATACCCCGCGGGCAGCTTGGCCTTGGCAACCTTCTCCACGGTCACATCCGTGGACTCAATCACAGACATTGCAGGCAGGTCCTTTGACGCCATCAGCACATCTACCTCCGGGACAACCCCGGAAAGATTGTCTTTACGCAGCGAAGTCACCAGGAGTGCGGCAAACAATGCCGCCGCCAACCCCATCGCCACCAGTATTACAGCACCCCACTTCATTTGGTCATCTCCTTTCTGTCGCTATTATAATGTCACCACCTTTATCCGACCTCTATATTGGACCCTCTTTGGTCATTGTAACCGAGGCCCGAAGCCATTCGGGCACGGGCAGGAAGCTTGCATTAATTATGACAATTCCGGCAGACGGAACCCTTATCTCGACCTTGAGCAGGTCGCCCGCGGTGGGGGCCGGCGTGAGATTCACGACGTAGCCGCTGTCGGCGAGTCCGCCTTCGGCCATCAGGCGGTCGATAAGAGCCAGGACCTCCCCGTTTGTCACGTCCGGCCGTATGGCGAGTCTGGCGCCCTGCCGCGCTGCGTTTGTTGTATGCTGCGCCTTCAGGAAAAGCCAGCCGTACTCTATGGCTCCCATAGTCAATAGCAGCAGCAGCGGAAATACCAGGGCCGCCTCCACCACTGCAGTGCCTCTGTAACGAAGCTTCGCGTGTTGTATTCTTAACTTTGCCATAACATAACGAACACCCCCGCCGCACAGACGCCCAAAAAGATCGATACACCATACGGGACGGTCAGCCCGACTCGCCCGTCGGTTTCGTCTTCAGCGGCAGTGGATTTGCTCGCTCCATAACCCATCAATGACAGTGCAAATGAATAAAAGGACAAATAAGTGCTTGCCAGAACAGCCCTGAGTTTCCGGGCGGCAATCGCCTTGCCGATTGCCAGCACAATCCCGACCGCACCCACGCTGAGCAGCACGATAACGCCGTGAAAAAGTCCCAGCCAGGCGCCGACCGCCCCCATAAATTTCGCATCGCCCGCTCCTCCACCGGCGAACAAAAACATCAGCACAAAAGGCAGCGCCAGCACGAAGCATGCCGCCGCGGCCCCAACGAAACCCTCCAGGCCGCCATTTAGAGCAGCGTACAGAAATCCCGCCGCCAACAGGGGGCCCGTGATGATATTGGGTATCCGCCTTGTGCGCAAGTCAAAAATTGCCGCCGCCAGTGAGGCGCCGATAACGACGCCCCACTGGATAACGGTCACTTTCGCTGTCATAATCTCTGTGAACACTTCCACGCCCTCTGTATCATTAGGCTGACGATCAGCCCCCCAGTGCAGTCAGCAGGGCCTGGAACTTCTCTTTTACCTTGGTGGAAATCGAGACCATAATGGCGATCGCTGCGCCAGCTATGAGGGCGATGATGATCGCCCATTCCACCGTCTCGGTCCCCTTCTGATCCCAGAGGAATCTCTTTACGGTTCTCATTGCTTTCATCTTTTTTCTCCTTTCGATGAATGTGTTGAAACTTAACAAGGGTGTAGTTTTCATTCTACGTAAAATCCTGGTTTATGCGGAACGTTTAAGTTGAATATATTGTTTCCAGAACACATCCCATCTGCCCGATTTAACAA
>Ga0315288_10011372_pt1 | contig 11207 bp, 14 predicted proteins | sample YL17G11_20_MG_FD_203454 | JGI IMG/M metagenome (GOLD analysis project Ga0315288, IMG submission 203454) | Sediment microbial communities from Yellowstone Lake, YNP, Wyoming, USA - YL17G11_20 | ecosystem: Environmental > Aquatic > Freshwater > Lake > Sediment | place: USA: Wyoming | collected... | reverse complement strand
TGTGATGTGAACTCAGTTGGTGTCGGTTCTCGTTTGTGAAGGGAACCAGCGTTAATATTCGATATTTGGAAAAGATGGGGCGGGAATGGGTAAGATGGGGAATAGTAGAGGTTTTATCTACGGTCTCAAGAAAGGAAAAAAAAGAGGCCTTTTTGGAAAGACTGACTATTGAAAAAACGGGCTGAGAAGTGAGAGATTGGAGATCGGGGATGCTCGGAGGGAAGATGAAAAGGCAAAATGAAGGATCGACCAAAGGTCGAAGACCTAAGAAAAATATCTTAATAAATATTATAGCAGTTCTCGTAATAGTAAATTTATTGACCATCCCACTTTTTAAATTGCTGACCCACGAGACGGCATTTGAATTGTGGCTTGTGTTCGGATTATTGATATTGATGGATATTTTCTGTTGTCTACGGACATATCTCTGGTGGTCAAAGCATATTTCCGTGTGAACGAAGAACTAATGCATAATCTGCCCCTGTCAATCTCCTTTCGGTAAGGGCCCCCACAAGCCATCCTACGATTACAGGATGCTCGGGTTCAACTGGCGGATGACCGACATATCCGCGGCATTAGGGTTGATACAGCTGAAGATGCTGCCAAGGGCGAACAAGGCCAGGGCTCGCAACGCGAAGTTGTATCATGATGGCCTCGTGGATTGTGAAGGCATTCAGCTGCCGGTTGCTCCTAGGCATTGCACTCATGTCTGGCATCAATATACCATCCGGGTGCTTGATGGGAAGCAGGATGGGCTGAGGGAACACCTCACGGCAAAGAAGATAGGGACAGGGGTCTACTATCCGGCCGGGTTGTATGATAATCCGGTGTATAAGGGGAGGCTATCGCAAATCAGCAAGGCCTTCCCGGAGACCGGGAAGGCCTGCGAAGAGGTGTTGTCGATACCGGTGCATCCGCAAGTCTCTGAGAATAACATCGAATATATCATGGATGCGATCCAGTCTTTCTTTAAGAAATGAACAAAGGTCATCATGATTACCGAGGCCTCCGGAAGGAGGCCGAGCGCGGAACGGCAGGATGGATGGACATGGCTGCGTGCCGAAAGGGAGGAGCCTGTACATTTACGGAGACCTTCTGGCCTCTCTCATGCCTTCGGCAGTAAAGCTGCCTGCAGGTGGGGGGCGGCGGGAAGGATCGTAAGGATAATAGGATAATCACTCTTTTATTCAAATATGCAGCACAAAATCGGTATTCATTAGATAATGGGGGTCCAATCTTTTGAAAGGGACCAATCAATTAGAGTCACTGGAAACCCGAATACGGGCGATACGCGTCTTCATCTCCTCGACCTTCAGCGATATGCAGGAAGAGCGGGAAGAGCTCGTGAAGCATGTATTCCCGAAACTCAGGAAGACCTGTGAGGAACGTGGGGTAACCTGGGGCGAGGTTGACCTCCGTTGGGGCATAACGGATGAGCAATCGAAGAAAGGCAAGGTCCTTCCCATCTGTCTCAAGGAGATTGAGAACTGTAGGCCGTATTTCATAGGCATACTTGGAGAAAGATATGGCTGGATTCCAGAAACGATCGATGATAACCTTATCGCGCTCGAACCCTGGTTGAAGGAATACAAGAAGAAATCGGTCACCGAACTCGAAATAATTCATGGTGTCCTTAGGAACCCAAAGATGGCCAGCCAAGCCTTCTTTTACTTCAGGAACTCGAGTTATATAGAAAAGCTTCCCAAGAATATTATCCGCTCTGACTTCGTTTCGGAGGACGAGATCTCGAGGAAGAAACTCACAGAACTTAAGGAACGAATACGGAACAGCGGTTTGCCCTTCCACGATAACTACAAGGACCCGAAAGAATTAGGCCAGCTGGTCCTCAAGGATATCACGAGTGTCATTGACAAGCTCTTTCCCCCCGAGGAACAGCCTAACGATCTTGACAGAGAGGCCGCAGAACATGAGGCATTCGCTGCGAGCCGCAGGGGCGTCTATATCGGACGGAAGGAATATTTCGACCGGCTAGATGAACACGTGAAGGGCAATGGCCCGCCAATCGTCCTAACCGGAGAATCGGGTTGTGGCAAATCAGCATTATTAGCCAACTGGGCCCACCAATACCGCAAGAAACATTCCAAAGACCTCCTATTGATGCACTTCATCGGGGCATCGTCATACAGCGCGGATTGGACCGAAATGGTACGGCGGTTTATGGGCGAGTTCAAGCGTCGTTTCGGGATTGAGGATGACATTCCCAAAGACCCGGAAGAGCTGAAGACTGCATTCCCCAACTGGCTGAATCTAGTGTCCGCCAAAGTACCCACTAAGAGACGAATCATCCTCATAATCGATGCTCTGAACCAATTGGAGGAAATCGACGGCGCGCAGCGGCTCCCATGGCTCCCGGTCATTCTACCTGGAAACATTAAATTAATATTATCAACTCTTCCAGGGCCGTCTCTGGAAGAGATTGAGACGCGTAAATGGCCATTGCTGAACATCCAACAGCTCGAAATTGATGAATGCAAGCGGTTCATCAAGAAATACCTCGCCCAGTACCGGAAGGAGATTAGCGCGAAATTGGCTCAAAAGATAGCATCCGCGCCACAAGCGTCTAATCCATTGTTCCTGCGGGCATTGCTAGAAGAGCTACGGCTATATGGCGACCACAAAACACTCAATGAATGCGTGGAATATTATCTCGAAGTTACGACAATTGATGGTCTTTTCGAACGCATCCTCGCCAGATACGAACATGACTACGAACATGAACGACCGGGCTTGGTCCGGGCGGCTTTCTCGCTAATCTGGGGAGCAAGACGTGGTCTTGCCGAAAGCGAGCTCCTGGACATGCTAGGCTCGGATGGTCAACAGCTCCCGCATGTATACTGGTCTGAATTGCACCTGGCCACAGAAAGCTCGCTGGTCAGCCGGTCCGGATTGATCGACTTTTTCCACGAATACATGAGGATGGCCGTAAAAAATAGATATCTGGAAAAGGAAGAAGAACGAAGAGCAGTTCATGCACGACTTGCCGACTACTTCGAAAGAATGGATTTGAATAATAGAAAGATAACCGAACTTCCATGGCAACTCGCCCAAGGAGAATCCTGGAAACGTTTGTATGATTTGTTGGGGGACCTCCCATTTTTCAATCGCGCTTTGAAGAATAACGAGTACAAAATCATATCCTATTGGGCAATGATTGAAAAAAATTCTGAATACCGAAGGATAGACGCATATAAACCAGTATTAGACGACCCCGAACATTTCATCGATTATGTTTGGACTGTCGCATCCGTTATTCGTGATTCAGGTCATCTAACTGAAGCCTTATCATTGTATGAATGTTCAGCAAAATATCATGAAAAGAAGGGGGATAAATTAGATCTGGCCACGGATCTGAACAATATAGGTTTCATTCTTAATGAACTGGGTGAACTGGATAAGGCATTGGAGTGTTATCGAAAAGCATTGAAGATAGACGAGGAACTCGATAATCAACGAAAGATGACCACGAGATTGAACAATATCGGTGCAATTTATCATCAGAGGGGCCAGCTAGATGAAGCGATGATATGTTATAAAAAAGCACTGACTATAGGTGAGAAACTCAATGACCTACCTGGTATAGCCTTGTGTTTGAACAACATTAGTCAAATTCTTCAAGGTCAGGGCCGGCTCGATGAAGCCCTGGAACATCTTCAAAAAGCAATGAAAATACATAAAGAAATCAATGATTCTCGAGGTGTGGCTGTAGGCTTGAACAATATCGCTACAATCATTCATGATCTGGGCCAGCAGGATAGGGCGTTGGAATATTTTCAAGAAGCACTGAAGATAGACGAGGAACTCAACAATCTAACACACATGACTTTAGATTTGATCAATATTGGCCAAGTATATTTCGTTCGGCATCAGTTCGATAAGGCATTGGACTGTTTTCAAAAATCTTTAAAAATTAACGAAGAGCAAAATATCCCAAGAGGTATAGCCTATAGCTTGAACAGTATCGGCCAAATATATTCCCGTCAGGACCGGTTGGACGAGGCATTGGTATATTTTCAAAAAGCATTGAAGATAAATGAAAAACTCGATGACCCACGTAGTATGTCCTCAAACTTGAACAACATCGGCTTTACATATGCTTTTCAGGGCCGGGGAGATGAGGCATTAGAATATTTTCAAAAAGCATTGGAGATAGATAAGAAACTTGACGACCCAGAAGGTATGGCTTCAACCATGTCCAATATGGGGTTCATTCTCGAAATTCAAAAACAGTATTCGATAGCAATCGAACTTTTCCAGAAATCGCTAGAATTATACCTGCAACTTGAGAACCCGGATAAAATCAAAGACAGTTATTTCAATCTAATACGATGTCTACAACATAGCGGGGCTCAAATAAAAGCCTTACAATATTCAAATGAATTCATTGATCTCATGGTAACAATGGGAATGAAAAACCCCGATGTTTACAAAAAAACTGCTAAATTGATTCTCGAAAAAACCAATACCACTGAAATTCTGAAAATCCTGACCAAAGATGGAATTGATGAAAATGCCGCAAAAGAAATCATAGACTATATTAAAAATTTATACGGCATTGAATCCTCAGAATAAATTAGGAATTTCTATGTATTTACTTATCATTAAGATAAAATTCTACCGAATTGCATCCAACATCGTGGAAAGAATTATATAAAGAAGATCAGGATTGTCTACAATTCATGGTTGGATAACATCTAAATGGGGTATTCTATGATGTACAAGGATGCACGGCAATGAAAAATTGAAGAGAAAATGAGAGATAGGGATCTCGGAGAGGACTCGGAAGGGAGGGAAGAACAAGATGGCACTCGAGGGCAGAGGCAAGATATACAGTCATGCGAGAAATCTCATTATAATATATGTGCCGGCGGCCATTGCACGCGACGCACACTTCCCGTTCAGGCCAGGCGATGAGGTCAATATACAGATTGACGCGCAAAGGCTGATAATAGGACCGAAGAAAAGGGCCAAGAAAGGAGTGATTGGGTGAGGAGATGTTGTGAGGCGGAACGGAACAGGATGTAAATAAATTAAAATAAAAATTACCTGTTCAGTATATCCTATCCAGTCATATCCTATCCAGTTATATCCCGTCGTTTATCAGTAAATCTAGTATGATATACGAGGTTGATATCGGTTTTAGTTTCGGCAATATTGGATTTCGGCTATTAAGTATGATATATAGGCCCAAAGTCGTGTGATATCTAGATATAGGCCCGGTTCCGTGTTATATCTAGATATAAGCCCAGAGTCGTGTCATATCGATATAGGTCCGGTTTCATGCAGCATCGGCATCGCCCATCCCGGACGGAGGCGAACGATTGGTCGACAAGGAAAGGACGAAAGGACATACCGGGGTGAAACGCCAACGCATCCTGCAGGACATTGTCGAGGGATACAGCCTCACGGAGGAGACTAATCCTGACATGAGCGGCCTGGACCGCCTGGCACACGACAGGTATTCGGCCGCGGCCGAAGGCTGGCTGGCCGAGATGAGGGGCCAAAGGCCGGGAAGGCCGACGCTCTCGGAGCTCGAGGATAGGCTCGATGTCCTCGAATACGAGATCGATTGCTGGACGGGCATCATCAAGAAGGAGAAGAACCTCTCCGCCGAGGAACGGCAGGACCTCATCGACACGCGGGACGAGCTCGTCCGGTGGAAAAAGGAGCTCAAAACGATGAAAAAGGTCAAGGGATCGCGGGGCGCGGGACCGACAATTTCCCGACGCCCATCTCGGAAAAGATAAATACCGACACGCGGATGGTGTTGATAATGGCTCCCAGGAAAGCAACGAAGAAGAAGAAGGTCCCGAAACGTACCGGAGGAAAGGCGCTACGGGCCCGTTCGAATATGCTCGAGCTCGTGCTCTACACGGCCCAACGGACCCTTCAGGAGCACGACGGGCGGTGCGCCGGCATCAAATTCAACAAACTGGTATTCTCGATATATCAGAAGTTCCAGGAAGCCGAAAACCCGGAGCTGCACTTCAAGCTTCCCTACCGCTGGTATCTCTACGGGGCGGTCGTCGATTTCGGCGAGCTCCACGGGGTCGTCATTTCCGACCATCCGGAGGACGAACCAAGGTCGAACGTGTATTACACAGGGGCCCCTCCCAAGGCAAGCGAGCCGGCACGGTCAGAGATCCAGCACGAGTGCGATGGGTTCTGCGAGAGGTATCCCGGTGACCAGAGGTACAAGGAGATGCTCCGGGAGCACTACGGGTCGGCAAAGGAACCGTTCCAGAGGGCCTTCCTTGAGTGGAACTTCCTTGTCACGGACATGGCCAAGGGCCACGAGCCGGTATCGGCCCCGGCCCTGCTGGACCGGCTCGATGCGCTCGCCCGCGGGTTCCCCAAGGAGATAGCGCCGGGCCTGGGCGCACCGTTCAGCAGGCTGTGCCTGGCCCTGGAAGGCGTCCTGAGGCGGCCGATGCCCCCGCACCTCGACGAGATAGTCCTCATCAAGGACATGGCCTGGGACTTCTGGTCCACCTTCTGCCTCTTCCTGAGCCAGCGCTTCAACGAGAACATAAGCCAGCCGCGCCTCGCGGCATACAAGGAAAGGGCCGGCAAGGACCTCGTGGCCTACAAGAGGCGCCTCATGGCCGCGCTGGAGACGGTCTATCTCGATCCCAGGAACCTCCGGGAGCCAGATAGGGAATCCATTAAAGCCCTGGCATCGATGCTGGCGGCCCGGGTCGAGGGGTATTTCGAGGACTGAGCACCGTACCGGAGGCCTTTTGGACATGTACCATTCCTGCGATACCCTGGTGCTCATCGGCTATTGCCTGCAGGAGGCTGATCGTCTTTGGACCCCGAGCAAGGCCCTTCTCGAAGGGTCAAGGCAATCCGCGAACCCCGTAGCCGTTCCCTCTGCCTATTCCGAGTTCGATCTTGTAATGGACGGCATCGGCGGGTCCGGGGATGGTGACGGTCTTCTTGGTGGGCTGATCAGGACACTCGAGCAGCTTAGCCGGGTCTTGGACCAGGAACCCGGGCTGGACATCGAAACAGCCCTGGCATCCTTGAACCTGACCGTGGAGGAGACTGCTCGCATATCGAGATGGCTCACAGCGATAGGAGCATCGACCGTCCCCCGCCATTCCACGGGGGCTTTTGTTCGTGAGAAACTGTACGAGTTCGAGATGGGCTATATCCGGGCCCGCCATGATGTGAGACGGCTGTGCCCCCTCATAAAACCTACCGATGATGCCGAGGTCGAGCGGGTATTTGGCCTATTAACCGAAAAATGGGCGGGCGGGGCCTCCTGGTATTGGGACCGGAAGATTATCTCGGAAACCCATGGTTTGGCGGCTTCAGGGACCACCTATCTCGTCACTGAAGACAGAAAACATATAGGAAAGCGGAAGAAGGAATTACTGAGCATCACAGAGATCGAGGATATCTTGGACCTGACCTTACGGCCAATGTGACGATTGAATTCATAGTGTTCATGTACTAAATGAGATCGATGATCTGATTTTTTTCATTTTAGGAGGAGACAATGTCAAAGAGAGCGTGGGGTTATTATTGGGTTCGTAAAATAGATTCGACAATTCGGCCGAAGCTTCATGATGGATGGGAGCCTGCTTTTTGGTTGAGAACGAGTTGGAACATGTTAGGGGCGGTCGACAAATTGAAGGATGGTGTCCTAGAGGTCGGTCGGAAGATTGAACCGAACCTGCGATTGATTGTGGCAAAAGAATATTTGAGACCTGCTAATGAGCGAACGGATGGCTATTATTGGGTCAGGATGCCGGTTATTTTATCCCGCTCGATCCCCCATGATGATGTCCATGAAGGATGGGAACCTGCCTTTTGGGACCGGGCCTGCTGGCACACACTGGGGCTAGATGACCGATTCAAGGACAACGACCTGGAGGTTGGCCGGCATATCATACCAAAAATCTTACAATTGCTCGAGGAATGCTTGGCTATTCAGCACAGAACCCTTGATACCTTAGAAGTAGGTCTGAAAGAGATGGCACGGGTCAAAGGGGGAAGGAGAATAAGTAAGCCGAAATCGTCGTCCGGACGAGGTATTAACGGACAACGACTGCCGAAATAGATTAAAGGTATCAGTCAATCCACGCATATTTCGGGATAGACAATTGTTCTACCCCAGAAAATGCGAAATAAAAAATCGATAGAGAATTTCAATGCGGGACAGGTCCACACTGCGGTTGACCTGATTGGACGCGGAGAAGGTGGTTGGAATGGTAAAGTTGTTGAATGACAATGGTCAGACCGCTAGTCTTTACGAGGTTTGCGAGTGGTGGCTTGAGACCTATCCCGAGGATATTTTCGAAAAGAAACCTGTCGAGGTCGTTGAAATCCGTCGGCTTATGCAACACATTTTACGGAAGCGGAAGTAATTCCATTTCATTCACGAAAAAGTGTCGGAGACCGGTTTTTCAAAGGCTCAATAATGTTCAGCCCGCGAAAATACGAGACAACTTTCCCGTTCATTCAAATGATCCTCCAATATCCCCCAACTCGTATAGCCCATGACCCCCACATTTCTCCAAATAGCCATCATCCTCAAACCCTCCGCCTGGGCCTGTACACGCTTGTACAAGCGATTTTCGGGCACGGGGGGATAATTCGATGCAGGAACAATGAGATGACCCGTTCGCTATTGATATCCTGTCAAAGTTCGTATTTTTCATGAACCGTTCGTACGAAGATATATATATCGTATTAACCCAAACAATATCATGGATGTAACGGTCCATCGACAACAAATGGGCCGAAAAGGTGACCTCCAATGAGCATCGACTGGCCGACCCGGACCGAGCGGCGAAAGAACCTAAGGGTGTACAAATCCGCCCTTATTTCGATGAAGTGCAGATTCACAGAAGATGAACTCGAAGCTTACCGGAGGATGATGGCCCTGCCCCCGAGCGAAAGGCTCAGACGGGCTATGGGGCTGATGGTGCCAAGAAACTCGAGATTGAACGGGAGGCGGCGAGTTCGATGAGGCCCGAGGAATTCGTCTCTTTGGTAATCGATATTCTCCGATCCAAGCGCGTGGATTTCCTGATACACGGGGCCATCGCCATGGGACTTTACGGTTACAACAGGACGACGGAAGACCTGGACATCATTATATCGACGAGTGACCGCAAGCTCATCGATGTATTGAAAGAAAAAGGATTCCGCAAGGTCAAGACCCAGATGACCGAGGATGGGATGGTACACAAGTTGGCCTTTGATGATTGGTACCTGGACATTTTCCTGGAAGAAGGGCGGGTTAAATGGCTCGGTCTAAAGGCCCGGGCCAAGAATGTCAAATGGGGAAAGTACACGGTCAGAGTGATATCAAAGAAGGACCTGATCAGGTTCAAGGCGCGTCGCGGGTCCCTCAGGGATCTGATGGACATTCATGTTCTGAAGCATATGAAACCGTGAACTAGATTGCTTTTCAAGGAACGAACGCGTCGTGCATCCAAAAATAACGGATAGATAATGCTAAAACTAACCTTCCTCGGCACCAATGGCTGGTTCGATTCCTCCACCGGCAACACCGTCTGCGCCCTGCTTGCACAGGACGATCAGCTTCAACTGGCGGATGACCGATATATCCGCGGCAATAGGGTTGATACAGCTGAGGAAGCTGCCAGGGGCGAACAAGGCCAGGGCTCGCAACGCGAGATTGTATCATGATGGCCTGGAGAATGTCGAAGGCATCCAGCTGCCTGTTGTTCCAGGGCATTGCAGGCATGTCTGGCATCAATATACCATCCGTATTCTGGATGGCCAAAGAGATGGGCTGAGGGAGCACCTCACGGCAAAGAGGATTGGGACTGGGGTTTACTATCCGGCCGGGTTGTATGATAATCCGGTGTATATGGGGAGGCTCTCGCAGGACAGCAAGGCCTTCCCGGAGACCGGGAAGGCCTGCGAAGAGGTGTTGTCGATACCGGTGCACCCGCTGGTTAGACGGGGAGATATCGGAAGGATTGTAAGAGAAATAAGGGCGTTTTTTTAAAGACGAATGATTATTATATTTTTGAACGAATCTATCTTATATTCTTGCATGCGGCGCAAGGCAAAATATAATATAATGAACAACTGTATATTGTATTGAACAATCGTTCAACTGATTGAACGGTGAAAATATGAAAAACCTGTTCGAAAAATTCGTTCCCTGGAAGATCCTACGATATCTTTCATTTCATTCAACCTCCGGGGTCTACGTACAAGAACTAGCCCGGAAATTGGACCTGAGCGCGGGCATGTGCAGCAAGGTTCTCAAGGAATTTGAGGCAGAAGGCATCTTGAGAAAACGCGATCTCGGGAAAGCTCATTACTACCAGCTCGAGGATATCTATGTTACACGGGCACTCAAACGGTTCGTGGCCGCACATCTTATACATGTCTCCGGACTGCTCGATAGGCTGAAGGATGCGTTTCCAGGGGCATTGTCATATGCACTGTATGGTAGTTTCGCAAAGGGCGATTACATTGAAAAAAGCGACCTTGACATCCTCGTGATATCCCCGGTAAAGGCCAAGATCGACCTAAAGGACATCGAGAATGCCGTCGGGTTCGAGATCAATATCACGGCCATGAGCCTGGGCCAATGGTCCAAACTGGGCAAGAAGAATGACCCGTTCTACAGGGAAGTGATGAGCAATCATCTTCTTTTGGACGGGGGCGAGCTTCCATGAACCTCAAGGACTGTTACGACAGTGGCATGCTGCGGAAGGCCAGCATGCCGAAGGATGTCGTCGAAAAGGAGATAAAGAACGCTGAACGGCATCTTGCCAATGCCCGACGATGTGTCGAGCAGAAGATGTATGACCTGGCAATGGTCGCTATATATACGTCAATGTTCCATGCAGCACGAGCGGTCCTGTTCAAGGACGGGATCAAGGAACGGAGCCATATCTGCGTGATTCTCTATATCGAGGAAAAGTATCCGGACCTCCGGCGGTTCGCACGCCTGATGGACGGTTATCGTCGCAGCAGGCACACGGTCTTATATGGTATCGAAGACGAGGCTGTCGAAAAGGATGCCGAACAAGGGCTCGAAGACGGCAGGGATATCATCGACGCTATCAAGAAAGTTTGCGATCTTCCTCCATCTGAGAAGGGTGCCGGCCCAAGTAATAGGAAAGGATAGCTGTATTGTATTGTCCTGGAAAATACGAGAGAATGATACGACCATTACGACTCTCCATAAC
>Ga0315288_10011370_pt1 | contig 11208 bp, 7 predicted proteins | sample YL17G11_20_MG_FD_203454 | JGI IMG/M metagenome (GOLD analysis project Ga0315288, IMG submission 203454) | Sediment microbial communities from Yellowstone Lake, YNP, Wyoming, USA - YL17G11_20 | ecosystem: Environmental > Aquatic > Freshwater > Lake > Sediment | place: USA: Wyoming | collected... | reverse complement strand
CCTCGGGCAGCATTGGCCTCATAACCGCGGCCCACAACTCCCTGGGCGTCGGGCACATCTGCATCGACGGCAATGAAGAGCAGAAGCAGCGGTACCTGCCCATGCTGGCCACGGGGAAGCTGTCCGCCTGGGGGCTCACTGAATCCGGGGCCGGCTCGGACGCCGACGGCACGGCCACGGTGGCCGAGCGGGACGGCAAGGACTGGATACTGAACGGGTCCAAGGTGTTCATAACTTCCGCCGACGAGGCCGATGTCATAGTCATCATCGCGGTCTCCGACAAGAACAAGAAGCCCCACGGGACCACGGCGTTCATTGTCAACAGGAACAACCCGGGCTACAAGATTGGACAGAAGGAGGACAAGCTCGGCATGAGGGGCTCTCCGACCTCCGAGATATTCCTGGAGGACTGCCGGGTCCCGGACGAGGACAGGCTCGGAAAGGAGGGCGACGGCTTCATCGGTGCCCTGAAGGTCCTGGACGGCGGGCGCGTTTCCATCGCGGCCCTTTCCGTTGGAATTGCACAAGGTGCATTGGACGAGTCCATAAAGAGGGCCAAGGAAAGGACCGCCTTCGGCAGGCCCATCGGGGCCACGGAGGCCATACAGTGGATGATAGCCGACATGGCCACCGAGACCGAGGCCGCCAGGTTCCTGACATACAGGGCCGCCTACCTGAAGGACAGTGGCAAGAGGATAACCACCGAGGGTGCCATGGCCAAGGTCTACGCCAGCGAGGTCGCCATGAGGAACGGCATCAAGGGCATCCAGGTCTGGGGCGGCCACGGCTACAGGCTCAACGCGCAGATACAGCGCCACATGAGGGACGCGAAGCTGTGCGAAATAGGCGAGGGGACCTCGGAGATCCAGAGGTTCGTCATCGCTAGGGCCTTATTGAAGTAGGGGCCTTTTTCAGAGCCATCAGATCTCGTAGCCCAGCTTGCGCCAGGCCTTCTTGGCCCTGCGCCATTCGGGTATGATGAGCCCGTGCTGGAAGCGCTGGGTCAGGGAGAACTGCCACGGCGGGCGGGGAAGCTTCTTGATGAGATTGTCGAAGAGCGCCTTCAGCTTGGGTATCTTCTTGTCGGTGAGGCCTATGATGTCCATGTAGGGGAGGATGCCTGCGTGGGACGGCTTGATGTCGTAAAGGTCGATCCAGACCTTGACCGGTTTCGAGACATCGAACCTGTATACGTAGGCGGTCCTCGGCATTGGCATGACGACCATGAGCTGCTGGTAAAGCTTGTCCGCCTGACGCCTCTCGAACTTGAACCCGAGCTCGTCCATGGATTCGTGCAAAAGCTGGGACAGGCTCTTGGCATCGAAGCATACCGGCGAGGTCCATGTGTCCCCTTCAGGTGGAATGTCGGACCTCGGCGTGGCCTTGACCTTTTTCTTTTTCGGCCTCTTCTCGCCGGCCGCGTCCTTCCCCTCATCATCGGTCATGGATACTCATATTGATGGAATCCCCGAGAGGATAAGTAATTTTGCCCTTGAAAACCGCGTTAGACGGATTCGGACATTCGTGAAAAAAAAGAGATAGATACGGACCCGCCGGGATTCGATCCAGCCCTAGGTTGATAGAATTTCTTTTATTATTGTCAGCCGAGCGGATGAGCAAAAAAATCAAAGCCCCAATAGCCATTTCCAAGCAGGGCGATATATGATACGCTTTCCCTTGATTACTTCGACCTGTTCCGTATCCCAAGTGACTATCGTTGCCGTCTTGACCTCAAATTCAGACATGGCCTTCAACAAAGGTTTCAGTTCCCTTTCTTTCGTTGAAGGATCCTTGATATCATAGCACACTTGGACCAATTCATATTCGGATTTGCCCTTTTTCAGGACAAAGTCCACTTCGCGATCATTGCTATCTGCCCAATAATATATATCGAGGTCTTCTTCGATGGCCATCCGGCGTTTCAATTCCAGGAACACAAGGTTCTCAAGACCGCGCCCGTAATTGTCCGATATCCTGAAACCGACCATATTCACTAGCCCATTGTCAACAACATAGACCTTTCGAGGGGATTTTTCCTGTTCTTTCAAAGATGGATGGAACTTCTTGATAAGGAAGATCAGGTAGGCCTCCTCGAGATACGTTGAGAACCGTTCAATGGTCCTAAGGGAGATGCCTAGAAACCGCTTCATGCTCTGAAAAGTGATTCTATTACCGGCATTTGCCAAATAGAAACCTGCAATGGAGTTCAGTTTATCGATTACGCGGACTTTGTAACGACCAACAATATCCTTCATGATTATGTCCTGGTAGTACCGGAGGAGGATCTGCTTCTTGGTCGTATTAAGCACGACCTCAGGAAAACCACCATATTCCAGATATTCTTCCAGGAGGCGGACGATCTTTATTCTCTGACTTGTTGCCCTCACCTCGTCCCCGACCTCGATCCCTTTGAACCTCAAGAACTCCTTGAAGTCCAGGGGAAAAATGGTGATATCGAGATGCCGTCCAGTGAGCAAGGTCGCCAATTCCTTGCTCAACAACTTCGAACAGGAGCCCGTAACACATACGGTTGCCTTTTTCCCGTCTATCATCGTGCGTACAAAACGCTCCCATCCATCGACGCGATGCACTTCATCAAGGAAGATATATGGGACCTTCGATCCGTGGACCTTCTCAAGGAAGGTCCGATAGATATCATCGAGGAGGTCGATGTTCATTGACGAGAAACGGTAATCCTCAAGATTGATCAGGAGTATATCCTTGGGGTCCGTACCATTCTTGACCAGGTGTTTCATGAATTGGATGAGCAGTGTAGATTTGCCACTTCGTCTAGGGCCGGTAAGGATAATCACCATCCCTGTCTTGCTAAAACCAAGAAATGGTTGGAGGTAATTCTCTCGAGAAACCCCCTCTGCCAGCTCATTTTCCCAAAGGTTCCAATCTACGAGTATTTCTAGCAATCTAGCCTTTTCCATAATGTTGTATATGAGTTAATAATATATAAATTTAACTCACATGTGAGTCAAAATCGATAACAATCAATGATACGCCATTCGTTATATAAAATAACGAAAATCGTTAAGACGAGTGGACCTGAAAAAAAACAGAAACCTATTTAAAATTACAACGGGTTCCCTCGAATCCCTCGGGCGTTTACGCCGCGACGGGAGGTAATCACATGTCGTCCATCCTTGACAGGGAGCCCAAGATTGTGTGGAAGCATTTCGATGAGATCCGGAAGATACCCCACTGCTCGAAGCACGAGGAGGGCATCCGGAAGTACATAGTCGGGTTCGCGAAGCAGCACGGCCTCGAGCACAAGGTCGACAAGGCCGGCAACGTGGTCATCAAGATCAGGGCCACCAAGGGCATGGAGAACAAGCCCGTGGTCGTGCTCCAGGGCCACATGGACATGGTCTGCGAGAAAAACAGCGACAAAAAGCACGACTTCATGAAGGACCCCATCGAGCTCGTCATCGACGGCAACTGGCTCAAGGCCAACGGCACCACGCTGGGGGCCGATAACGGCATAGGCGTGGCCATAGGACTTGCGATGCTGGAAGACCATGAGCTCCAGCACGGCCCGCTAGAGGCCCTGTTCACGGTCGACGAGGAGACCGGCCTCACGGGCGCCTTCAACATGGACGTGGACATGCTTGCGGGCCGCATCATGCTCAACCTGGACAGCGAGGAGCTGGGGTCCATATTCGTCGGGTGCTCGGGCGGGGGCGACTCGATCATAACGCTGCCCATCAAGACGGGGTCTGTGCCGAAGGGCTTCGAGGCCGTGGAGCTCAAGGTCAGCGGCCTCCGTGGAGGCCACAGCGGGGTGGACGTCCACGAGCAGAGGGCCAACGCGATCAAGGTCCTGGCGAGGATACTCAACGCCGGCCTGGCATTTGGCAAGGTCTACATCTCGGACATCAAGGGAGGCAACCTAAGGAACGCCATCCCGCGCGAGGCCTTCGCCGTCGTGGCTGTCAGCTCCAAGGCCCTGGAGGATTCCGTCAAGGCCTTCAAGGCCACGGCCGCGGCCATCCTGGACGAGTACAGGTCCGTGGACAAGGACCTGCGCCTGGATGTCAGGACAGGGAAGGATGTCAAGGCCAAGAAGGTCATGGATTTCCAGCTGTCCAAATGTATAATTGACATGCTCGTGGCCATGCCCCACGGCGTACTGGCCATGAGCCACGACATGCCGGGGCTGGTCGAGACATCGTGCAACCTGGCGGTCGTAGCATTCGACAAAAAGGTCCTTCGCGTCCAGATGTCCTCCAGAAGCTCCATCAAGTCGGCATTGCAGGCCACCAGGGACCGCATCCACGCCATCGCGACCATGGCCGGGGCCAAGGTTGAGGAGCCGTCGGCCTATCCGGGCTGGAAGCCGAACCTGAAGTCCAGGATATTGCAGGTCACGAAGGACGCCTACAAGGAGGTCACCGGCAAGGAGCCCAGCCTCAAGGCCATCCACGCGGGCCTCGAGACCGGCATCGTGGGCGAGCGGTTCCCTGGCATGGACATGGTCTCCATAGGGCCCGAGATAAAGTACCCGCACAGCCCCGACGAGAAGGTCGACATGACCACGGTGGTCGAGCTGTACAAGGTCGTGGCCAGTATCCTCAGGAAGGTTTGACGCCGTCCTTTGCCATCGGTTCGGGCGGCGGCAATGTCTGACCGGGGCCGTCCTTCTTCTTTCTCATCATCAGGAAGGCCCCCACGCCGATGCCCGCCACTACGGCGACCACGACGCCTATGATGAGCGGGAGCATGTCGGTACCATCGCCATCGATGACCTTCCCGTTTTTGACCGCGATATCGTAGCTGACCGCCGTTTCGGTGCCGATGCCGTCAGTTACCTTGATGGTCAGATTGTGGCGCCCGTCGTTCACGGACTTTGTGTCGAAGGTGAAGGTCCAGGTGCTTGTCCCCTGGGCCGTCTGCCATGTGCCATTGTCGATGCACCACTGGACGGACTGGATCCCCTGGACGCCGCCCGAGGCGGTGCCCGTCAGGGTCACCTTGTTCTTGAACCCGCTAAAGACGACCGTCGGGTCTGACAATGCGATGCTAGGCCGCGGGAGCACGACATTCACAACAAAAGTCATGTTCGCGCTCAGCTTGCCGTCGGTGACCATGATGGTGACGTTGTGAAGGCCCACCTGGTCTTTGGTGGGCGTGTATGTGAAGAGGCCCTTGGGCGCAATGACCATCCCGACGAGGCTCTGGGTGAGGCTGAAGGTCAGCGCGTCCCCGTCGGGGTCCGTGGCGTTGGCCTGGAACATCAGCACGGAGCCGACATTGACCAGTTTGTCGGACACGAACTGCGGGACCGGCTTGCGGTTTGCAGGCTTGGGCGGCGTGGTGTTCACTACGAGCTTGAGCGGGTCGGACAGTACGAGGTTGCCGACGTTGTCCGTGGCCTTCCAACGGACCCAGTTCTTGGAGCCGTTGAGGAAGGTCCAGTTGGCCTTGCAGTCGAACAGTGGCTTCGAGCCCTTGAGTGTCGTGTTGGTCCAGTTGGACCATGTGTTCTGGTCGTCGGTGGATACCGTGTACTGGATGGTCTCGCCCTTGACCTGGCTCCATGTGTCGGTGAACCTGAGGCCGAAGGAGACAGAGGTTACCTTCGAGACGTTCCCGGGCCCGGGCCACATGTTGGAGACCACCGGCGGGACCGTGTCCACCTTTATGATGTACGTCGGCGAGGTCGTCATGTTCCCTGTGCCGTCCAGGTTCCCGACACCGTCCGTCGCCTTCCACTCGATCATGTTGGAGGGTCCGTCGTTGAGGTCCGCGAGGACCGAGGCCTCGAGGACGTTCATGTAGCCGGTGAGCTGTGCGCTCTTCCAGATGCCCCACTGGCCGCCGTTCAGCTTCAGCCTGTAGTCGACGGTGTTGGCCTTGACCATGCTGCCGCCGGTGTCGGTTATGTTCACGCGGGCCAAGACCCGCTTGTTGACCTGCCACTCGGTGGAGGAGGGCCGCGGGTCCGAGAAGGTGACCTGGTCGCCGTCGACGTTGAAGGAGTATTTGTAGGTCCTGTTGACGCATTGGGGCGGCACGCCGTCGATGTCGATGGTGACGTTGAAGTGCTTATAGGTGTAGTATGGCGCCTCGACCACGACCATGATGAAGGACCCGGAGCTGTCGGGGCTGAACCACGGGTTGCCGTCGCTGTCCAGGCCCAGGACCGTGAACTGTGCGTTCGGGGGATAGATGTCCGTGGTCCCCTTGTAGACAACTAGGACGTTCGTGAAGGTTATCTTCTCGCCGATACCGATGGCCTGCCCGTCGGTCAAGACCCGGTTGCTCTTGCCGGTGACCTTCAGGGTCCCGTAAAAGTCCAGGTGGGTCTCGACGCGGTAGGAGTCCACCGCGCTCCTGGTCACGTAGTCCAGGTCCTTGGTCACGGCGGTCGCATAGACCGTGTGGAAGATGTTGTCCGGGAAGGTCCAGTTCACGTACACCTTGAAGGTCGCCACGGACCTGTTCTGGGACGGGTTGCTCGCGCCGCTAGACTGGTCGAGGATGACGTAGAACCTCGGGTTGAAGGTCGTCTGGAAGAAGTTCGCGTCGTGGTACCAGGTGAAGTTGACCCGGTCGACCCCGATGGGCATGGAAAGGTTCACGTGGTCCAGGTGGTCGTTCCCGAGGCTATCGGTTATGTTGACCCGGACGGCGTAGGCCTGCTTCATGGCGTAGAGGGTCGGGCTGTTGCCCGGCATGACCGTCAGGCTGTCGATCTTGAGCGAGCCGCCCACGGAGACCTCGTCGTAGGCCGATGTGTTCTTCACGGCCTCGGCCCGGACCCTGCATATGGGCAGGGCCTTGATCCAGCGGAGGTCGGGCTGGGTGTAGTTCTCGACGAAGAAGCTGCCACTGAAGATGCCCGTGTTGATGCCGGTCTCGAGCAGGTCCATTTCAAAGCCCTGGGAATCGTGGGGCGCGGACTTGACCCTGATCTGCTCGACATTGGCGTTGGCCGCATCCGCGTCCTTGGCCTTGAGCCTGACGAATATTTGGTCGTGGAGCTTGACATAGGTGGCGTGCTTGGTCATCCCTGCATCCGCGAAGAGGCTCACCTTCGTGATGTTCGTGGGCCTCGTGTTCTTGACCGGGAACACTATGTATGCCCTGCCGGGCGGATTGTTGAAACCAATGTCCCCTATGAGAAGGTCGTCAAGCGCATCGCCATTGATGTCGCCCTTGCCGGCCAATGATGATGGGGCCCAGCCGTTGTTGGCCACGCCGAGCCACGACGAGGTTGCAGTGTTTATGTTCTGGTTTTTCGCCCAGCCGACCTTCTTGCCAAGGAACAGGTAGACCTGCCCCTGGCCCGTGAGGGCCTGGTCCGAGTTGTGCTGGGCCCCGATCATGAAGTCGGCAAGCGAGTCCCCGTTGACATCGCCCGCAGGCGATAACGGGATACCAGCCGTGTCGCCCGCGGCCTCGCCGCGCCAGGACGCGTCGGCGCCCGAGAGGTTGGTGCTCATCGCCCAGCCGCTGCTCCGTCCAAGATAGAGATAGGCCTTGCCGGCATTGGCCCCCGCCTCGTCGTTCACGCCAGTGCCGATCAGGATGTCCTCGAAGCCGTCGCCGTTGACATCGCCTGGGACCGCCACGGTCCAGCCTGCGGAATCGTCATAGTGCTCGCCCATGAGCGATGCGTTGGCGCCTGTGGACAGGTCCACGCCCTTGGCCCAGCCAGAGGTCCTGCCGAAGACGACATAGGTGTAACCGGGCGTTATGTAGTTGTCCGGGGGAAAGTCCGAGCCCGGGGTCCCGATGATGATGTCGTCGAGGCCGTCGCCGTTCACGTCCCCTCCGGCCAATGAGTAGCCCGAGTACGACTTGGCATCCTTTCCGTGGAAGCTGGCGTCCGCATCGGTCAGGTTCATGGTCTTGTTCCATCGCGGTGAGCCGAACGGCCTCCCGAGATACAGGTAGGTGACGCCCCAGCTGTCCTTGCCGTAGCAGCCTAGCACGAAATCATCGCGTCCATCGCCGTTGGCGTCCCCGACGCCCGCCGCGGACACGCCGACAATGTCGCCAAGGGCCTTGCCCCGGATTATTGCAGGGGCCGCCGTGACATTGAGATATTTGCCCCAGCCGCCGGCGGCGCCGAAGAATATGTATGCCGCGCCCGAGTCCCACAGCGGGCCGTCCTGGTCCGGCGAGCCTATCATGAAATCGTCGAAACCGTCACCGTTGACATCGCCCAGGCGGTAAACATATTCGACCAGCCCGCCCTCCGAATGGAAGGTGACGTTGGCCTTGGACGCGTCTGTCGGGAAGGAGGCGTTCCTTCCCCAGAACAGGTAGGCGTTGCCCTTCCAGGTGTCGTTGTTCAGGTCGGTGGCCATGTAGTCGTCGTAGCCGTCCCCGTTCACATCGCCCACGATGGCCACGGAATAGCCGAGGCCGCCGCCCACGGCGTAGGAGCTTATCTTGACATCGGCCGTGGCCAGGCTCTGGTGCATGGCAAGTGTCGCGCCGCCCGGGGCTGGCGCGAGGACGATCAGCATCATGGCGATCAGGGCTATGGACACGAGCTTTCTCAAGTCGATACCTCCAGTCGAGGGTCCGCGATGACCAATGGTACTACTGGCCCTTAGCTAGGAACGGACCACATTAATGGATGGCAATCCGTCTTTGGGATAATAATGCTTATTGTACAAGCCTCAAATTATGAGAACGATAGGATTATCCTAAAGAATGGTGTTCCCACCATTATGCCAAGGCGCGAACCCGTGTTCAAGACGCTCCTGCATGGGATCGATACGTACCTCGATGACCTGCTCAAGACGATGGACATGTGGGAAAGGGAGCTCCACAGGGCCATGGAGAAGGAGAACAAGGATATGGTCCTCGAGGTCGCCCGGAAAGGAAGCGACCTGGGCCGGCTCTCGAAGGAGGGCCGGATGCGGCTCCTGGAGGCCAGGGAGATGAGCCCACAGGACCTGTCCGACGGGGCCATGGACGAGGCCAACGCCGCCGTCGAGGCCAAGCTGGACCTCATAGATAAAAGGCTCCGACATGCCATTGACGATGTCCTTGCCCGGCAGGAGACCCTCGACGACCGGATGAGGAGCTCGTTGGAGGCCATGGAAGGGTTCGGCGAGGTGGGCCTGTATCCAGACAGGAACGACGAAGAGGACATGCAGAAGATGAAAGAAGAGCTGAAAAAGGACGAGAAGCGGAAGAAGAGATAGGCCGATCGCCTATTCGCATTCCTTGTTTTTAACGTCCTCGAGCACCTGTTCCAGCTTGTTCATGGGGACGGCCCCCACTATCATCGCGACGGCCTTGCCGTCCTTGAAGAAGACGATGCTCGGGATGCTTTCCACATCGAAGAGCGAGGGGGTCGCCTGGTTCTCGTCCACATTCATCTTGCCGACGGTGACCTCGCCGGCGTGGGCCTTGGCAAATTTCTCGAGGGTCGGCCCGAACATCCGGCAGGGTCCGCACCATTCGGCCCAGAAGTCTATCACCAGGAGCGGGGTCGAGGTCCGGACCTCCTCGAAGTTGTCGTCCGTGAGGTGTAGGAGCTCGCCCTTGGTTTCGGAGACCTTCAGCTTGTCGGCCTTTATCCTGGGCTCCGGACAACTTTCCTCACAACAGTCGCAGGTGTCCTTCGTTTTCTTGGTCCCCTTTCCTTTCTTGGGCTCGGCCATGATCTTCACCATCCCTTTATCGGTCGGTCCTTGTATTTAAGGGTTTTGCGTTCAAATGTCACAACCGCGGAATACCCAATCCGGGCCGTTCAGGCCGCCCCGCCACCGGCCCTTTTTACCATAGCCGCGATGACTCCCTTGATGTATTCCGTATCCATGGCGCCGGGGATGATGTCCTCGAACTTGCCGTCATAGAACAGCAGGAGGGACGGGACCGTGATGATGCCGAACTTCTTGGAGATGGCCTTGTTCGTCTCCAGGTCAAGCTTCACGAATGTGACCTCGCCCTTGTATTCCAATGAGAGCTTCTCGAGATACATGGACAGGGTCCTGCACGGCGCGCACCATACGGCCCAGCAATCCACGACCAGGACCTTGTGCGACTTCACCTGGGCATCTATCGTCGCGTCCGTGATGGCGTAGGGCTTCCAGGGGTTCTCGTCTTCGGGCATATGGCGACCTGTTGGAAAATCCAGGTATGATGATATAAATGTTGTTTATAAAAAAAAAAAAAAATAATATTTAAGGTTCGATCCAATATTTACAGTCCTCACAATCAAATAGGTAGCGCAATATACTTATTCAATTAAGAATATCATTGAATTACTAATCGAGTATAATTCAAAGATAAAAATATTGGTGCTCATATGAGAAATGTAATGGTAATATCAATCATGTTCATAGTGGCTTCCCTTGTTATGATGGCGGTAGGTATTTTTTTCGCGATAGGCATGCTCATTGCCGGTCTTGTATGTCTCGGGGCATCATTTATCGGCCAAAGGTTCAACACTTGTGTGTCCTGCAAACGCAGATTCATGACCAATGATTACGACACAGGTAAACACATTATATGCCCACATTGTGGTGAACCCTATGTATTGCAGGACAACAAGATTATTCGTCAAAATCGCCTAAAAGATCAGAAGGTCCATGAATAATAGCACACATGACCTAATTTTAGACTTAAATGTGACCTGATAAAAAAAATGAAATTTGAAAAAATTGAAAAGGAAAGGGCCTACATGTGCTGGACGATAGTGGACACGGCCTTGCCGTGGTCGTATTTGTAGCCGAGCTCCTTGAGGGTCGCCTCGATGGCGCCCCAGGTGGCTATCATGTCCGTCATGGTGCAAATGCCCATGTGGCCGATCCTGAAGATCTTGCCCTTCATCTCGGACTGGCCGCCGGCGACCATGACGCTGTGCTTGTCCTTGAGGATGCCCCGGAACTTGTCGTCCGCGACACCTGCAGGGAACTTCATGGCCGTCACCGTGTTGGACTCGAAGCCCTTCTGGGAGAACATCTCGATGCCGCATGCCTTGGCCGCGGCCCTGCATGCCTCGCCCAGCTTGGCGCAGCGCTTGATCCTGTTCGGCAGGCCCTCCTCCTTGAGCATCCTGAGGGCCTCGTGCATGGCCAGGAAGAGCGGAATGGCGCTCGTGTATGGCGTGTCGTTCTCCTTCATCCACTTGTCGAGGTGCTTCCTCAGGTGGAGGTACATGGACTTGTTGTCGTGCAACTGCTTTTTGGCCTCGGGCGATACCATGACGCCCGCGAGCCCTGCCGGGGCCGC
>Ga0315288_10011369_pt1 | contig 11208 bp, 10 predicted proteins | sample YL17G11_20_MG_FD_203454 | JGI IMG/M metagenome (GOLD analysis project Ga0315288, IMG submission 203454) | Sediment microbial communities from Yellowstone Lake, YNP, Wyoming, USA - YL17G11_20 | ecosystem: Environmental > Aquatic > Freshwater > Lake > Sediment | place: USA: Wyoming | collected... | reverse complement strand
GCCGGCGAGGCGTCCAATCTCTTTCCGGTGCAGCAAGAGCTTGCGCGGACGCGTCGGAGCATGACCGTTGCGGCCGGCCTGCGTATATTCGGCGATATGGGCGTTGAGCAGATAAAGCTCGCCGCCGGCGCTCGCCGCATAGGAGTCCGCGATATTGGCCTTGCCGGCGCGGAGCGACTTCACCTCGGAGCCCATCAGCGCGATACCCGCCTCGAGCTTCTCCTCGATGTTGTAGTTGAAGCGCGCCTTCCGGTTCTCGGCGACGACTTTGCCGCCCTCGCGCTTCGGCGCCATCATGTCACCTTACAGGTCTTAGACGAGAACGAGGCCGACCGCGGCGAGCGCTTGGTCGACCTTCTTCTGTGAAGCCGGCGCGAGAGGCGCAAGCGGGAGCCGCGTCTCGGCGTTGCAGAGCCCGAGCTTGCTCGCGGCATATTTGACGGGTGCGGGATTCGATTCCACGAACAGCGCGTCGTGCAGCGGCATAAGCCGGTCCTGTAACTGGAGCGCCAGCTTGAAATTGCCGCCGAGACAGGCCAGCTGGAATTCCGAGCAGAGCGCGGGCGCGACATTGGCGGTGACGGAGATGCAGCCATGGCCGCCATGAGCCATGAAGCCGAGCGCGGTCGCGTCCTCGCCGGAGAGCTGCACGAAATCCTTGCCGAGCGCCGCGCGCTGCTGGCTCACCCGCGCCATGTTGGCGGTCGCATCTTTCACGCCGACGATGTTCTTCAGCTTGAACAATCGCGCCATGGTGTCGACCGACATGTCGACGACGCTCCTTCCAGGGATGTTGTAGATGAGGATCGGGATATCGGTGCAGTCATTGATGGCCTTGTAGTGGAGATAGAGCCCTTCCTGCGTCGGCTTATTGTAATAGGGCGTCACCACGAGCACGCCGTCGGCGCCGGCGCTCTTGGCGTGGCGGGTCAGCTCGACAGCCTCGGCGGTAGAGTTCGATCCGGTTCCGGCGATCACCGGCACGCGGCCCGCCGCCGCCTCGATGCAAAGCTCGACGACCTGCTTGTGCTCGTCATGATCGAGCGTCGGCGATTCCCCGGTGGTGCCGCAGGGCACGAGGCCATGCGTGCCCTGGCCAATCTGCCACTCGACGAAGTTCCGGAACGCCTTGGCGTCGACCTTGCCGTCCTTGAAGGGCGTGATCAACGCTGTGATCGAGCCTTGAAACGGCGGCATTGGCACGGGATGGACTCCTCAGGCGGTCGAGCTTGGTAAACGGGCACGGAAAGGACGGCGGACAATAGGGTCTGAAGATTGAGGCGGCAAGCCGCCGCGGGCCCTCAGGATGAACGCTTGACAAGCGCCTATACCGGCACACCCTGTCCTGTTTCCCTACCAGGTAAAGAGTATATTCCACAAAGGCTTATTCTGATTCTGTGAGAATAGTTGTTATCCTCCCAGGGTGGTCTCAGTCATTTTTCTGCCGGATTCTTTCAGACATTGTTCAAATCCGGCACATTACCATTACAGTGCCGTCTTCGTCGCGGCTCCCCGGCTCGGGGGACGTCCTGACTGCAGGATCGTAACCGGAAACCGACCGACGAGATGAAACGCATTCGCGCGCACATTTTACTATTGCTTGTCTCGTGTGTGTGTCTCGCCCCGGCAGTCGCCGCGGCGAAGACACAGCGCTCGCCAATCGCGGCAAAGTCCGCACGGGCGGCGCCGGCGGCGAAATCTCAAGTCCTACCGCCTCTGCCGGACCGGAACCCGCTCCGGGCAGCAGCGCCGGCTTCTCCCGCGGCCGAGGCTCTGCTGGCCTCCGAGCCTGCGCCCGCCTCGGAGGTTTCACCACAAGCCGCGCCCGAGCCTGCGACGGCATCAGACACAACGACGGTGACAGGCACGCTCCCCCTGCCCGACCGGAACCCCGCGGTGCCGGAGGCGGAGACCCTTCCCCTTCCCGACCGCAATCCGACGACGACGTCGGTCCCGATGACCCCGCCTTCGGTTCCGCCGACGGTCGTAGCGCCCGGCTCCGAGGTGGCGGCAGCGACCCCTACCATCCCGGTCCCGGACCGCAACCCGAAGACGCTGAGTTTGCTTGCGCCAGCCGGCTTGGCACTCGTGCCGCCGCCTGCGCCGCAGGTCGTCACCGATATGCCGCCGCCCGATCCTAATCCCAACCGTGCCGGGGCGCTCCCCTTCGCCATGAAGGGCACACTCGCGCCGGCCATCGCGGTGCCTCCGCCGGCGATGGACTACGCTTCGATCCTGAAGCCGATTCTGTCCTACGATCTCGGCGCGGCGGACGAGGCCAATATCAGAGAAGTGCTGCGCGCGGGGACGGCGGCGGCGGCGAGGATCAAGGATCCGGCGGCGCGGGATTTCGCCCTCTGGTACAAATATAGAAACAGCCCGGCCACGTCCGGAAACGCCGAGGCCATCGAGCAATTCAGGCTCGCTCATCCGGATTGGCCGGCGCAGGACGAGTTGCGCGAGAAGGCCGAGACCGTCCTTTTCCTCACCGATGCCAGCCCCGAGGCGGTGAAAGTTTTTTTCAGCGCCTCGGCCCCGTTGACCGGGGCGGGCAAGGCGGCGCTCGCCGGCGTTAATCTGAAGGAGGGCGACGAGGCAGGCGCCCGCGACCTCGTGGTGTCGGCCTGGCGCGATCATAAGCTCAATGCCGCGGTCGAGGCGAAGATCCTCGCCCGCTACGGCAGCATGCTCACCGGCGAGCATCACCGGGCGCGCATCGACAGGCTGCTTTATCCCGACGAGAAAGGGGCGGCGGAGGCTGCGCTTCGCGTGTCCAAGCTGCTCCCCGCCGACGAGCAGAAAAAGGTCGCGGCGCGCATCGCCGTGGTCCAGCGCGGCGGCAATGCCGGCAAGCTGTTCGATGCATTGCCGGCAAGCGCCGTGAACGCCGATGTCGGCTTGCGCTTCAACCGCATCCAGTGGCTCCGCCGCACCAAGGACAAGGACCGCCGGGTACAAGCCTGGAAGATGCTGATCGATGCGCCGAGCGAGCCGAATATCCTGCTCGATCTCAACAATTGGTGGGTCGAGCGGCGCGTCAACTGCCGCGGCGCCCTCAATGACGGGCAGCCCCGTCTCGCCTATGAGATCGCCGCCAAGCACGGCCTCGTCTCGGGCGATGCCTATATCGAGGCCGAGTTCCTCGCCGGCTGGATCGCCCTGCGCTTCTTGGCCGAGCCGCAAACCGCCTTGCGCCATTTCGTTTCGCTACGCGGCGCCGCCACCAGCTCGAAGAGCATAGCGCTTGGAGAATATTGGCTCGGCCGCACTTCGCTCGCGCTCGGCGACCGCGCCTCCGCCATGGTTCATTTCCACGGGGCCGCCAAGTACCCGCAATATTTCTACGGGCAGCTCGGCCGCCAGACGCTCGACGCGCGGCCCGCGCATCTCGAGGTCACCCGCACGCCGCTGCCGACGGAAGCAGACATTCAGAGCTTCCTCTCCCGCGACGCGGTGCGCGCCATAGGCGTGGCGCGCGCTTCCGGATTGGACGGTGCCACGCCGCAATTCCTGCTGGCGCTTTCGCGCAAGCTCACCAACCCGGCCGAGGTCGTCCTGCTCGTCGAGCTCGCCAAGATCGCAGGCGATCCGCAGGTCGCGCTCAGGCTGGCCAAGATCGCCTTCAATCGCGATCTCCCGGTCGGCGACTATGCCCTTCCCATCGGGGTAATGCCGGAATTCAGAAGCCTGCTCAGCGATCGCGTCGACCCGGCGCTGGTGCATGCGCTGTCGCGGCAGGAGAGCGAATTCAACGCCGCGGCCAAGAGTCCGGTCGGAGCGAGCGGGCTGATGCAGCTGATGCCGGCAACCGCCAAGGCCGTCGCCAAGGCCTACAAGGTACAGTTCTCGGTGGCGCAGCTCACCAACGCCGCCTACAACACCCAGCTCGGCGAGGCGCATTTGCGCGACCTGATCGACAGCTATAACGGCTCCTACTTCCTGTCGCTCGCCGCCTATAATGCGGGCGGCGGCCGCGTCGCCGAGTGGATCAAGGCCTTCGGCGATCCGCGCGATCCGCAGGTCGATCCCATCGACTGGATCGAGCGCATCCCCTTCACCGAAACGCGGCAATATGTGGTGAAGATCATGGAGACGCTCCAGCTCTACCGCTCCCGGCTGTCGGGCCCGAAGCAGGCCTTGCAGCTCCTCCAGGACCTCAATCGCGGGCGGAGGGTTCCCCGTGCGGCGGCGGTGGTAGAGGTGCAGGCGAAATCGGAGTGAGACCCGGAGCCCCGCGTCCCCCTGCCCGCTTGTAAAGCTTGCCCCATAAGCCAGTTTGCTCAACACTGACGGCGCGGCGCGGGGGGCAACACGCCGCCGATCGTTCCAGACACGTTCCCAAGGCTGATGACTGAAAATGCCCGAGCTTGATGGCGAGCTGTGGCGAGACATCTTCTATGCGTCGTTCGACGACCTTAGATTGTATGTCCGCCACTACCCGGCACCGGACGAGAAGTTCCGCAGCGTCATCTGCCTTCCCGGGCTCACCCGCAACAGCCGGGACTTCAACGCCCTTGCCACCTATCTCTCCAGGCATCCGGAAAAACCGCGCAACGTCTATTGCTTCGACTATCGGGGCCGCGGGCGCTCGCAATACGACCGCAACTGGCGGAACTACACGCCCTTCATCGAGCTCCTCGACACGCTCGATTTCCTGACTTTGCGCGGCCTGCACAAGGTCGGCATCGTCGGCACGTCGCGGGGCGGCATGATCGCCATGCTGATGGCGGCGCTGAGACCGACTGCGATGGGCCCCGTGGTGCTCAACGATATCGGTCCGGTGATCGAGACGCGCGGGCTCGCCCGCATCATCGGTTATGTCGGGCGCATGCCGGTGCCGAAGACCTGGCCGGATGCCGTTATGATCCTGCGCGAGATGAACGAGCGCGCCTTCCCCGCCTTCAGCGACGCGCAATGGGAGGAGATCGCGAAGGACGTGTTCGACGAGCGCAAGGGACGGCCGGCCGGTGCTTACGACCGGAGGCTCGCCCGGGCGCTCGGCACCATCGATCTCTCCCGCCCGGTGCCGGATCTGTGGCCGCAATTCATCGCCCTTGGGCAAATGCCGGTCTTGGTGCTGCGGGGCGCCAACTCCGATGTGCTGAGCGCCGACACGCTCGAGGCGATGGTCGAGCGGCACCCCAATCTCCGCACCCTCACCGTACCCGACCAGGGGCATGCCCCCGTGCTCAAGGAGCCGGAGACGATCGAGGCCATCGGCACCTTCTTCGCCGCCAACGATTGAAGCGTACAGGGAACGGCCGGGGCGTCAGGCTCGGCCGGCGTGGCTCACTCGCTGTCGAGCAAGGGCAGCAGATCGGGCAGATTGCCTTTCGGCAATTTGCTCTCGGTGCGGGCCATGTCCTTGATGCGGGGGACGACTTGCGCGGCGATATCGCGCGAGGCGGCCGCCTCTTTCCAGCTGATGCTCTCCGAGGTGGAGAACAGCGCCGGCAGATCGCGCCGGAGCTGATAGGAGACCGCGACCGCGGTGCCTTTGTCCGGGGCCACGCCCTCGATCGTCACGGCCAAGCCCGAAAGCGCGATCTTGCCCGATTCGAGCTGGCTCAGGGCGCGCAAGGCCGCGGCCACCGCGTCGTCCCAATTCTTGGGCGCGCCGGAAGCAAGCTCCAGCCTGTCGTCGAGCCCGGGACGGCGGAACAATTGCCGTGACAGATCCCGCACCTCCTTGCGCGCGTCCTCGCTCGGCACGCTGCCCGATAGGCTCAACGCATTGGCGCCGAGATCGGCGACGAAGATGAAGGGATCGGCGATCGGGGGCCTGATGCTCTCGCCGGCGATGGTGAGCCCGGTCGGCAGCGGTCCGGCAAGCGCCTTCTTCACCTCAATATAGTCGGCGGCGCTGCGCGCCTCGCCGTCCACCTTGAGCGCGACATTGAGCAGCCGCGCCGAGCCGCGTTTTAGGTGAGACAACTGCTTTAGCCCGAAGCTCACCGCGCCGAGCCACTGATCCGCGGGCGGAGCGCCCTTGACGATCTTGAGCCGGTCCTCGACATCGAGATCGGGGAAGTGCGCCTTCACCATGCCGAGCACAGTGCGGCGATCCTCATCGGTCGGCACCGCGCCGCGGAGCCGTATGCTGGATTCGATGCGCGTGGCCGACCAGACAAATCCGGCCGGACGCGTCTCGGACTTGTCGGCGATCTTAATCGCGCCCGTGGCCTGCGGCGGCAAGACGAGCCATGCATGGGCGGCGCGGACATGCGGCCCAGTCCCGAAGCCTGCGTGCACGCCGAACGTCCCGACGAGCGCCAAGACCCCGACAAGGCAGAGCAGCAATCTCGGCCGGAATTCCGACATGGAACTCGTACCCTTCTCGACGCAGCGCGGTTTAGCGTGGTCGCCTGCTCTGTCCAACCCTTGTACCCTGTCTTGCCGCAACCAGTCTTGCCGCAGCGCCTCGCTAGAGCGAAACGCGATGCTGATGCCGCGGTGGGCCGACCTTAGCCCTTGGCCCCTTCGCCCTGACGCCGAGAGGAATCAGTCCTGCTGCGCGCGTGCGGTCTCGCAACAGGTCATGGGCGTGAATAGAGAAACTATAGGCCATCGGCAAAAGCGGTTCCAGGTCGCTCTTGCCCATTTCAAACGACATTCATCAGAGGGCGCGCATCAAAGGGCGCGCTGTAGCAAGCGCTGGCCCAACTCAACCTATTGGTAAAATAGGATTTTAACCTGACCCCCACTAGTGGAAGTGTTGCGAGAGACCGATGATGCCGATCGCGATCAGATAGATCGCCACCACGTAATTGAGCAGGCGCGGCATGAGCAGGATGAGAATTCCAGCGATCAGAGCGATCAATGGATTGAGCAGGACTGGATCAAGGGTCATCGTTTCTTCCCCGTGCGATGGGCCGGGCGGCCCGATTCGTCATGCAAGACGCAATCGAGCATAAGGGATCGGCCAGGTCTTGTCCTGGACCGAAAAAACTGGCGAAGACTTGGGCAACGCCTGGGATCGCTAAACTCCTACCTGCCATCTTCAATCTTGTTCCAAAAAGCATATATGCCGTCTTGTCCTTGCCGCTTTTGACGGCAATGGGTAATGGACCGGCCGGGTCTTAGCCGGAAAGCAAGCACTCTGCGGGGAGAGGGGCGAGCAGCTTCATGATTGTCGACGAACCTGGTTTCTGGCTCGCCGTCCTCCAGATCATTTGGATCGATGTGCTGTTGTCCGGCGACAACGCCGTCGTCATTGCGCTTGCCTGCCGTAAGCTCCCTCCCCAGCAGCGCCTCTGGGGCGTGGTTCTCGGCACAATTGTCGCCATCAGCCTGCGCGTGGTGTTCGCCGGACTGGTGACGACGCTGATGCAGATGGCCTATCTCAAGCTCGTCGGCGGCGTGTTGCTCTTGTGGATCGCCGTCAAGCTGCTCGGGCCTGAGGAGAACGGCAAGACCGGCGAGATCCAGTCGGTCGACAATCTGTGGCGCGCGATCAGGATCGTCGCCATCGCCGATCTGGTGATGAGCCTCGACAATGTCATCGCCATCGCCGCGGTTGCCGAGAGATTCGAGGCGCCGCAAAGTTACGCGCTGCTGATGTTCGGGCTTGCCGTCAGCATTCCGCTGATCATGGCCGGCGCCGCTATCGTTATGTCCATTCTCGAGCGCTTTCCCGTCGTGGTCTGGGCAGGCGCTGCCCTGCTCGGCTGGATCGCCGGAGAGATCATCGCCAAGGACCCGCTGTTCACCGCCAATCTCGATCCCGACGTGGCGCACACCGTATGGATGATCGGCGCGACCCTGGGCGCGGCGTTCGTCGTCGGCGCGGGGCTGGTGCTCCGCCGGATGCGGCGTAGCGCGCCCGACCGGATCTAGCTCCCGCCCTGCTTCGCCTTTAGCGGATCCGCCGCGACCGGACTTGCCGGCCGCTTGTGCCCGCCAGCGCCTCCCGCCACATGATCGGCGACGAAAGCGCCACGAGCGCCAATCGGCCGCGACTTGCCGCGCGTCGTGTCCTGCTCCGTCTGCAGTTCGAGCTCCGCATTGATCTCGGCGCCCAGCAGTACGATGTAGAACGAGATATAGAGCCAGAACAGCAGCACGATCACCGCGCCGAGCGAGCCATAGGTCCTGTCGTAATTCGCGAAGTTCGAGACGTAGAACGAGAAGCCCGCCGAGGCGATGAGCCACACGATCGTGGCGAACAACGAGCCAACCGTCACCCAGCGCCATTTCGCGCTCCGGCGGCAGGGACCATAGCGGTAAAGCAGAGAGAGAAAGAGCAGCACGATGAGCGCGAGCAGCGGCCAGCGCGCCACTTTCACCGTAAGCTCGAAGGCGTGCGAATAGCCGGCATAGGCGAACAGGATCGGCACATAGACGATGGCGAGCAGCATGAGCACGCCGCTTAAGATGCCGGCCACGGCAAAGGCGAAGGCGCTCAGATAGAAGCGCAACAGGCTGCGTTTCTCGGGCTCTTCATAAGCGATGTTGAGCGCGGCGAACATGGCTTGCGTCAGATTGCTGACGCTCCACACGGCAAGTCCAACGCTGAAGGCGAGGCCCCAGCCGAGCGAGCGGTTCGAAGTCTCGGCGACATGGCGGATCTGCGCGATCACCACGTCATAGGCTTGCGGCGGCAGCACCGAGGACAGCATATCGAATTGCTGGTCGATACTCGCCGGAGCGGTCGTCAGCCCGTAAAGGGCGATCAGCGCCGAGATCGCGGGAAACACGGCGAACAGCGCATAGAAGGCGCAGCCCGCCGCCACGACAGACAGGTTGTCGCGGCTGCTTTCGGTCCACACCCGCTGCGCCACCTGCCACCAGCCCTTGAGCGGAATGTGGAACGGGCGCGTGGCGTCGCGGCCATAAGGGTCGGGCTTGCGGCTCATGGCCTTACGAAGGATCGTGGGGAGGTCCAGAGACAAGCCCATAATACGGGAGTCGGCGTCTTTGTTCCGAAACTTTTTGCAAGGGCGTTCGAGTGGTTGAAGAACCTTGTGACATTTCGCCGTCCTTTCATGTCGGTTGTTTGACAAGCGTTTCAGCGGCGCGCACCATGCCGCGCAATGCCCAAGGGGTCAGACCTGAGGCTCATAGCAGCGGCGCGGAAGCCAAGCCGCTCGGAAGCAGTTGCATGCGACGGGGACTTGCATGGAGGATCGCGGATTTTGCATCGCGTCGGAGAACGTTCACCACAGCGAATTTGGCGACGAGATCGTTGTCATTAACACGCTTGCCGGATGCTATTACAGCCTTCGCGGTTCTGCGGTCGATATATGGACGCTCGTCGAGGCCAATGCATCGCGGGCAATGATGGCGGAATCGCTTGCCGCGCGTTATGAAGCCGATCGCGAGGCGATCATCGCGGCTGTCGATCATTGCCTGACCCAGCTCTTCGGACACGCTCTTATCCACGAGACCGCGGGAGCCAACGGCCCCCTGGAGTCGATCCCGGTACGGCCCAAGCAGGCTTTGCCCGAGCCGCTGGTAGAGTGCTTTGACGATCTGCGGGATCTTTTGCTGCTTGACCCCGTGCATGAAGTTTCAGAGGCGGGGTGGCCGCATGTCAGCCCCGACCCGGCTGACTAAATGCCGGTAAGAACGGTCCTCAGCTCTAATTCGGAACCAGCCCGGTTGCGGCGATGACCTCGACTGATCTGCCTATCTCGGTGATTGTGCCTGTCTGCAACGGGGCTGGCTTCCTTGCAGAGGCAATCGCCAGCGTACGCGCGCAGGATCCCCCGGTCGCCGAAATCATCGTCGTCGACGACGGTTCGACCGACGGATCGGGCGATCTGGCCGAAACGCTTGGGTCCGACATTCGGGTCATTCGCCAGGACCGGAACGTGGGACCGGCGGCGGCGCGCAACTGCGGAATCACCGCGGCGATCGGAGCGATCATTGGCTTTCTCGACGTCGACGACCTTTGGACGTCCGATGCAACGTCACTTCTGTTGTCGGGTATGCGGCGGGTGTCGCAGCCGGCCATCGCGGCCGGCCGCATCAAAGTCATCAGCGGCCCGTTCCCATTTGGCGCGGCTGCGGCTTCCCCCATCATGGAGGGATACGCAATGCACTTTGGCAGCTGTCTCATCCGTCGGCATGTTTTTGATGAGATCGGTCTCCTTGACCCGGCCTTGCGCTACGGAGAGGACACCGATTGGTTCATGCGGGCCCGCGAACGGGGCGTTCCGATCGCCGTAATCGATGCGGTCACGATGATCCACCGGCGGCACGAGGGCAATATGACCCGCCACGCCGATCACACGGTCGAATCGTCTCTCGAGGTGATTAAGCGTTCTCTCGACAGGCGCCGCGCCTCGGGCAAGGATGGAGTGCTCCCGCGCTGGACGAGTTTCAATCGATAGCGCCGATGGACAAGGCCGCCATCTCGTTAGTCATCCCGGTTTTCAACGCCGAGCGATATATCGCCGCGACGATTGAAAGCGTGCTTGCCCAGACAGTGCCAGCCGACGAAATCATTGCCGTCATCGACGGCGCCACCGATGGCACCCCTGCGATCCTGGCCGGCTATAGCGATCGACTTACTCTCATTGTGCAAGCGAACCGCGGCCTCTGCGCGGCCCTCAATCGCGGGGTAGAGGCCTCGAGACACCCATTCCTCTGTTTCCTCGACCATGACGACCTATGGGTGCCCGACAAGCTGAAGAAGCAGATGGAGTGGCTGACGCGGCATCCCGAAACCGAAGCCGTGTTTGGCTATGCGCGTCAATTCATCAGCGAGGAGCTGGATGAAAAGAACCGGAGTCGACTCCTCTGCCCGCCGGAGCCGCAACCGGGAATAGCCAAGACAACGATGCTCATTCGCCGCGCCGCCTTTGAGCGCGTCGGCGGCTTCGACGAGACCTTGCGTTGTGGCGATTTCGTGGATTGGTTTGCGCGCGCGGGACGTTGGCTTGCGCACGCACGTGCTGACGGACGTGGTCACGCTACGGCGTCTGCACACCGACAACATGGGTGTTCTGCAAAACCGTCAGCAACAGCTTGAGTACATAACCGTGCTCAAGCGGACGCTGGACCGCCGGCGCGCACGCGCGCTTGATCCCCTGGAAAGGATCTAGGCGCATGGTTTAGGCGGTGTTCGGAGTACAAGGCGCCTATATATACCGATGCCGGAGGGGTGGCCGAGTGGTTGAAGGCACCGGTCTTGAAAACCGGCAGACGCGCAAGCGTCTCGAGGGTTCGAATCCCTCCCCCTCCGCCATATAACCGCAGAAATCA
>Ga0315288_10011366_pt1 | contig 11209 bp, 17 predicted proteins | sample YL17G11_20_MG_FD_203454 | JGI IMG/M metagenome (GOLD analysis project Ga0315288, IMG submission 203454) | Sediment microbial communities from Yellowstone Lake, YNP, Wyoming, USA - YL17G11_20 | ecosystem: Environmental > Aquatic > Freshwater > Lake > Sediment | place: USA: Wyoming | collected... | reverse complement strand
GGGAAATGTCTCGGCGTGGCTGCGAGCAACGCAACTGCGAATGTATTCATCCAGTACTTCGATGAGTGATGGTGGTGGCAATGGGTAAAACCGGGGTCAAAAAAGCAGACCTCAAAACGGTCAGAAAACTCATCACTACCGCAGGCACTTCGCTTGCCGGCCCCGTGCCGGCAGGCATGAAGCGCTGGGTGACGTTCATCCGGATCGTGAACCAGCACACCGGGATTCAGAAGATCTGGATTTGCAGTACACCTGCAGCGATGACTGCAACCACCCCGGCGGCTGCAAGTGCAGCTGCCAAGGTGTCCTTTTACCTGCAGGCGCTTGAGCGCGAGAATCTCCCGGAACGCGGTCCTACAGAGCTGGAGAACCCGCTCTTCTGTATCGCAGCGGACAAGTATTTCACTGCACAGCCGGCGCTGGGCAATGCCAGCGTGTTCGCACAGTACTACGACGAGTGATGGGAATCCCCCACCATTCGTTTGTACCGGCGACCGCGGAAGATAAACTATTTTAAGTAACCATATCTCAAGATTTAAAAGGTAGGTAAATCATCTCTTATCGTGGGTACAGGTACATATTAACCAGTCCCACATAGAGCTCTATGGAAGTGGAAAAATGGGTCTGACGACAGATCAGATTAACGCCATTGCTGCCGTGATTATCATTCTCGTTGCAGCAATTACAGGCGGAACGGTGAAACTGACACCGGAACAGGTGAACACGGTCATTGTAACCGTCATCGCACTCATCGGTATCATCACCGCGGTACTGCAGAACAAACAGAAGAAAGACGTGGTTGCCGCGATGGATCCGGTGACACCACAGGCCAGCAATCCGGTTATTATTGCATCCCTCCCCGAAAGCACGTGGAAGATGACCGACACAACGCGGCGCTGGTTAATCATCGATGCAACCCCTGAAAACAGGGCCACGATCGAACAACAGATTGCCGAAGCCGAGGCAAAGAAACTGGTGAAATACCGTATTCGGTATTCCGGCGATGGCTGGTACGATATCGAGTACGGTGCACTCGTGGGGTCCAAGGGAAATCCATCTGGTAAATAACAAATCCACCCTCTTTTTTGTATAGCATTATATGGTTTATCCCCGACGATAGCGCCGCTGAATTGGGCGTAAAATAGGTATATTGCGGTATAGTGCACGATATACTTCTGCACCTGCAGGTATAGCCCAAAAACGGGCCTTAGTTAATCCTACAACCAAAATTATTTATAACATCACAGGCAATACCAAAAAGGGTAACTTATGGTAACAATCGGATATGCACGGGCTTCAACTGATGATCAGGAACTCGATCGGCAACTCAAACAGCTCATCGATGCGGGCGTTCCCGAACACCTGATTTACCGTGATGCTGCTACGAGCGGGAAAAAACCGGTCGAGAACCGGGCAGGTTATCGCCAACTTTCAAAGATGGTTGAAACCGGTACTGTTGAGGCAATCTATGTGACGGACCTATCAAGGCTTGGACGAGATGCAAAAGCAACACTGAAAGAAGTTTGGGCATTACAGGATAAGGGGATAAAAGTGATATCCCTCAATTCAAATGATCAAAGCATCACTACTGCAGACCCGGTGCTGCAACCACTTCTGTATTCTGCATTTTCATTGGGGGCAGACTTACAAAGACAACGGATCAGTGAAGATACAAGAGCAGGGCTTGCGAGGGCTCGTACAGAGGGCAAACATCTAGGGAGGCCTGAAATAAAAATCGATTACAACAAGGTCAAATTTTTTATGGATAGAGGGTTGTCAGAGCACGCGGCATTTCGGGCTTGTGGTTACAAGCGTACAACATTCTACCGCTGGAAACGCACTAACAAGGACAAACTTGCCGTTGATCAGGTCAACGTTATAAGAAAACGAGAGGCGATCAAAAAAGTGGTTGATGCGGTGTCACCTGTTATATCCGAGGCGATCGATAACGCTACACTTGAGAATATCATCGGAACTCCGGCAGCAGATCCAAAGGAGTGAAAAAGGATGGTCAGGATCAACATAAATGAAATAGTACTGGTACAACTCACCCCTCATGGGACACAAATACTAGAAGGAGCTGGTCGAACGGTTTTCTTCCAGCCGAATCGTTTTGGTGAGCGCAGGTTCCAGCTCTGGGAACTCATGGAGATTTTCGGTCCGCACATGCACAACGGTATGAATCAAATCTTTGTCGAAAACACGATAGTTATTGGGGATTCAAACGAGCACGTGTGAGGCCGTTGAGAAGTTGACCGAGGAGGTGAAAAAACGTGAAAATCTCTAAAGAAACCGCACTGAAAACAATCAGGGATGCGGAACTTACCGAGTTCCTGATGTATTCGTCAGATGTGGTCGATATACCTACACACGTACAACTGTGCGCAGCTTTCCAGCACCTCATAAATCTCGCAGAGAAAAGCACACTATCAGAGTTTGAAGGTGAAGTATGACCAATAATGAACAGTGGGGGCTCGTCTGCTACACGACCGATCCGAGCGCAGTGAGGGACGCTGCACGGGTGCTGGGGATTAAGGTCACCATCACCAGCGTCTTCCATGTGCACGGGGACCGCGACATCTACTCAGTCAGTGCACCGAAACGATCTATGGGGTACCTGCGTGAGCAGCTGCTTGTGAGGCATGTTGACACCCCAAATGAGTACCTGCGCCTATGGTGGATGAAGACCTGAAAACCGTACAGGAAAACATCGAGGGGTATGAGAGGTTAATAAGACACCATCAGGGGTATAATCAATGAGTTCCGAAGGCACATCAAAAAACTCAGGAGAAAACTGCGCAGGAGGGGCTGAACATGGTACGCTGGGCACGCTGTATGCTTTGTGAGAGGAAATATGATTTCCCGCAGGTGACCGGGAGGAGATGGGCTTATCTGATCGAGCTCACCGGTGGGACATACCCGGTGTGCGGGTACGACGGGCGCCTTACACTTAGAAAACGCCTTTCCCGATTCCTGTTCGGCTGCAGCAAGTTCCGTTTGAAGGGGGCAAAGCCGAGATGATCATTACACCTGAAAACTTCAAAAACGGCGGCGTCGTGGACTTCTCAGCATCCTTCCACCACCGGGGCCGGTATGGGCGGGTGACCGTCAGAGAATCATTTCCTCCCTCGCCCCATTTGCCATCTAGGGTTTATGAGGTTTTAATCGGCTGGCACAGGGATCACAGTGAAGAGGTAGTACACGCCGGGTCACTGAAAAGATGTGTCAGGATCGCCAACCTGCTGACCGATACGGATGACGAGGTGCAGGATGGAACCTGACGGTAAACCGACTCGAAAACAGATTGAGAGCATCATCGAGCGGATCGGCGCAGAACAGGACCACCTTTATGAGAATCGCAGACTTGGCCTACTAACTGAAAATGAGCACACCATCCGCACCTACGTTCTTGCCTGTACATTGGATACGCTCAGGTACTGTCATGGGGAAGAGAGCGAAGACTGCCTCGGTATCAAATCGTGGCCGGAGCTGACGCGAGAGGCCATCGAACGAGCCGAGATCGAGAGATCACAGAGCACCGATCTTGAGCAGTGGTTGTGGAGGTCTCGAATGTGATATCACACGAAATGCTTGTCGGGGGGATCAGCGGCTGCCTGTGTTTTTACGGGGCATACTGTCTGGCGCAGGTCGTCTGGCTCAAGGATCGACTCGATGACCCAAGGATCAATTTCAAGGTGACATTATACGGTATCGCCGGAATTGCGGCAATCGCGGCTGCCGTAATATTGTTGGATTGGTGAACTATGTGCCAATTTATGAGAAGGGTTGTAAACGGTGCGATCAACGAGAAATCACCTACGTCCCTTACCACCAGTCCCGGTGTAAGCTGGTCAAAGACGACGACGGCAACAACCGGCAGATCATGCGCCCAAGCAGGAGGCCGTTGTGGTGCACAAAACCCCCTTAATCTGGTGATAAACGGTGGCAGCTGTTGATCAACCCTTTCCTTGTGACACCTGCGGCACGCTCATCGAATGTGGTGTCGAGGGCGGTCACGCGAAGTTCTGCTACGGCCACGGTCTCGTTCTCAACAAAGCGAAATGTCTTGTGCGATGTATGAAATGCGTGAAAAAGCTGGGAGAGCCCACGATAGAACAAATAATGGCGGGGTGGCAAAAGGAATGATAAAGGTCGGCGTAATCTACGATCATATTGAAAGGGAACGTGCTGTAGCTCTGGCACAGGAGATCCGTGAATTTCTGGATGAAAAGGGTCTCCACAATGGGATAATGGATTACACCAATATGAGCACGGCACCGGAGATAATCTTCATCGGGGTGACAAAAGTGTGTATTCCTTCCGCTTGATAATACCTGATACCTTCGTTGATTCCGTACGGGACCCGTCCCGTGAAGGAAAAGCCTGTCCTGAGTGTGGGAAGACAGGGCCGGCGGTTGCTATGAAACGTATTGGATATATCGACAATTCAACTTTGGCGCCGGTCGGCTGGTATTGTCCAAATTGTTGCTCACTCATAAAGTGGTGAAATATGGGGTAAAAAAGATGACAAAAAGGGTATTCGGTTTCAATAAATACGGTAAATTTTACCGGTTATGTGTCGAAGATGAACATGCAACGCGGCTGATCCTATATCTGACACCGGAAGAAGCTGCGGATCTAACTTCAGAGGTGCTGAAAACGATGGGTATAGTACCCGCAGAGGGACTCCCAGCACACACGTAAAGCACAATCTTTATCCATCAAAGAAGCCAAAATGGTAGTGCCAAAAAGGATACGGGATAAGTATGGCAGGGAAAAAACAGGAAAAACCAAGAATGGAGTGGTGCACTGACAAGAAATGCGAGGGATACGGAAAAAGGCTTGTTGACAGGGGCTACGGTATCCCGGTATGCCCGACGGTGCCATGGAGCGTCAATATACGGACCATCGGCAGGTGCACGCTGGATGTAATCCCAAGAAAAGGCGGGGGTCACATCCATTTGATAGAGGGCTGCACCATCGGGTGCATAACGACCGTTTGCGCTCTGCACCCCAACTGCGGGAAACTGGCGACGTGGCATTACATAGGTGAGGAACATGGCTGAAAATATCGTATTGCCAACCGGACAGGGCGAGGCCCGCCTTGAGCAGCTTCAGGAGTTCGCAAACCAGATCACCCTTATCAGCGATCAGATCGGCTTTAAAATCTCATCGAGAGGCTGGTGCTACCAGCTTGAGGGCTTCGGCCTGATCAACAAGTCGCAGTTCGACCGGATCGAGACCCTGATCAACGAGTGCCGTCAGATTGGGCTTGTCCCAATTGACTTCACTGCTGAAGAAGAGGGACGGAAGTTCTCGGGTGTTGAGGAGCCGGATCCTGAAACCCCACAGGAATGGATCGCAAAGTATGTACGTGCAGTCGGGAACTGTGAACAGTATTTTACCCCGGACTGGTGGGATGGCGAGGAGTATTATATTCAGATGTTAGTCGAGAAGATTGACCTGAAGACTCTTTTCAGACCCGTCTGCAATACATTCCATATCCCGATCGCCACGTCAAAGGGCTGGAGCTCGATGCTGCAGCGTGCCGAGTATGCCCGAAGGTTTAAAGAGGCCGAGGAACACGGCCTCAAGTGCGTCTTGTTATATTGCGGAGACCATGATCCCGATGGATTGCGGATCTCGCAGTTCATCCTCCTAAACCTTGTTGATCTTGCGAGGATTGTATGGAGCGACGGCACTGAAGGATATACCCCCGATAAACTTGTGATCGATCGCTTCGGTCTCAATCACGATTTCATCATCGAGAACAACCTCACGTGGATCGATAACCTCATTACCGGCAGTGGCAGAAACCTTGCCTCTCCCTCTCATAAATTCTACAAGATGCCTTACGTCCAGAACTACCTGCGGGACTACGGGGCACGCAAATGCGAGGCAAACGCACTGGTCGTGAGACCGGAGCAGGCCCGGGCACTCTGCACGCGGGCTATAGAGCGGTATTTAGGTGCACGTGCGGAAGGCAGGTTCATCAACAAAGAGGTGGACCGGCTGAGGTCGTTCAACGAGGCGAGGGAAGACATCACTGTTGAGCAGGGCAGCCTCGCGGAGGCCATCACCGAGATCCTCCAGCAGCTGGGCGAGGAGTAAGACGATGCCACGGAAATGTGAATCTTTCGACAACGATGACGGATGGGAAAAATGCACGAATCCCGCCAATCCCTTCCACGGAGACACCTTCTCTTGCCCCTATGAGGGGGTTAGAGCCAACTCGGACGTACCGTATTGTCAAAAGAAGAACACAGGAAAGAGATAACATGGTCGAATATTGCGAGAAGGAAAAAAGACCCTGTGGGTATATGGTCGATGGCATTTGTCGTTGGGACGATGTAAAAAAGACGATTGATGAACAACAGGAGAAAGGGATAACAATGAGTGCCATTAACGATATCCGCAAGGAACGAGACCGTCTCACCAAGAGAATTTCCCGGCTCAACATCAAGGCTAACAACGATGAGGTCAATGAGTGCGATGCCCTTGAGGATTTGTCAAACTGGAGGGGGTGGCGAGATGCTCTGACGTGGGCGTTGAGCAAGATACACGGAAGGTGTGAGATGACCCCGCCATTTAGAAACGTATCATCATGGGCGAAAGAAATACAGGATAACAAACTTCATCATATCGGAGAATTTTACAGTGCCCAGTACAAAAAACCATTCCAAAAGAAGTCTGGTGAGCTTACAAAAGGATTCTTGGATTGGTTGCTTCGTCAGAATAGTAACGCTCTGTGCGAATCTCTCTCTCATAATTTTGAAATGATGAGAGATACAGTGCCAATGGCATTTTTTATACGGAGAAAAAGCGTGACCACGGCACCGCAGCCACTCCCCTACCCTCATTGTAAACCCGGTTGCCACTTTGTCAAGGATGGGAAATGTAAATACCGGGAGATGCACACCCCAACCATCGCCGTTGACTTCGATAAGGTACTTTTCACCCACGAGTCATGGCAAGGTCACCAGCAGGTTGGAGATCCTATTCCGGGAGCACGCGAGGCTTTGGCCGAACTGCAACAGATGGGATTCAAAATTATGATCTGGACAACACGCAACCAGAGAGACATTATCGCTGCCGCATGTGAACTCCACAAAATCCCGTTTGACTATATAAACCATAATCCCAATCAGCCATCGGAAATCAACCCCAGCAAACCGGTCGCTGATTATTACATTGATGATCGTGCCGTACGTTTCACCTATTGGAAGGACACCCTATCTGAGATAAAATCAAGAGAAATAACAGATCCATTTTATCGTAGGGGGGAGTGACATGAAACTACACCTTAAAATATGGATTATTTATTGGGTGGTGGTCATCCTGTTGGCATTTATAATCATATCCGGGCATCGAGGCTGTGCATGATGGTCTTCAGGGAATACCACATCTACCCGATGTATCTGGGGGTTAAAACCCGCACGCGGAGGTTCTGGAATACCCGCCGCCACGCCAAGGTCGGCTCAACGCACATCGTCAAGCGGTGGCGGTATGAAAAAGCCGAGCTCAGCCCCGGGACTATATATATCAAAAGCATAACCAGCCAACCGCTCGGTATGATGACAGAAGATGATGCACATGACGAAGGGGGCTACAACCTGCAGATGTTTAAACTCGTTATGGAAGAGATCATGCAGCGACCGTGGGATGACCTTTTCGTGCCGTTCGTGGTGGAGTTCGAGTTCACCCCCTCACCGGATTTCTTCAGATTTGAAGACCGCTACCTCAAAGCATATCAGGACCACGCTGAAGAACTTGTCATCAGAATAGGGCAAAAATGGAATTAGCAGAACGATTGAGAAACATCATTTATTATATCCTCATATTCGTCCTGCTTTTCGCTCTGCTTAAATTCGTCGCGCTCAAAATTGAGGGGATAATATAAAAATGACTGTTGAAGGTGAGAAAATCCGGCACTCCACTGTGTTTCAGTGCCTTCCCAACTGCGGATTATGCTGCGAGGACTATGTAGCCTTCATGCCCGATCTTCTCAAGACGCATAAAAAAGACATGCAGCGGGCGGTCCTGCGTGAAGAAGTGGTAGGTAACTATGTTTTGGCTCGGACCGAAGATGCAATGTGCGTCTTTCTAAAATCAGATAAAACGTGTGCAATCTATAATCTGAGACCTTTGATGTGCCGGGCGTATGGGAGATCCTGTTGTAAAGCCAAAAGCAAAGAGAGGGGAAAGCGTGTGACTTGCACGTGAATGTTCCAACTCTTTATAAACAGACCGTTATCTATTTATCCCGCCAGCGCAATTTCCAATTTGTGCACACGTGCATCGAACAATATACAGGGGTTGTGTGCACTGGTGAACTGGACGCACCATATTTCAAACCTCTGTAATTGGGAAATCTCTGGCTTGGCCGGCGCCGTTTCATGGTCAACGGTTATCCGAAACACGCAACAGCGTTTGCCGGCGGGCCGGCGACCATGGTTATATCCTCTTCGGCGGGACTCCATACGATCTCTGCGTGTGGGGTTCCGCTGCTGTCTCTGCCGGAGAAGCACACGTCGGACGTGCATTCAGTCTGTACCTGAAAGGTCGGGGGTTCAATTCCCTCCTCCGGCTCCTCTGACCAAAATCTTTAAAAGGTATGCGATGAACTATTCTCATAACCATTATGCCACCAGTGGATTCAGAGGAGGCTGCATGTCACAGATCCACCCCTCAGAGCTCCGGTGCCCGTGCATTGGATGCTAAACCCTACACCTACATTTTTGAGAGGACAAATTACACTCCAATATCCGGGGGAATCAAGCTGCTCGAAGTTGAGGGCAAAAGTGGTGAAATACAGGAACTTGTGATCAAATCCATATCAAAAAACTTCTCTATTGAATTGAATATAGATGGACAGAAGACTCGTTTTTACAAATCATGGACCGAGCTTTCAGCCATGTCGGAAGATATAAATGGCCTCGTTGCCGTGCACCGCAATGGCGAATACCTTATTAACATAGGAGGAATGTTTTTTTCCCAGAGCGTCTATCTCGCCGTCATCGCCGCCGGGCTGGCATTTACAATGGTTTACTTAAGGGTGAAATACAATGGGTAACGGTAAGGATCTCTTCTATGCCCTCACAACGAAATATACAACAGCGATCGCGTACGACATCTCGGATAATCCCGAATATGCAGGTGAAGCAGCGACCGGTTCAGTTCAGTCGGAGCGGGCATGGCGGATAATAAAAATCATATACGATGTCAGTAGCAACCCCGTAAGTGTGTTATGGGCAGAAGGAAACCAGAAATTCGATAAAATCTGGGATGACCGCAGGAGCTACACGTATTCGTAAGGTGGGACATGGGCAAATGGACCTTAGTATGGAACCCGATAACCAATGAATTTAATTTTAGTCTGGCGCACCCCGTACCTGCAGCTCACCACCTCACTCACGAATTTGGTGCTGCAGATGCACTCACCAGTTACGTCCAAAAATCTCTCTATGATGCTCATTCCATACTGGCAGCCACTGTCGATAATACACCTGCAGCCCTCATTGTAGCAGAGCAGACCCTCGTTGGCAGGATCGCCTTCGGGAATATTGCAGCCCTCACAGCAGCGCAGGTCAAAACACTTCTTGCGATAGCGGAAGGGGATGTATCCGGGCTCGTCGCAGATCTTGCAGCAAAAGCACCAATAAACTCGCCAGCACTAACCGGGATACCCACCACTCCTACGGCAGCAACAGGCACAAACACAGCACAGATCGCAACGACTGCGTTTGTGCAGGCAGAAATTGAATCAAGTGTGATGTTACCAGTCGGAGTGGAGTGGTCAACCAGTAGCAGCAGCCCCACTCTTATATTAGTGGATATATTCGGTACTGCGATCACGATGTCTGCCGGAGATTGGGCGCGGCACCCAATCTTTAAGAATATTCGTCGGTGTAATCTTGCAGATAATGGAACGGTGAATGCTTACTACGGGGATGCCGCATTTTCATATACCGGTTCCAACGGGCAAGTTATGGTACAAATCCCGAAATTCTACTATCGTGTTGACGCTCTTGCCGGCAAATACCGATATCTGATATCGGAAAATCATATATCAGGATTTAAAGTCCATCCGGCATTCGTCGTCGACTCGGTGGAAAAGGATTACATCTACGTTTCTGCGTTTGAGGGGTCGGCATACGACGTCACTGCAACAGCAACAGAAGTCAATACGATCACGGTAACGGCAGAACCAACATCGTCTGGGAATCTGACAATTACCCTCGGGGGGAATTATATATTCACGGTTGCTATTCTGGATGCAGATACCATCGAAGGTGTTGTTGACAAAATCGTGGCAGCAGGTGCGAAAACCGATTATCAGGGAACGGTATGGACACCGGCAAAAACAGCAGCAAATAAACTCACCTACACCTCCAGCGTTACCGGGCTGAAAACCACCGTCATTATGCCGACCGCATGTGGGGTGACATCCACCATTGCCAAGACCACGCCGGGAACCGGGGGATACGTTCTGAACGATGCGGGTGGCTTGGATTTCACCGCAACGACAGGAGATCTTCTTTGCTCAATTGCTGGTGTAAAGCCATTAAGCGGGTGGAACAATGCAACGGCAACATTGCCAAACATAAGACAGCTCGCAAAGAATAGGGGAACCGGCTGGAACCTGATGGGTTTCAATTCGGTCTGCGCGGTCCAGTTACTTTTCATTATCCGCAACTGCACACTCAATTCCCAGTCGGTTTATAACGGAGTGACTGCTGTGACCGATGCGACAGCAGGGGCCTCGTTCAACAATGCCATTAACACAGGATTCACGGCCGGGATTGGGACCAACGGAATCGATCTCGGGAATACCTCTGGAGAATGCCCTTCTGTTACTCATTATAAAACCGGAGAAGCTGCAAAAGCATTCAGCATCTTCGGTATCGAAAACTTCTGGGGGAATATCTGGAAATGGGTTGCTGGCATCAACATCAAAGCCAATAGAAACCCTTGGATCGCAGACCACGATTTTGTCGAAGATACATTTGTTCATCCCTACGTGGACACCGGATTCACGTTATCATCTATCAACGGATATGGAGCGTCCGTGGCATTTTCATCGACATACGACTATATGTTCTTACCGTTGACTGTCGGAGGTTCGAGCAGTACATATTTGTGTGATTATTACTACCAGGGAGTAGGCAACAGATCTGCGTTGTTCGGTGGCAGTTGGAGTAATGGCGCG
>Ga0315288_10011365_pt1 | contig 11210 bp, 5 predicted proteins | sample YL17G11_20_MG_FD_203454 | JGI IMG/M metagenome (GOLD analysis project Ga0315288, IMG submission 203454) | Sediment microbial communities from Yellowstone Lake, YNP, Wyoming, USA - YL17G11_20 | ecosystem: Environmental > Aquatic > Freshwater > Lake > Sediment | place: USA: Wyoming | collected... | reverse complement strand
CGGTTTTCCGCTCTCCGTCCGCCACGGTGAGTTTGCGCGGCTGCTCGCTGAGATTCCAGACCATCACTTTGCGGGCGGTCGGATACCATGCGCAAACGGCGGGTTCAGCTTCTTCGATGTGCGGCACATCCTGGAGCTCCGACTTGATCCGGTTCTTGAAAGCGAACAAGGCAGGCAGCGATTCGCCCAGCGCCTCGGCACCCGGCGGACGCTCGCCAGCCGAGTCGCGGCAGACGAACTTTGGTCTCACCTCGGTGGAGATCCCTGCCAACTCCCGTGCATCGCGGTCCGACAGGAAGTTCCATCCCTCCGGCGACGGGTTCTCGACCACTTCAAACGGCACGCCGTTGGCCAGCCAGAGACTGAACGGGTTGTCCTCGCCCACGAGACGCTGGGCCTCACCCCAGAAGTGTTTGAAAGGACCACGCGGACGATGGCCGGCGATCTCGGCGTGCAACCGCGCTTGTTGACGCATGGCCGGCGCAAGCAGGCTCCAGTGCTCGCGTGGGAACGGCGTCAAGCCGCTCATGAACATCGTGTGCCGGACATCCGCCAGCGTGGACATCACGAGCTTGGCCGCCATGTTGGCGGCGGAGAGTCGGTCGGACGGATACGCGGTGGTTTCGCTGAAGGCGAGCTCGGGACGCACGAAGCGGCGGTGAAACAAGACGCTGAACAACTCGTCGGTCTTTCCTTTGACGGGCGTGAACGACTTGTCCTCGAACATCAGTTCCCCGACGCGGAAGGGGACTTGGCCGTAATCCTTGAGGCGGATGCCCGCCTTTTCCGACCCGAGGTACATCACCATGATCCCCAGTTCGCCGGAAAACGCGTCGCGTTGGCCGCGAAAGGATGCGCTCAGCCCATCGCAGGTGAAGTCCAACCAGGCCCGAAGCAGGGGCGTGAGCCGCCGCCCGCCGACATCATTCAGCAACTCATCCCAGCGACTGGGAAGATATCCCCCAGACCGTAAGAACGCCGTGCGATGATCTTCACAGAAGCAGCCGCCAATCTCGCCAGGGCCGCGGGCCAACCGGAAATCATCGTCGAGAAAACACTGGCTGAATTCCAGCTTGCGGAGGCGACGAAGGGCGTTGGCGTTCTCCGCGGTCGCCGGTTCGTGGAGGGATGTGCCGGCGAACTTCCCGCCGTCAGGCCGCTGACCTATTCGCCAGTGGGGCGGTGGCGTGAGCGGGAAGTTCCCGTCCTTGGCGCCGAGCGAATCGCCTGGATGTCCCAGCGGAACATTGACGAGGTGGGCTTCCAGTCCCTCAGCCTCGAGACGCTGGCGCGCCTGGCGCAGTAACTCATCCGGAAATGGCTGATGACCGTAGAAAAATCCCGCCAGCCAAACTGCGCTCACGCCGGCGTCGCGGATCTTCCGGAGCAACTCGGCATCCTGCTCGACGACGGTCGGCGTCAGGCAGACATGGTATGAGCGAGTGGCTCGACTGAGCGCGGCGATCGTCGGAAACGCCGGCAGCAGGAACCCCGCCGCCGCCGAAGCCTTCAGCCATTCGCGGCGGCTCAACAGAATCCCAGACATGGGTGGTTTCATGGGGGTCCAGTTATCCCTGGTTAGCGTTTTCGGGTTTGAGGCTGGGATGGCAATGCACGATTCGTCCAGCTCGGAGTTTTGAGGCTGGACTTGTGTCGTGGCGAGGTCCAATCCGCATCGTGCGGGCTCAGCGGGCGCGGCGTCTCGCGAACCCACCGCTGGTAGCTGACACCTTGCACGATTCCGCGTGTCTACGGCGTTCGTGACGGGTGCATCCAATGACTTCATTCCCAAAACAGCCACAGGCCCAGAACGGCCATGAACAGCAGGGAGGTAACCGCTTTGAAGATCCTTTTCATTTCAGGACGGCCTGAACGATGGCGTCGGCAAGGGCTTTCATCCCCTTGTCGCCCGGGTGCCCGGCAACCCCATCGTGCGTGAAGGATCGTTCTGAACGCGCGGCGTTGGTGGCATCCCGGCCGAGTGGGCCGGCGTTGATGAAAGTGCCGCCGGCCTCCTGACAGGCCTGGCTGAGCACCTGGTCCTTGGTGGCATCCGCCCAGAAACAACTGCGCACCACCACCCGCGGGTGACGTTTCGCCAGGGCGCATCTCAGGATGTTCATCACCCCGGCCTTGAATTGCGCCTTGGCGTCCTCGGAGCCCAGCGCGGGCACATTCTCTCCGATGGCCAGAACCACCAGGTCGGGGTCGAACGCGAAGAGGTCCTTCATCTGCAGGTCCACGTCATACGTCGAGTAGTTGCGCTCAAACTCCGCAATGTTCCTGACCATGATCTGGGGCGTGGACCCGGTATGCTGGGCGAGGGCGCTGGCGACGAGATGGACGTAATCCTTGTCCTCGGAACTGGCCGCCATGCCCCAGTTCCCGGTCCAGCCGATCTCGGCGTTGGGACCGTGCAAAGTAATGCTGTTTCCCAGGAACAGGATCCGGCGAATGGCCGAGGGCTTGACCTCCGGTTCGGCGGTGACAGGAAACATGGAGATCCGGAACTTGGTGCAGCCGTATGGAATGAGCGTGAGTTGCTCCGGGGATTTCCGCTGGGCAGCCGGCAGGAGTGGCAGCCGGGGGGCGTTCGGCTCGGGGTTCCAGGCGATTTCGACCGCGTTGACCCGCAGCTTCAGGGGCGCCGTCAGCGGCCAGTCCCATTTGGCAGGCATCGCGCCGCGCTCGACGGTCAAGCTGGGTTCTTGGACGTCCAATGCATAGTTCCACTTGGCGGCCGGGTCGGGCGTGTTGGCATCGGCGGTTTCAGGGATGGGCAGCGCGAACAGCAGGGGGCCATAGGAGACCGAGGCGTAGGGCGCGCCTTGCGCGTTGTTGTCGCGCCCCGTTTGCACGCTCGCTGACATCGGCAGTCGCAGGCGAATCGCGTCACCCGGCATCCAGGACCGCTCGACGCGCACGAAGCCCTTGGCGTCGGGCACGGCTTCGAGAGCGGTGCCGTTCACGCTCAACGTGGGATTCTTGCACCAGCCTGGAATGCGGAACGCGAGTGGGAACGTCGCAGCCCGCGCAGGCTTTACGCTCATGGCGATGACATCGTTGAAGGGGTAGTCGCTCCGGCAAACGATCTCGACGGGCACATGGTCGGCGACCGTGGCGGAGACTGTGCAGGGACCGTAATGCGTGGCGGCCAGTCCGTTGTCATAGGTGGCCATCCACAAATGCATGACGTAGTTGGGCACAATCCGGTTGAGGGCGGCGGTGCAGCACAGTGGGTAGTGCTTCGTCTTATAGGAGTTTCCCTCGGCGCGAGGGCCATGGGGATAAGGCGGGGACTCGTCAACGATTCGGTTCGGACTCTGGAAATAGACGTGAGCCTTGAAATCGCGCGCGACGGTGGCCGGGCCGGCGTTGAAGAACGCCCGCTCCGCCCGGTCCGCCATGCGCCCTTGGCCGGTGACGGTCAGCAACGCGATCTGGCTCCACAGGTAGCCGGCCACGTCACAGGTCTCGGTTCCGCGGAACGCGCCGGTGAGCCCGTAGTACTCATCGGCGACGGGTACGCCCGAGGGCTGCATCGCCTCGCGTTCAAGGAGGTCGTGCCACGCGAGGGTGGCGTCGAGAAAATCGCGGTTGCCAGTCCACAGGTAACCCAGCGCCCACGGGGTCGTGCTCTCGAGGAAATGCACGACGTGATCGTTTTTCTCGGCGCCCGGTTTTTCGTCGGGCATGTGGCGGTAGCGGTTCCAGGACGCCCCTCCGGGATTCTTGCCGCCACCGTCGTTCGAGAACAGCGTCGTGAGCGCCGCGGCGATCTCCTGGTTTCCCGTCCAGGTGTAGGTGTCAAACGCCGGCCAGGGATTCGACATACCCCATCCCAGCCGCAGCCAGTCGCGGTCGCCGCTGTAGCCCGCTTCCAGCGTCCGCAACACGCGTTGGTCTCCCGAACCGGCGTAGTAGCCAGCCAGTGCGCGTCCTAGGAGACCGTTCGCCCACATGGGCCAGGCATCGCTGACGACACTCCCGTTCCTGTCTTCGGAATTGTTTCTGTTGAGCCACCATAGGAACAGGATGCCGTCAGGGCTCATGTGGGTGACGACGACCTCGAGACGCCGCTTCGCCTGCTGGATGAGCGCCTCGTCGTGCAGGACGTAGCCCAGGCGTACCAGGCCGTCGAACCAGTAGCCGCCGCCTTCATACGGCCAACCGCCCTTGGGCCAGTCGAGGCGCTCGCCGGTCATCTTGTGGTCGAGCGCCCAAGCCCGCTTGAACTCGGCGTCATAATCGTCCATGTGGCCGGTAAAGCCGTCCCGTGCGGCCAGGCACCAGTCGCGCAACCAACCGGCGGATTCGACCGCACCGGGAGGCAGCGGGAGGAACGCCGGACGCGTTGGTGGCTCAAAGGGCCGCGCGTAATTGATCCGGGCCGGAGCTCCGCTTTCGCCCGCATGTGCAATCGGAGCGAACGCGAAGGTAACACCCCCCAGAACCACACCAAGGAGCCTTCCGTAATCGTGTTTCATAAGCGATTTGCAGCAACCGTGGTTGAATACGGCGCATCCTGCCATCGAACACGGACAGACTACAACCCCTCAGCATCGCGGGCATCGCTGGGCCTCAGCAAGAGAGCGCCGGATTGCCACGATTCACCGGTGCGAATGTCCGCGCCAACAATCAGTGCCTGGGCCAAATCACCGAATCCATTGGCCTGCCCTCTGGCTGATGAGGCCGAGGCGGAGGAGTGCGTCCAAGCCGGACGACAGACTCGGAGACACGTGATCCCGTAGGCGGTGATCCGCTGCCTTGTATCGTGTCCACCCTGAACGCTCCGGCTCATTCGGAGTTCCGGCGTCCGCGCGCGAGGTTGACACGGTCATGACGGGCTGGGAAATTTGTGAGGGTGATCACCCTGGATCAGGCAACTCTCTCGTTTCCCTGGGGCGGGAGCCGTGTCCTGTCAATCCTCGCGGCCGTCTTCGCATCGATTCTAACGCCGCTGGGAAGTGAATCCTTGGCCGCCGAGAAAAACTACGTGGCGTTGGGCCAGCCGTATCGGGCGAAACAAGTGCTCGGCGGAACCGTGGCGCGCGATCGGCAAACACGCCGGGAACTGCTGGCGCTCGCCAACATGAATGAGGTCTCGGGGTGTGAGTTGATCCTGATCGACCTGGACACCGGACGCGGGGAGATGTTTCGGGCACCTGCGGGTGCGGGATTGTGGAACGTCCGGGAAGTGGTTGGGGATCGTCCGGTGATCGGAACGTTCTATGATGGGACATTCCTCATCTTCGATTTGAAGACGAAGCGGTTCGTCCATCACGTTCGCTTCGCGAAGGAGGAATACCTCTGGAACACCACCCTGGGGCGCGACGGGCGGGTGTATGCAGGAACCTATCCCGGCGGGAGACTGGGCGCGCTCGATCTGAACACCTATGCGGTCGAGGACTGCGGCGCGCCGGCTCCGCCCAATCTCTATCTGAATTACGTCTCCCCAACACCTGACACACGGCTGCTCTGCACGTTCTCCACGGCGAGTTCGGTCCAGAAGCTCTATGATCCCGTGACCAGGGAATGGAGCGGCCTGCCGGGCTCCCTGAAGGGCGTCACGATGGGCGCCGTGTTCGACGGGCAGTTCATCGCCGGAGGTCGGGCCTTCGCCGGCAAGGAGTTCAAGGTGGTTCCCCCAACGTTTCCCATCCCGGGGGAAGGCTGGCAGGTCGAGACGGCGCTAACCACCGAGGACACCCTCTTCCTTCGGTTGAACCAGGCGATCTTCCGTTATCGCAAGGGTGAATCCGGGCTGAAAAGACTCTGCGACATCGACTTGCGGGGCGGCCGCTACCTCGCGGCAACCGGCGATGGAGATTTGTTGGGAATCCGCGGCCAGGACTATTTCCGGATTCGTCCTGGGGCCACTGAGCTCGAACTGAAACCGATCCCCACCGAAAGCGGACCGCGGAACCTGCTGTTTCTCAGGATCGATTCCCGGGGTCGAATCTGGAGCGGCCCGCCCTTCGGCCAGACTCTCAGCTTCCTCGATCCCGACAGCCACCAAGTCACCAACACCCGCACCATCTGCGATGCCGGCGGCGAGGTCTTCGATGGCGCCTTCCTGGACGACCGCGTCTATGCCGTGACCTATTCCGGTGGCGACATCGTCGCCTACGACCCAGACGCACCTTGGGATCAATGGAACGGCAGAAATCCAAGGACCATCGCGTCGGTGGGTGGCGCCGGCTACATCCGTCCGGTGGGTGGGGCCTTGATTGGGCCCGGCGGGAAGCTGTATTCGGGCTGGATGGCGAAGTATGGTGTTTATGGCGGTGCCATCGCGATCACCGACCCGACATCGGGTAAAACCGAATTGATCGAAAACCCCCTCGCCGAGCAGACGGTATCCGGGCTGGCCTCTGACGGTCGCCTGCTCTACGCCGGCACTGACCGCACCGCCAACGGCCTGCCGATCAAACCCGATGATTCCGCCCGTTTTGGAGTCGTGGATCCATTGACGAAGAAGGTGATTGGCGGGCACACGTTCACCAACGCCACCAAAGTGAGCGGCATCGTTTTCGACGCGAAGGCCGGCGGGGTTGTGCTGGCGGTCGATGGCAGACTGCACCGATTTGACCCAGTGAATCAGGCGACTCCCCTGCCTGACAAAGGCGCGCCACGGCTGGGCAGCGGGACGATCGCAGCCCCAGGCAACGGAACCTTGTATTACGGCAGCGGAAAAGAAGTCGTCGCCTGGGACCTGACAACCGGTCGCGTGGGGAGCCTGGCGACCCTGCCCAAGAGCGTGGAGAACATCGCCGTCGACAGGAACGGAATCGTTTTCGCCGCCTGCGGTCCTGATGTTTATCAGGTGAAGTCCGCGGTCGATGCCGCGCCCGACCGGTCAATTCCCGTTCCCCGATGAGAGCCACACATCACCCCCGGTTGCTTGTTTGGATGATTGCCGTTTCTGCATGGGCCGCTGCTCCCTCCCCCGACGATCAGTGGCGGGGCTTCGCCGCGCGCGATGAAATTCGCCCTCATTTCGAGGCGCTGGCCGGCGGGCGGCTGCGCATTGCCACGGATGCCCGCGAAGGGATGGACGGCCACTGGGCCCGGGTTTATCCCGTCGAGGGTGGCAGATGGTATCGCTTTCAGGCCTGGCGCCGTGCGGAGGGCGTCTCCGCCCCCCGTCGCTGCGTGCTCGCGCGCATCCACTGGCGCGATGCCAATGGGAAGCCGGTCCACCATGACGCTCCCGGTGCCGCCAGCTTCGCCCCTGGTGCCCCGCCCGTCGCTGAGCCCGAGTATCCAAACGATGAACTCGCGGATGCCTCCGGCTGGATGGAGCTTCGGGGCGTTTATCGAGTGCCCAAGCAGGCCACGCAGGCCATTGTGGAATTGCCTCTGCGCTGGGCAGCCAATGCCTCGGTGGAATGGCGCGATGGCGCGCTCACGCCGGTGGATCCTCCGCCCGCCCGCACGGTCAGAATTGCCGCCGTGCATTACGTGCCCCGCGGCGGGATATCCGCCATGGACAGCTGCCGGCAATTTGCGACGTTGCTCGAAGACGTGGCCCGGCGGAAGGCGGACTTGGTGGTGCTGCCCGAAACCCTCACGGCCACCGGCAATGGTTTGTCCTACCTGGCCGCGGCGGAACCCATTCCCGGACCCGCGAGCGACTACTTCGCAGGGCAGGCGCGGAAACACGGGATGTACCTGGTGGTCGGCCTCGTCGAACGCGATCGGCATTTGATCTACAACACCGCGGTGTTGCTCGGTCCCGACGGTGCACTCATCGGCAAGTATCGCAAAGTCACTCTCCCCCGCACCGAAATCGAGGCTGGCATCACTCCGGGCTCCGAATATCCGGTGTTTACCACCAAACTCGGGCGCATCGGTATGATGATCTGCTACGACGGATTCTTTCCGGAACCCGCCCGCCAGCTGACCATTCGTGGCGCGGAGATAATCGCGTTCCCGGTGGCCGGCTGCAATCCGCTGCTCGCCGCGGCACGCGCCTGTGAGAATCATGTTTACATTGCCAGCAGCACTTATTGCGACACGTCCCTAAACTGGATGATCACCGGCATCTACGACCAGGAGGGACACGTCATCGCCCAGGCCAGGGAGCGGGGCACCGTCGCCATCGCCGAGGTGGACCTCAGCGGGCGCCTTTACTGGTCGAGCCTCGGCGACTTCAAGTCCGAGATCCCGAGACACCGGCCGGTGGGCGTGGCCGATTGAAGCATGGACATCTGGGACCTGCATTGCCATCTCAGCGGCGTGCCGGGCGCAACACCCGAGGCCCGCCTCGAAAACCTGCTTCGCTACGCCGACCGCATGGGCATCGCCCGCCTGTGCGTGTCCATGGGTGCGTGTCCATGGGCATGGAGTGGAGCCACGAGCCCTCTCCGGAGAAGATGCGGCAGGAGAACGACGAGGTTCTCCAGGCGGTGCGCGCGCATTCCGACCGGGCTTTCGGTTTCGTCTATCTCAACCCCCGCCACACGCAGGCCAGCCTCCAGGCGTGGGCCGGGACGTTCGACGGCCTGCCCCACAAGGATCTCCCGGCCGCCAATGCTCGGCTCGCGGAAGAATGCCCACGATTCGGAAAAGGGATGCTGCTGCCATTCGGCTCGATCAACCCGACGATGCCTGACTGGCTCGAAGAATTGCGCCGCTGCGCTCGGGTTCATCACATGCGCGGCATCCGGCTGCATCCAAACTACCATGGTTACGCCCTGGATGACCCGCGCTTCGAGCGGTTGCTGCGGCATGCCGCCGAACTCAACCTCATCGTCCAACTCGCGCTTGTGATGGAGGACGAGCGGATGATGCACGCGCGCCTGCGTGTCGATCCCGTGGACACGGAGCCGCTGGCTGCGATCGTAAAGCGCACAGCCGGTCTCCGCCTCGTGTTGCTCAACGCACTCCGCACCCTCCGGGGTCCGATGCTCCCGAGCCTGCTGGGCGCAGGTGACGTGTGCCTAGACCTTGCGATGATCGAGGGGGTGGGCGGTCTCGGCAGCCTGCTGACGCAAACCTCGGCCGACCGCGTCCTCTTCGGCTCCCACGCCCCGCTGTTCTACTTCGAGGCGGCGGAACTCAAACTCAAGGAATCCCGCCTCACGACGAGTCAGGCCCGCGCCATCCGCTTCGGGAACGCCACGCGCCTGTTCGACGCGACCAGCCTACTTGACTCCTCACCTAACTACTTCGTCAACTCCCGCGGCTGAAAAGCCCCGATGGCTTGCCAACCCCCCTCAGCGGACTCGCCTCTCCCCTGCCCATCGCCGGTCCGATGGAGTCTTCGCCAACCACAGCCAATGTTAGCGCAGGTCGGTCAATGATCGTGTCCATTCCGAAAGGCGCACCGGCTGTAGCGGACAATCTCTTCCGCTGCCTCCGCACTTTCCACGGTCGCCCAGATGAACAGACGCCTCGGATCCAGCGTGCGAGCGAGGATGTCGATTTCACGCCTCAGATCGGCATCACCCCCGTGCCCTTCCCCGTAATACAGTTGGACCGATTTTCCTCCCCGCTGAATCCGTTGCAGCACATGGACCCATTCTGAGGGCAAGGGTTGGCCGGCGCCTTGAATCCATTGAATGCAGTCCAGCCGTTCCAAACGAAGCAGCAACGGGAGATGCCGCAGCGCCCCCGGGCCGTCCAGGTGATAAAGCGCATGGTCAACGTGAGCACAGCACTCCAGGTTGTCTAGCCAACAGAACGCCTCGAACATCGGCGCACTGATCATGCACGAGTAATCATTCTGCCCGATGCAGAGGAACCGATCGCTACTCCACCCCATCGTCCAGTTCGAGGTCCCTTGTCCTGCCGGCAGAATGATGGCCGAGACGACATCCACCACGAATTTCCACAAGTCAGTGACCTGCCGCATAGCGCGGTGGATTGCGGCCGGGTGGGTCACCAGGTCCGCTGCCAACTCCTCGGCGCCACGGATGGCACTCAACGCGTCGATGCCCGAATGCAAATCCGGATAGCCGGTCACCCACTTCCCCTGGCCTGCCCGCACGGACTCGCGCACGAGTTGGAGGTAAGTCCGCCACCACCGGTTGTCCGGCTCGATCCGGAGTTCAGGGTGCTCGTCCCAGTCCCGGACAAAGGGCTTGCTCCAGGAAGTCGATTGCCGCGGCCGAAGCAGAAGATCGGCGCCGAGCCAGGCGGCAAACTGATCCGGCCCCAGCCAGGGGCAGAAGACCGGCAAGGCATCTCCCGCGTAATGGGTGCCGGAGAGGGCGCTCTCGGTCGCCGCGATCACGTAATCCACGTTGGTCCACAACTCTTCCTCGCTGGCAGGCTCGGGCACTGACCGACTCGGCTTGGCTCTCGGCGCTGTTACCCACATCAACGGGCCCTCCTCGATTTCCCCCTTCCAGAAGGCCTGATCGCGCTGCAGGGCTCTCAGCCGCTGCTTTTCCTCGATGTAAATGGTTTCCATTTTGGGTTGAACCTGCGTCCAGGTTTGGGATCACCGAGGAAAGCGGGCAACCCCGCGAGCCTCGCCTACCGGCGGTAAAGCTCGACCACCGTCGGGAAATCCCACGGCTGGAGGTCGTTGAGGCGAGAGGCTACCTCGACGCCGGACACTGTTTTCAAGAGCGGGCGAGACTGGGGAAGATGAAGCACGACGCGCGTGTTCGGCGAACGTCGCGGAGGATCAAACTTCACTTCCACGCCCTTCGTCTTGCCGCGCACGTGGAGGCTGAGGAGACCGAAGTGGGTTGGCGCACGCTCGATGCGGATTTCGCGGCCTGGTTCCAGCCACCAATCCGGCGCGCCGCTGAGCAAGTGGAGTTCATTGCCGCGCTCGTGAATCAGCGCGTGGCGCAGCATAAAAGCGTAATTCGCCGCCCCGGTCGCGTGCGGGATCGTGTCGCTCCACGCCACGCGCTTCTTGTAGAAGAGGCCTTCCGGGAACGCGTGGGTGGCCGTCGAGTGCAGCAGATACCAGTGGAATTCCTTGACAAACTGCTCGTGCTCGCCGCGCACGAGTGAGGCCATCGTGGTGTAGGAAGACATGTAGGGATGAATCACATCCGGAAAGCCACCCCAGCGGATGGTACCCTCCACAAAACCGCCCAGGAACGTCTCGCGCACTTCGCGGAGCGAGGCCGTTACGCGTGGGTCGTCGGTGGCAAACAACTCGGTAGGCCAGAGTGTTTCGGTGTTGCCCCAGTGCGTGCCAGCCTTTTCCCAACTCGGCGGGAAGTGCGGCAACCCGGTGCGTC
>Ga0315288_10011364_pt1 | contig 11210 bp, 5 predicted proteins | sample YL17G11_20_MG_FD_203454 | JGI IMG/M metagenome (GOLD analysis project Ga0315288, IMG submission 203454) | Sediment microbial communities from Yellowstone Lake, YNP, Wyoming, USA - YL17G11_20 | ecosystem: Environmental > Aquatic > Freshwater > Lake > Sediment | place: USA: Wyoming | collected... | reverse complement strand
AAGAAGTGAAAGAGCTATATGAACATAATGATATTCCACCACCACCACCACCATTACCTCCAAAGCCTCCTCGAAAAATTGTATCTACAAAAAAAAAAATAAAAAAAAATTTTAAGATGTTATTGTCTTAAATTTTAAGGGGAACCTAAGGTGCTAAGCATACAAAGTGAAACGGCACCCCCATTTAACCTCCCTTCAATTATGGGCAAGGGGTCGGAGGGGACAGCATGCCCCCTTGTATAAACAAATCTAAATCAAATGCAAACATTTTTTTATATACACTGCTGCTATACATGTAATAATATCCTTGAAGAAAACAGTCTGCTAAATCATCCTTTTTCAAATGCTTATCAAATTCTTGATTCCACGATTTCATTGACGGATAAAATGTTACAAGTGACTTGCATATGCGTTGTCCTTTCTCTTTTCTCAATTTGTAAGAATTTTCATTTCCTACGTTTTCATTTATTATATTTTTAAATAATTTGAGTTTATTCGTGGCTGATATAAATTCTATTTTATTAACATTCATCATAATAAAATATTGAGCTATCATTCCCTGCAACATTTTCATTCTTCCGGCCAACGGTCCAATTTGATTTTCAATTACAACCGCATCAATGCCGGAAATATGGTTGCCATTTTCATTTGATTGCGGTGATTGCGGTGATTGCGGCGTATGATTGTATTCACTAAAAATCAAATCAAACTTTGTTTTCAAATTTTTACCTAGAACAATCATGTCAACATCACACGCATTTTGTTCTTTTGGGGGAACTATTATTTTCAAATAAGGGTATACCATTTTTTTTGAAGACTCTTTTGTTGACTTTGACTTTACGCGACATTTAGATTTAGATTTATCATCACCTTCATACATCACTAGTTTTGTTTGAATCGCATGTTTTTTACAGTACACTGTCGAATTTATAATATCGTCTTCTTTTTCTTCTTCATCTGCACTTGTATTTAAATAATAATGTGCATTCTTTTTACAGAGAGAACATGTGTATTTTTTTGAAACAATCGTATCACATAAATTTATAACATCCCATTTTATTATTTTCAACAAATTATCATTACAACAATTTATTGAAAATAAACAATATGCTAGGTTTTTTATTCCTACATCAAAACTAAGAATTTTCATGATGAAACTATATACAGGTGCATGTATTATCTAAAGTGTATTTTTTAATATAAATTCTAATATAATTTTGTATAATATATATAATAACAATAATCACATAATCACAATAAATTATTTCATTCAATTTTCATTGATCATAACTAATTATTAATAAAATGAATTCTGATTTATTCAAATTAAACCTTACAGATAAAATTATGGATATATATGAAAATCAAACATTTTTAGAAAGATATGGTGAATATGTATTTGTTTCCATAATTATATGCATTTCATTTATATTACTAGTTACATACATCAACATAAAAATAAACATAAAAAAAATAAGAGCAGACTGGATAAATCAAAAATGCAAACCAAATATTATGCCGTTTGCCGGAATGATAAATGCACCACCCAATATGTCAAAAATAGAATATGCTGAAAAAAATTTTACAGAATGCACTCAAAATATATTGACAGACATATCGGAAATGGCTCTTATACCCGTTCATTATACAGTTAGCATTATAACTGCAATCGTTCAAGAAATAATTAACATTATAAACCAAATGCGCGAACTGGTTGATAAAATACGCAACTCTGTGTCGGACATTGCATCAAACATTATGGCTAGAATATTGAATATAATGACACCTTTGATAGAAACAATAATTACCACAAAGTCTCTTGTTGGAAAATCAAACGGTGTTTTAACAGCAATAATGTATACTTTATTAGGAGTATATTTAGCAATAAAAAGCCTTATTGGGTCATTACTCGAAATCGTAATTATTATTTTAATTGCAATGGCGGCAGCAATTATATTATTATTTTTTATACCGATTGTAGGTAATATATTGGCAGTTGTTGGAATTATATTCTTTATTGCAATATCAATCCCGATGGGTTATCTTATCGGATTTTCAAATAATGTACTTAATGTCCACTCATCACAAGGTATTCCAAGTGTTCCAGGTTAGGTTGTTGGCGTATTTTATTTATGTGAATTTATTTCATTTTAGGAATTATTTATAATAAATAGAAAATAAATAAAATATGAATAACACTATAATTATTGAATTATTTTTATCTTCAACATATGTATAAGTAAATAAAATTATATAACATGAATATCAAATTGTTTGGTTATGAAATACGCGCCGAAATTGCAATTGCATGTATTTTAATTGGAATGTTTATGGGGTTGATTATGTTTTGCGACTGTTTCCAATACAGCATCATCGAAGGAATGACACATTCTCCTTCTGCTGCCGCTCCTTCTGCTGCCGCTCCTTCTGCTGCCGCTGCCTCTGCCTCTGCCGCTCCCGCTCCCGCTGCCACCACTGACATGAAAAAAAATGGAAATAAAACAAAAGAAGGATTCACGAATTTAAGCAACAATGACTTGATTACCGATGACTCATATACAATGGGGTGGGTTCAAACAGCAAAACGTTATGCATCCGGAATGGGAAATGAAAATAGATTGAATAGTTACAAGGACAACGTTGGAACGCCGGTTCCTTTGCCCGAAGGTGAACTGTTCTTTTTTGCCGATAATAAATTCTCACCAGAGTGCTGCCCTTCTACATATTCTGATAGCATGGGGTGCGCTTGCTTGAGTCAAGCTCAAGTCGACTATATTAACCAGCGCGGAGGCAATCGCACATTGGGTCCCACCGAGTTTTAATTCCCCCTTTGTTCCTTTGTTATTGTGTATTTATTTATTTTATTCATTTATTTAGCAAATAGTTTTAACAAATGAATAAAATAAATTTATTAAAAAAATATAAATTATTATTATAATAACGTAGTCATATAATAATAATTTATAAAAATGTCAATTGAAAAAAATGTAGGTTGTCGAGCATGTGGTAGTAGTGAAGGAGGACAAATAATAAGCAATCAAAATAATGCTTACACAATTAAAATCATTGAAAATACAGTAAGAGTTCCATCTTCTGAATACACTATGAACAAGTCGGCACTTAACGTTTACATCCCTCCAAATATAAATCCGACCAAATCACTGTACGGCGTAAATTGGAACCAAATGAGCGATCGCGCGGTTCCAAGTGTTTTAAAAACAAACGTGCCATCACACGGTAACTCCACCCGAAGTTCCCTCACAAGAATGCGTCCTGGAAGCACGTGTGCGGCAGGTAAAGGCGTTGACATAAAACATGGCTCATATGACCGATACTTAGCTCGACTAAAAGGTAAATCCGTTTTACGAACGTCGGCTCCTGCAACGTTTCCAAATGTTCAACCAAGTAATCAAAAATCTATCAGATGGGGAATTGCATACAGTAATAGCTGCACAGTTTTAAATGGATGTCCTGTTATTGTCCCCAATTAACAATTGACAATTGACAAATGAATTAAAAAACTATAAAAAATTATTTAATTCATTTATTTACGATTTACGATTACTTATGTTTCTACTACACATATTCTAGGTATACATGAGTGTCGGATAGTTTGTTTCCGACTTCTTTATCATGATGTCAACAACTCTGTTTGTAACCGTAAACGGAAATGAAACCTCAATCGACGTTGCGTCCTTGTCAAACAATTTCGTTCCAGGCTTCATCAAACGATACAAATTCAGCTTGGTATAAACAATCTCCAAACAACGCTTCAAATTTCTGACACCGTCCTCCTTGTTCGTATGATGCTCGACAATATACTCAATTGTTTCATCTGGAATAATAATCTGGTCCGGCTTGAACGCGACTTCAGTTTGAATCTTGGGAATCAAATACTTTTGAGCAATTTGCGTCTTATCCTTTTTAGTGTATCCATTCGTGTGAATGCGGTACATCCTGTCAAGAAGAATCGGATTGACTCTGGTTTCATCATTGTAGCTGAAAATAAACAAACACTTGCTCAAATCAAAATGTATTTCTGAGAAATACTTGTCGTGAAACTGACTGTTTTGCGACGTGTCGGTCAAGTGTGTCAGAATACCGGCAATCTCTTCACCCTTAGGAGTATCACTCAACTTATCCAACTCATCGAAGAAGATTACTGGATTCATCGACTTGCAACGAATTAAAATGTCAACTATTTTACCCCATGTGCTGCCCTCGTACGTGTAAGAATGTCCCTCAAGGAAACTGCTGTCTGTTGCTCCGCCCAGCGCAATGAATGCAAAATCTCTTCCCAAAATTTTGCTTATCCCTTCTTTCACAAGGGTTGTTTTGCCGGTACCCGGAGGTCCCTTGATGGCAATCGCAGAACCCATTGCCGATGGATTCGAAATCCACTGACCCACCATTTGCATAATTTGCATCTTCGCGTCATTCAATCCATACACTGCCGAATCCAAAAGGTCTTTGGCAGATTCCATGAAATCGTGACAGCGCTCCACGCCAACATCCATTGTAATTGGCAACGTTTTATTCACTCCAAACGGAATCGTCATGAATGTGTCAACCCAATTCTTCACCTTGTAATATTCTCCGGCTCCCGGATCCATATAGCGCAAGTTCTGTATGCGCTTCAACGCAATTGCCTTGTACTGTTTTGGAATCTTGGATTCGAGAAGTGTCAGCCTGTATGGCTTTTCTACAAGCATCATTTTATTCAACTCCTCAAGTTCGCTCAATACGCCCGCCTGTTGCTCATTCGACAAATGTTTTTTGAAATACTTTAGGTCATTCGCAGAATTTTTCTTGTGCAACAAGCGCCCAAATTTTCTCACATTCTTCCTCATCACTTTTCGAGTCCTTTCTTTTCTTGCATCTTTGATTTTTTTCTCCTTGTCAACCATTTGTGCCAAAGTCGTCTTTGCAATCTTGTTATTTTTGTCAAGCGCAAGTATGCCCTCCATGTGTGACTTGATTGCCTGAATAGTTGTCTCATCTTCGGTATTCCAACCACTATCGACGGCGGCGGCATCATCATCAGTTTCGTCGTTGTCATAACCTTCTTTTTTACCAAGTTTCAATGAATCTTTTTTATAACCCTTTGTTCCAACTCCAGAACCCTTGATCGTGAGTTTGCATTTTTCAAACCCATCCTTCTTCACATCCTTTGTATTTTCTTCATCCGTCTCACTTTCTTCATCATCTTCTTCCGCTTCACTTACTTCACTGTCATCATCATACTCGCTGCTATCATCATCGTCGTCGTCGTATGTTTCGTCACTATCTGAACTTTCATTTGAAGATGCCGAATCATCATCATAAACAGAATCATCCATATCAGACGTATAATCGTCATCCTCCAGCATATCTTCAAATGGCTCTTTGATATTAATAACAATATTATAATTCCCCACAACATTTGAGTTTGATGCAGTCGAAGAAGAAGATTTGGCGGGTGCTTCCGTTGTTTCGGCTGCATCTCTTGCATCTCTTGCATCTCTTGCATCTCTTGCATCTTTTGCTTTTGCATCTTTTGCACTTTTTGAATCTCTTCCTCCTTTTGAAGACGTCGTCGTCGTAGTTTCAGAATTGATTGTTCTCTTTAGTCGCAGAGGAACTGAATTTGATGGCGCTCCTGCATTCACAACTGTTACATTATTTGAATTTGTAGTAGAACCATTATCATATTTTTTTTGTCCCTTTTCTTTTTCTGACTTTTTTGCAAGTGTTGTCGCTTTTTGCTTTGAATAATTGGAAGGAAACAATTCAGCAAGAAGCTTTGCATACTCAACATCATTCGCTGATGTAGTGGACAATTTTTTATATTTTTTATTTGATAAAGATGATGCTTCTACGCCTTCATCAACATTTTCATTTTCATTGTCACTGGTGGTTTCACTGCTGCCGCCGCTTTTGGTTCTTTCTTCATCGTCGTCATCATCTCCATCATTTTTAAAATTATGTTTATATTGAGGAGGCAGAATTGTCGACTTTTTTTTTGCTTTCGCAGGTTGCACCTGTGTTGTTCCCGCTGTTGTTGTTGTTGTCGCTGTTTTCTTTGATGATTTATTTTGCGCTCCTTGTGTTGCTTGTGACATTATTTTATTTTGGGATGTCTTGTGTATGTATTTACACAGATCTATTTATTTCAATTTTTTAAAATATATAATATGAAAAATGATTATATAAAAAAATAATACGAAAAAAACAAACTATTCCAGCGTCATAATAAAAAAAACACAAATAATTTAAATATTTTCTTACTTATTTTATTTTATTTTTACTATTTGCCAATTTATAAATAAAATATAAAATTGAATAAAACAATATAGACATAATAATATAGTAATCAATAGCTCCTTTATTCGTTGCTAAAAATGACGACACAACCAAATTGGACAAAAAAAACAGCTTCTAAAATCGTGGGAATTCAATTTAGTGTGCTTTCGCCAGAAGAAATTCGAAAATGTTCGGTTGCTGAAATTACGAGCAGAGACACATATTCAAACAACGTGCCTGTCATCGGAGGAATGTTTGACCCGCGTCTCGGTGTTTTAGAACCTGGACTCAAGTGTCCGACGGACGGTTTAGATTATATAAGAACTCCCGGTTATTTCGGACATATTGAGCTAGCAAAACCAGTATTTTATTATCAATATCTTCCAACTATTATTAAACTTTTGAAGTGTGTGTGTGTGAAATGTAGCAAACTACTGATAAACAAAGAATCTAATAAAGAATGCATGGACATGAAACCTGACGAACGTTGGAGTCATGTTCACCACTTGGCTAGCAAAATTAAAAGATGCGGAGACGACACCCAAGACGGGTGCGGCTGTCTCGTTCCAAAAAAAATAAAAAAAGAAAATCTGGCAACCCTTTTTGCAGAATGGGATGGAGGAGATTCCGCAGAAGAAAATTCCAAAGAAAAACTGAATATGAAAATGACACCAGAAGTCGTGCTAAAGATTTTTAGAAGAATATCAGACGAGGATGTCGCATTTATGGGATTTAGCCCGCAATTTTCAAGACCGGATTGGTTTATTTGTCAGGTGCTGGCAATTCCGCCACCCGCCGTACGCCCGTCGATTAAGATGGATGGAAACCAGCGCAGCGAAGATGACATAAGCCACACCATTGTAAATATTATTAAAGCAAACAAGACACTTCTTGAAAAAATGAACGAACCGTCTGTGAATTCCGCAATTATTGATGATTGGCAAAGTCTGTTGCAATACTTTATTGCAACCCAAGTGGATAACAACATTCCGTCTTGCGCGCCGGTGGCACAACGGTCCGGGCGTCCGCTTAAATCCATTAAAGAACGTCTCAACGGAAAACAAGGTCGTGTAAGAGGCAACTTGATGGGGAAGCGTGTTGATTTTTCGGCCAGGTCTGTAATTACACCCGACCCCAACCTGTCGATTCGCGAACTCGGTGTTCCGAAAAAGATTGCAATGAATATTACCAAACCGGTCGTTGTAAATAATCGGAATCGTGACTATCTTCAGCAGCTGGTTCTGAATGGTCCAGATGTGTATCCCGGCGCAAATATTCTCGAGAAGAAAACGGGTGGCGACATTTCGCTGCGATACATGGACAGAAGCACAGTCGTCCTTGAAAATGGCGACGTGGTGCACCGTCACATGATGGACGGCGACGGCGTTTTATTTAATCGCCAGCCCACCCTTCACAGAATGAGCATGATGTGTCACATTGCGAGAATTATGCAACAGGGCGACACGTTTCGAATGAACATTGGCGACACGAAACCATACAATGCCGATTTTGATGGTGATGAAATGAACTTGCACATGCCGCAAGACGATGAAGCGGAAGCAGAGCTGAAGGGACTCGCCGCAGTTCCGTATCAAATCATTAGTCCTGCGAAAAACAATTCGATCATCGGCATTTTTCAAGACTCGTTACTGGGAATCTACCAGTTTACTAGAAGCGGAATTGGCGCTTTTGATGCGCGCGCAGCTATGAATCTTTTGATGGGGTATAAAAATGTCGACGCTTCGCTTTTCAGTGACCCCACAAAGAAGATTACCAATTTTGAAATTCTGTCGCAAATTTTGCCGCCGCTCAGCATGAAATACAAAACCAAGCAGTTTGGAGAAAGCGACGATTACGCGACTTCAAACAACGTTTTAGAAATTCGCGACGGAGAAATTTTGCGCGGTCACATTGACAGCGGCGTTTTGGCTTCAAGCACAAATGGCATGATTCAGCGCATATGCAACGATTTCGGAAATATGGCATCCGCGAATTTCATCGACGACTTGCAGAATATTATTACGGAATACATGAAGACGTCGGCATACAGTGTCGGAATCAGCGATTTAATTTCTGATAAGAAAACAACCGAGAAAATCATCGACTCCATCAAAACCAAGAAACTCGAGGTGAAGACCATTATTGACAACATTCACATTGGCACCTTTGAAAACAAATCCGGACGAACCAATGAGGAAGAATTCGAGCTGCTCGTGACCAATATCTTGAACAAGGCAAACGGTGAAGCAGGTGACATTGGTCTCAAAAGTTTGAGCAAGACGAACCGATTCATTACAATGGTGAATGCCGGGTCAAAAGGTAGCAAGGTGAATATTGCCCAGATGATTTGTTTGGTCGGTCAGCAAACCATTGACGGTAAGCGCGTGCCTTACGGATTCGACAGCCGCACGCTGCCCCATTATTCCAAATACGATGACGGTCCTGCCGCGCGAGGATTTGTTGAAAACTCGTTTATTGCCGGGCTCACTCCGTCGGAGGTGTTCTTTCACGCTATGGGTGGTCGTGTTGGTTTGATTGATACCGCCGTTAAATCGGTTACATGGGAAACGCCGATAATTATTGTTGAAAATGACGTTCCAAAATATGTTAAAATTGGTGAATGGATTGATGGACATTTGAATGGAAATGATGCTTCAAGAATTCAACATATGGAAGAACAAAACATGGAATACCTTGAATTAATTCATCCTGTTAAAATCGTAACAATGGATTATGAAGGACGCGTGTCATGGGAAAACATAACAGCAGTAACACGTCATGATCCTGGTGAAAAACTATTCAAGATTACAACAAAGGCGGGTCGTGATGTAACTGTTACTGCAAATAAGTCGCTTCTTGTTTGGAATTCAAATCTGAATCAGTTTCGCGAAGAATATACGGAAGATGTAAAGGTTGGCGATTTTGTTCCGGTTGCGAAAAACATAAATGAATTACAAAACTCAATTCCAATTCAGGAAAATGAAATTCAATTGGACAAGTATTTTCCACGTTCTGAATATGTATACGGCTCAGAAATACATAAAGCAATTATTCTTATGAAGGAGGCAATGAAAAACAGAAAAAAAATTCCAGAAAATTGGTGGAATGAAAATAACGATAACAACTTTACTTTACCTTTTGTTTCTAAAGCAAGATTTCAACGCGCGATTGTTCGTTCTAAACTTGAAAGTATTTCACATAATGGAATATATACATCCAATGGAACGCGCCAACATTCCATCATCCCAGAAACATTTTCACTCAGTTATGATAATGGTGTATTTATTGGATTATTTATTGCAGAAGGAAATATCAACAACTCAAAAATTTATATTACAAACAATGATGAAACTATAAGAGCATTTGTTAAGGGATGGTTTTCAAAGTATAACATTGCATTTACCGAAACTATTAAAAAGAATAAAATAGGTGGAACAACCACAACTATTTGTGGTTCATCGTGTATACTATCAAAATTGATTACAATGATGGTTGGACATGGTGCTAAAAACAAACATGTTCCAAATGAAGCATATATTTCAAATATTGATTTTGTAAAAGGAATACTGAGTGGCTATATATCAGGAGATGGTTATATTTCAAAAAATTCAATTAATTCATCATCTTGTTGTAGGCGTCTAAGTGAAGATATTTCACTCTTATGTTCTCGACTTGGAGTTCATGCAAAATTGTCAGTATCTCAATTGAAGAAAAATAACTTAGGAACAAAAAATATTCAGCCATCATATCGTGTTTCAATTCGCGCAGTCAATGGTCGTCAATTTGCCGAACAAATTACACTCCTTCATCCTGAGAAAAATAACAAAATGAAATCTATTATTTGGACAACTAAATTAGACAAAGTGAAAACTATCAATGACGTTATACTAGATGAAATTGTTTCAATTGAACCCGTCAACCCTGTAAACCATCCAAAGATGTATGACTTGACGATTCCTAAAACACTCAACTTTGGTTTAGCGAATGGTCTTCAAGTGCGCGACACATCGCAAACAGGATATATTCAGCGCCGCTTGATTAAAGGCATGGAGGATATCAAGGTTGAATATGACATGACGGTTCGAAACAGCAAGAATCGAATTGTTCAATTTAGTTATGGCGAAGACGGCATTGACACCGTGAAAATTGAACACTCCAATATGAACTTTATTGCAATGACGCCAGACGAAATCTATGCCCACTTTTACGTACCGGTCGGCGGAGACTCTGAAACAACGAGCGAACTAAAAGCCGTATTTTCAAAGACTGCATTTAGTCGCATGAAGAAGCAGCAGAAACTGTGTGACGAAAAATCCAAAAAATACACCGAATATTTGATGAATGTTCGCGAGGACATTGTCGTAAAAGTATTCAAGAATAAAAATACAACGGATGCTTATTTGCCGCTTTCGTTTTCACACATTGTTGCAAATATTGGAGGCATGCAGAAAATCAATAAGAATTCTGAAGTTGACATTACGCCTCTGGAAACATTTATTCTGCTCGAAGAAACGTACGCGCGTTTTGAACAGCTGCAATACGCGCCGCCCACCGAGCTCTTCAAAATCATGTACTATTACTCGCTCACACCGCGCGATTTGCTCATGGTGAAACGGTTCAATCGAAAAGCAGTTGTGGCTTTGGCGGAAATGATGGTTCTCATGTACAAGCGCGCAATTGTCGCGCCAGGTGAAATGGTTGGCATGATTGCTGCTCAGAGTATTGGTGAACCGACAACGCAGCTGACATTGAACAGTGTGGCATACGATTCCGAGCTGTTGTTGCGTATTGACGGCGCCATTCGAGTTGTTAAAATCGGCGAGTACATTGACAACTATATTCCGAAAGCGAGAAAGAGCGAGGAACACCCAAATGATACAAAATTGTTGTACGTGAATGATGACGAGGAAGTCTATGTTCCATCTGTT
>Ga0315288_10011359_pt1 | contig 11213 bp, 10 predicted proteins | sample YL17G11_20_MG_FD_203454 | JGI IMG/M metagenome (GOLD analysis project Ga0315288, IMG submission 203454) | Sediment microbial communities from Yellowstone Lake, YNP, Wyoming, USA - YL17G11_20 | ecosystem: Environmental > Aquatic > Freshwater > Lake > Sediment | place: USA: Wyoming | collected... | reverse complement strand
CAGAAAAGGCTTCTGCTCTTCCTCATACCATATTACAGAAAATCCGGGGTCAGAAATTGAAGATTGTTAGGTCCAGGATTTTCCATAGTTTGCCGCCAGAATTAAGTTGTCATAAATTGTTGTGGGCGTCGAGGCTTCTGTCTGTCAGGTTTATTTCTTGTTTTTTGCCAGAATCCAGTAGTGTTTTTCTCCGCCTCTGACCCGAATTTGATCAGAGACTATTTGAAAACCCGCATCCTTCACAAGCTGCAAAGATTTCTCAGGGCTATAATGGCTCCAGAACATCGTTGTGCCCAAATACTCATCAGTCGCTTCCCATTCATCGGGACCCATACAAACCAGCATTATGCCCACTGGCTTCAATATTCTGTAGAAACTATCGAACAAGGAAGAATGCTTCTCTCTTGGAACATGAATGATGGAATAAAAAGCAGTCAAACCATCGAAGGAATTAGCCGGAAAGTCCAGTTTCGTCATGTCTTTCTTGATGAATTCAGCTTCAGGCACATTCCTCTTTGCAAGCCTAAGCATGTTTTCAGAGAAATCAATCCCCACAACGTCAAAACCAGATTCAACCAAGAATCTGGCAACGGGAACCCCTGCACCGCAACCAACATCCAGGACTCTGGCATTCACAGGAAGTAGACCCGCAAATTCCTGCAATTCCTTACTGTGGTCAAATCTACTTCTACTAGCATCGTACTCTCTAACTATCCCATCATAACTTTTCCTCACAATGCTCTCCTTGTCGATCATTGCCAACTTCGTCTCAGTTTAAATTATGAGCGACAACTTTGATAAGATTTCGGGGAAATCTCTCCGTAAGGACTTCGGAGCTGTGGTATTTAGCGAAGTTTGGTCTAAGCGTCTTCCGTTGATGTTGATCTCTTGGTCGCATTTATGACGATTTCCCCGCCGACGCTCTTGTTCTTGAACAGCTCGTTCTCCTTGTCAAGTAAAATCCAGAATGCTCTAAGAACAGAGCCTGAAATCGAATCCTCAGCGGTAGATGGACTCGCAGTAGTGCCAGACGATTTGAGATGAGCTACGCCCCAAAGAAGGTTCAACCAAGACCCTATCCACGGGTACATGAATTGAATCTCTACACGTGAAAAGCTGTTTCCCAAAAGCTGAAGAAGAGCCGCCGTACTGAAGGCGTGCAGATGGCCGATCTTCAAATATATCAACCTCAAAAGTCTACCTAGCAAGGGTCTCACAATGTATTCTAAGCTCATTCTGTTGCCCCCACACGCTGTGAAAATGGCAATTTTGCCATGAGGTTTCAGTACCCTCGCCATTTCGCCTATCGAACGACCCACGTGCCTAAGATGTTCGATGACGTCCATACAGAGAATGCTGTCCATGGATTGATCCCTGATGGGAAGTTGCTCGACGTCCGAAACAATGAAATACGGTGTTTGCAGCTCCCTCATGCTTTCCCTCGCTCTCTCAATGGCTTCTCTTGAAATATCAAGGGCGACGACGGTGCATCTTTCCCCGATACTTCTTGCGTAGCTTCCTCCTCCGCTTCCAACATCCAAGATTGCATCAGTTGTCTTGGGAGCCAGGAATTCAAGGATATTCCTCAGACGGAATTTTTCATAAGGATTCGTCGCATCATGATATTTCCACACGTTGGACTCATAGAAATCCTTCAGTTCCGTCATCCTTCGCCACCATTTGCAGCGTCATTTGCTCTTGTAGTGTCTCCTGTGAAACCTGCTAGTATAAACGGCTTGAGTTGATGCACCATCGAGGCTGTAACAGAATACAAAAGCCTAAAAAAGGAAGTACCGCTGCTCTGCTCTCTTCCTCATACTATATTACAGAAAATCACTCTACACTCTCTTCTTCATGAACATCTGCTCTGAAGCCTGAAACACGGCCTTCTCGTTCTTCACGTTCGATCTCTTCAAGCATCGCTGCCATCTGCCTCCTCATTCTGCGCGTCTCGATTCGCTTCAAAATCTCCTCACGACTCAAGTACCGCGACTGAGAATTCGTGCCTGAAGCACCGTCGAACCATTCCCCTCCCAAGTTTAGCCTTCGCTCTGCGTTCAACACGCGGGCGTCAGCGTTCTCACGACTGGTTTTCTCATGAAAATCATCAACCTTCTTCAACCCGACAAACATGCCCTTCTTGTCATAGACTTCGACCGTGCGAAAACTCTGCTTAGGAAGAATAATGTGATATGAAGTTTCATAACCGCAACTCGGACAGTAGAACCGTATGTTGTTGAATTTCCTGTCATGCCTAAGCCTAAAACTCTTAACGTGACACTGCGGGCAACCTTCTCTTGCGGATTGAGCCAACGCAGGGTTGTTGATGCTTACCCATCTCAGATATCGCGCCTCAGCCGAGAGGTCACTTTCTAAGTCCTTGAATTCAACCCAATCGTGTTTCCGTCGTCTACCACGCTTGTTCACAGACACCGCCACGTCACCCGCCTTTGTTGAACGCTAAACATCGCCTTCTGTCTCAACATATCCTATCTTCACGAGATCGCTAACAAAGTACTATGGGAAACAAACGATATTAGCTTTAGCTTCATACAGGCAAAAAGCGCGCGCTACAAGGTTTCCGCAAGACTAGCTGGCAAGTTATCTTTCTCCTTTGAGCCAACCTTTGACCCCGAGCTCTTTGACAGTTATGGCTACTGGCTCTGGCTCATGTGACTTGTATTTTCCGTTTTCATCCAGATACAATATTGTTGGTTTCAAAGAAAACGTGCCCAGAACCTTCGGCTTCAGAACAAGTCTCAGTTCTTCAACCTTCAAGGGATCAAGCCTTTTCCCTTTCATGTTGATGTGACTGTCTTCAACGCGATAGGTATCCGGTTTCTCAAGCAGTTCAAAACCTTGGGGGATGACTTCATTGATCTTAATCAGCAGAGCAGGGCCTTTTCCGGCGTTGACAAGTTCCACTTCGAGGCTGAGGGATTCGCCTACCCTTATCTCTTTTTGGCGGACTATCAGGTTTGCTTGTACGTCGGCGTGTTCAAATCTTTCCGAGCCGACTGCCTGTTCACGGGTCGATGTTGGCGTGGCAAAAGTACTTGTAGTGGAGACGATTGAGGGGGCATGCAGCACTTCAGTAAGAGACAGAGCAAGCTCCCGTTCCTTTCGCGTCTTCTCCAACAGTCCCAATATCTGTTCGCTTTTCTCCGGATGTTCTGCTCTCAGGAAAGAACCCGCCGAGGTCTGCAGAATCTTCTCGGCCATCGCGTATGATCTTGCTTTTTTTTCTGGATCGCTTTCTCTTGCAGCGTTGTCCATATGCATGTACGCATCAAAGAGCAGTTTTGTAGCCTCAGAATATTCGGAAGCCTTTGGAAAGCCTGCCTTTATGTAGTAGGTGGCGGCGCTCTCTAAGCATCTTATTGCATCAGAGTACGTATCCATGTTTCTAGTGTCAGCGAACCTCGTTCCAGCTTCGAGGGCCCTGCAGAAACGGCTGTGTCCCAAGATGAGCATTTTTGTTTTCTCGTTAGGACTAAGATCTTCGGCTTGCTCGAAAAGTTGAGATGCATTCAAGTAGAGTGCAGGCGACGATTTTGCTTCCGCTAGAGTCATTGTTTGCCAAGCTCTAGATAGACTGATGATTAGTGTGAATTCTTTCCGTTCTTGTTCTGATTCAAGTGTCTGACTCATCTTCTCGAAAGTTTCGGCTGCTGAGTCATATTTTTCTGAGCTTGAGAAGTGGTCGCCTTCTTTGTCTAGGATTCTTGCCTCTTCCAAAGCGATTCTTGCCAAGCAATATTCTTGCCTCACATCTGTCGCTTTGATCAAACGGGCTGCCATCTGCTTTTCGTCAACATCTTCAATCTTGCTGAGCTGTGTCTCGAGTGATTTTCTTGCTTCGCTGAAAAGGTTATCCGCTTGTTTGAAAGCACTGATGGACTCTTCGATTCTTTCTTTTCTGCTCAGATCCTCCGCGTCTTCAACTGTTGCCCAAGCGAAATAGTTGGTAGCTAGATAACTCCATTTTTTCAATGATTTGTGTAGGTCGGCAGCTTTTTCAAAGTGTTGCTTGGCTGAGCCATAGTCTTGTTTTGCATGATATTGCCTTGCTCTTTCGATTTCGCCCCAAGCCTGCATATATGACGCGTACTCTTCGTAAAAGTCTTTGAGCTGATTGACCTTTTCTGCCGCTTGTTTGTAATTGATTGAAGCAACGGTAAAGTTTTCAGTAGCTTTCGAATGATCAAACAGGTTGCTGTATGCTTGAGCGGCTCGCCAGTAATTCTCAGCCATCCTGCTTTTCAGATCAAGCTTTTGAAACGACCCAGCGGCGTCAGTGAAAGCGCTTGCTGCTTTTTTCAAATGTTCCGGGTTGCGAGTCAAACTGTAGAGACGATTTAAGAAAATTCCTATCCGGCTTTGAAATTGTCCTATTGGACCGTAATACACGAGTCCACCTTTCTTGAGGAGCAAGGGAAGCTCCATAAGGCCAAGTTGCACGCCTTTTTCCATGTCTGCTATGGTTTCTTCGAGCATGTTCCTTCTTGTTTCAGAGTCCATGGTTATGTCGGTTAACTCGTATTTTATGGAAGCCAACGTTGCCTGTTGAACACCACGATTCCAGTACTCGAATGGCTGAAGTTGTTCAACTACCTTGATAGCCTCAATCCTGTGCGCAAGTGCTTCTTCCAGAAGTCTTTTTTTCTCATCCGATTCCGTTTCTAGAAAAAGGGCCCGATTTTGAAATGATGCCGCGAGAACACCGTGCGCATGGGTTATGATCTCCGGATATCCTGAAGCGTCAGCCTTTTTCAATCCGTTTTGTGAAAGCTCTATTGCTTCTTCCAATAACTCGCGCTTCTTCTTAAGGTCTGTTTCATTGTAAGCTCTCGGCCAATTGGACTCGGCCTGAGCTGTCTCAATCCACTCGGTATCACCACGGGGGCTTATGAAAGAAATCGGAGAAAATTGACGCTTGGTATCCTCTGCATACTGCAAGGCCGTCTTAAGAACCAAAAGCCTTTCTTCTGTGTTTTCAATCTTGAAACGGCTCCACGCAGTATGATAGACTAGCCAGTCAAGCGCACATCCGATGATGAATTTGTCCTTTGTTTTTCTGCCATACTCCAAAGCTTTCTTGAGACAAAAGAGAGCTTCATCACTTGCCTCCCCCCACATCAAGATCTGACCTCCAAAAATAGGATATAATAATTCATGCAACGCTATCTCTTCAGAGATCTCTTTAGACTTCACCCAGTAGTTTTGAGCCTTTTGATAATCTCTTTCTTTCTCGTCTATGTCGAGGAAATAATAATCGTAGACTCCTAAGTAGAATGCAGTTCTCGCATAGGCTCTGGCGAGGTCCTCCGAGTTTTTGTCAGTGGAAAGAAACTTGATCGCTTGCTATCCACTCTCAACTGCCTCTCTCATCATCTTCTCTCGAGCCTGAAAATTCCAATCAAGACAGAAAGCAAAAACAACGCTGCTGGAAAGCTGGTTGTGCGTTTTTCCGTATTTCCATCCTTCGCCAGCTTCCTTGAAAGCGGCTAACGCATCCTTTGTCAATCTCCAGCACTCGTCGATCTTTTTCTTCCTTTCTTGTGTCTCCGGGGCAAGCCAATAGCCTGTGTAGGCAATCAAAGCGTTACAACGCGATATCCTCGCTGTTTTCACGAGCTCATTCAGGTTTCCATAGAACTCGACAGCCTTTTCATAGGCAACAGTGGATTGACGCAGCCTTTCTCTAAACTCGTCCTTGCTTTCAGCCTGAAACGCAAAACGGTACAAAGCATATCCCAACCTCTCATGAATTTCTCCTATCCTCGAGAAATCATCTTTGGGCAGGAGATTCAGCGCTTTCTCATATATTTCGGCAGCTCCAGACCAATCATATTCCTTCTCTAACCGTTCTGCCTGATGCAGAATCTCCTCCACATTCAACGCCTCTGATAACAGTAAGCCATTAGAGGGTTAAGAACAAGTCTCTGAAAAGTCTTTTCGTGAGTGACGTTTTCAATGATTACATGCGGATTTTTGGTTTTGTAGAAAAGGTATAGCCAAACCGAAACAAACTGGGGTTTTTGGCAAGTAGGTTGATGGGATAATTAGGCAACTACAGCAAGCCAGAGAAGTCGCTATCAGCTAATGGACTTGCCAATCGGACAAAACTGTCGCTGACTATTCTCTCTGTTTGTTTGAGTCTCGCCCTTTATCTTCAACTTACTTTATGAATAAGGTCTTCTCTGTGCTAGCTCATTATTTATAGCGCGCGCGGTTATTTTGATTGCCAGAAAGCTGCTGTGGTGAAGTGAACACCGCAGGATTCGCAGTCTCCTTCTGCACACATTCGCCATCGGGTACTTCTTTTCGCTTTAGTTTCAGTTCCGCATTTTGGGCATTTCGCAAAGATTTGTGTCATATGAATGCTTTTCTCATTCCATTATTTAAGGGATTTTGAATCGAACAATTGACAGGGAGGATTTTTTTGGTTTTGCGGAAAAGTCATAGCCGAACCTATGAACTACTAGCACTCTTTTTGTGCACAAGCGCGCGCGTCAGTTTTTCGCTGATCTCTCCTTTCCTCAGAAAATCGGAGTCATCGACAAAAGTAAGAGCTTTCCTGTAAAAGTCAACTGCCTTCGGCCACTCGTACTGCTTTTCCTTTTCTTTAGCCTTCCCAAGAATCTCTTGTACGTCAGAAGCTTCTGCCATCCCCCGAAGACCATTATGTTCTAGGTCGTCTGCGCTTGAAGAGGATTTTCATTGAAGCATGTGACCAACAGAGGAACCAAAGAGAAACTCAGGTAACGTGCTCTTCGAACACACGACGACTAGCCTCTTTCCAACCTCTTTGCTACGATACGATTGTAGCACGTGTTCTAATCAGATTTTTGAAATGTCCCGTACCAAAATTTCTCGAACGATCTGGCACTGTCAAATCTCTTCTCAATCTTGCAGCGAGGTTTAAAACCAGCAGAGACGTGAAGAGTTAAGAAACTCTGTTGTTCTACAATTGGATATACACTTTTTGGCATCTCTTGGCCTTCCCAGTATCCAAAGCTTGCAGAATGCAAAGTTCCGTTAGGTTTCAAAACCCTATGGATTTCTTTCAAAGATTCAAGCTTATACTCATCTGGAATTTGGTGTAAAGTCCAGAAGAGATCAACTACATCCATTGTTTCAGGGCACAGTGGCAAATAAGGTAACGTAGCATTTATCAAGCCCACACATAGCCTTTTGTTTTTTGCTCTTTCTTTCGCTAGTCTAAGAGAATATTCGTTCGGCTCTATCAAAATCGAGTGAAAACCTTGTTCAGCTAGCCACAGGGCATCGCGTCCATGGCCTCCGCCAATGTCAGCAACATGACATGCTTTTTCCGGATCATTTTCTTGAGCGATCTTTCTCGACGCTTGGCTTGGCTCCCAACCAACTCTACTCAACCAAAACTTGGCACCATCTTCCTCCAGCCCACGAACGTAACTAATTTTCATGTCACTCTCACACCAATTAGACGCGCGCTTTTTGTGACCTTCCATATTTCGGCATTAACATTGACACTTTTTTCCTATAGTTTTCATATTCTTTCCCAAATTCTCTGACCAACTCTTTCTCTTCTTTTCTTGAGATAAGGTACACGAGCAAAGCCATTAATGGAGTGGAGAGCAGAGAATACGAGGCTGATAATAGAAAGGAAATGCCCACATGCGCCATCAATCCACCCAGATATTGTGGATGTCTAACAATGGAATAAACCCCCGAAGCAATGATTTTCTCTGTCCTATGTGTTTCAGCAACTCTTAACGTAGTTTCTTTCACACCCTCAATTCCGAGCCAAGCACCAATGAAGAAGAAAGGAACGAAGATCATCAAGTGAACAATCTGGATCGTGAAGCTGGCAACAGGAACTGCAACAGCCAGTTTCGAAAAAACCGGAACAACAAATCTGGGTTGAGGTGAAAACCAAAGCCCAGCCCAAAAGAGGAAGAAACCCCATCCTGAGATTAGACTGTAAATCTCCCCGATTCTTCTGCCCCTATCTCTTCCATATTTTTCTTCGAGTCTCAGATGCTCAACCGATGAGAAATGAATAGGTATTGCAGCAATAACGCCTAGTACGCAGACGAAAAAAAGAACATCCATTTCAACATCGCCATTCAGTAATTTGAAGTAAGATAAAATGCTTGCCATGTCAACTGTGCACTTTGTGCACGCCTACCTCTCTACGGTCTCTTAGTTCTTTGAACCTCTCTGCAACGATATCACTGTTCAATCAATATGCCTCATTCGTCAAGTCAAGGTAACGCAATTTGATTTTCTAATATTCTGTTTTCTAAACAAGAAAGAATCTTAGAATTTCTATTTCTTCTTCCCGGTTAGAATTTTAGAATTTAGGGACTAAACTGCGTTGCCTTGATTTGACAAATAGATTGATGGTTGAATAATGATATTGTAACAAAGAGGTTGAAAAGAGATTAGTCGTTAGTGAGCTCGAGGACCTCGCTTTTCTTAGTGCGCACTACTTTCCATAGAGGGGCTTTCGAATCAGTTTTTGACGCGTTCGAAAATCAAGTAGCCTACTTGTTCTTTTCCGTTGACGAGAGTCAGAGTAGTCGATACAGAAAGAGTTTTCCCCTCGATCTTGAAGTTGCGTTCTTGGATTCCGCCTATCCAATTGGGGAACAGGCTGACTTCTACTTTTACTCGAAATTTGTCTTTCTCGATTTCACAAGGTCCGGAGTATGATATGTATGAATCTGCAGCGTTCGCTCTTTCTTCCACTGTGCCTCCCTTCATGTCCTGTGAGGAGAATTTCTTGCGATTAGCGTTCATTATTGCGACGCAAAAGTAGCCTTCTGGACTTAAGATGACGTAACCAAGAACTTTTTTCCCCCACGGATAGGAGACAGACCCGTCCGATGCCCTTGTTTCGAGCGATTTCAGTTTCCATGCTCCTAATAGAGGATTACCATTCATCTGTGACCACTTCCATAGCGACAAACGTGGTATCTCACCGCAGTATTAGGATTTTTCTCGTGCGCAGAGAGTCTTGAGAGAACTAAGAGGTTACAAAGAGGTAGGCAGTAGCGCGCGCGTTTTGTCTGATGCAGATTCCCTTCCACATTCAACGCCTCCGACGACCCGAACGAAATAGAATCTAACAATAAGCATCTGAAAAGCTTGTTGCAGTAGCGCGCTCCTGAACTCCAAAGTTGACGAACTTAACCAAGCACTTAAACTCACTGAGCGCGCACAAGGTACTTGTTCCAGATTAGCAGTGTTAGATAAGCCGCTATGACACCGTTAAGAATCCCGATGCCAAGGATTGCAGCATATACAATAGGTGCTGCTGGCATCAATCCCATCAAGGTCGTCAGGTACATTGAGACCAGACCTGTTATCATGGTGCTTAAGGTTAGTGCAGCTACCAGCCTCCTCCTTCTTAGGTGATCCCGCTTCCTAACTCTGAAAGCCTGAAAAGAAGCGTCTATCAGCAACCCATAGATAAGAGAGAAAACCAAGCTGAACGGGAAGAATCCTGTTCGCAGAATGCTTAGGAGAACGCCATTCGTCAAAGCCGTGTACATTGCTCCTCCTTTAGCTATGATTAGCGAACCCAATGCGAACGCTAGGGCCTGAATGACTATAAACATCTTATCAATAGGAGTGGGTAGGAAACAGGTTGAAGCGAACGCTATTGTCCCAAGAAGTGTGGCAACTGCCAGCCTCTTACTGCCGAAGATTTTTTTGAACGTCCGAGGATCCCGTTTCACATTAGGCTTCCTTTTCTGATGGCTTCAAGTCTTCTCCGATGTTTGTCGTCAAATTATTGTTGGTTGGATAAAACTTTACCCCCAAAACCAAAAACCCACGATAATGTTGACGAACAGGACACTCTCTGGAAAGAATAGCGTGCGCTGAACAAAAAAAGATGGAGGAGAAGTCAGTTCCTGGGCTGTTTCTTCTTAGTTAACACGAGCGTGACCAACAAGAGTGTTGTGAGGAGCAGTGGTAGCAGAATAGTCTGCGAATACTCTGGTATCGTCCAAAAACCTGTAATCACTACCGTGTGTGCACTGTGTGGATACGTCAAGTAAAGCACGGTGTGCGTTGCATTATCCACTTTAGTCTCCAATGTCGTTGGAGCAAAATTATCGACGGTGACGGTGTAAGGTCCAAGCATCATCGCTTTTGGAATGGTTATTTCCGACATGCCCGTTGTGCTGGCAATTCCTTCAAGCTTGTAGGACAATGTGTGCAGGGTTTCCAGGCCTGTTGTATTGAATTCTGAAGGCGTCGCATTAATAACCAGCATGACGTCAAAATCCGAACCGCCCGCATGAACCGCGTAATGATAAGTAACTGGAGGATACGGGCTTCCGAAGCAATGAACTTTGGTGCTTTCTGTAATAAAGAGTCTGTCGTCCGCAATAATCGGGGTTCCACTAGCATAGGTGAAACTGGAAGTCCAGTTTATTTGACCATCTGAGGTGTATAAAGCGTAGAGTTTGGTTGCCGCGCTCAGAAAAACTCTGTCTCCCGCAACAACTGGATCCGAAAGATAATAGGCCAAAGTTCGACTCCACAGACGGATTGTTGGATCTGTCTCTGAATAGTTACCCGGAGGGGCGTCAACCTTTAAGGCATAGATTGTGTCCGAACTGCTTGGTGCGCAGTATACCGTGTTGCCCGAGACAGCTAAGGCGTTTTCAAACCCGTAAGTAGTGCCGATTGTGTATTTCCAGATGAGTGAACCTTCAGTTGCGTTTAGAGCGAAGACTGCATGGTCTCCCAGAGAAGAGCCGCTGCCGCAGCTGAAAAACACCATACCATATGCCAGAACTGGTGGTGTGCGGATTCGGCTGTTGACCGGATAGAACCACTTCTGGGCAAAGGGAGTTACGGTGTGGTTGATCGCGTAAAGTCTGTCGTTGTCACATCCAACGTAGACTATGTCTCCATCAACAGTTGGAGAAGAATAAACAGCTCCTCCTAGGTCAACACGCCAGATGTATAGGCCTGTGGTCGAGTTTAGGGCGTATAGGTAATTGTCTGTTGTTCCGAAGAATACCTTTCCACTATAAACGGCCGGGCTGGTTTGTATTTGTCCAGGCGATGCGTCGTATTCCCAAAGTTTCGCTCCCGTTGTAGGGTCTATGCAGTAGAGAATCCCATTGAATACGCCTGCATAGAGTTTTCCATCAGCATATGTTGGGGAAGTCGTGAAGCTCGACGCGAAAGATACAGTTTCCCAG
>Ga0315288_10011358_pt1 | contig 11213 bp, 11 predicted proteins | sample YL17G11_20_MG_FD_203454 | JGI IMG/M metagenome (GOLD analysis project Ga0315288, IMG submission 203454) | Sediment microbial communities from Yellowstone Lake, YNP, Wyoming, USA - YL17G11_20 | ecosystem: Environmental > Aquatic > Freshwater > Lake > Sediment | place: USA: Wyoming | collected... | reverse complement strand
CGCCACCGCTTCAAGGAAATCCCGCACCGCAACCGCTACTGGAAAGGACACCCCCGGAATTATCGAAGCCTTAATTAAGGGCCATTCGGGACTGACCCGTTTACGAAAGCGCGTCCGCAGTCGGGGCGAGGGAATCCGGCCAGGCCGCGTCGCTGGATTGGTCGGAGTGGATCGAGGCGACGCGACGGTTGATGCGGATCCGGCATCTGTCGTATCGCACCGAGCAATCGTGTTTGGACTGGGTAAGGCGGTTTGTGCGCCGGTATCGGGACCGACCGTCGGCGGAAGTGCGCGAGGCGGAACTGCGGGCCTTCCTCGATGAACTGGCGCAGGCGGGTCAGGTGAGCGCCAGCACGCAGCGTCAGGCATTGAATGCGCTGGTGTTCCTGTTCCGCGAGGTCAGGGGGCGCCAATTGGGTGACTTGATGTTCATGTCCTCAATCGGCCGGGGGTGGCGGTGAGGAGTTCCTTGGACCTCTGAACGCGGAACGCGGAGCGCGGAGCGTGGAGAACCGATAGCCAATAGCCAATCGCCGATAGCCGAGGACGGAGCAAACTGCGGAACGCGGAACGCGGAGGGTGGAGAGCCGATAGCCGATAGCCGATAGCCGATAGCCAATAGCAAAGACCGAGAAGGCAAACGTTCAACGTGCAACCTGCAACGCTGAATATTGGGCGTTGAAGGGCGGGGATGAAGCGGTAGGATGGCGGCCGAACACGACAGCCAGAACCAAAGGCCAGATCATGAACCCAATGACACGGCGGGAGTTCGTCAGACGAAGCGTTGGAGCGGCGGTGATGGGAGGGGCGGTGGCGGCCCCGGCACGTCTCCGCACAGCGGATGAAGAGCGAGGCAAGATGACGATCTGCTTGAGTCCGGGGTCCATCGGTGTTTCGGCAAATCAGCGCGAGGCCATCGCCTTGGCGCAGCAGCACGGGTTCGGGTCGGTCGAACCGTACGGCGAGTTCCTGGCCGGGCTGGCGGAGGCCCCGTTGCAGGAGTTGGTCGCCGACTTGAAGGCGAAGGGATTGGTCTGGGGAGCCGCCGGCCTGCCCGTCGAGTTCCGACAGGACGAGGCGAAGTTCGCGGATGGCCTAAAAGGGCTGGCGCGAATTGCCGCGGGGCTGCAGCGCGCCGGCGTGGGGCGCGTGGGGACGTGGCTCATGCCCGCTCACGGGTCCTTGACGTACCTGCAGAATTTCCGACAGCACGCGCGGCGATTGCGCGAGGTGGCCACGGTCCTGAAAGACCACGGCCAGCGGCTCGGCCTCGAGTATGTCGGGACCCCTCGCGTCTGGCGGAGTCAGCGATATCCGTTCGTCCACACGCTGGCGGAGACGAAGGACCTCATCGGCGAGATCGGCACCGGCAACGTGGGCGTGGTGCTCGATAGCTGGCACTGGACGATGGCCGGCGACACCGAGGCGGACCTGCTGACGCTCCGGGGCGAGGACATTGTCTCGGTGGACCTGAACGACGCGCCGGCGAGTGTTCCCCGGGAGGAACAGCAGGATGGCAAACGCGAACTGCCGTGCGCGACGGGCGTGATTGACGTGGCGACGTTCCTGAAGGCGTTGCAGCGCGTGGGCTACGACGGCCCGGTGCGCTGCGAACCGTTCAATAAGGCGTTGAACGACCTGAACAACGAAGCGGCCTGCGCGGCGACGGTGGCGGCGATGAAGAAGGCGTTTGCCTTGATCCAGTAGCCAGGCGGGTCTGAGGCGCTGGGCCTTGGCGATCGAGGCTTCGGAACGGACGGCGGCGGCTTAGGGCCAAGCGTAGTCGGGTTCGCGCCGGCGGCGTGGTTTGCGCGGGGCCAGAAGGCAGACGGCCAAACCGAAGCCGAATCCGCCCACGTGCGCCCACCAGGCCACACCCCCGAAACCATGGCGGTCGGCAGTGAGGCTGAACGCGCCGCTGAAGAACTGGAGGAGGAACCACCCACCGAGGAATACGACCGCCGGTAAGACGAGGTAGGGGCCCAGAAAGAACGGAGGGATCAGGGTCTGCACCCGCGCGTGCGGATAGAAGCGGAAGTAGGCGCCCATCACGCCGGCCACCGCGCCGCTGGCGCCAATCGTCGGGAGCTGCGACGTGGCGTTCGTGAAGACGTGCAGGAGCGACGCCGCCACGCCGCCGGCCAGGTAGAGCAGCAGGAACCGCGTGTGGCCCAGCCGGTCTTCCACGTTGTCACCGAACACCCAGAGGGTCCACAGGTTGCCGATCAAATGCACCCAGCCACCGTGGAGGAACATGGAGGTGAAGAAGGGCACGGCCTGTTCGACCGGATGAAATAAGCGCGCGATGTCCGCATCGGTGTAGCGGACCGGGATGACGGCGAGGTCCACCAGGACCTGCCCGAGTCGCGGTCCCAGGCGGATTTCCCACAGGAACACCAGCACGTTAACGCCGATCAGCCCGAGCGTGAAGGCTGGGAACCGGCGGGACGGAATGTCGTCGCGAATCGGCAGCACGGTTGGCCTTTACCGGATTCGGCGGAGAAAGGAAACGGGTTTCTCCGAGGAGTCTGCTTATCCTGGCAGGGCGGACGCGAAGCTGGCGAAGAGCCCGACGGTCCGGCGGACGAGGGAACCCGGACCCGGCATTCCATCCGACCACATGGACGGCACCTGCGACGAGGGTCATCCGCTCCTCAAGATCGGCGCTGTCCGTACGCAGCGAATTGTCCTAACGCGGCTGGCCCTTGGCGGCGGCCGCCTCAGGCATCGCCCGGCGCATCCTCTCCAGCACTTCGGGCGACCGAATCCTGTCACGCCCCAGCACCAGGAGCTCGAAGTTGTCGGCCAGGATTTCTTCGGGATGAATGACGTACTCGGTGTTACGTCCCACCTGCTCATAGAAGCCGGACACTTCCGTGAACTCCGCCAGCACCGGTTTCCCATTGGCGAGAAGCGGTTTGACCCGGCCCGTCTCTCCGCCGGGCTCCACGACCAGCAGCCGGCACTGCAAGTAGTCGAACAAAGTCCCGCCGGCCTGGCGGTCGTAGCGGGCGACGTTCGAGATGAGGATGGGAATCACCGAAACCTCACGGCCTTGATAGGTCACGCGGGTGAGATGGTTGTTCCGCGGTGCGTCCGGGTTGGTCAGCTTCTGTTCTCTGAGGTTCTCGGGAAACTCCGGTTCGTCGCAAGGCTGGAAGCCGATGGCGCCATACATCCGCTCACGAAAGCCAGGGTCGCACCGGGTCAGGATGTGGAACAACTCGTGGCAGAGCGTGCGCTGCAGGGGGAGGCCGCTCGCGCCAGTTCCCGACTGCGGGAACACGATGGCGTTGGTCCGCGTGTAAGGCGTATCGGCTTCCTCGCTCCCGGTGGCTTTCACGAGAAGAATCCGATCGGGAAAAGGCAGAGCGAAGTCCTTCATCTTGGGCGCCAGGGCGCGCACCGCCGCGCTGAACGGTGCCTCTTCACCGGCGGTCCACGGGAGCACGTTGGTCCGCACGAAGCTCAGGAACTCGGCTTCCGTGACCGGCCGGTCCGTCTTCATCCTCCCCATACGGTCGAACGGACTCATCTGCTCGATGAACTCATCCCGTTGACCCAGCAGTCGCCGGCCCTCGTCCACCGTCGCGAAAACGACACGGGTCCTGGACCCCAAAGCCAGGTCGGCGTGGGCCGTGCAGGCGAGCAGCCAGGCGAGGCTGGCCGTGAGGAACGTTTCCTTTCTCATGTCAGGATCGCGGCCAATCTGCGGAGGCCCACGACGTCTGTCGAGTCGATTGTCGGACCGCCGGGCACTCGGACAGTGCGGAAGTTGGCCGCCGTGCTCGCGGTCAGGAGAGTCTCGGCGATCCCTCGGTTCCCGGATCGGACAGCACGCAAAGCCTGATCCGGGTCTCGCCTCGCCTGAATCCGCCCAACCGCACTGTCCGCAAAGGCTTGCCTCCACCCGCTCCCTGAGTGTTTCATCGGGACCACACGACGGGGGTGCCTCGTCGCTGGACCTATGGACGACACGAATTCATTGATCGCCCAGCGCAAAGAGAAGCTGGCGGCGCTGCGCGCCCAAGGGGTCAATCCCTTCGCCAACAAGTTCGCGCCCACCGACACGTGCGCCGGCGCCCGCGCCGAATACGCCGAGGGCCGCGAGGTCGCGCTCGCCGGACGCATTACGGCCCATCGCGACATGGGCAAGAGCCAGTTCCTCGATCTCAAGGACCAAAGCGGTCGCATCCAAATCTACGCCCAGAAACAGGTGTTGGGCGATGACCAGTTCGGAATCTTCAAGCACCTCGATCTGGGGGATCTCATTGGTGTGCGCGGCACGATGTTCACCACGCGCGCGGGCGAGATTTCGGTCAAGGTGAGTGCGTTCGTCATCCTCGCCAAGGCGCTCCGGCCGCCGCCGGAGAAATGGCACGGGCTCGAAGACACGGAAATCCGTTACCGGCAGCGCTACCTCGACTTGATGGCGAACGACGAGGTGAAACGGGTCATGCTCAAGCGGAGCGAGATCATCCGCGAGGTTCGGAACTTCCTCCACAGCCGCGGCTTCGTCGAGGTCGAGACGCCGATGATGCAGGCCATCCCCGGCGGCGCGGCGGCCCAGCCGTTCAAGACGCATCACAACGCGCTCGGCTGTGATTTTTACCTCCGCATCGCGCTCGAGCTCTACCTCAAGCGCCTGCTCGTCGGCGGCCTCGACAAGGTATTCGAGCTGGGCCGGAACTTCCGCAACGAGGGTCTGTCGCGCCGGCACAATCCCGAGTTCACCATGCTCGAGGTGTACCAGGCCTACGGCGACTACGAGACGATGATGGAGTTGGTGCAAAGCATGGTTTGCCACGTTGCGCAAAGCACCCTGAGCACGCTCGACGTCGAGCACAAGGACACCGACGGCAAGGTCACCAAGACGATCCACCTGACGCCGCCGTGGCGCCGGGTGCGCTACAAGGACATCGTCAAGGAGCGCGCCGGCGCGGACTGGTTCGATCTCACGCCGGCGGAACGGCGTGAGCGCGCCACGCAACTCGGCGCCGAGATCGCGCCCGCCTACGAGGATTTCGAGGTGACGCAGGCCGTGTTCGAGAAGTTGATCGAGCCGACGCTCATCGATCCCACCTTTGTCACGCACGCGCCGAAGGAGTTGATCCCGCTGGCGAAGCTCTCGCCGGACGATCCCAGCACCGTCGAGGTTTTCGAGCTCTGCATCAACGGCCAGGAGATCGCGCCTGCGTACTCCGAGCAGAACGATCCGATCGAGCAACGCGAACGGCTCGAGCATCAGGCGGGTGGCGAACAGCAGAAGCTCGATGAGGATTTCCTGGTTGCGCTCGAGCACGGCATGCCACCGGCCGGCGGCATGGGCGTGGGCATCGACCGGCTGTGCATGATGCTGCTGGGCCAGGAGAGCATCCGCGACGTGATCCTGTTCCCGCAGTTGAAACCCAAATAGCGTGACCCCCGTTCCTGGCGTCTGCAGCTTATGCTGAACTGGCTTTGGATTTTCTTGGGCGGCGGCTTGGGCAGCCTGGTTCGGTACGGGCTCACCGGCCTCGTGGACTGCCGATTCGAGACGTTTCCCCGGATCTCCCTCACGACGCCGTCCTGCTCCGGATCTGCATCGGCGAGAGCGACCGGTGGAAGCACCAACCGCTCTACGAAGCCATCGTGCTCAAGGCGCGCGAACAGCACCTCGCCGGCGCTACCGTGTTGCGTGGGCCGATGGGCTTTGGCAAATCGAGCCGGCTCCACACCGCCAAAATCCTCCGGCTTTCGATGGACCTGCCGCTGGTGATTGAGATCGTGGACAGCGAGGAGAAGATCCAGGCGTTCCTGCCGGTGCTGGATGAGATGATGAAAGGCGGGTTGGTGACGCTGGAGAAGGTGAAAGTGATCGATTACCGCGCGGACCCGGACCTGCCAACGCCGCCGGAGATCTGAGCCAACCTTCGCGCCGTGCGTCCCGGAGGTTCGAGACCGTCGTCCTTCATGCGGAATTGCCAAGAGACACAGACTGATGGACATCGCCGGGCTGCGAGGCCCCGGCGCGGCTCCTCAGGCTCTCGCGTGATCGCCTTGTGCCGGCTGAAAGACTTGCATTGCCCAAGGCTGGACCTAGGCTGCACCGCAACGGGCAATGGGGTCTGCCCTCCTCATCACGGGGAGAACCGCCTGAACCGGGTTCAGCGCTGATGACTCCTGCCAGTGCTGTTTGGCGGGAGTGGTCTATGTTCGACAACATCTGGTTCATTGCCGCGTTCTGGATGGGGTTGGCCTTGCTGGCCAGCTTGATTTCCATCCGGCTGGGCATCTCGGTGGCGCTGATCGAGATCCTGGTCGGCGTCGTCGTTGGCAACCTGCACACGGGCAATCAAGCTCCCCTGCTGCACACGACCGAATGGACCAACTTCCTCGCCATGCTCGGCAGCGGCGTGCTGACGTTTCTCGCCGGAGCGGAGATTGATCCGGCCTCACTCCGCGCCAATCTGCGGGCCAGCCTGAGCATTGGCGTGTTGTCGTTCCTTCTGCCGTTCCTGGGCGTCTGGATGTTCGCCCAGTTCGTCTTGGGCTGGCCCGTGAAACAAGCCCAGATCGCCGGCATCGCGCTGTCCACCACGTCGGTCGCGGTCGTGTACGCCGTGATGATTGAGGGCGGCTTGAGCAGCACGGCGCTCGGCAAGATGTTGCTCGCGGCCTGTTTCATCACTGACTTCGGCACCGTGCTGGCGCTGGGCGTGTTGTTTGCCGATTTCAACGTGTGGTTGGTGGTGTTCGTGGCTGTGACAGCGGTGACGCTGTGGTTCATGCCGAAGTGGACGCAGTATCTCATCACGCGGCTGGGGGCGACGCGGGTGAGCGAGCCCGAAGTGAAGTTCCTGTTCCTGGTGCTGTTCTTCCTCGGCGGCCTGGCGTCCACGGCCAAAAGCGAAGCGGTGCTGCCCGCGTATCTGCTCGGGTTGGTGGTGGCGGGCGTGTTCCTGCGCGACAAGACGCTGGTGCATCGGATGCGGAGCATCGCCTTCGCCATCTTCACGCCATTCTACTTCATCAAAGCCGGGTTGTTCGTGTCGCTGCCCGCGTTATCGGCGGCGGTGGGCGTCATCGCGGTGCTGCTGCTGCTCAAGATGGCGACCAAAATCGCGGGCGTCTGGCCGCTCGCGCGCTACTTCTTTATGCGGTCGCGCGAGGCGAACTACACCGCGCTGCTGATGTCCACCGGCCTGACCTTCGGCACCATTTCCGCCCTGTTCGGACTGCAAAACAAAATCATCGACCAGAATCAATACTCGGTGCTGGTGACGGTCGTGATTCTGAGCGCGTTCATCCCGACGCTCATCGCGCAGAAGTTCTTCCAGCCAGCCGCCCGGACGATGGTTGCCTGGGGCCGGTTGTATCAGCGCAGAATCAACGGCAAGCCCAGTGCCGAGGCACTACCCGCAGCAAAGTGAGGCAATCATGTTCCAGAAAATCCTAGTCGGTTATGATGGCTCGAAGGGGGGCAAAGCAGCCCTGAGGCGGGCGGTGGTGATGGCCAAAGAGTTCAACGCGCAGATCACCGCGCTGTGGGTGCGGGAGCCACTGCCGCGCTACACCGACCTGCCCGGGGAGCCGGAGAGCGAGGCTGAAGCGGCGGACGAATACTTCCAGGAGCGGCAGCAGGAAGTCGCTGAAGTTGCCGCTCAGCATGGGGTCAAAGTCGGCTGCGAAACCCGGCGCGGGCACCCGGCCAAGACGATCGTGACCATGGCGAAGGAAGGCGACTATGACCTGATTGTGGTGGGCCACAGCGACCACTCCGAAATGTGGGGTCGCCTGCTCGGCGACACCGCCGACCGCATCAGCGACCACGCGCATTGCAGCGTGTTGATCGTCAAACAACCCTGAGGGCGCCGAGTCACGAATCCAGCAATATCACGAGACCATCTTGAAAGCCGCTCCCATCAATCTCAAACCTATCGGCGTGATCCATTCGCCAAACAAACAGGAGGCTGGCACGCCGATACAGCCGCGCTGGGCGGAACACATCGAAGGCCGCGTCGAGGTCTTTCCTGAATACGCCACCGGGCTGGAGGACCTCGGTGAGTTTGACCGCATTTGGCTGATCTACTGGTTCGATCGCGACGCCCGAGCCGAACTGGCGGTCAAACCGTATCTGGATGGCATGCCCCGGGGCATTTTCGCAACGCGAGCGCCTTCCCGCCTCAACCCAATCGGCCTCTCGGCCGTTCGCCTTGTGCAAGTTGAAGGCCGGGTTCTGCGCGTCGCGGGCCTCGATATTCTCGATCAGACTCCGTTGCTGGACCTCAAGCCCTACGCACCTGAATTTGATGGTTACGCCGTGGAACGTATCGGTTGGCTGGGCCAGAGCCAATCCGGACAAACCAAGGCTGACCAGCGGTTCTCGCGTGAAAAGACCGACTCGGCCAGGAAACCGGCGTGATTTGTGGCATAGCAGGAAAAACAACAACAGTTCGAACGAACTTTATGACCAAGATCCAAAACATCACCGCGCTCGAAATCCTCGATTCGCGCGGCAACCCGACCGTCATGGTCAACGTCGCGCTCAACAACGGCCTCACCGCCTCGGCCTGCGTGCCAAGCGGCGCATCCACCGGCATCCGCGAAGCTGTCGAATTGCGCGATGGCGACGCCAAACGCTACGCCGGGAAAGGCGTGCTGAAAGCCGTGGCGAACGTCAACAAGCTCATCGGGCCAAAGCTCAAGGGCAAATCGCCCCACTCTCAGCAGGAGATTGACGACCTGATGTGCAAGCTCGACGGCACGGACACGAAGTCAAAACTCGGCGCGAATGCGATCCTCGGCGTCTCAATGGCGGTCTGCCGCGCCGCCGCACTGGACGCCGGTTTGCCGCTCTACGCATACATTCGCAAGCTGCACGGTGGCAAAGCCGGCGCGCTTTACCTTCTGCCTGCGCCGATGATGAACGTTCTCAACGGCGGCGCGCACGCGACGAACAACGTGGACTTCCAGGAGTTTATGCTGTTTCCCATCGGCGCGCCGACCTTCGCGGAAGCGTTGCGCTACGGCGCGGAGACATTTCACGCGTTGAAGAAGCTGCTGCAGAAGCGCGGCCTGGTGACCTCAGTGGGCGACGAAGGTGGTTTCGCCCCCAACCTCAAGACCAACACCGAGGCGGTGGACGTGATCGTGGAAGCCATCGAAGCGGCAGGCTACAAGCCTGGCAAGGACATCGCCATCGCGCTCGATCCCGCCGCGAGCGAGTTTTACGACGACGGCAGCTACGTGATGAAGAAATCGGCCGGCTCGCGCAAGACGCCGGCGGAAATGGTCAAGCTCTGGGCTGACTGGGCAAAGGAATATCCCATCGTCTCGCTGGAAGACGGCATGGGCGAAGAGGACTGCGAGGGTTGGAAGGCGCTGACCGAGGCGCTGGGCAAGAAGCTGCAACTCGTCGGCGACGACAACTTCGTCACCAACCCGAAGATTTTCGCCGAGGGCATCCGCGGCGGTATTGCCAATGCGATTCTCATCAAGCTCAATCAAATCGGAACGGTCAGCGAAACGCTGGAGACCGTGGCGATGGCTCAAAAGGTTGGCTACGGCGCAGTGATCTCGCATCGCTCCGGCGAAACCGAGGACGCCTTCATCGCGGACCTCGCGGTTGGCACCGGCGCAGGTCAGATCAAAACTGGCTCGCTTTGCCGTTCGGAGCGCATCGCCAAGTACAACCGGTTGCTCGTCATCGAACATGAGTTGGGCAGGAAAGCCTGCTACGGCGGCGGTAAGTTCGGTGTGCGCCACAAGTGATATTCGGAATTAGGAGCCTCGCCGCCCGGGCTGCACGGTTCGACTCCACGAGCGGAGAGGTACGATGGGCTCGGCGCGATGCCGAGCACCGCATGCGAGGCGCGAGCGCTCCCTTTCCAACAATGAATGCATCGCTACCATTCGTGGGTCGAGCCAAAGAAGCTAATCAGCTTCGCCGCTGGCACGCACGCCGGAAGCATGTGCTGATTCTCGGTCCAGCAGGCATCGGCAAGACGGCCTTGGTGACGTGCTTGAAGGAAAAACTCGACCTGCTGATATGCCCGCAATCCGAGCATCTGGGTGCAATCTGCGAGAGTCTCGAACCACAAGTCGGCCTGGATGCGGGCGGCCTCAGGCTTCTGCAGCGCAAACAGCGCCTGCGTCAGGCCTTGGCAGAAGCTGGCCGGATCGTGGTATTCGACCGCGTGGGCTGGACCACGCCGAAGCTCAGTTCTTTTCTCGAGGCCGTCATGCAGCGCGTGCCTATCTGGATTTGCGCGCGCTCGGAACATTCGTGGGACATCGGCCATTTTTGGCTGCAGCTCGGACGGTTTGAGAGGCTCGAATTGCGTCCGTTTGACCTGGCCGCGACACGCGAGTTCGTCAAAGCCGCAGTTCGAACAGGGCTGGTTGCAGGCGAGGCGTTGGGCGTGGTCAGGTGGCTGCATTACCGTTCGAATGGGAACCCTCTGGTGCTCCGCGATCTCCTGGAGGAGTTGGCTGCGCGCGAATACGACTTGAGTAACCCCCACGCCCTTCGCCGGCTGGAGCTGGATCGCCGCATTCATGAAATGTTCCCGCTGGAGGTGACCTTTGAAAACCACATCCCAAGCCGACATGACTGAGCTTTCCATACGTGACCACCGACACATCTAAACCGAGTTCTCACCGATCCCGCTGGTTGAACCGGACCGTGTTGGGGATCGGGCTGGCCTCGCTCTTTAGCGACTGGTCGCACGAGATTGCCACCACGGTCATGCCAGCGTTTCTCGCTACGATGGGCGCGGGGGCTGCGTGGCTCGGTCTCATTGAAGGCCTCTCCGACGGGCTGTCCAGCTTTGCCAAGATGGGTTCGGGGTACTTCACGGACCGGCTTCAGCGGCGCAAGCCCATCGCGGTCATCGGCTACGTGATCACGGGTCTGGGAACCGCCTCGTTTGGGCTCGCTTCGGCCGCGTGGCACGTCCTGGTTGCGCGCGCGTGCGCCTGGCTGGGCCGGGGCGTGCGGACGCCGGTGCGCAAGGCGCTGCTGGCGGCCGCCGTGGATCGCGAGACTTACGGGCGCGCCTTCGGCTTCGAGCGGATGATGGACACGTGCGGCGCGATTGTCGGCCCGGCCACCGCGTTTTTGCTGCTCCAGGCGCTGAACCACAATTACCCCGCGCTGTTTGCCTGGACGCTGGTGCCCAGCCTGCTCGCCGCCGGGCTGATCGCCTTCGTCGTGGTGGAGAAGACGCGCC
>Ga0315288_10011357_pt1 | contig 11213 bp, 12 predicted proteins | sample YL17G11_20_MG_FD_203454 | JGI IMG/M metagenome (GOLD analysis project Ga0315288, IMG submission 203454) | Sediment microbial communities from Yellowstone Lake, YNP, Wyoming, USA - YL17G11_20 | ecosystem: Environmental > Aquatic > Freshwater > Lake > Sediment | place: USA: Wyoming | collected... | reverse complement strand
AGAAAGGCCTTATAAAGGAAGGTATAAATATTAAATCCTAATTCCAGATATGAAAAAATTAACAATCATTCTTTCATGCATAATTATTGCGAGTCTTCAATATTCATGCAAACAGATAAAAAATACAGCTTCAGACCAGAAGATGGATTTATTTGTTGATGACCTGATAAAGAAAATGACTCTTGATGAAAAGATCGGGCAGATCTCTCTGTTTACGAGCGATTGGTCCACCACCGGCCCTTCAATCCGGAATGATTACATCGAACTTATAAAACAGGGGAAGGCAGGATCAGTGTTCAACGCATTCACAGTGGATTTCGTGAAGGAACTTCAGAGAACAGCAGTGGAAGAAACGAGATTGCAGCACTTGTCATATCAAATAAAGTAAGTGAGGGAACTATTGATAATGCAGTCAGAAGGATCCTCATTGCCAAGTATAAGCTTGGCTTGTTTGATGACCCATACAGGTATTGCGATAAGAAAAGGGAGGCTGAAGAGATAATGACTCCTGAGTATCGTGAATTTGCCAGGGAGGTTGCTGCCAGGTCATGCGTACTGCTGAAAAATGACAACAAAACGCTGCCAATACCATCCGATGTGAAAACTATTGCACTGATAGGCCCTCTGGCCGATTCGAAGCAAGATATGCTGGGCTTCTGGTCAGGAGCTGGTCAGGCAGAAAAATGCATCACCCTCCTGGACGGATTGAAGAACAAGGTAAAAAGTTCTGTTAACATAATAACAGTAAAAGGTTGCAATGTAAACGATGATGGCCTTGATGAAATAAGCAAGGCCGTTGCGGCAGCCAGAAATGCTGATTTTGTAATACTTGCTCTCGGCGAAAACAGAATGATGAGCGGTGAGGCTGCCAGCCGCACTGACATTTCATTGCCAGGGATCCAGATGAAGCTGGCCGAAGCTGTAATAAAAACCGGTAAACCTTCGGTTACGGTTCTCTTCAACGGAAGGCCTTTGGCAATACCTGATCTGGACAAAATAGCTCCCGCAATTCTGGAGGCCTGGTTTGGAGGTACCGAAGCAGGAAACGGAATAGCAGATGTCCTGTTTGGTGATGTAAATCCATCAGGAAAGCTCACGATGACCTTCCCGAGAAATGTCGGCCAGATTCCCCTGTTCTACAATTCCAAAAATACCGGAAGGCCCATAAATCCGGAAAATCCCTATGAAAAGTACAAATCAAATTACCTCGACAGTCCGAATACCCCTCTTTCCCCTTTTGGTTACGGATTAAGCTATACTTCTTTCAGCTATTCAGACATCAAGCTAAACAAGTCATCATTTGGCCTAAACGACAGGATAATTGCATCAGTCGATGTTGCAAACACCGGAGAAAGAGATAGTGAAGAGATTGTTCAACTATATGTACGTGACCTTGTCGGAGATGTCACGCGCCCGGTTAAGGAGCTTAAAGGCTTTAAGAAAGTACATTTAAGGAAAGGAGAGACTGTTACCGTGGCTTTTATGTTTTCAACCGGAGAGCTTTCATATTATCACCAGGATATGAGCTTCTCTGCTGACCCGGGTGATTTCGAATTATTTATCGGAACAAATTCTGAAGAAACAAAGAAAATAGCATTTAGTATTCAATAATATTTCTTAAATTTATTTTTCATTCTTGTAAAAGATTTTTAATCTGTCTTACTTATTAAAGAGGTATCCAAGCCGGATTGTAAAAAAACAAAAAATAAAATTGAAAAATATGTTGTGATAATTATAAAATTGCGTATCTTCGCACCGATTTTTTCAGAAGAAACGGTTACAACCAAATAATCGGAAATTTAACAAAGCAAAGTATTTAAAAACAAGAAAAATGAAGAACAAAGTATTAATGGGATTAGCGGTCATTGCAATGGTTGCAGTCCTTTCAAGTTGCGGAAAGAAACCTCAGGCTGAGATTGATGCTGCTAACGCTGCTATCGAAGCCGCTAAAACTGCTGAAGCAGCAGTTTATGTACCTGCTGAATTTGCAGCTGTGCAGGATTCATTAAATGCTGTTATGGCTGACATTACAGCAAAGGAATCAAAATTATTCAAGAATTTTAAAGGCGAAACAGCAAAATTGGCCAATGTTTTAACTCTTGCCAACACAGTTGCTGCCAATGCAGCTACAAAGAAAGAGGAAGTAAAAGCTGAAGCCGCTAATTTACTTACAGGTATTAAAGCTGTTATCGAAGAAAACGGCAAACTTATCCCGAAACTTCCAAGAGGAAAAGAAGGTGCTGCTGTAATTGAGCAGATCAAAGCTGATCTTGCTACCGTTGATGGTTCTGTAGTTGAAGCTCAGGGCCTTTTCGACAAAGGTTCATTCATGGATGCTCTTAACAAGATCAAAGCAGCTAAAGAAAAAGCTGACGGTCTTAATGCAGAAGTAAAAGAAGTTCTTACGAAAGCCAGAATTAAATTTTAATTTTTATTTAAAAAGATAAAGATAAAAATCCCCGGGCTTACCCGGGGTTTTTTTTAAGCTTCAGGCGGATGAGAATTAAGAAAATCTGGAAAAGAGTAATAATATTTATTGTCATCCTGACATTAACTTTCCTGGCAATAGTACTACTGGTAAGGTTTATTCCGCAACCGCCTGAGGAAAAAGTAGCTTATGCCAGGATAGCACTTTCAGAGGCAACCTCAAATAAAGCCGATACTTATTCAAAGAATCTTTACCGGGAGGCAAAGGCATTGTACGATTCAGCCATGATAAACTGGCAGGAAGAGAACAAGCGTTTTATATATTTCAGGAATTATGAAAAGGTTGCCGGTTTTGCAGAACTTTCCGCCAGGAAGGCAGAACAGGCCGCAAAAATATCCAAAAACAACGTTTCGGACCTTAATATATACCTGAAGCAAAAGATTGATAAACTTAATGACATAATTGACCAGATCGATAAAAGATTCACTTCTTACCCTTTATCTGCCGAGGTTTGGAAAAGGATTTCAAAAGGCAAGATGCTCCTGAAGGAATCCGAGGTGGCTTACAGCAAAGGACAATATGCCCAGGCAAAAGTAAGGGTCACCGATTCTGAATTGCTGCTGACTGAGTCATACGAAAAAGCAACTACTCACCTGAAAGAGTATTTCAACTCCTATCCCGATTGGAAAAAATGGGCTGACAGAACTATAAGGGAATCACGGCAAAACCTGAGTTACTCCATTATCATTGATAAGTACTCACGAAAATGTCTGGTTTACCTTGGCGGGATCAAAAAATATGAGTATCATGTGGAACTTGGTAAGAACTGGGTGGGAGACAAAAGGGTAAAAGGCGACAAAGCCACCCCCGAAGGTATGTACAAAATCGTTAAAAAATTTGACAGCAATAAAACAAAATACCACAAGGCTCTGCTGATCGATTATCCAAACGAAAAAGATAAAGAAGAATTTAAAAAAGAAATTGCCAGGGGTACACTGCCAAGGAGTGCTAAAATAGGCAGCCTCATTGAAATCCATGGAGACGGCGGCAGAGGAATAGACTGGACAGAAGGATGCATCGCACTGACTAATTCAGAAATGGATGTTGTGTTTAAAATTGCCAATGAGGGGACACCCGTCACTATCATAGGCTCCATGGTCAATCTTGATCAGCTTCGTGATTGAAATTAAGCGTTTATGGAAGATCATAAATTAAATATTGCTGATGATGCATCCGCCCAGCCTTTTCCTGATAATATTCCAGGGATCATTAATTCATGGTATCAGAAAACGAGGGAGAATAGAAAGCTTATTAAAGTGCTCCGTATAACACTTGGAAGTGTAGTTTCGTTATTTACATTCATGTTTGTCCTTGTTTTTATCATTTACCTGGTTCCAGCATTGCAGGAAGCCACGTCCAGGCAAAAAGCAGAATTAACAAATGATCAGGAATTTAAAAATGATAAGAATTACAGGAAGCAGACAGCGCTTCTGACCAGAGATATTCAGCGCCTTTCAAAAAAATACTCTTCATACACATCAGGTCAGTCATACATTGTCATAAACACTACCGACAACAGATTTTTCCTTTTCAGGAATAAGAAACTCATCAGGGAAGGTTTTTGTAGTTCAGGAAGTTATACTATGCTTAAAACTGAAGGTGAAAGGAAATGGATCTTCAAGACACCCAAAGGCAAATACTGGATACAGGGGAAAATCACATCGCCCGTATGGAAAAGACCCGACTGGGCATTTGTTGAAGAAGGATTACCTATTCCGCCCCAGGATGATCCTTCAAGATATGAATACGGGGTGCTTGGTGATTATGCAATGAGCATCGGCGACGGGTATCTTATCCATGGGACGCTTTACAAACGATTCCTTGGGATGCCTGTAACACATGGCTGCGTGAGACTCAACGATGAAGACCTTGAGGCAATTTACAACACTCTGAGCATTGGTTCCAAAGTTTATATTTTCTGATCTGCAAGAATCACAATCTCTATGGATAATTTAGAAAGAAAAAGGCTGGCAGTAAAAAAGATTGTGCTGATCATAATTGGAGCATTTCTCCTGATATTTCTTTTTTATTTCAGCATAATGTCTGTCCTGGCTCCCGGGAAGAAATTAAATGAGATCCGGGCAAAGTTCGGTTTACAGCAAACTCCCGAAAAAACAATAGATGAGAGATTCTTTTCCGATTCTGCCTACATGGGCATGCTTAAAGAAAAAGCTTTTCTTCAGGCAAGAATAAGTATGGCTGAAACGGATTCAGTTTATATGACACTCAACCTGGCTGACAGCACTGCAAACCTCGAAATCAGCGGTGTCGCGGTTCATTCTGCAAAGATCAACGAGATAAAAATAAGCAGGATACTCCGGTCTGAAAATGAGTATGCAGTTTCTGCAATGCTGTCAACTCCGATGAATATTATAGGTGATTTTGCAACCATCAAGAAGGAGCCGCTTATGATAAAAATGGCTCCGAAGGATACTTCTGAATTCAAGCCTGACATAATTCCTGATACATCTGACTATGAGCCTGTCAATTATATCCTTGAAATGGATAATGGCATAAGGATATTCGTCTATCAGGATACTGATACAATTTCCAGTGATAAAAATAATCTTTTCATTTTTGATCTCAATGACAGGCTGAAAAATACCTGGAGCTCACTGAAAAGTCTGGCAAGGTTCAAAGTTCCCGAATATCACCCATTCATCAGGATACGGCTTCCCAAAGCTGATGCAAAGATCCTGTACAGGGCTACCCCTCGTCATGGGCAGATAGCTGTTTATATGTAGCATCTTTTTCCCTTAAAGGGTATCTGTGAATCAAAAAAAAATGTAGGTTTTGGATAGACTTAAATCCATAATCTTAAAATGCTTAATATCAATGTTTTTTATTTCTGATCCTTTTGGATTTAGCCGAAGGTTATACAACCAGATCAAAACCGCCTTGTTTTGCTTCAAATAAAGCGGAATCCGGAACTTTCTTTTATTAGAGTTACACCTTCACTTTAAAGGAAAATGTCCCTGCATCAAAATCTGGTAAAAATAACTTTTTTGAACATGTAGAGGGTTGTCAGAAATGACAGCCCTTTTTTTGTGGTTCGATTAAAAATAAAATTGACTTTGTCATTTAGATAGCAGAACTTTACATACATAAAGCCAAGAAGATACCTGATGGATCACAAAACCAACAGTTTTGAAAGGTTTTGGAAGGAACTGAAAAGACGCAAGGTTGTACATGTAATAACTGTATATGCCGCTGTTGCATTTGTGATACTCCAACTTGTAGATATGGTGTCTCAGCCCTTACATTTTCCGGATTGGACACAGGGTTTTATAATTGTTCTGCTCTGCATTGGGTTTATAATTGCGATATTCTTATCATGGGTTTATGATATTACACCCTCAGGAGTAAGGAAAACAAAACCTTTAAGTGCAGCAAAGCACACTGATCACGCAACTACTCCAGCATCAAGTGGATGGAAGATTGCAACTTATGTCAGTGGGGTTATAATCGTTGCATTGGTGGTATTTAACTTCATCAGTAGAAGAAACCTTAACTCAGATATTACAAAACTTGAAAAATCAATTGCAGTATTACCATTTTATAATGATAGCCCAAGTGATTCAACCACTTATTTCATCAATGGATTAATGGAAGAAATCCTGAATAACCTACATAAAATAAGAGCATTTAGCAAGGTTCTCGCACGCTCATCCGTAGAGCAATACAGAGGTTCAGTCAGACCAACCATACAACAAATAGGAAAAGAACTGGATGTGAATTTCATAGTTGAAGGAAGCGGACAAAAATATAGTAATACATTTCATCTGAGGGTACAATTAATTGAAACTAAAAATGGTAACCACCTGTGGGCTGAATCATATGAAAAGGAAATACGTGAAACAAAAGATATTACTGAAACACAAAGCCAGATTGCACAAGCAATAGCTGCAGAACTAAAAGCGACGATAACTCCTGAAGAAAAACGGGTAATTGAAAAAACACCTACCACAAGCCTCACAGCATATGATTTCTATCAAAGAGGAAGAGAGGAGCTCACTAAGGTGTGGTCTTATGGGTTTGACCATAAAACAGTAAAAAGAGCAGAAACTCTTTTTCATAAAGCCTTAGAGTATGATTCCACATTTGCCCAGGCTTATGTGGGTCTGGCAGAAGTATTTTTTATAAAGCGGTATAAAGATAATACAATTTCAGAAAGTAATATTTTAAATAATTATTTGGATTCAATGCTGGTTCTTGCAAATACTGCACTTTCATATGATGATTACTTACCAGGTGCATATATTATCAGGGCTGCTTACTATACTTTTAAAGGTTATACAAAAAAGACTATTGAGGAATATGACAAAGCTATAAGATACAATCCAAACGATTATTTTCCATATTTTGCGAAAGGAGGGTTATATGAAGAGTTGGACATTCTCAAATCACTTGAAAACATTGAAAAAGCAGCTTCCCTGAATCATGGTCCGGAATTAACTCGTATTTTGACAAGACTTGGACATAATTATTACATGGCTGGCTTCCCTGCAAAGGGCAATTACTTTCTTCTTGAAGTTCTAAAGCTGGATGGAGACTCAGTTAAATATTCAGACAACAAAGTTGATCTCGAGGCGATAGCTAAAGGTAATTACAAAAAAGCTATTGAACACTATGTAAAGAGATATTTGATAGACTCAACCAATACTGGAGTCTTAGACGCTTTAGGATTATATTACTCTTTTCTTGGTCAGCATAAAGAATCATTAAAATATTATAAAAAATCTATTTCAATATTAAAAGCTAGCGGACAAACCAATCCAACTATGGATCCGTTTATTGGATATGCTTACCTTCAAAATGGATACAGGAAAGAATCGGAATATTACTTCGAAAGACTAATAGAAGCCTTTAATAATCGTATTAAATCTGTCCCCCCGAGCGAGAAAATTTATTGGGTTTATCCTCTTGCGGGTATCTATGCTTGTAGGGGAGATAAAGACAAAGCATATGAGAACTTAAAGGTTTTTAATCAGAATAAAAGTTTTACTTTAATGTGGGTAACTTCAATAAAAAATAATCCATTATTCGACAGCATCAGAAACGAACCGGAATTCCAACAAATTGTAAGGGACGTTGAAGCTAAATACCAGAAAGAGCATGAACGCGTAAGAAAATGGCTTGAAGAGCAGGGGATGCTGTAGTAAGGACTATTAACTATTATTAAGAATCAAACCTAAAATCAACAGGAGATGTCACTTCTCTATTCCTCATCACTATTTGTCAGATATAACCATAAGTTAAAATGTGGTGAAATAAATTAATTTGATTTTGGCTTTTTGCTGGTGTAACTTGGATAGACAGTAAATCGCTGGATATGAAAAGAAATCCTTTTTCTGTAAGAAGAATCATTTTGATATTCTTATTGTGTATTGTTTCGGGTAGCATAATGGCGCAGAAAATTAACCTTGATTCCTTAAATTTTAAACAGCTTAATCAGTACATGGTAAAAGCTACTAAAATGAGAAATGCAGGTATAATTTTTACAGTTAGCGGTCCCGTTATAATGGTAACAAGTTATATTGTTGGAGTTACAATAGCAGACGCCCCGTCGGATGACCCGTATCATGGATGGACTGGCGTTGCTGTCGTATTTTATGGTTGTGGTGTTGGCTTGGCTACTACAGTAGTTGGCATTCCCTTATGGGTAATCGGAGGTATTAAAAATGCAAAAGCTGAAATTGCTTTAAGGAAGTTTGATTTTAAAACAAATAATTCGATGGCGGTTGGAATAGGAATAACAATAAGGTTTTGATATAATATTGAACAATAATTATTGTACTCCCTCGGAACTCAACTCCGGGGGCTTTTATATTTTACAAATAAATTTGTTTCTGACGCGGCGGCTCCATTTGGATGCTAGCCAATCTTGTACTTAGGTTCGTAAAAATATAAGTTCCCTCACCGACCAATAAAATGATGTCTTTGCGAGGGCGCTCTTGTTTTTCGCTTGAAGCAATCTTCGTATTATTACGGGAAATTAATAATTTACAAATCCTTACTTTTCCTTACTGCGTATCTTTTTGCCAGATAGCGGACCACCCAGCGCAGCACTTATGTAGCAAATGTCAAACGCTCCGGCACTCAGTGGGAGAACACCCCACACGATAGATATCACACCGAGCGCATGGTCCCGATACATATAACCGACCACGAGGAATCCTATGCCGGCGACCAAACGTAAGATTCTGCCCGCCAGACTATTGAGGAATTTCGAGAAACCCGATTGATTGAAAGATTCGTACTTAGTCATAATAAACCTTCTTTGGTGATTAGTTTATATCTTGGTGGCAAGTCCTAATTACCACATTTGAAAAACAAAGTTAGGGTGATAATGTTCATTAAATAAAAACCTTTTGTTATCCCTCAGAAATCAGCTCCGGGGGCTTTTTTAATTTGGCTTAGAGGGATGCGACAGGAGACACGATCTTCTTTCCGGTGGTACTGAACTATCACTGTTTTTGATGGCTTTACGTGAAATCCTTCTCAATAACTATCCTTGCAAGTGAGTTGTTTTTTTCTATTTTGACATTTAAAGAAGGAATTGTCCAGAAGGATAGTTCCTTTTTTTTTATAGTTTTGGGAAAAGTGTTTTTTTTCAGTTTTATTATGTGTTGTAGAATTGTTGTGAAGATTAGACAGTTTGAAAAACGCATCTATTTGTAAATCATATTAATTGAACTTTATATTTTAATCTGAATCCGACTCAAAACTAATTCAATCCTATATGGCACGCTTTACAGGTATTATCGGAATTATCGTAATTCTAGGTCTTGCATTTTTATGGTCGAATAACAGGAAAGCTATTAATTATCGTCTGGTAATCACAGGCCTTTTACTTCAAATCGCTCTGGCAATTTTTATTTTAAAAGTTCCGATCGGTCAGGATATCTTTGCCTTCCTTGGCAAAGCAATCAACAAGCTGCTCGATTTTTCACAGGAGGGCGGAATATTTGTTTTCGGTGACCTGACAAAAGTATCCAGGATACTTCCGCCCACCATTGTCAGTACTGGTGTTTTTCTTTTTATCCTCATACCTACAATAATATTTGTTTGTGTTCTGGTGTCTATGGCTTATCATGTTGGTATCATGCAACGGGTTGTGGCAGTTCTTGCTCGCTTTGTTCACTGGGCTATGAGGGTAAGCGGGAGCGAGGCCCTGTCAAATGTAGCCAGCGCTTTTGTGGGACAGGTAGAAGCTCAGATAATGATAAGGCCATATCTTTCAGGAATGACAATGTCTGAACTTCTTGCCTCAATGACCGGAAGCATGGCATGCATTGCGGGAGGTGTGATGGCAGTTTATATTTCAATGGGTGTTCCGGCATCTTACCTTTTAGCCGCCAGCCTGATGGCTGCACCCGGGGCACTTGTTATTTCAAAAATTGTATTCCCGGAAACAGCGCAGTCTGAAACAAAAGGAGTTGTAAAACTAGAGGTTAAAAAACAGCATACCAACATCATGGATGCAATTTCACATGGTGCAACAGATGGTATGGCAATCTCAATAAATGTTATTGCAATGCTTATCGGGGTGATTGCCCTTGTTGCCCTGGTTGATGCTCTTCTCGGATATTTTGGCCTTTTCCTGGGATGGACCGGAGTGTCCCTCGATTTTATTGGACTAAACGTTGATAATTTAGGGCTTAAAGATGTATTTGGAGCATTCTTTTCATTGTTCGCAATAGTTATGGGGGTTCCGGTTTCGGAATCATTTCAGGTAGGTTCATTGATGGGGACAAAGATGGTGATAAATGAATTTGTCGCTTATTCTGACCTTTCCCCGATGATACAGCAGGGTGTACTGAGTGCAAAATCGGTCGTAATAGCAAGTTTTGCATTATGCGGTTTTGCAAATTTCAGCTCCATTGCAATTCAGCTTGGAGGAATAGGTGTGATGGTGCCAAACCGCAAAGCCGACCTGGCAAAGCTGGGATTCAAGGCGATGATATGCGGAACAATGGCTTCATATATTTCAGCCACACTGGCAGGGATTTTAATGTAGGGGGATTGCGGAGAGAGGGGGGTTCGAACCCCCGGTCCCGCGATAGCGGGACAACGGTTTTCGAGACCGCCGCATTCGACCACTCTGCCATCTCTCCAAAACTGGTCAAAAATAACAAATATTTGCTTCAGTATTAAATCAGCAACCCTAAATAGACACACCACATTCCACATACCTCGAACCTCGGACCTCGGACCAAAAAAACAACCATATTTCTTTTGATAACAGCTTTTTATAAACTTATTTTGCATTCTGTTCGGGAAATTAATAAATGACCTAAATAATTATAGTTGTGAAAAATCTATTTAAAATGTTTTTAATTATGGGATTTTCCGGTCTCATTTTCAGTTCATGCAGGAATCAGTCTGATACTGATAAAACCAATCCTTTTTTCGCAGAATACAATACTCCTTTCAATGTTCCGCCTTTCGAAAAAGTAATGGCAAAACATTATATGCCGGCATTTGAAAAAGGAATGACTGAAGGTAAGAAAGATATTCAGGATCTTGTTATGAACCAGGAAGAGCCCAATTTTGATAACACTATCGGGGCTCTCGATAAAGCCGGGGAACTGCTGACAAGGGTTTCGCAGGTTTTCTTTGCCCAGGCTTCAGCTAACACAAATGATTCACTTCAGAATATCGAGATGGAAATCTCTCCAAAACTGGCTGGATATAACGACGAGATACAATTGAATCCAGATCT
>Ga0315288_10011354_pt1 | contig 11214 bp, 10 predicted proteins | sample YL17G11_20_MG_FD_203454 | JGI IMG/M metagenome (GOLD analysis project Ga0315288, IMG submission 203454) | Sediment microbial communities from Yellowstone Lake, YNP, Wyoming, USA - YL17G11_20 | ecosystem: Environmental > Aquatic > Freshwater > Lake > Sediment | place: USA: Wyoming | collected... | reverse complement strand
CGAGCTCCTCCATCATGCGCTCGGACCAGGTCCGTTTGTGTATGTTGAAGATGCCTCCGTAGTTGCCGGCGCTAGAGTAGTCCACGCTCTCCTCACCGGTGAGCCCCCTGATGCAGTAGGCGTTTGGCGTCTCGAGCCTTTGTATCCTCCCCCAGTTCCCGGGCTCCTTCTCCCTCATCCAGAGCATCTTCGTGTACCCGTAGTACGGGTCCACGACGTTCCCTGTCTCCTGGAAGAGGGCGTCGACGCCGACCTTCTCCCTCACCCATCTACACTCGTCTGTCGCGCGCCTGTCTGCCCATATTATGCATGGACGTATAGGCTTCATCTCCCTATCCAAGGGGACGCCGCTGCCACCGTAGAGGCTGCTTATACTCAGACCGGCAACATCGCCTGGGTCGACGCCCGAGTCCTTGACGGCCCTTGATATGGTCTTGTGGGCGGCGTCAGCCCATACATCGGGCCACTGCTCCGCCCAGCCCTGCTTCGGTGTAAGGACCCCGTACTCTTGGAAAGCCGAGGCTTTGACCCTTCCCCCAACATCGACGATGACCGTCTTGGTGCCTAGGGTGCCAATGTCCGTGCCTACTAGATAAGACAACTTCGGCACCTACGACGGCTTGGCGTACTTCCGGCCTTCCCTATCGTATATCGTGTAGCCTATGTCCAGGCGGTGGGCGACCTCAGAGAGGACAGGCGTCAGGTCACCGTAGGCGAAGCCCAGGTGGTTGCATGGCCAAACGCTGATGAGTTCCTCGTCCAAGATGGGTATCCTGCCCTTGATTATCGGCCACGAAGGGTTGTACTTGTCGTGCTCCTTAGGGTCGACGTCAAGGGTCTCTATGACGGTCGCGACCAACTTGTACCTCAGATTCTCCCTTCCCAGGCGCGCGACTGTCAAAATGTTGCCGCCGGGCGTCCTGCCCCTGACGCTGCTCCCGCCGGCGTCGTAGAATATCTCCTGCCCCATGTACTCCACCCTGTCGAGCTTCTCCTTTGACGACATCTCTGGACCCCCGTAGAAGTATGGAGGATGCTGGCCGCAGTTGACTATGTATAGGACTCCGTCCTCGACGTCCCTGAAGTCTCCGAAGCCCGAGGGTTTCCCCGTGGCCAGGTACATTATCAGCTGTGTGAGGGCAGAGTCCATGTCGTTCTCGCAGGCGACTGGTATCACCTTCTTCTCTTCGCCGTCGGGCCCGACGTCGTTGTTCAGGTAGGCCGCGAGGAGGCAGGCGGTGCAGTACCTGCTGCTGAGCTCGTCCTGGCACTTGACGCCTGCGAAAGTCGCGCCGTATTCTTCGAGGAGGTCTAGGCCGGCGTAGTAGAGGCTGAGCTGGAGTAGGAGCTTGTTAAAGTCCTTGAGCTTCTCGCGGCGGTAATCTATCCTGCCGTGCTCCTGGATGTACTCGGCGGCCTTCGCCAGGCGGGGGTCCTTGATCTTGTAGCCGCTCGTACCCGGCTTCCCCTTCCAGTCAACCAGCTTGACGGCCCTCGCCAAGACCTCGGACTGGTCCATAGCTTCGTAACTTATACCGAAGACCTTCTGCCACTGGTCGACGTCGGCTGTGGTCGTGGGCATCTTGAGGCTCATGCCGCCCAGGGCGAGGTACTTCTGGGCCCTGAGCTCCTTCACCACCCTTCTGGCGGTCCCCGCCTGCTCCGCCCTCTTCTCGTAGAATTTGAGGACGGCGAGGAGCTCCTTCATGACCTTCTCGTCCTTGACGTCGCCGAAGACGTGACTGAACGGGACGCCTATCCGGCTCAGGCCTCCGCCGGCGGCCATCCCCGCGACGAGCCCCGGGACGGCGGGGTCCTTGTGGCTGAACATGACGACCCTGGCGATGTCCCCGGTCTCTGCGGCGAAGCGTTTGACGGCGTCGACGCTGTCCCACGGGAAGGTCCAGCTCCCCTGGTTGATGATGAGGGACTGGGGCTTCGCGTCGGCTATCCTCCTCACGTGCTCCTGGACCAGCCTCGTGCTCCAGGCGATCTGGTCCGCCTTAGGCTGGCCTTCGCCACCTCTGATGACCTCGATCTCCGCCCTCCTCAGGGCGTCGACGAGGAGCCTCTCCTGCGTGAGCATGTGCTCGATGTTATCCTCCCTGACCCATGGCCGTGGGTCGTTAGGGCTGAATACTCCCACCTTCATGGCTTCTCCCTCGGCAACCGCTTCTCAACTTGTAGTAGTGGTTTAAACTTCTTGTGGGGCTCCGCCTGGTACCAGTAGGCCGTGCTGCTGTAGTCGTCGCTCCTCCTGTTGGCGTGGCCGTGCTCTATCGTGACCCTGATGCTCTCCTTGAATGGGATTGGGTCGAGGATGTGGTACCTGTACCACGTGATCTTGCCGGACCAGTTCTTGCCGCCGGGGATGGGCAGCCCGTGGTATGGGGCGCAGTACTCCTGGGTCGGGCACCAGCTCATCCCGTAGTAGTCCTCTGTGCCGGTGCCTACGATGCTGGGGAGCTTCTCTCCGTCTATGAGTATCATGTCGTCCCCCTCGCCGTACCAGTTGAACTCCTCGGTCTCCCTGAGGTTGTGGACGTTGACGTTGCAGCCGACATAGTGGCCGTGCCCCTCTGCCTCTAGGATTACGTAGTTGCCTGCGCCGTCGACGTTCTTCCCCTCGAAGAGCCAGGTCCTGTTGTCCATGCTGGTGTCGGGTATGCCGTCAGTCGGGTTCTCCCTGTGCCAGGTCGCGTGGAACCTACCGAGGCCGGACTCAGCGTCTTCGTGCTCCTCGTAGTCGACATAGTAGTAGAAGGCCTTACAGTCTACTTCCCCCTGGTTCTCGACGGTTATCCTGGCCCCTTCGCCGTAGGGCATGGGCCACCAGCTGTTGAAGCCCTTCCCGTCCTGGGGGCTCATCTCGAGGGGAGCTGAGATGTAGTTGTGGGTGACGCCGTGGCCGATGCCGAAGAAGTCTCCTATGGGCACCTCGACGCTCGGCTCCTCCTCACCGTCCCAGTAGGCCCTGAGGACAAGCTTCCTCAGGTACCACTGCTCCTTCGAATCGATGGTGACCCAGATGTGCTTGACGCAACCAGTGCCTTCAATCTCGGCTAAGGTGACCGTGATACCGGCGGGGATGACGACGTAATCCTTGTTCCCGCCAGTCCTATCGTAGCTCGATGATCTCCGTCTACGGCTTTTCCTTAACTTGGGGAGGCCCTTGAGGCAGCCACTAGGATCGAGTAATACCATTCGCGGAACCTCTCTGTTTGATATCGGGTATATGAGATTTAATACCTGCTAGGCGACCAGCTTCTTCCCAAAAAATTTTATCGACGATAACGCCTAGACGGATCCCGACCCCTTCCCAGGAGGCATCTATGAGGCTGCTTTTGTCACGCTATCGATCAGCTTCGTCCAGTCTACTTTTATCATGATATACAAAATGATGACCAGCAGGACGACGGAGGCTGCGACGCCCATCAAGCCACTCGACTCGAAGATGTCGACTATCTTCGAGTAACTGTAGTGGCCGGCGTAGGCGAGGACGAGGCACATTATTATCTTCCCCGCGAGCATTGCCCCGAATATCCTCTTCAGGTCGTACTTCAGGATACCCAAGGGGACGAGTATCAGGTCGTCCGGTATGGGTAGGAGGGCCGCCAGGAAGACTAAAAGTGCCCCGTACCTGTCTATGAGGCGCTCTACGGCGTCGAGCCTGTCGCCGTACCTCCCCTCGACTATCTTCCTTCCTCCCCTGCCGATGAGGTAGGCTGAGAGCTCCCCTATGGTGCAGCCGACCCCGCTCACGAGCCCTAGTATGAGCGGGTCTAGGGTGGCGCCGAAGGCGTATACGACGAGGGCGAAGGGGACTGGCAGCAGGATCGTCACGTTGCCGAGGAAGCAGACGGCGAAGGCGCCGAGGTAACCGTAGCTCTGGACCACCCAGTCCATCCAGGCCAAGAGGTCGAACAACGCCTTCCCTATCTGCGATATGCCCCTCGGATATTTGACAGTAGCACCTCGGAGCGAGATTTGAAGGCGAGGAGGGGGGCTGGTCTCCATGTCGTCCACCACCATGAGGCCCGCGATCTGGGGGAGGCCGAGGTCCCTGTTCGAGGGGTAGCCGCTCACCCACTTCAGGCCGCATATGCCGATCTTCCTGAAGCATGCGGGCATCGCGTGTATGAATGAGTCTGACTTGGAGTGGATGCCCGGCTTGGGCGGGTTCTCGACCCTCCCCCTCCCGTGCTCGTCGAGCCTCTACTCAACGAGGTCTATGACCTCCCTGAGGGGGAGGTTGAGGTCCAGGATCTCCTCCTGAGACAGGTAGAGGAACTCGACGCGCTTCACAGAGTCACCACGAACAGCCCGAACACCTGAAATGGGGTCGCTTTGTTGATAATTTTTCACATTACTCCGCGCAAAAATTGGGTTAGCGTTTCTTAAAATGGTTTAAGAAAAAATTGTGGTTTCGGGGTCTACTTCTTCGCTTTCTTGAGCTCCTCGACCTTCCTGTTGAACTCCTCTATCTTCTTCTTTATCGCCACCGTGTGGTTGGGAAAGTCGTATTCGTCTGCGACGAATGGGCCGTCCCACCACTCCACGGTGAGGCAGTCCTTCTCAGGGAGGAAGATGTGTGGAACGCCGGCCTCGACGTCGAGGATCTTGCCGACGGTCAGGGGATGGCTGCTCTCCTTGCCGTCCTTCTCCTTGAAGACGTACATGCCTTTCCCGTCCATCAGCAGCGTGTGCTGCCTGTGGGGGTGGATGTGGTTGCCTCTGAACATGCCGCCCCGGGTGTAGAGGACGGAGTAGTACTTCCCCATGTAGGTGAAGCTGTACCCCTCGCCGACGGCGGTGGGCTCGCCTCCGCCCCACCTCTGGATATCGATCAAGAACTCAAGTGTCATCTAGATACCTCTCTCAGATCAAACGCTGACATCCAGCTCAGCGCCGAATGCCATTAAACCATATTTACCTTCATGATCTATTAAAATGAGCGGACACGCCGCCCCAATCCAACTGTTTCTTTGGTAGGTCCACAACAGTGAAGTGATTAGCACTGCATTAAACTCGAAAATGGGATGTTTTGGCATCTTCTCGGTCAGAACATACTCTAAATTTAATATGATAGATCGCACCATAATGAATCTAGCACGCTTGTGCTCGGTCTCTAAGACTGGCAGGTGGTTTTAATGTCAGGGTTCCTCGGAAAGCTGAAGGAGAAGAAGGGGGAGTGGGATCAGAAGCAGGAGGAGAACAAGGTAGCGGACATCCAGAGGCAGATAGATAAAATTTTCAGTGAATTCAAATCGGATTTCGCGAAGCAGCTGGGCAAGCTGGGTCTGTCCCTCGGATACTCCCGCCTCATGGGCGTGAATGCCAAAGCGAGGGAAGGCGGCTCCATCGTCACCAAGTTCAGCGACGCCGAGGGGTACCCTGTGACCCTCGTGGAGACCCAGAGTGTATACGACGGCACGTCGAGGGGGATAGGGAACAAGATCTACTGGCCCACGGCGTTCTGGGGCACCATCGTCAAGGGTTCGGCTCCCTACACGCTCGTCTTCAAGGAGGTGAGCCAGGGCTTCATGAAGGCGCCTTCGAAGGTCTTCCTCCCCCTCCTCTCGACGCCCTTCAACGAGAAGGATCTCCTCAACTCTGGCGAGCTGAAGAAGCCCCTCCTGGTCAGCCTGAACGACGACGAGAAGCTTTGCGACTTGATCTGCAAAAAGTTCGTGCTGAGCTGCAAGATCCCCCTGACTCATAAGACGTGGCTGGACCTCAAGTGCGGCGACCTTGCGGGGAAGTGCATAATAGTGCCCGCGGGGGAGGAGACGGGGGTCATACTGAGGAACTACGGCGGCTACGGCGACATCAAGGCTGCCGTCGAGGCGCTCTCCAGGATAAGGGGGCACATCCTTTCCTATCCACCGACGGAGAAAGGCGTCGGCATGGTCCCGGCGCCGTGGGTGGGCACGATATACGCCCTCGTCAAGGCGACCCCCGAGGAGCTCTCACGCGTCGGTGCTACGTAGAGTCAACTCTTCCTTCCGCACCACAGGCGGAAACTAAACAACACTCCTTCCTTTCAACCACGTTTGTAGACTAGGTGTAAAGCTGGATGACGGTGCCGTCCTCTAGGACCCTGTCTAGGCCGACCTTCTCGTTGGGGAACTTGGCGCTGGGGCCCCAGATGCGGGCGTACTTGAAGTTCCTGTAGAAGTCGTTGTGGATGGTCCTGGCGAGCTCTCCTACCGTTATGCCCCTGCGGACGACGACGGGCTCCCTCGCCGGCTCCTCGCCCGGCTCCTTCGTGTAGATGCGGGCGATCTCGAGGAGCTTGAAGAGTCTGTTCCCTATGGTTGTGGCGAGGTTTGGCGTCTTCTCGGCTGAGATCACGAGGACCTCCAGTGGGTCGGCGGTCATCTTCAGTTGCTCTATGGTTCCAGGGTCAGCGCCTAGGTCGGCCTTGTTAGCGACGACGAGGGTGGGCCTGTAGACGGCGTTGCCGAAGATGGCGTCCTCGACGTTGTCGATGGTGACGCTGCCCCTTATCCTGACGAGGGCCGACCTTATCCTGAACTCGTTGAGGAGGGCCACGACATCCTCCCTGGCGCAGCCGGCGAGCTCCCCCTCCCAAACGAACTGGATGTCCTTGCCGACCCCCCTCCTCTGTATGTTGACCCCCCCCTCCGGCTTCGATGTGAGGATGCGGCTCGCGTCGAGTTCCCCCTGGACCATGAGGAGGTTGCCTGCGGGGTCGTCGGTGAGGTCGACGACGATGATTATGCCGTCCGCGTTCCTGACCGCGCTCAAGTTCTGGAACCCGTCTGCGCGCCCTTCGCTGCTCCCGTCGACGATTGGCGGGATCTCGACGAGCTGGAACTGGATGTCCTCGTATGGGAGCATCCCCGGAACCGGCTGCTTGGTCCCGAAGGGGTAGGGTGTGACCTCGACCTGGGCGTTGGTCACCGCCCTGAGGAGACTGCTGCGACCGACGTTCGTCGGCCCTATCACGGCGATCTGGGCTGCTCCCGCCTTCTGGATGAAGGGGCTCGGTCTTCCGCCGGTCTTCGCCTGCTTCTTCTTTTTATCTATCTCGTCCCTGAGCTGGGCCATCTGGCGCTTGACCTGGCTGCACATCCGCTCGGTGCCCTTGTGCTTCGGGACGAGGCTGAGGAACTCCCCCATCAGCCTGAGGCGCTCCTCCGGGTTCTTGGTCAGGGTGACCTCATCCCACTTGGCCTTCGCCTCAGCGGGGAGATTCGTCGGCAACGGCCCAGCACCAGCTTCAAACTATTAAGGAAATAACGATTTATTAAAAAACTGGTATCCAGTTCATCAGATCTGATACTATAAAAATAATAAGGGTGGTGGGCCGAGCAGGGATCGAACCTGCGACCATCGCCACGTCAAGGCGACGTCATACCACTAGACCACCGGCCCGCGCACGTGAATCTACCGCAGCATCCCACGTATAATCTTTTTCGATCCCTCACCCCAGCTCGACGAGCCCCATCGCGCAGAGGAGGCGATAGTACTCGACCAGGTACCCCAGGTCCGTCCTGCCCGCCTCGAGCTCGACGAGCCGGGATACCTCGAGGAGGCTCCGCTTCCCGTCCGTCCAGTACATGGCTAGAGTGCCCAAGAGGTCCGAGCCCTTGTGCTCCTTGCCGAGCCTCCAATACGCCTCCCTGTCCTCGGCGGATAGTTTCCCTAGCCAAGGCCTGGTGGATACTGGCCCCTTGAACAGGCGCCTCGGCAAGATGTTTACCGCCTCCCTTTCAAGCTTGCTCGCCCGCCTCCTCTTTCTGGCCATCGTCTTTTTTCCGGCCTCGGCGTACTCCCCCAGCGTCTTCTCGGCCTGCTTGAGACCCGTGTGGCCCGCTGCATCGACCTCGGAGGCTAGGCGTTCTACTGTCGCCTCTACTCGCCTGTCTCTCGAGGCGAGGCGCCTGACGGACCTCACGGCGGCTGCAACTCTCCCCGTCCAGTAATCGGCCTTCTCGGAGAGGAACGGCGGAGACTCCACAATATCGTCACCCTCGGCGCTCATCACCCTCGTGACCTCGCCCTGTATCTTCGACATTAGCGATGCCTTCTCGCGGGCTGCCGTTTCGGAGGCGAGCCAGATCGCCTCCTCCGGACCAGTGTTTGCTAAAAAGTAGGCGTAGGTCGCCGTCATCAGCGCGACCTTCCTGAGCATCTCCGGGTCGACCTTGTCGAGGGTGTCGTAGCTGGTGTGCCAGAACTTGTCCGGCCACTGGATCAGCATTGGGCATGGGACGCCGACCGTCGGGTCGGAGTAGACGTAGTGGTCGCTTCCCCCGCTGAAGGGGGCTACGGCGTGCCTGAAGAGGGGGTACTTCGCGGAGCCGCCGAGGTTCCCGGCCTCCCTCTTAACCTCGTCGTATATCGCCTCCATGAGGCTGTTGACGTAGCTCGGCGTCGCCTCTGGCGTTCTCTCTAGGACGAGGGGGCTTCCGCAGGCGTCTTGATTCTCTCCGACCATGTCGAGGTTGAGGGCGGCGACTATGTTGGGGATCATCCTCTCGTTCTCGGCGAGCCATGCGTAGCTGCCCGCCATCTCCGGGACGAGGGTGAACCTTATCGTCCTCTTCGGCTTGGGCAGCTCCCCTGCCTTTATCAGCTTGTTGAGTGCCCTCGCTGTCTCCATGGCCGCAGCCGATCCCGAGGCGTTGTCGTTGGCGCTCGGCTGCGGGTGACAGATGTGGGCCACGACTACGACCTCCTCCTTCGTCTCGCCCGGGATCGTCGCGACGGCGTCCTCGATGCTGCCCTCGTAGAGCTTCGATTCCACAGTCGCGTGCAGCTTTACCGGGGTCTTAGATTTCTTGATGAGGTCTCTGAGCCATCTGCCTGTCCTCGGCGTGAGGACGAAGCCGAAGCAGGGCTTCTCGTCGCCGCCCCACCAGAAGCTCGTGTACTTGAGCGCGTCGTCGAGGGTCCCCTCCGGCAGGTTGGGCTCCCTCACCCATGTCCCGTAGTAGACTATGCCCAAGGCGCCCCGCTCGTCGACGGCCAGCTCCTTGACCCTCGTAACATCGCCGTCCGTGAGCACGAGCTTGCCGGAGACGTCGAGCCCCTTGTAGTCCTGGGGCTCCTCCCCCTTGTCGAGGGCGACCACCTCCGCCGTTACGCTCCCCTTTGGCGTCGGGAGGCTCCTCTGGATCAGGCTCAGCTTCGACTCGGAGTACCTCGCGAGGAACCTCGCCTGGTCCTCCGGCTCGACGAGCCTCAGCTCCGCGTCCGCGCAGCTCCACTCCTTGAACATTAGGCTGCTCCACGAGTAGTCCCTGCCGTTCGCGGGGAAGGCGCGCGCCTCCGCCCTGAGACCGTAGGACTTCAAGGTGTCCACGGCGTATTTGACGGCGTCCCTCATGCCCGGGCTCGCCTGTATGCGGTGGTGCCTGCTTATCTCGGCGACGTGGTTGAAGGCGATCTCGCCCGAGACCTCCCGCGCGAGCTTATCGTAGATTTGCCTGAACATGGGGATGAATTGGGCGTCTCTACAGATATTTTTTGAGGTCGGACGTGGCTTATTGTGCATATTTGCGTCATATGGGGCGCTGTCCGACGTGGGAAAATGAGCCTTTCGTCGGGAGGGGTTCTTTTCTCGCGTGTCTCGCTTGACCCCCCCTACCTTTTTTTTGGCAGCCCGGATGAGGGATGGCGACGTTGCCTTAACCCCCAGTAATCTTTATATGAATTTGGGGTTCCTCAGTATCTCACGCGCCGCTGTAGCTCAGCCTGGGAGAGCGCTCGGCTGAAGACCGAGGGGTTGTGTGTTCAAATCACACCAGCGGCACCAAAGCTTCTGAGAATCAACTCGGCGTCGAGCCTTCAGGTTCACAATCCACTTTCAGTGGAACCTTGAAATATACCCCGCCCCGCAGGAATCCTCGTGGTTGAGATGCAGATCAGCGACGTAAGGATAACCGTGTTGAAGAAGCTGCAGACTGGCGAGGTCTTCGAGCAGTACGCGGTCGAAGGGATGACGCCGACATGCAACCTGCTGAAGGACGGGGCGGAGTTCGTCTCGAGAAGGATGCAGATGCCGGAGGGGTTCTGCAGCTGGGCTTGGGCCGACGTCCAGAGGGACGTGATCCACCTCGCCCTCGGAGGCGACTTCCCCTGGGTCAACGAGAAGGGGAAGATGATCTCATGCTGCACGGACGGCCTCAGGCCCGTCGTCTTCAAGCTCGAGAGGATGTGATTCGAGCCAACCATCCTCCGACGACATCCTCGGGTCCGATAACCCTTTCAGCCAGGCTACGCAGATCTCGGCTGATGAGCGGACAGGGCTTCGTCACGCGGCTCGCGGGGAAGACCGACGTCGAGGCCATCGGTGCCTTCATCATCGAGGCCTGGGGTCAGGCCGGCCCTGGCGCCCTCGGCTGGACGGGGGCTACCGACGGGAACATACGGGAGATCGCTTCAAGGGAGTTCCTCGAAGCGCTCATCTGCATGGCCGACACTAGGGTCTTCATCGCCCTCGCAGGCGACAGGGTCGTCGGGTTCGCCTCGACGGAGAGGGTCGACGAGGAGGCCGTCGAGCTCTCAGGGATAATAGTCCTCGAGGAGATGAAGGGGCGCGGCGTCGGGGGCAGCCTCCTCGAGGCCGCCGCCAGGGCCGCCAGGGAGGACGGCTACGCGGAGATGACGGTCAGGACCGAGCCCCACAACGAGAGGGCCATCGCGTTCTATACCGCTAAGGGCTTCAAGCCCGAGTCTACGAGGGTGATCATCGTCGAGGGGAGGGAGGTGGAGGTTGTCGAGCTATGCCTCGGCCTCGGGGACGCTTGAACGCCGCCGCTGAAGCGTGCTTCATGATCCATGAAGTGGGACCCGACCTTATTCTGGTCTGTGTGGGAAACGCATGAGGGCGCATAACAGCGCCTCCCGCACGGGTTACATGGAAAAAGGCAGAGGGCATCGTCTAATAGATGAAAAAACGCCGTAAGACAAGCCTTCAAGCACTGCTGAAAGGAAGAAAGCCGTGCAGATTTATGGGCCGCATGGTAGCGATCACAGCTTCCACGCATCTCTGTCCAGGTAGACTTTGGGGTCGTAGGGTGGATTTCCCCTCTTACCCAGTTCGTTCCTCGCCATCTCGCGCTGAGGTTCAAAGCTTATCCTGTCATATACGGGGTAATCTGTGTTTATCTCATCGTGACCCTTGAATACGAGGTAATCCGATTTCGCCGATACTTTATGGAGGATATTGCTTGAAATCGG
>Ga0315288_10011353_pt1 | contig 11214 bp, 9 predicted proteins | sample YL17G11_20_MG_FD_203454 | JGI IMG/M metagenome (GOLD analysis project Ga0315288, IMG submission 203454) | Sediment microbial communities from Yellowstone Lake, YNP, Wyoming, USA - YL17G11_20 | ecosystem: Environmental > Aquatic > Freshwater > Lake > Sediment | place: USA: Wyoming | collected... | reverse complement strand
AGAAGGGCATGCGTGCACATGGGAATCTCATTCCTTCCCGCGGCGCAGACCGACCAGACAAAATTCTTCTCCCCGAGCATCCTGCGGGCGGACTCATAGAGGAAGACCAAATTTTCTATGCTGGCAGACATCCCGCCCAGGATGCCCAAAACGAATTGGATGTAAACCGGGGTTTTCAAAAGGCCGCGTTCAATCATGAAAGCCGTGTTATTGAGCATCCCGGCGTCATAGACCTCCAATTCGGGTTTGGTCCCGCTATCGTTGAAAAGATTGAGGAAAACCCGGATCGACTTGAAAGTGTTGGGGAAAATCAGGTCTTCGGTAAACTCCAGGTACTGCTTCTCCCAGGGGAACTTGAAATCTTTCATTTTTTCCAGCAGTGGGAAAAGGGCGAAATTCATCGAGCCCATGTTGCAGGACGACAATTCCGGTTTGAAAGTGGATACCACAGCCACTCGCTGCTCGGGGGTCATTCCCAGGCCGCCGCCGGTGGTGGTACAAAGGATCATGTCGCATTTGCTTTTTACTTTGGTGAGGACCTTTTTGAAAAGTTCCATATCGGGGGACGGCTGGCCGGTCTCGGGGTTGCGCACATGGATATGGGCCACGGCAGCTCCGGCTTCGTAGGCCTGAATGGCGTTATCGGCAATCTGATCCGGTGTAACCGGCAGGTATGGGCTCATCGTCGGCGTATGGATGGACCCGGTGATCGCTGCTGTGAATATCGCTTTACTCATGAAAATCTCCTCCTTTTCGAAGAATTATTCTGAAAACATAACCACAGAGGACACAGAGTATTTTTCTGACGCCTCCCTGGTTTCATATGCTCCCGCTTTCTATCCCGGGGAGAATCCTTTGTTAACTCAAAAAGAATCCCACCCCATCACCTTTATCACGAATAAAAAGCTTCTTCAACCCCCATGAAACCAGTGACCCGTGATCAGGCATCAGTGATCACCAAAGATCTTCTTTTTTTCTACCTTCTGACTGCTGACTCCTGACCTTCTGTCCTGGTGCCGTGTCTCAGAAATAACTTGCCTAAATATTCCTTTGGCTCATTTATAATGTCTTTACACGATGACGGCCACCGTGACGTGGCTCGGGGGCCAGGGCGATGAGCGCCGACAGCCTCGGCTGGGTGTAAGCAATCCAGAAGATACAAATTTTTGTCCGGCGAAGGAGGCGGGGTGTTTTTTCCCGCCCCATCTGCGGAGATCGCAGCGCCTCAGGATGCCAAGCTCAGCGCCCTGGCCCCCGAGCCCTCTGACCCCCTATAAATTATGAAACGAGCTTTCGAGACGCGACACTAGCCGCAATAGGCTTTGATTATCTTCTCGATCACTCCCGTGCTGGAGGCTCCGGCAACCAGGGGAACCCGCACGACCCGGCCCCCAATCTTTTCCACGATTTCCCGGCCGACAATCCGGGATTTGAGCCAATCGGCCCCTTTCACCAGGACATTGGGCTTCAAGGTTTCGATCAGGCGTAAAGGGTTCGGTTCATCGAATGGGACCACATAGTCCACGAACTCCAGCGCGGCCAGAATCTCAGCCCGCTCTTTCTCCGGCACGACGGGCCGTTTCTCCCCTTTGATCTCTTTTACCGATCGGTCGGTATTCAGGCCGACGACCAGGACATCCCCCTGGTTTTTCGCTCGCCGTAAGTAGCGCACATGGCCCACGTGCAGGATGTCAAAACAGCCGTTGGTAAATACGACCTTTTTGCCCCTGCCTTTGAGCCGCGCAACGATGGCCCTCATTTGAGCGAGGGTTTTAATTTTCCTTCGAAGCATAATTTAGCTTAGATTCCCTTCCCGGAGAAATGGCGATGGGCGAAGGAATTCTATCACCCCTCTTAAATGTTTGCAAGACCGGGGGACTTTACCCGCTATGCGGGGGTGCGAATGTCGGCGGAAATCTGCCTTCCCCACGTTTGATGAAATTACCAAAAGTCAAAAATACCCCCTCTCCCTATTTTTTCCCTCATAAAAATGTTGACACTTTATCGGCATATGTGTTATTGGGAAAAAAGGTGACTGGGCAGGAATAAATGATGATTCTCATCATTCCCAGAATAATCACGGATAGGGGATAATATAGACATGATAGAAGTTCGTTTCCATGGTCGCGGAGGACAAGGGGCGGTCACTTCTGCGGAGCTGGTCGCCCTGGCAGCTATTGAAGAAGGGAAGTTTGCGCAGGGATTTCCCAGCTTTGGCCCCGAACGGAGGGGGGCGCCAGTGGTGTCTTTTGCCCGGGTGGATGATAAGCCGATTCGCCTGCGTTCCAAGATTTATCAGCCGGACGTGGCGGTCGTCCTGGACCCGAGCCTGCTCAAGATTCTGGACCCTTCGCAAGGCCTGAAGCCCGGGGGTTTGCTGATCATCAACACGAATAAGTCGATCGAACAGATCCGGTCCGAATTCGGCTACAAAGCACGCGTAGCCGTGGTCGATGCGGACCTGATCGCTCATGAAGAGTTAGGCCTTCCCATTACCAACACGACGATGCTGGGGGCCTTGGTCCGAGGAACTGGCATTGTGGAGTTGGATTCCATGGCTCCGCCGCTAAAATCCCGCTTCGGGAGGGGAGCGGAAAGGAACCTTAAGGCCCTCCGTCGAGCTTACAACGAAACCCACCTGAACAATTGATCCGGGCTGGGAATACTTTCCAACTTTCCTGAAACAGACGGATGGGGTGGAAGAACTTGAGAGGGGAGCGTTTTGCGCAGGAGCGGAAGGTAATTCCCAAGTCGGGTAGAGGAGAAAAACAGTGGCGAAACCGATCGATCAATACACCTGGAAAGAGATACCCATCGGATGCGTGGTCACTGAGCCGGGCAACGCCCGGGAGTACAAGACCGGCGACTGGAAGTCGCAGCGGCCGGTGGTAGACAAGGATAAGTGCATCAAGTGCGGTGTCTGCTGGGTCTTCTGTCCGGACGCGGCCATTTACCGGACCGACGACGGTTATTATCTGGCCAACCTGGATTATTGTAAGGGCTGCGGCATCTGCGCCCGGGAGTGCTGGACGGGCTGCATCAAGATGATGGAGGAAGAAAAATGAGTGACAAGCGCGTAGGAATGGAAGTCTCCATCGCCCTAGCGGAGGCGGTCAGGATGGCCAACGCGGACTGCATCGCCGCCTATCCGATCACTCCCCAGACTCATATCGTGGAACACCTGTCCGAGCTGGTGGCCGACGGCAAACTCGACGCCGAGTTTGTCCCGGTGGAATCCGAGCATTCCGCCCTGTCGGTTTGCGCGGGCACCTCGGCGGTCGGGGCGCGTACTTTTACAGCGACCAGCGCTCAGGGATTGGCCCTGATGCACGAGATTCTCTTCATCGTCTCCGGCATGCGTTTGCCCATCATCATGGCCGTGACCAACCGGGCCCTTTCCGCCCCGCTGAGTATCTGGAATGACCACAGCGACGTCATGGCTTCCCGGGACTGCGGCTGGATCCAGATTTTCACCGAAAGCGGGCAGGACACTTTTGACCAGACGATCTGCGCCTTTCGGATCGGGGAAGATCGCCGGGTGCTCATGCCCGTGATCGTCAACCTGGATGGCTTCACTCTCAGCCACGTAGTGGAGCCGTTATACCTGGTCGAGCAGGAGCTGGTCGATAAATTTCTCCCGCCTTACAAGCCCCTCCACGTCCTCCATCCGGATAAGCCCATCACCATGGGCGCCTTCGGCATGCCCGAGATCTATTCGGAAGCCAAGAAAGCCCAGGATATCGCCCTAAGAGATTCCTATCCCGTGATCCTGGAAATCTGGAACCAATGGGGGGAGCTGACGGGCCGGCATTATCATCCGATGGAGACGTACCGGATGGAAGGCGCAAAGATCGCCCTTTTAACAATGGGAAGCTTCGGCGAAATCGCCATGGAGGCGGTGGACCGGATGAGAGAAAGGGGGATTCCGGTCGGCCTGCTGAAGCTCAGACTCTGGAGGCCTTTCCCCTTCGACGATATTCGCCAGGCCGTTCAGGGGTTGGAAACGCTGGTGGTCCTGGACCGGGCCATTTCGTTCGGGGGGATTGGGGGGCCGGTATGTTCGGAGATTAAGGCGGCCCTTTACCAGCAGCCGAAACGCCCCAAGATTTTCAGTTTCATCGCCGGTCTTGGCGGCCGTGACGTCCCGCCGGAGCAATTCGAAGAGATGATCGAGCAGGCCATGAAGATGAAGGGGAAGAAGAAAGTGGAGGAATTCACTACGATTGGAATTCGAGGATAAAGGAAGACTTGAGGGCATTGAAAATTGCCAATGGCCAAGTGCAAAAGTAAAAAATTAAGGCTAAAGAATTTCCCATTAAAGACTGATGTCATTCCCGTGAAAACGGGAATCCAGTCTTTTCATTGATTTTTGTGTCCCGCCTACGCGGGAATGACGACTTTTTCAGAGTTCATTAAAATTTTCACTTTGCATTTTTCCTTAGAACGGAGCTTAAAATGGACAAATATCAAGTCTACGTTCCCAAACTGCTCAGCACGAAGGAGCCCATCGTTCCCGGCCATCGGGCCTGTCAGGGATGTGCCGAGGTTCTGGCGGTGCGTTACGTCCTGAAGGCTTTGGGACGAAATATCGTCATTGCCAATGCCACGGGGTGCATGGAGATCATTTCTTCCGCCTTCCCCAGCACCGCCTGGGAGATTCCCTGGATCCACGTGGCTTTTGAGAATGCCGCGGCTGTAGGTTCCGGCGTTGAGGCCGGGCTGAAGGTACTGATGCGCAAAGGTCGCATTCCGAAAAAGCCGATCAAGGCAGTGGCCATGGGTGGCGACGGAGGGACTTCGGACATCGGACTGCAGGCTTTGTCCGGCGCCCTGGAGCGCGGTCACGACATGCTCTACTGCTGCTTTGACAATGAAGCCTACATGAACACGGGCATACAGCGTTCCAGTTCCACACCCTTCGGGGCCATGACCACCACCTCTCCCCCGGGGAAGATGAGCTTCGGGCAGATGACCTGGAAGAAGAACATGGCCGCCATTGCGGCCGCCCACGCCATTCCGTATGTGGCGACCGCCTGTTCCAGTTACCCCTTCGACCTCATGGAAAAGGTGCAGAAAGCCAAAAATATCCAGGGACCATCGTATATCCACATTCTATCCGTCTGCCCGACGGGTTGGAGGATCCCTTCCGATCAGGCGATTCGCTATGGGCGGCTGGCCGTAGAGACGGGGATCTTCCCCCTTTATGAAGTGGAACGCGGGAAGTACAGCATGACCATCGACTTTCCGAAGCTGCGGCCGGTTACCGATTATTTCCAGGGTCAGGGAAGATTCCGGCATCTGACTGCGGACTTGATCGCCAGGATTCAGGAGCGGGTAAACGAGGAATATGCGGCCTTAAAAGCCAAAGTCAACATGGCTCACGCCCATTAGAAAATTGCCCCTCACCCTTCCCCTCTCCCCTGAGGGGAGAGGGTGGGGGTGAGGGGGAGCCTTTTTGAAACTGGAGAAACCAATGGATTTAAAAAAGGTGGATGAGATCATCGATAAGTACAGCGCCGAAAAGGGTTCGCTCATCGGCATCTTCCAGGATATCCAGGCGGAGTGGCGCTATCTCCCGCGGGAGGCCATCGGGCGCGTGGTGGAGCGTCTGGGCATCCCCGTGACGCAGGCGTACATGGTGGCCACATTTTACAAGTCCTTCAGTTTGGTGCCCCGGGGCGAGCATGAGATCCATGTCTGCCTGGGCACCGCGTGCCATCTGCGGGGCGGCCAGCGTCTGGTGGAGAATTTCGAGCGGATCCTCAAGGTCAAGGCGGGGGAAACTACGGCAGACATGAAATTCACCCTGGAGACCGTGAACTGCCTGGGCGCCTGTGCGCTGGCTCCCCTGGTGCGGGTGGACCAGAAAAATTATGGAAAGATGAGCGGGGATAAGATTGCGAAGATCATCAAAGAATACCGACCGGATGGGGAAGGAAAAACCCATGGAGAAAATTAAAACCCCTAAAGAACTGGAAAAACTGCGCCAGGCCATTCTGGCCGAGCAGAAGCCGGAGCGCTTGCAGGTGACCGTTTGCGGAGGGACGGGTTGTCTTTCCAACGGCGCCGAGCAAGTGGTTGCGGCTTTTGCCGAGGAAATGAAGAAGCAAGGTCTGAATGGAACCGTCAACCTGAAAAAGACCGGGTGTCACGGGTTCTGCGAGCGCGGGCCCCTGGTGACCATTCATCCTCAGGATATCTTTTACCAGCGGGTCTCGGAGAAGGATACGGCTGAGATCGTGGCCCAAACCCTGATCAAAGGGAAGACCGTGGAGCGGCTCCTCTACAGCGACCCGCAAACCGAGGAGAAGATCAGCCGGCACGATGAGATTCCCTTTTACAAACATCAGGTGCGGATCGCCCTGAGAAATAACGGACGTATCGACCCCACGAACATCCGGGATTACATCGCCAGCGGAGGGTATGCGGCTTTGGCGAAAGCCCTGACCTCGATGACCCCCGACGAGATTATCCGGGAAGTCGAAAAATCCGGCCTGCGCGGCCGGGGCGGCGGCGGCTTTCCGGCCGGCCGCAAGTGGAGGTCCTGCCGTGACGCCCACGGCGATGTGCGCTACGTGGTTTGCAATGGGGACGAAGGAGACCCCGGCGCGTTCATGGACCGTTCGATCATGGAAGGAGACCCGCACAGCGTCATCGAGGGCATGATTATCGGGGCCTTTGCCATCGGGTCCGGCCAAGGTTACATCTATGTTCGGAACGAATACCCCCTGGCCGTTAAAAACCTGACCATCGCCCTGGGGCAGGCGCGGGAGTACGGGTTCCTGGGGAAGAACCTATTCAAAAGCGGCTTCGACTTTGACGTGCGCATCAACCGCGGGGGCGGCGCTTTTGTCTGCGGTGAATCGTCCGCCTTGATGGCCTCGCTGGAAGGCCGGGCTGGCGAACCCCGGGCGAAGTATATCCACACGGTCGAACGCGGACTCAATGATAAGCCGACGAACCTGAACAACGTGGAGACATGGGCCAATGTACCCGTAATCATCGACCGCGGGGCCGACTGGTTCGCTTCCCTGGGCACCGCAGGAAGTAAGGGAACCAAGGTGTTCTCTCTGGTGGGCAAGGTGAAAAATACCGGGCTGGTCGAAGTGCCCATGGGAATTACCCTGAAGGACATCATCTATAAAATCGGCGGGGGCATCCTCAAAGACCGGGATTTCAAGGCCGTGCAGACCGGCGGTCCTTCGGGGGGCTGTATTCCCAAGTCGCTGATCGATATGCCGGTCGATTTCGACGAGCTGACCAAGGCCGGGTCCATGATGGGGTCGGGCGGCATGATCGTAATGGATGACACCGACTGCATGGTGGACGTGGCCAAGTACTTTACCAAGTTTTTGGAAGAAGAGTCTTGCGGCAAGTGTACCCCCTGCCGGGAGGGCGTGCGCCGGATGAAGGAGGTGCTCACCGACATCACGGAAGGGCGGGGGACCGAAGGATCCATCACCATGCTGGAAGAGCTTTCCGAAGCCATCGCTTTAGGGTCGCTCTGTGCCCTGGGCAGCACGGCTCCCAACCCGGTACTCTCAACCCTGCGCTACTTCCGCGACGAATACGAGGCCCACATCCAGGAGAAGCGCTGTCCGGCGGGAGTTTGCAAGGAACTGATTACCTACTCCATCCTGGAAGACCTGTGCAATGGCTGTCACCGCTGCTTCCGGGAGTGCCCCCAGCAGGCGATTTCCGGCGAGGCCAAAAAGCCGCACCAGATCGACCCGGCGAAGTGTATCAAGTGCGGCATCTGCTACGATGTCTGTAAATTTGACGCGGTGGCAAAAAAATAAAGATTTTAGCCACAGAGCACACAGAGATCACAGAGAAGTTTAATTTAAAAGACAAAAGAAAAAAATGTCCAAATCTGGAGTAAGAAAATATTTTGCATTTGGGTCTTTTCCTCTGTGCTCTCTGTGACCTCTGTGGCTATATGGGAGAATTCATGTTCAACATCACGATCGATGGAATCCCGTTACAAGCGGAGAAGGACGCGACCGTTTTGCAGGTCGCCCGGGAGAATGGGATTGAAATCCCCACCCTTTGCTTCAACGAGGCTCTCGGACCCGAGGGACGATGCCGCCTGTGCCTGGTGGAGGTGAAGAAGGGGAATCGCACTCGCACGGTCACTTCCTGCCTTTACCCCGTGGAAGAGGGGTTGCAGGTCCAGACGCAGACCCAGAAAATATTGCTGGTTCGCAAGATGGTTTTGGAGCTCCTCCTGGCGCGCTGCCCGGACTCCGAAGTCATCCAGAAGCTGGCGGCCCAAATGGGCCTGGAGCAGCCCCGTTTTCGGTTGGACGAGGGGAACTGGAAGTGTATCCTGTGCGGGCTCTGTGTCAAGACCTGCGAAGAGGCCGTCGGGGTGAGCGCCATCGGCCTTTCCTACCGGGGCTCGATTAAGAAAGTGGGTACCCCGTTCGTCGAGCCAACTATGGTCTGCATCGGCTGCGGGGCCTGCCATTTCGTCTGTCCCACCGGGGCCATCAAGATGACGGAAGAGAACGCGGTGCGGCGAATCTGGGGGCGTGACTTCAAGCTTCAGGCCTGCAAAGTCTGCGGTTACAACTTCGCTCCCGAGTATCAGCTGGAGTGGATGTCTAAAAAAAGCGGTGTCCCCTTGGAATTTTTCCAGACCTGCCAGAACTGCCGGAAATAAATCTGTTCGGATTTCAATCCAGATGAAGTCGTAAAAAGTCAAAAATACCCCCTCTCCCTTGACGGGAGAGGGTCAGGGTGAGGGTGAAGATTCAGGAAATTTCAACAAGTTATTTATCCCCCTCCCCATCATCGTTCGACTGAGCTCACGCCGAAGTCCCCTCCCGCCAGGGGAGGGGAAATTTTACTTTTTACGAGATCATCAATCCAGAGATCTACCCGAAATGAAAAAGGGGGCTTCCGCCGAGCCCCCTTTTTTTCATCTCTTTCCGCCTTTCCCTCCTCCGGGCGCTCGCCCCGCACTTGGGGCTCTTGGAGATGGATAGTAGTAATGGCTTGGTGGAGCGAGGGTCCTGGGAGTATCCAAGGGGGGTTGCACCCTCGTAGGCAAGGAACTCCTGGGTGCCGGCATTCTTCTCTCGCCGGGTTGAGCAAGGGGAGGGATTCCCGGCCTCGGAGGCCGGACACCCGCCTGGCCGCCCGGTCTGCTGGGAGGGGGGCGTCGCTTCAGGGAATCGATCCATTTCTGCTCCTGGATCGCCGCTGAGGTATTCCCCTCTTTCAGATATATCCGGGTCAACCAAATGCGGGGTGCCGGATTGTAGGGTTGGAGAATAACGACCCTGTTATAATAGATGACCGCCTGTCGGTAATCCTGTTTCTTCACGGCATAGATATATCCCAGGCCGGCATAGGCCATGGCAAAATTTGGATCGATCTGGGTGGATTGATTCAGAAGGGAAATCCGCTGGTCATCGTCCAACGTACTGCCTTCCGGGGTATACGTGTCCGCCGCCCGGGAGTATAATTTGAAAGCTTCCATGGAAGTCGTCGGCTTGGAAGCCAACAGGAGTCTATCCACATCCGTTAGAGGAGCGTTCAGGGCATTCAGGAAGGCGGCGGCAATCCGGTCTTGGGCTTCGAAAATCTTGTCCAGCTCTCCGTACGCGCCGGCGAAGGCATAGACCCTTCCGGTCTCCACGTCCAGGAGGCGCGCATCAATCCGGATGGTTTGCCCGACAATCTGGAAGGAGCCCGTCACCAGGCCTTCGGCGCCGAGCATTTTCCCCACTTGGGGCGCGGTGTTTTCCTCGATGAGACCCGTCTGCCCCAATTCCATCTCCTTCAGGGTCTCAGAAATCTTGATCCTTTCTACCAGGTTGAAGCAGGAGAGGCTTCCCAGCTTGGTGGTGAAAACTTCCCCGATGCCTGTGCCCAGCCAGTCATAATCTTTTTGCCCGGAAAGGTTAGTGAAAGGCGTGACGGCGATCACGAGGGGATTATCGGAGGAAATGGGCATCGAAATACTGCGGGCTGATGAAAGGGCCGCCTGCCCTAAGAAGGCCACGAAGAACAAAATTAGGGCGAGGATAAAGCGATTCTTCAAGGGAGCCCCCATGGCAACACGCGGGCGAGAAAGCGGGTCATGCCTGTTGCTCACAAATCATCCTTAAGGATAAGGATATCGGGAACCTATGGATCAGTCAAGATTTAAAAGGGCAGGGCGATTGCGAGGGGCTGTTGAGACGGTTGACTTTGTCCAGGGAATTCTGTATGTTCCCGTTGTCAAGGGGAGGAGGTGGACGGTATGAACGAAAAAGATCTGCTTGGGTCCATTCAAGAGGATGAAGTCGTTAAAATCTGTCAGGAGTTGGTGCGGATCAAAAGTGTGAATCCGCCCGGCGACGAGCGTCCAGCGGCGGAGTATGTCGCTGCGGCATTGAAGCAGGTCGGGATGGAAGTGGAATTGATCGAACACAGCCCAACCCGAGCCAGCGTACTGGCGCGGGTCAGAAGCTCGCGCCAGTTGCCCGCTCTGCTCTATAACGCCCATTTGGACACCGTACCCGTCGGTGCGGAGAAATGGGTCCATGAACCCTTCAATGCTGAGATTGACGATGGCAAGATCTGGGGGCGGGGGGCCGCGGACATGAAGAGCGGTTTGGCCGCGCTGATCGTGGCCATGAGAACTCTGGCGAAAGCCCGGGTACCTCTGCGGGGGGATCTCATCCTGGCAGCAACAGCCGGAGAAGAAGCGGATTCACTCGGAGCGACAGCTCTGGCTACGCGACCGGATCTCAGCCCTGTCCAGGCCTTGGCGATCCCCGAGCCCAGTTACAATGATATTTATGTGGCCGAGAAAGGGGCTTTCTGGCTAGAGCTCACCACCCGGGGAAAAACGGCGCACGGTTCCATGCCGGATCTAGGCCGCAATGCGGTAGTGATGATGGTGGCCCTCATCGCTGAACTCGAAAAGATGGCCTTTCCCTATAAGGAACATCCGCTGTTAGGTGGCTTCAGCCGGTCCATCAACACGATTGCCGGCGGGGTGAAAACGAATGTAGTCCCGGATCTTTGCGTGGCAACGGTGGATATGCGGACGGTCCCGGGGCAGGATCATAGCGCCATTTTGAGACAGGTGGAAGGCCTGATCGCTGACCTGAAGCGGCGAATTCCCGATTTCCAGGCTTCGGTTAAAGTGGCGAACGACCGGCCCCCTGTCGAGACGTCCGCGAATGAACCCGCAGTACAGCGATTCGCTGACGTTGT
>Ga0315288_10011352_pt1 | contig 11214 bp, 7 predicted proteins | sample YL17G11_20_MG_FD_203454 | JGI IMG/M metagenome (GOLD analysis project Ga0315288, IMG submission 203454) | Sediment microbial communities from Yellowstone Lake, YNP, Wyoming, USA - YL17G11_20 | ecosystem: Environmental > Aquatic > Freshwater > Lake > Sediment | place: USA: Wyoming | collected... | reverse complement strand
CATGTTTCCGGCAAATCTCGGCAACAAAAGCGTCCACGGCTTGTTGTCGTTCCGCCGAAATCCCCTGGACCGGTTTGGCTTTAGCAAGGAGTTCTTCCGCCCGCAGGCGCGCGCGTTCCGCCAGATCCCTGGCACCTCCGTCCTCCCAGACCTGCCACGGATGTCTGTCCATGAGTTTCGTAAAATAGAACTCCTTCCTAAACTGCTGTAGAGTGTGCGGGGAAGCAATAAAGTGCCCACCGAACGGCAGATTCATTATCTCCTGTTGGGCCAGAGTTGCTTCATCCACCAAAACACCGCGCGCAATCCGTTGGACGTAGTGAACAATTTCACTATCAGTAACCAATTGCTCATAAGAGGCGCTCAAGGCAAAATCCAGCAAGGCGCCGGCCTGCGTAACGCAGTCAGCTCCAGCCAGGGCCGGCATCAGTAACACCATCGCCTTCTCCATAGCGGCTTGGGCGTCCGGCAATTTGCTGTCTGAGGTTCCTTGCATCATATCTGTGGGTAGCCCAAAGGCCCGTCCAACGGCGGTGGATGCGGCACCGAAAAGGGCCGACTCAGGGGTGCCGAAAGCATGCGTGCCCGTAGCCATGTCCATGATTCCTCCATAGGATGCAGCGTACAGCGCTGGGCAACCGGGACGTACCAACTGCGTCAACACCACGATTCCGAGAACTTCGGCTGCTGACTGAACTAGAGCGCCGGCCGTGGTCACTGGATGGCTCGAGCCTTGGAAAGGCATAGGCAACACTTCGACGGGCACTTCCGCCCGGGCCATCACCATGGCTCCGATGGCACTCTTGCCCCATTGCAGCGCGCTGTCAGGACAGATCGTGATGGCCCAGCGTTTTTGTGCCCGCAGCTGTTCCAGGCCCCCTGCTGCCAGACGTAGGACCTCCAGCCCCTCTTCCGACGTTTCCCAGCTGGTGCCGTACCAGCAACAAGCCGGCTTCGTCATGCGTACAGAGCTGGTACGATTCCAAAGCACATGCATGACCTCTGCAGGGATCTCTTGCGGCTGCACGACTGCATTCCCGATGGTAAAAGCATCCAGTGCCTCAGAAAGTTGAGTAAACCGTTTGAGATCCTCCAGTTTTGCAGGACGACGACGAATCGCGGGTTCTCGTTCAATTACGTAGATCGGCAGCGAACCGACCGCAAAATGAGTGACGCCAGTCCCCAACGGCACATCTCGATTGGGCGATGCTCCGCGACGCACGAAGCGTTTTGGCACAGTCCGGAGAGCGCTCTCCAGCTGATCAGGTGTTATGCGGACAACGTTACAGTCCGCAATCTCAAAGCCGTTTCGGCGGAAGACTCTCAACACTTCTGGAACAGTGAAACGCAATCCCTTTTTCAAAAGAATCGAACGCGCCGCATTGCAGATTGCCGCGATTTCGCTTTCGTTGAGGACGGAGAGAGAGGGCATCATAGCCTAGTCCTTTTCTGGGGGTAACGGATTCTGACCTGAACTATGTCAGCCACTCCGTGGGCGGGTCGAGGTCCCAGTTCAGGCAGGCTCCGCGGCCCTCCGTGCGAAAGACCCACAGCCCCCGCCCTGGCATCCGGCGCAGAATGTACTGTGGACCACTCCAGGCATAGTGAGGACAATCCGCAATACCCGCACTGTCGTTTTCACGGCTCCAGGAGTTGCGGGTCAGGCTGAAATACAACCGGTAGGCAGCGGTATCGCGCCAGCAGGGGTTGCTCGGCCTTTCGCCAAGCAGGTCTGAAGCCAGATGCTAATGCATCAGCATGAACTGCACGCCCTAACCCTAGTAAGAAAGCCATTCATGGCTGGCTCTGTCCGAGCGCAGCGCCGGTGCCATGATATTTGCCCACAACCCGGTCCAGCCACCGCAAGGCTTGCCGATTCACACCAGGCGCGTCAAAGATGGCCAGCGCTGCCCCGTACACATCTGTGTGTGCTACACAGCGCGTTTGGAATTGTGGATGGATGGAGCCTGGCGTCTGACCCCTTCCTCAGCTTCAACGCAGTGACCAGCCCTTACGGTATTCCCGTCCGAGAAACTCTTCCGCTTCGGGAGCGTTGGGGATACGGAGGTTCTCTGCGTCCCATTCGATTTTCCGACCAGCGCGGTAAGCCACGTTTCCCAGGTGGTTCGCTTCGGTCAACGGTCCGGAATACCCAAAATGGCAGGTAGTTGCTGCTCCCGTGTTGCAGGCGTGGAGCCACTCCTCATGATGACCCATGGAAGGTGGAATCGTCTGAGGCGGCCGCGCAAAGCCGGCAAACTCTCTGATTTTTCAGCCCGCACTTATTTTTCGTTTTACCATAAATGCTTGAAGTGGCTTGCGCATTCCTCTACCGCAATTGCCCGCCTTTGCGGGGGAGAAACAACTCTACCGACATGATCTTCAGAGGTTCGGCGATGGCCGGCCTGAAATCCATGTGGGCCAGGATGTCTCGCTCTAGGTCGATTCCGGGTGCGATCTCAGTCAGTTCGAGCCCCGAATCGGCCAGGCGAAAAACCGCCCGTTCAGTGACATAAAGGACTGTCTTACACCTGAGCCGTGCCTGGGGGGCACTGAACGTCAAATGTTCCACCCTCTTTATGAACTTCCTGGTCCTGCCCTCAGCTACGATGCGAAGTGTACCGTCCGCAAAGGATGTTCTCAGCCCGCCGGCCGTAAAAGTCCCGGTAAACACGACCTTCTTGGCCGTCTGGGAGATGTTCATGAAACCACCAGTGCCCGCGATTCGCCCCCCGAACTTGCTGACGTTCAGGTTTCCCTGCGCGTCGCACTCGGCCATTCCAAGAATGGCAATATCCAGACCACCTCCGTCATAGAAATCAAATATATAAGGCTGGTCAATGATCGCCATGGGATAAGCAGACGCTCCAAAGTTCAATCCGCCAGCCGGTATCCCACCAATCGCACCGGCCTCAACAGTTAAGGTGAATTGGTCCAACCGATTCTCTTCCTTGGCCAGCGCCGCCACACCTTCCGGTATTCCAATCCCCAAGTTGATCACGTTTCCTGCTCGGCATTCCCTAAGGGCACGTGCGGAAATGTAACGTCGCGGACCCTCCTCCAGAGGTGGAAGCGCGAGCCCCGCAATGTCACCTGGGGTAACATAGGAGCAATTGAATTGCTCGGCGAATGTCTGCATGTGGTTTTCTTTCCGCCCGAAAACCACGGCATCCACAAAGATCCCCGGGATGATGATGCTTTTCGGGTCACGGGAGAAATCCTCCGCCAGCCGTTCCACCTGCACAAACGTCTTGCCACCGGAATTTCTCGCAGCCTGGGCGATAGAAAGAGCTTCCCCTGTTGTCGCCTCGTCTTCGAATGATATGTTACCGAAAGAGTCGCTGGCGGTGCCTCGCAGGAGGCCGATGTGAATCGGGAAAGCTTTATACCAGAGCCATTCTTTTCCCCCCAGCTCAATTAGTTCCACCAGGTCCGTGGTCGTGCGGCTGTTCAGTTTGCCGCCTCCGTGGCGCGGGTCAACAAAGGTTCCCAACCCGATGTGGGTAATCACCCCTGGGTTTCCGGCGGCAATTTCACGGAAGAGGCGGCTGATCACCCCTTGGGGGAAATTGTAAGCCTCGATTCTGTTTTCCAACGCCAGTTTGCCGAGCTTCGGAGCTAGATTCCAGTGACCACCGATTGCTCGCCGTAACATTCCTTCCGACGCTAGATGATTCAGGCCGCGCGTCTCACCGTCACCCTGGCCGGCGGCGTAGACCAGAGTTAGATTGCGGGGTTTTCCGTCCTGTGTGAAGCGTTGTTGTAGAGCCTGCGTCAATTCTTCGGGATGAGCTGCGCCGACAAAACCGGAAATAGCGACGTTCGCCCCATCGGGAATCAGGGCTACCGCGTCGCTCGGCTGAAGGATTTTGACTTTGTTCATGGCAGTCTCTTAACAGGAGCCGGAAATCAGGGATAACCTAACGTGCTTCGCTGAGTGCACCAACTCGTACGTTAGTGTGCGTCTTCAGGACATCTGAGACATATCTAACCTTTTCCGAAGCTACATCTCTAACGACGTCGGCTGTGTCAAGAAGGTTTTGTTCTACCTTTCGCCTGGTTCGCGCACACCGACCCCTTCGCGCAGGTGCGCTCGTTTGCTCGGCGACCGAATCGCCTTGATTGCCAGTTTTTTGTGCATGTCTAACCTACTCGCTCAGCCCGTTTTGCCACATCGCCTCGGTGTTGCCCACCAAACATCTCTCCGGTCACTGTGGACCATGATGGATTATTCGAACTCCCCGCGACTCGGGGAGGCGGGTAGTCTATTCAGTTCCTCGGTCACGATACCGCTGGACCACTGTAGCTTCCAGGCATCCCCGCATGGGCACCACAACCTTTCTGCCGCATCTGTCCGCGGCGGCGGAACTCTTGGTAATCAATCTGGTCGCGCAACATGATCCAGAGTCGAATTCCGAGCTTCCGAGTTGCGGCAATCCTTGCTTTCCCCAGTCCTTTCTGGACCAGTTTGCGCCGGTAAAAGCGTTGCAACTCCGGATCTTGCCCCACCGCGTGGATCGCCGCCTCACACCAGAGATATCGCAAAAGAGGGTTGCCCTGCTTGCTCAGCGCACCCAGCCGCTGCCGGCGCCCGCTAGAGTGCTCCCTGGGGATCATCCCAATGTAGCTGGCGACTGCTTTTCCATCGGAGAACCGCGTCGCATCACCCAAAAACACTTCGGTGGCTAACGCGATGACGGGCCCAACCCCCGGATGCGTCATCAACCGTCGCGCCAGCAGGGGTTGCTCGGCCTTTCGCCGAGCAGGTCTGAAGCCAGATGCTAATGCATCAGCATGAACTGCACGCCCTAACCCTAGTAAGAAAGCCATTCATGGCTGGCTCCGTCCGAGCGCAGCGTCGGTGCCATGATATTTGCCCACAACCCGGTCCAGCCACCGCAAGGCTTGCCGATCCACACCAGGCGCGTCAAAGATGGCCAGCGCTGCCCCGTACACATCTGCGTTTGCTACACAGCGCGTTTGGAATTGTGGACGGACGGAGCCTGGGGTCTGACCCCTTCCTCAGCTTCAACGCAGTGACCAGCCCTTACGGTATTCCCGTCCGAGAAACTCTTCCGCTTCGGGAGCGTTGGGGATACGGAGGTTCTCTGCGTCCCATTCGATTTTCCGACCAGCGCGGTAAGCCACGTTTCCCAGGTGGTTCGCTTCGGTCAACGGTCCGGAATACCCAAAATGGCAGGTAGTTGCTGCTCCCGTGTTGCAGGCGTGGAGCCACTCCTCATGATGACCCATGGAAGGTGGAATCGTCTGAGGCGGCCGCGCAAAGCCGGCAAACTCCTTCTCCGGAAGGAGCGCGTGTTTGTTGCCATCTGCCAGTAACATCCCCTTCTTGCCGAAGAACAAGACACCGTTGGGCCACTGTGGTATGCCACCTTCTTTCCAGACTTCGGGCTTCAGATTCCCCTGGTACCACGTCAGAGTTACGGGCGGAAGGCCACCGCGAGCACCGTAGCTGTACCTCGCCCTCATGGACGCAGGTGCGATCTCCGGATGCGGGAGTGGTCCACTGGCCTCCACCGTTAGCGGGGCGTCCAGTTTGAGAGCCCAGAAGGGAAGATCGACCAAGTGACTCCCGAGATCGGACATCGTTCCGTTGCCGAAGTCCCACCACCGGTACCATTTCGGCCCCGGAAGGTAGACGTCATGATAGGGACGGTACGGAGCCGGACCGATCCACAGATCCCAATCGAGGTCTTCAGGAACCGCCATCAGTTGCTTGGGTCGATCGTGCACGAACACAATATCGCCATAAGCCTTGGCCTCCTCTTCACTCTGCCACCCCCAGGCACGAGAAACCCAGACGTGCACTTCGCTGACCGGCCCGATCGAGCCCGACTGGATGAGTTCCACAACACGGCGGTAGTTGTCCCCGGCATGAGTCTGTGTACCCATCTGTGTGGCGACGCCGGCTCTTTTGGCCGCTTCAATAATGATCCGTGCCTCACGCACATCGTGGGTCAGCGGTTTTTCGCAGTAGACATGCTTGCCCATCCGGAGTGCCAGCAAGGTGGCAAGTGCATGTGTATGCTCGGTCGTACTCACCACTACGGCGTCGATATCATCCACCCTCTCGTACAGTTTTCGGAAGTCCCCATAGGTTCGAGCCTTAGGAAACCTGTCTGCAGCTTTGGACAGGTTGGTTCTGTTCACGTCACATATAGCGACGATGTTTTCCGAGGCCACCTTTTCTAGGTTAGAAGCTCCGCGCCCGCCGGCGCCTATGATGGCGATACTCAGCCTGGAATTAGGCGACCGCGAACTGACGATGGCGGGAAAGCCAAGGGCCCCCGCACCAGCCAGGAGACCGTCGCGGAGAAAACGCCTGCGGCCGCCTACTGGCAGAGAATCTTGGGTATACATAGATTGATCTCCTTCATGCGAGTGAGTGCGCACTTTTGTACCTCTGAGCAGAGGCAATTCCGCCGAGCCACCCAATGGCAATTGCCGGCTGGTAGCGACTCGAGAATCGGACCCGTGCTACATTCTGCTGACCTCTAGCAGCAGGTGGTGGGAGAACTTAGTGGCAAGCTTTGAACCCGGGCTCTCAACCGTACCCAGGTCCCTCCCATTCACGTAGTCGAGCACCCGGTATCTACCAGGTAGAAGGCCACGGAGTTCAATCTCCCCTCTCCAGGTGGCTGATGGTGGAGGGGCAAAAAAGGCGTAGTACATCTTCCCCTCCTTTTCGATCGCATACCCCTCCGGAATGTCATATCCTAAAATATACAAATTCAAGAAGGTCCCGCGCGAAAGCATCTTCGCGTTGTAGATGTCGATCCACTTTTTCCAGTGGGCTTCCTTCTCGGACGTCAGATAATGCGCCTTCTCCCTATACCCCGGCAAGTAGTCTGGCCAGGTGAATTTTGTCCCGACGACACCGCCCACGCCGATCGTCGAGGCAAAATCTCTTCCGACTGCCACGAGGCCCTTCCCCGTATACGGTTCCAGGTTGGAAGGTTGAAAGGGCAAATTGGAGTTCTTGTGCACTATTTCCGAAAGTTCAACATGGTCACCGTAAGCGGCCGCCTGAGGTCCAAGCAATGCCTTATACATCTTGATCCGTCGCCGCATTTGGCCGCCTCCGAGCGGGTCCCCCGTGACGGCCTGATCCATATAGGGGAGCCAGGCGAAATTGGGGGTTGTTCCGCACGGACAGATCTGGGTCACGCTCTCAGGTTTCAGTCGGCGAGTGGTTTCGAAGATCACCTTGTATACCTGCGCCATCGCGTTAATAGAATCGTTGGGTGACTTGTGGCGGTGCTTGGGGTTGTAGCAGGCCGGGACGGTGTAGACGACATCGAGCTTGTGGCCGTCATACCCCCAATCCCGAATGAACTTCTCTGTCAACTTCTTATGGTATTCCTGCACCTCGGGCAAGGCGGGGCAGAGTGCCGCAAGACCCATCGCCATGCGCGCGTGCCTGCCATGCTTGTCCAAAATAAGCCAATCCGGATGCTGTCTAATGACTTCGGCCACCTTCAACGGGCCCATAAACGGCTCCATCCACTGTTCTTCGGCTTGGCCATCATTCACACTAAGTGGTAGCCACCAGATTTGCACGAGGATTCCTTGCTTATGGAACTCATCAACCATTTTCTTGATGGCATCGCCGGGAAACCTGTCCGGTCTCGGCTCCCAGTCCCCGTAGCGGTCAAACCAGCCGTCATCCAAACACGCCCAGTTGATGTTGAGCTGCTTCAGTTTGGGGATGATGCCGAGCATCCGGGCCGGCGTCACGTCCCACAGGTAGCCCCAGCTGCACCAACTGATGTCGTAGTCCGCATTGGTCGGCTTGGGGATAGTCCAGCCCTCGCGCTGGAGCACGCTCGAATAGAGGCGCAAGGGCTCGTAGAAGTCCCCCGAGTACACGGCTACGAAGCTACGCGGCGTCGAATAGACCTCACCCGGTTTCAGCGTGGTCTTGGGCTCAAGTACTAGGGAGGCATCGATCCGCCCATCCGAGGCCACTTTGACAGGAAGTGAAAGAACCAGCGGCAGCGTTTCGACGTGCCCGATGGCCTCACCCACCACAGCCGTCCAAAAGGCAACGACAGGAATCCCACCGCCTTCACCTTCTCGGTCTGCCACGCCCATAAGGTTTGGTTGAGAGAAGTTCCTAGAGATTTCGAAATCGGCGTCCTTCTTCGGCTCGTAGCTTGATCCCTGGAAAGACCAGAGGCGATAGGGTGGCACCTTGGGATCCGCTAGCGAGGCGTCCAAACGATGCTGTTGAGCTACGACCCGGTCCAATTGCAGTGGTTTCATACCGCTGTTCTTGTAAGCCACGGTTGTTAGGGCAAGATTAGGAAAATCATCATAGACCTCGATCGCCATCGTCTTCTCGAGATCGCCGCAACGCTCGCCTGAACTGCGTCCAATGATCTCCACTCTCTTGCCTCGGGCGCCCAGTTTCCCTTTGGTGTCGCTGACCATTACGTGCGCAAGGTCGAGTGCGAAATTCCCGACCACCGTACCGGCGCATATCACGTGGTCACCTGACGTTGTCGACTCGGGTCCGGGTGCGTCTAAGGTTAGACGCTTGCCGTCTTTCAGCAAGTAAGCTTTCACGTAACCCGAAGGCAAAACGTCGAACTCCGCCGTGGGGGTCTTGAGAACAACCGGACCTTCGGGATTGGCTGTCACAGACACGGTGGAGGGCGCTACTAGCTCGGCGGGCGGGGACGAAGCTTTATGACAGCTATTCACAAACAGGATAGTGCCCCAGAGCAAGGTCAGCAGCGTCCAAGAGGATCGTCGTAAGAATTGGCACTTCGGCTTGACTGGCTGGTTCATTGATCACTTCCTCCTTTTTGTCTCTCCGCAGAATCGTACACGAGCTGCCCTTCTGTGCCGGGCTCGGAGGGCAATGGCGGGCTTGGGCGGCGCAAAACCCGCCATCGCCCGACTGCGGTTACAGATGCAGCACCGGGCCCTCTCTCGGCCGAATCTTCCCTAGCAAGGGCTGCGGCCTCACTCGTTCCGCCGGGTAGGACATTGAGCTGCTCAGACGACTTGGACATGGCGGACCTTCACCGGCCTATTCTTAGTAACCAATCCGGCCGAATATTGAGCTCCAAACCAAAGCACAAAACCGACCAGTCATGCGTCAACGATCGGCTGAAGATGGATTTCCCAAACAAAGCGTTCTCCCGGCTCCAGGCACACGAACCGTCATAACCGCTGCGTCGTGGACAACAACGTGGAGTCCCCGCGCTTCCTGGCGTTCAGCACAGTTCAGGATCATGCCTTGACGGCCCGCATTCGGCTCCTTGGAGGCAAATAGCCTTTCTACCATCAAGCCGGCACCCAATCGCCCCCCCGTGGCAATCTGCTCGCGCCTACGCACTCAGTAGCAACCGGTCAACGCGCTGAGCGACGTCGCGCAGGTAAGCCTCGTCGCCCCCACGCAGCTCCACCGTTGCCGGGCCCGTGTAGCCGACTTCCGCCAGGGCTTTCCGAACCTCCGGCCAGTTGACGTCGCCATCGCCTAGGTTCACACGCTGGGCGATGAAGGGAGGGGAGCCACTCAGCTTCACTTTGAAGTCTTTCAGATGGACACGACAGATGCGCTTGCCGAGCGTGCGGATCCAGTCCTGGGGATAGCCGTAGAACACCACGTTGCCCACGTCAAAGTAGGCCTTCACCCAGGGGCTCTGGAACTCGTCCACGTAACGTGCGAACTCAAGGGGACTCAGCAGGAATTTATTCCCTACGTCCTCGAAAGCGATGACGACCTTGAGTTCCGCAGCCAGCGGGATTAACTGGCGAATATGCTCCTGCGAACGCGTATAGGCATCGTGATAGCTCGTCTGAGGATTGACCACGCCGGGAACGAGAAGAACCACCTCGGCGCCCCAGAACTTGGCCTTGTGCAGTGAGGTCCTCATCCCTTCGAGACCCTTCTCCACGACCGCCGGATCGCTCGAGGAAAGCGGGGACTCCCAGTGGTCCAGGTTCATCACGGAATGAATGGGGACGTTCGCATCTTCCGAGGCCTTCTTGATCTCCTCTGCTACACGCTGGTCCTTAACAGTCATCGCCTCCACCGCCTCGAAGCCCACTTCGCGGGCCAGCTTGAAGCGGTCGGCGTAGCTCATCTGCTCGGGCAGCATGCTGATCAAAACCGCTTTCTTGATCTTGGCCTGCGCAGCGGCTGGTGGCGACGCGAGCGAGACTACGCCGCTTGGCATCGCTCCCGCGCAAGCGGTGGCAATCGAAATTCTCAAAAACTCTCGACGCGTTGAGTCCTTGCTCATCTCGCCCTCCCAGTTGGACTGCGGTCGGCTCAAACCGTTCCAGGCTCGGACCCAAGATCCGGGGCCAAACGCGCCTGTGCACGCTGCGCCGCCTGGGTCCCGAGATCCCGCCTCAGGCCTTGATCACGCAAACTTCGAGAGATCGATCTTGGGTTCGTATACTTCTTTCGACTTCATCAATTCATCCCAGGTAAGCGCTCTTCCGGTGTACGCCGCGTTGCGAGCAAGCATGGCGCTCAGCGCGGACTCAGCGCCCTGAGCAGCCTCGTTGAGGAACTGTCCGCTAGTGATGCTTTCGATAAACGATTTCTGCTTTTCCGAACCAGCCTGGCTCAAGCTCGAGCTCGTGGCGCCCCGGAACGTTCCCGTGGCAGAGATCTCGAGGCCTTCCCCGGCGGAACCCAAGCCCGCGTCCCAGGGATCTTCACCCGATATCTTCATGCGATGGTCGTAATGCGATTCAGAGCTCCCCCGCGTGCCGAAGAAGCGCACCGCAGCGTCGAACTCCTGTTTGCCGAATTGGGTGGAGCCGAAACTGATCTGGACGTCGTTGGGGTAAGTGAAGACGGCGTTGAAGTTGTCGTAGCAGTCGCCTGCGTCATCGCGCAGCTTGCGGCTGCCCGCGCCCACGGCCTTGACGGGATGACCCTGGAGCACCCAGTTAACAACGTCGATCTGGTGGATGTTCTGCTCCACGACGATGTCACCGGAAAGCGTGCGGTACCAGACCCAGTTCCGCAGCCGCTTCTCGTCCGGCGAGGCATTGGACGATGCCGGTTGACCGAGACGGGGACAGTAGTAGTACGCCAAGCCGGAGCCGATTTTGCCCAAGGCGCCGCCATGAATACGTCTGACCATTTCCACGTACGGCGGCGCCTTCCGGATCTGGAAGCCCACGGCTAGGCTTAGCTTCCCCTGCGCTTGTTCGCCGGCACGC